>MKWU01000444.1_pt1 | contig 79140 bp, 70 predicted proteins | sample 809101 | NCBI WGS metagenome assembly MKWU01 (sample SAMN05860141, study PRJNA318959) | sponge metagenome | host: Aplysina aerophoba | place: Slovenia: Piran, Adriatic Sea, Gulf of Piran | collected 2013-05-07 | reverse complement strand
GTGCTGGCGGCGCTGGCGCTCCGAGGGCTGATCTCAGCCCTCCTCCATTGCGGCGAGGCTCGGGTGACCCACGAGGATGGGATGCGGGGCACTCCGAGGGCTGATCTCAGCCCTCCTCCATTGCGGCATAGGTTCTCGGGTCGATCACCTGCCGAGCGGGCCCCTCCGAGGGCTGATCTCAGCCCTCCTCCATTGCGGCGGGAGTGCCTTGCAGACTGCCCCGGTCACCGTCTTCTCCGAGGGCTGATCTCAGCCCTCCTCCATTGCGGCGCGTTTCGGTGGTGGGAGCGTGAAACCGATCTCTACTCCGAGGGCTGATCTCAGCCCTCCTCCATTGCGGCCAGAAGGGCGAGTGGGAGTTAGACCCGACTTTGGGAACTCCGAGGGCTGATCTCAGCCCTCCTCCATTGCGGCTGTACTCTTCCTCCCGCGCTAAACGAGCGGAGGATTCTCCGAGGGCTGATCTCAGCCCTCCTCCATTGCGGCAGTGGTACGCGAGGCGGGCTTGGGATCGGCTGCTAGCTCCGAGGGCTGATCTCAGCCCTCCTCCATTGCGGCCTCGTCCGGGACATCTACCGGCACCTGCACCCCCGACTCCGAGGGCTGATCTCAGCCCTCCTCCATTGCGGCTGGGGTGCCCGCACCCATCCAAGTGGCGGCATCTGTCCTCCGAGGGCTGATCTCAGCCCTCCTCCATTGCGGCGACCAGCAGGCGCTCAAACGGGTACTGCGAGATGGCTCCGAGGGCTGATCTCAGCCCTCCTCCATTGCGGCTGAGGGGTCTTCGTAATTGAGGTCAGGGTCTCGTTGCTCCGAGGGCTGATCTCAGCCCTCCTCCATTGCGGCGACTCAGGCGGCGGGGGCGGTATAGATTCAATCGGCTCCGAGGGCTGATCTCAGCCCTCCTCCATTGCGGCGTGCGCAGGTCAGCATCCACCTCGTCCAACAACCGCCCTCCGAGGGCTGATCTCAGCCCTCCTCCATTGCGGCATGTCCGGCTGTGCTTACCGGCTGGCACGGGAGGCCTCCGAGGGCTGATCTCAGCCCTCCTCCATTGCGGCAAGACAGGCAGGCGTGTAGGCGGCGCATGGCTTCAAGCTCCGAGGGCTGATCTCAGCCCTCCTCCATTGCGGCGCGTGGGCTTTGTCTGCGGCGACCAGCGCCTCCTTACTCCGAGGGCTGATCTCAGCCCTCCTCCATTGCGGCGAATCGACCAGGAGCGTGCCATAGAACGCTGCTCTCTGCTCCGAGGGCTGATCTCAGCCCTCCTCCATTGCGGCCTGCCCGGCGCATTCGGGAGCAACCCGAGCCGGGAGGATCTCCGAGGGCTGATCTCAGCCCTCCTCCATTGCGGCACGAGGGCGGCGGGCTGGTCTCAGCATCCCCCACGACTCCGAGGGCTGATCTCAGCCCTCCTCCATTGCGGCCGGCTGTTGAAAGGTGATGATCGGGTACATCCGACCCTCCGAGGGCTGATCTCAGCCCTCCTCCATTGCGGCATCTTCAACACTGAAGATCCTATCACCCGAGGGGTACTCCGAGGGCTGATCTCAGCCCTCCTCCATTGCGGCGCCATTTCGGCATCGTGGGACAGCAGGGCGCGGTACTCCGAGGGCTGATCTCAGCCCTCCTCCATTGCGGCTGGGCGTCGATGTGCGGGTTAGGGTCTGGTGGCAGCTCCGAGGGCTGATCTCAGCCCTCCTCCATTGCGGCGCATGGCGTCGATGCCGGGCCGCCGCAAGCCTTCGACTCCGAGGGCTGATCTCAGCCCTCCTCCATTGCGGCATTGGGGTGTTCGGGTTTTGTGTGCCGGGGGTGTGCCTCCGAGGGCTGATCTCAGCCCTCCTCCATTGCGGCGAGAGGCTTGCAGCGCTGATCGGTCAGCTTAGGACGCTCCGAGGGCTGATCTCAGCCCTCCTCCATTGCGGCGAGGGCGTATGCGGGGCGGTTGGTGGCGGTGGTTTGCTCCGAGGGCTGATCTCAGCCCTCCTCCATTGCGGCACCTGGTTGGCTCGGTCGTCGGGGTGGGTGTGTGTCTCCGAGGGCTGATCTCAGCCCTCCTCCATTGCGGCGACCTGCCGGTCGGCCCCTACCGCGATGCCCGGTCGCTCCGAGGGCTGATCTCAGCCCTCCTCCATTGCGGCGAGCGGCGACGCTGAGGTCTTGCCCGAATATCTCCCGCTCCGAGGGCTGATCTCAGCCCTCCTCCATTGCGGCGACGCCTTCTATCGCCTCAACCGCCCGCCCGTCTGCTCCGAGGGCTGATCTCAGCCCTCCTCCATTGCGGCAGCGGCGCGCACCTCAGCAGCACGGGCCGCACGCCGCTCCGAGGGCTGATCTCAGCCCTCCTCCATTGCGGCCAGAAGGGCGAGTGGGAGTTAGACCCGACTTTGGGAACTCCGAGGGCTGATCTCAGCCCTCCTCCATTGCGGCCCGCAGACCGTGCACCTGTACTCGCCCGCCTCTTTGCTCCGAGGGCTGATCTCAGCCCTCCTCCATTGCGGCGGGGGTCGAGCCGCAGCCCTACCTCGTCAAAGGCGTCTCCGAGGGCTGATCTCAGCCCTCCTCCATTGCGGCGGACAGCCCATGCTTCACCGCAGCCGACGTCAACGCCCTCCGAGGGCTGATCTCAGCCCTCCTCCATTGCGGCCTCGGAGTGGGTGTGGGACTTCGGCAGCACGATCTTCCTCCGAGGGCTGATCTCAGCCCTCCTCCATTGCGGCGGGCGGCGGCTTCGGGTGTTTGTCGCTGACTGTGGGCTCCGAGGGCTGATCTCAGCCCTCCTCCATTGCGGCTTCGATGGCGTTGAGGGCGGTGGGGTGGTCGACCAACTCCGAGGGCTGATCTCAGCCCTCCTCCATTGCGGCAGTGAGTCAAATCTGCTCTCGGGCCTTCTGGTGGGCTCCGAGGGCTGATCTCAGCCCTCCTCCATTGCGGCGAGCCCATCTGCTCAAGGTCACCGCCCGGCTCTGACCTCCGAGGGCTGATCTCAGCCCTCCTCCATTGCGGCGTGGGCGGCTGCGCGGCGAGTGATAGAGCGACACGGGCTCCGAGGGCTGATCTCAGCCCTCCTCCATTGCGGCCGGTCGTTGCCGAGTGAGGTGAAGGTGCGGAGGCGTCTCCGAGGGCTGATCTCAGCCCTCCTCCATTGCGGCCCAATCAGCGGCGACCAGAGGAGGGGTGCATCTGCTTCTCCGAGGGCTGATCTCAGCCCTCCTCCATTGCGGCTATGAGGAATGAGACACAAGCCACCACCGCCATCGACTCCGAGGGCTGATCTCAGCCCTCCTCCATTGCGGCGTTTTGCCTGGTCAGGGGCTATGTGGGGGGTGTATGCTCCGAGGGCTGATCTCAGCCCTCCTCCATTGCGGCTGGAGATGGCCAAGAGGTGGGGGTATAAACCGGGACTCCGAGGGCTGATCTCAGCCCTCCTCCATTGCGGCCTCCAGGTGGCCACCCTGAACGGTGGATCATCCGGGCTCCGAGGGCTGATCTCAGCCCTCCTCCATTGCGGCATACGCCCCAGAACGCGGCCGCTGGTCATCACGGTCCTCCGAGGGCTGATCTCAGCCCTCCTCCATTGCGGCAATACGGTGCGCTCGGGATGTTTGCCGGTACCGCGCCTCCGAGGGCTGATCTCAGCCCTCCTCCATTGCGGCGATGGTTGGGTGGTCAGCCAGCAACATCCCACAGCGCTCCGAGGGCTGATCTCAGCCCTCCTCCATTGCGGCCGATTTTGTGTGTGTGGGTGGGGGGTTTGAGGGTCGCTCCGAGGGCTGATCTCAGCCCTCCTCCATTGCGGCATGTCATGACATGGGGGGAAATGTCGGAGGATGACTCCGAGGGCTGATCTCAGCCCTCCTCCATTGCGGCGGCTGGATGCCGCCGTTACGGACGCCCATCTGCATCTCCGAGGGCTGATCTCAGCCCTCCTCCATTGCGGCCGGGGGCAGGCAGCCGCGCTTGCGGACCAATGGAACTCCGAGGGCTGATCTCAGCCCTCCTCCATTGCGGCGATCGGATCATCCGAGTGGCGGTCGCCGATCTGCTACTCCGAGGGCTGATCTCAGCCCTCCTCCATTGCGGCTGGCACTGGTTGTTGGTCATGCTCATGAGGCAACCTCCTCCGAGGGCTGATCTCAGCCCTCCTCCATTGCGGCCAGTCACCGGGCGGCCCCGCTTGTCAGCGTAAGTGCCTCCGAGGGCTGATCTCAGCCCTCCTCCATTGCGGCGAGCCGGTGATCGTCAACGCCTTGCCCCTGCTCGACGCTCCGAGGGCTGATCTCAGCCCTCCTCCATTGCGGCGGCGTAGGCAAGGGCTTGAGCGAGGGCTTTGCGGTCCTCCGAGGGCTGATCTCAGCCCTCCTCCATTGCGGCGTTCCGGGCCGCGGTGGCATCGACATCGAAGGAGTACTCCGAGGGCTGATCTCAGCCCTCCTCCATTGCGGCCCGAAGAGAGGTGGTTGAGGTGCTGGTCTACCTCAACTCCGAGGGCTGATCTCAGCCCTCCTCCATTGCGGCCGGAAAAGCCTCGCAGAGCATGTTTGGGAGTGGGCTCCTCCGAGGGCTGATCTCAGCCCTCCTCCATTGCGGCAGGTCGGGGTTGGTTGGTGGCCAAGGCGGAGGCTCCTCCGAGGGCTGATCTCAGCCCTCCTCCATTGCGGCCCAATCAGCGGCGACCAGAGGAGGGGTGCATCTGCTTCTCCGAGGGCTGATCTCAGCCCTCCTCCATTGCGGCGAAGTTGGGAGCACGCATCATATCCGGAAGGGATACCTCCGAGGGCTGATCTCAGCCCTCCTCCATTGCGGCCCATTCTCGTGTGGTTGGTGAAGGATCAGCGGTCAACTCCGAGGGCTGATCTCAGCCCTCCTCCATTGCGGCGGAGGCGTCGGGGTTCGGCGGGGATCTTAGTTCGTCTCCGAGGGCTGATCTCAGCCCTCCTCCATTGCGGCTGCCTGGGCGGTGATGATCTTCGCCCAGGTGTTACCTGCTCCGAGGGCTGATCTCAGCCCTCCTCCATTGCGGCGTTCCTCCACGTTCGTATGAGACGGGGGGAAGCGTACTCCGAGGGCTGATCTCAGCCCTCCTCCATTGCGGCGCGATGAGGGAGCGTGCCTCTTTGAGGGCTCGCTCGCTCCGAGGGCTGATCTCAGCCCTCCTCCATTGCGGCTGATAAGTGCGATAAGACTAGCCGCTTTTTGGTGGCTCCGAGGGCTGATCTCAGCCCTCCTCCATTGCGGCGGCTGGCAATATGTGATGATCCTAAGTCACCTAATCTCCGAGGGCTGATCTCAGCCCTCCTCCATTGCGGCTAATGTTCAAGGGGGTGGGCGCTGGTGCAAGGGGCGCTCCGAGGGCTGATCTCAGCCCTCCTCCATTGCGGCGGATAGGGCTTCTTCTACTAGGCGGGTGAACGTCGCTCCGAGGGCTGATCTCAGCCCTCCTCCATTGCGGCTCGACCTGGGAATGGGAAACCGCTAACAAGTCCTTCGACTCCGAGGGCTGATCTCAGCCCTCCTCCATTGCGGCTGGAGCTTGCCTTCCACTATCAACATGGCGCGGAGCTCCGAGGGCTGATCTCAGCCCTCCTCCATTGCGGCGAGCCTCCGCCTTGGCCACCAACCAACCCCGACCTCTCCGAGGGCTGATCTCAGCCCTCCTCCATTGCGGCGTCCGCGATTCGCTTTGCCATGTCCCAACGGGTTTCTCCGAGGGCTGATCTCAGCCCTCCTCCATTGCGGCTGGAATGGCGCGCTACTAAACTACGCGACAAAGTACCTCCGAGGGCTGATCTCAGCCCTCCTCCATTGCGGCAAGATCGTTGGGAACAACCCCCAGGTCGCCTTGATCCTCCGAGGGCTGATCTCAGCCCTCCTCCATTGCGGCACTGTCTTAGGCGGCGACTCGGCGGGAGTCAGAGGCTCCGAGGGCTGATCTCAGCCCTCCTCCATTGCGGCATGACCAACTCAGAATGGTTCTGGCTCAGCCCAGACTCCGAGGGCTGATCTCAGCCCTCCTCCATTGCGGCTGCTGTGACAGGTGCTGGGCCAACCGTCGATGCGACCTCCGAGGGCTGATCTCAGCCCTCCTCCATTGCGGCGGGTGCCTGGTGTGCCGGGGGAGCCGCAGGGGACGCTCCGAGGGCTGATCTCAGCCCTCCTCCATTGCGGCACGGTCCCCTCCGTTCGGGCAAATCGATGTCTGGCCTCCGAGGGCTGATCTCAGCCCTCCTCCATTGCGGCTTGTAGCTTGGCGCGGGTGCGGTTGTCGGCGGTTTCCTCCGAGGGCTGATCTCAGCCCTCCTCCATTGCGGCAAGGGCGGAGTCGCCGACACCATCACCATCCACCAACTCCGAGGGCTGATCTCAGCCCTCCTCCATTGCGGCCAGATGATTCTGCCCTCACAGTCACCCTGAGTCAACCTCCGAGGGCTGATCTCAGCCCTCCTCCATTGCGGCTTGTCTGGGATGCTGCCAACAGGCCAGGGGCCGACCTCCGAGGGCTGATCTCAGCCCTCCTCCATTGCGGCCCCAAATACTGCGCATCGGTCCAACGCAAATACAGCCTCCGAGGGCTGATCTCAGCCCTCCTCCATTGCGGCCCGCTCGGTTGTTGAGTATTTCGCCCGTGTCACCTGCTCCGAGGGCTGATCTCAGCCCTCCTCCATTGCGGCCCGTGAATGCTACGAGGCTGGCCATGTCAGCCTTCTCTCCGAGGGCTGATCTCAGCCCTCCTCCATTGCGGCCGGTCGTGGCACTGGCACCGGCGAGATGATGTTCCCAGCTCCGAGGGCTGATCTCAGCCCTCCTCCATTGCGGCGTGTAGCGATGGATCATTATGTTCGCGGGGCCCTTGCCTCCGAGGGCTGATCTCAGCCCTCCTCCATTGCGGCGTTTGAAGCGGTTGGGGATTTCCCTGGAAGACAAGCTCCGAGGGCTGATCTCAGCCCTCCTCCATTGCGGCCTTCGCGGCGGGTTTGACCCGCTTCGAAAACGCTGCTCCGAGGGCTGATCTCAGCCCTCCTCCATTGCGGCGAACTGTTCGAGGGCTCCACTGTGCCAGCGGCGGCGCTCCGAGGGCTGATCTCAGCCCTCCTCCATTGCGGCCCCACCGGCCGCCCACAACTCCCACTGCTCCTCCAAACTCCGAGGGCTGATCTCAGCCCTCCTCCATTGCGGCCGGCGTGTCGAAGCACGCCTCGACGCGTTGGAAAGAACTCCGAGGGCTGATCTCAGCCCTCCTCCATTGCGGCGGTGGTGGGGGAAGATTACCCCCGGAAATGCCGACATCTCCGAGGGCTGATCTCAGCCCTCCTCCATTGCGGCGTCTGTGGTGCCGATCTCGCCCATGTCGGGAGCGCCCTCCGAGGGCTGATCTCAGCCCTCCTCCATTGCGGCCCGCTCGGCTGCTGCCAGTGCCTCCAAAGCTGTTTTCGACTCCGAGGGCTGATCTCAGCCCTCCTCCATTGCGGCGAGCGCATCGCGTTGAATGCCCTGCTGAAGAACCCCTCCGAGGGCTGATCTCAGCCCTCCTCCATTGCGGCTGCTCCCAGCGGCTGTTCCAGGTGATCCCTCCGCAGCTCCGAGGGCTGATCTCAGCCCTCCTCCATTGCGGCCACCGGTCATTGCGGCGGGTGTCACGGTGGATGAACTCCGAGGGCTGATCTCAGCCCTCCTCCATTGCGGCTTGGAATAGCTGGCCGCGGTGCTCACCATGACCGACTGCTCCGAGGGCTGATCTCAGCCCTCCTCCATTGCGGCCCATCCGACGGCCTGTTCTGGTGGGAGCCATTGGCTCCGAGGGCTGATCTCAGCCCTCCTCCATTGCGGCGAACTATCGCGACTTCGAAGCCGCTGAACGGGCCGCCTCCGAGGGCTGATCTCAGCCCTCCTCCATTGCGGCCTGTGTGGTGGGTGGGCTTGCCAGACGAATCGGGGTGCTCCGAGGGCTGATCTCAGCCCTCCTCCATTGCGGCCGGTTTCCCGCCGGGGTTCCAAGCGGCCACGCCGTCCACTCCGAGGGCTGATCTCAGCCCTCCTCCATTGCGGCCTTGTTTGTTTTGTGGGGTGTTCGTTTTAGTTGTCCTCCGAGGGCTGATCTCAGCCCTCCTCCATTGCGGCCACGGCATCAGACGGGCATGCCACCTTCGAAACAGCTCCGAGGGCTGATCTCAGCCCTCCTCCATTGCGGCGGGCTGGTTACCACCGTGGTTACCAGGGCCACAAACCTCCGAGGGCTGATCTCAGCCCTCCTCCATTGCGGCTCGTGGTGGCCCTCGGGTTCCTGGCGGGGATCATCGCTCCGAGGGCTGATCTCAGCCCTCCTCCATTGCGGCAGGTTGGTCTGGGGCAGTCGGCACCGTCTGCCACCCCTCCGAGGGCTGATCTCAGCCCTCCTCCATTGCGGCTTCGAAACCGTAGTTGACATGAACGATGTGCGCCGCTCCGAGGGCTGATCTCAGCCCTCCTCCATTGCGGCCAGGTCGACGCCGTGGACCATCCCGTGACGTTGGTGCTCCGAGGGCTGATCTCAGCCCTCCTCCATTGCGGCCTCTGTTTGGACGAGCAGCGCATCATATTTCCACAGCTCCGAGGGCTGATCTCAGCCCTCCTCCATTGCGGCGGTGGTGAACAGGTGCGTGGCTTCCGACCATGCTTCCTCCGAGGGCTGATCTCAGCCCTCCTCCATTGCGGCAGCACGTCATGCGCGGGCTCGACGAGCTGGCCACCCGCTCCGAGGGCTGATCTCAGCCCTCCTCCATTGCGGCGATGCGTACAGCGACTGCGCCGCTTCGGTGCCCGATCTCCGAGGGCTGATCTCAGCCCTCCTCCATTGCGGCACGGACGGACAGGGCATGTGTGGCGCCGTGGTCGATCTCCGAGGGCTGATCTCAGCCCTCCTCCATTGCGGCGGTCCACGAGCACAGTTGGTGGGTGGCCATCCCCGCTCTCCGAAGGCTAATCTCAGCCCTCTTCCATTGCCCCCCTTCGATCACCATCAAGGGAGGCGAGACCTCCGGTAGCGCCACCTTCAAGGCCCTGACGGACAGCCAGCGAACCGACCGAAACCGTCATCGTCGAAGTGTGGCGCGGCGCCGAGTTCGTCGGAACGATCACCATCACCATTAGGAGCAGGGGCAGCGGTGGAGGGGAGGGTGGGGGTGGTTTTGATGATGGTGGTGGTGATGAACTGCCGCCCGAAGCGTCTGAACTGTTCACCGACATCGCGGCGGGCGCCTGGTACGAACCAGCAGTGTCATGGATGATCCTCCACGACATCACCTCAGGATGCGCCACCATCCTGTTCTGTCCCGACGCCAACAATTCGTCACCTTCCTATGGAGAGCAGCCGGCCGACTCACCGCCCCATACCTGGGATCGGCAGCATTCACCGACTTCGCAGTCGTCCCCGGATGCGGACCAGGCTGTTCTGCCCAACCCGGGACGCCACCCGAGCCGAAGCCGCAGTCTTCATCAACGGAGTAGCAATCCGACCCCACATCTGGGGCCAAGGAAACAGCAGCTTCATCCCCCAACCCAACTAAAACAGGCAGGAGCATCCCGGTTCCTCCCTATCAGCCGGATAGGAGGCGTCCAGGGTCCTCGGTAAGGGGGTTAACCACCAGCAGTCCTTCGAAATCCTGACCATCTTGAAGATCCTCGGTGAGCAGGTACGTACACCCCACCCGTTGGGCAGCCGCAACTATTAGCGCGTCCCAGAAATGCAAGCCGAATCGGCCTTCCACCGTCCAAGCGCTATCGATCAAAGCGGCCTTCACAGGCACGGGGTTCCAGTTCATCAGGTCTCTGATATCCGCTCGCGCCTCGTCTCGGGGCATCCCTGGATCGAGTTTACGGGTGACCGTAATGTAGTACTCGTTGAGAACCTGCACACTCAGGCGGCCTTGTCCTGTCTCCCAGAGGTGATCAATCCATTTACGGGCTAAAGGCTGCTTCATCGGCTCGCTTGCGTCCCGAGCGTAGACCAGTAGGTTGGTATCAACGAAGAAAGTCACCTGGAATGGATCTCATCTCTGGTGGGATACGGACTGCCAGCCGACTTGAGCAAGACAGCTGAACGCTTGGTGTACGACCGCCAGGACCGCTCATAGGCTGTAATGCTTTCCATTTGCTCACGCAACATGCTCCCGACAAACCGAGAAACACTGGTGTCGCGTTTGGCCGCCTCAATACGGGCCCATTTCGCGGTCTCTTCATCCAGAGTGATAGTTACATTCCTCAATGGATCGCCCTCGCTATGCCCACGAAACCAGTGTACCACGAACTTCGTGACACGTCCCCAGGTTCAATTAGGCCATCAAGTGATTGAGGAACACTACTCCTGCTACCGTAACAACACCCAGGTAGGAGAGGCCGGTGGCGGCCATCACACCGGAATAACCCGTTTCACCCAGGGCGAACCACGTTGCCGCCACCAACGCGGCGCTCACCAGTGCGAGCGCGGCAAGGGCCCATCCCAGGACGCCGCCGTCGTAGGGCGCGGCCCCGTTCAGCCATCCTGCCGCCAGGCTCAGGACCAGGCCGGCGCCGGCCAGCAGGTCGAGGCGACGCACCGCCCAACGAGGAAGGGTGGGATCGACCAGGAACCAGTGGCCCAAAAGCATGGTGGAGGTGATCCCGCCCAACGCCGCTCCGGCGGCCACAGCCGCAATCCAGCCAGCGCTCATCGCCGAAGAGATCAGCGCCAGGACGGCCCCCGGGAGCACCAGTGAGGAATACCCGCTCCGTCCCGACCTCAACACGGCGACAACCAGCAGGAGCAGGCCCGCCGCTGCCCACCAGGAGTGAACAGCCGGATAGATCATCAGAAGCGCCGCAACCGAGCCTCCCAGCATCTGGTAGCCCCGCTTGGCCACATTCCACCGGACAGCCACGGGCAGGGTGAGAGCCAGACCACCGGCCCACGCGGCCATGAAGGCGGCCGGACCGAAAGTTGCGCCGGTGGGGATCACCGATCGCTAATCGGAGAGGTGGGACAACACCCGCTCGGCAACGGTCCGGGGGTCGAAGCCGAACTGTTGGGCCAGCACCTGGTGGGGGGCCGACGCCCCGAAACGGTCGATTCCGATCGCCAGTCCATCGGATCCCACCATCTTTTCCCAACCGAAAGTCGCGCCTGCCTCAATCGACACCCTGGGGATGCCTCTCCCCAGCACCTCTTGCCGATAATCGGGGTCCTGCTGCTCGAACGCCTCCCAACAGGGAAGGCTGACCACCCTCGCTGAGACTCCGTGTGATTCCAGAAGGTCCGAAGCTCCCAGCGCCACCGACACCTCGGACCCGGTGGCCATGATCACCACATCGTCCCCGGAACGCACTACATAGCCTCCCCGGGCGGCCAAGCCCTCAGTGCCGGACCTGTCCAGCACCGGAAGCCCCTGGCGGCTGAATACCAACACCGTCGGGCCCTCGGTGCGGTTGAGGGCCATCTCCCATGCCTCCACCGACTCGGTGGCGTCGGCCGGCCGGATCACCCAGAGCCCGGGCATGGCTCGCAGGCTGGCAAGATGCTCGACCGGCTGATGGGTGGGACCGTCCTCTCCCAGCATTATCGAGTCATGGGTCATCACCCATATACAGGGGAGTTCCATCAAAGCGGACAGCCGGATGGAGGGACGCATGTAATCGGTGAAGACAAAGAAGGTGGACCCGTAAGGCCGAAGGCCTCCGTGGAGGGCCATGCCGTTGACAATGCCCCCCATCCCGTGCTCCCTGACGCCAAAGTGGATGTTCCGACCCAGGCGATTGGAGCGGGAGAACCCCTCATCGCCCGGAAGCACTGTCTTGGTGGACTCCGCCAGATCGGCCGCTCCCCCGATCAGACCGGGAACCTTCCGACCGATCTGGCCGAAGAGCTTTCCCGACACATTCCTGGTTGCCACGCTGGCGCCGGGCTCGAACCCCGGAGAATCCAGCCTCACCGGCCGGCGAGTGTGAAGGGTGTGCCAGTCGGCAGTGCGATCCCGGCTCTCCCACTCCCGACGGGCCGCCCTACCCCGCTCCATGGCCTCCGACATGAACCTGTAAACCTCGGACGGCGCCCAAAAATCCTCCTCCGCTGGGATCCCGATGTTCTCCTTGGCCAGTTTCACCTCTTCCGCACCCAGTGGCGCTCCATGCGCTCCAGGAGTGTCCACCTTGTTGGGAGAACCCGCCCCGATGTGGGTGCGGCAGATAATCAGAGACGGTTGTTCCTGGTTATCCAACGCCTGCAGGGTCGCCCCCGCCACCGCCTCCCGGTCGTGCCCGTCCACCGCGACGGTGTGCCATCCCAAGGCCCGGAATCTTGTGTCGACATCCTCGGAAAAGGTGATGTCGGTGGTTCCGTCGATCGAGATGCGGTTGTCGTCGTAGTAGTAGATCAGCCGCCCCAGACCGAGATGACCCGCCAGCGAGGCGGCTTCGGCAGCCACCCCCTCCATCAGGTCGCCGTCGGAGACGAACCCGTAGGTGTGATGATCCACCTGATCGGCGCCCAGTCGAGCGCGCAGATGCTCCTCGGCCACTGCCATCCCCACGCCGTTGGCGAAGCCCTGACCGAGAGGCCCGGTGGTGGTCTCAATGCCCAACTCCAGCTCTCGCTCCGGATGACCGGCGGTGGGATAGCCCCACTGCCGGAAGTTCTTCAAGTCCTCCATTGTGATCGGAAAGCCGCACAGGTGCAGCATGGCATAGAGCAACATCGAACCGTGACCGTTGGAAAGCACGAACCGGTCGCGGTTCGGCCAGGTCGGATTATCAGGGTCTACCTTGATGAAACGCGACCACAGCGTCACCGCTATATCCGCCATTCCCATCGGCATGCCCGGGTGCCCGGAGTTGGCTCGCTGGACCGCGTCCATGGCCAAGCCTTTGACAACGGCTACTGCTAAAAATTCATTCCTCATCAGGAAACATACGGTACCAAGATGTTTCCGTGACTCTGCCATCGGCCGCAATGCCCTGAGTACGCTGCCAATACTTGGTATGCGCCACCGTATCGTCATCGAACACACCCGTCACCTCAATCCCCAAAGCCCTCTGCCACCTCTCCACTCGCACCCCCGTGCTTTCCAATTCCAACACCTCCAATGACGGGCGTTGAGAGCCTCCGTTGCCGCTTGTGGAACCGGACTGTCGGTCATCACCCTGCGGCACTTCCTCTTCTGGGAACATGCGACTCCAAGACGTCTCTGTGACTCTGCCATCGGCGGCAATCCCCTGAGTACGCTGCCAATACTTGGTATGCGCCACCGTATCGTCATCGAACACACCCGTCACCTCGATCCCCAAAGCCCTCTGCCACTTCTCCACCATCGCCCCGGTGATCCCCAGTTGCAGCAGCACTGCTGACGACCTTGCAGCGGAGGAACCCCGGTTTGTTCCCGTGAACATCTGGTGCCAGGAGTTGATGCCCACTATCCCGTCGCCGTCCAGACCATTGGCCCGCTGCCAGTTCCTGGTGGCCCGGTCGGTCTGGGGGCCGAAGTAGCCGTCTGCCGGGATGCCCAGCGCCCGCTGCCAAATGACCACGTCAGCGCCTCGCGATCCGACTCTGAGGGGGCTGCCGGGATAGGGAGGTGCCTCGGCGACCGAACTCCCACCCGGCGCCGACGGACCACTGTCCTGCACGCCCGCGCCAGAGAACATCTTCCGCCAGGAGTCCAGCCCTACGACTCCGTTGGCTGCCAGGCCTTGACGGTACTGCCAAGCCTTGGTGACTGACAATGTCGCCGGACCGAAGTATCCATCTGCCGCTATTCCCAGTGCGCGCTGCCAGACAATCACATCCGCGCCCTGCGATCCCAACTGGAGAGGACTGCCTGGGAAAGCGGGAACCCCTGTCCCGGCGCCGTCAGTCTCCGTGGACTCCGTTCCCTGCCCACCGGTATCCTCATCGTCCCCTCCGATAGGAGGGGGAGGCGTCGGTCGCTCCACCCCGGCGCCGGGGAACATGGTCTGCCAACTCTTCATGCCGACTATCCCGTCGGGCGTCAGACCATTGGCCTGCTGCCACTCCCGGGTGGCCCGGGTTGTGTCCGATCCGAAATAGCCGTCGGCAGACAGGCCCAGGGCAGATTGCCAGGTCCTTACCCACTTGCCCTGGCTACCGGTCCTCAGCAAGAAACCCGGATAGCTGGGAACGTCCGACTCGGTCTCCGGCTCGGGTGTCGGTTGTGTCTCGGGTTCCGGTTCTTCGGAGGTCTCTGTGGACGGAGGCGTGGAGAACATTTTGTTCCATGACCCCTCCCCCACGATCCCGTCGGCGATCAGGCCGTTGGCCTGCTGCCATTGGCGAGTGGCGGCAGCGGTCGCCGGGCCGAAGTCGCCATCGGCGGCAATCCCGAGCGCTTCCTGCCAGACCCGCACCGACTCGCCGCGACTTCCTTCCCGAAGTGGTTCCCCCGGATAGGGATTCTCGGCTATCACCACCTGCGGCGGGGACGCCGCCGAGGGTGGACCGGTTCCTATTTGATTAGTGGCGGTTACCGTGAAGCTGTACTCCACTCCCGCGCTGAGGCCGCCGAACGCCGCACTGGTCTGGGAAGCGTCAACCGTGACCGGACTGGCATGGGCAGGACTGACGCTCACCGTGTAGGTCTCGGGAGCGAACTGCGACGGAACAGGATCCCAACTCACCGTGGCCGCCGTCCCACCTGTTACAGCCACCCCGGTTGGCGCCGGGGGCGCGGCCCACCATGGGGCCTCATAGTCGATCTCAAAGTATCTCGACCGAAGCCGCAGCGACGATTTCAGGGTCGAGGCGGAAACCCTTTCGGTCACCCTGCTTCCCCCCCGGATCCCCACGACATTGACAAACTGGGCGCTGCCCCACGGATAGGGGACCGTGGCAACCGAAATGACGTCATCGAACTGGCCGTCCAAGCCATAGATGCTGAGCAATTGGGAGAGCGAGAGGCTCTTGGACCAGAATGCGTTGGGGTTGACGTTGGTGTCTATCGACCACGGATCCTCCACCGAGACCAGATAGGGCCGCCCGGCGGTACCCCAGAGCGCCGAAGAATCCTCCGTCGCCCCTCCGCTGGACGACGAATAGAACGCCTGCGCCACCGTGACTGCTTCCTGGGGATGGGTCACCACCCGGCCCGCGGTGGGACGGGCTCCAACCAACTCCCACCGGCCGCCGTTTTGTATCTCCCTGTTCCATCCGGCATACACCTGGTCGCGGGTGTCACTCACTACATGACACCAGCAAGCCGACTTCCGAGAGCTACTGAAAGATGACTCCGAACCCCGCCTCAGCATCGCATAGACAGCATACGACCGGGCCGCGATTGCCTGGGCTTCCAAAGCTGCAGCCATCCAGGAGGTGGGGACCTCGGCGATGCCCGCCACGTAGTCCTCAATGTCCATTTGCATGGAGAAGTGCATCCTGGCGCCGTTGGGGCGCACCCGCACATTGCCATGAATGAACTGCGTCATCTCACCGCCGTGGCTGAGCCCTCGCAGGCCCACCCGGTTGTCATGGGAGAGATCCTGAATGCTCAATCGGCACTGCGAGGCCGCTCCCACCAGATTGGTGGAACAGGAGCCGTCCCCGTTTGCGGTGACGACCAGTTCCTCGCCGCTGGTCATGTAGTAGGCCCCGGCACAATCCGACGGGTTGCTTCCCTGCACGAGGGCCTCCCAGGTCTCACCCCCCACCGCCCCGTCCGCCGCCAGACCCTGGGCGGACTGAAAGGAGATCACCGCGTCCCGGACGGTGTCGTTGAAGGCTCCAGGTTGCCCCTGCAAGTAACCCAAGGCAGCAAGCCTGGAAATCAGAAGGTCGGTGAAGGTGTTGTCCCGCCCCGTCGAACCGCCTGCCACCAAGAGTGGATAGGAGTTGTAGTCCCCGTCAAAGCAAACTCTTACCCGACCGGTGGTGGCCACAAAGGTGAACTCGGTGCGATTCTGCCTAATCCCCACCCAGATCGGCATCGATTCGGTGACCACCCAGGAGCCGGGGACGGCGTCGGAGAGGTTCTCAACAGATGATCCTTGATAGAAGTGCTCCAGAATCTGGGTGGAGGTGTAGCCCTGCAGCGCCATTCCCTTGGCGCCATACTGGGTGAGTCCCACCCCATGGCCGTTGCCGGCGCCTTGGATGCTTATCCGCACATCGTCGAGGTCAATGGCGGAGTCGGGAAACATGACTTTCCAGGAAGCGGGTCCCACGATGCCGTCCGCAGTCAAACCGTTCCGGATCTGCCACGAAATGGTGGCATCCCTGGTCTGCTCCCCGAAGTGGCCGTCGGCCGCAATCCCCAACGCCTCCTGCCACGCCCGCACCGCCTCTCCCCGGCTGCCCAGTCGTAGCGGCTCGCCGGGATACTCCGCACCCAGCGCAGGGATAGTCGACCCCACCAGCAACAGGAATGCGGCCAGGGAAGCCGCAAGACGCAGTCCAAAACGCTGCCGGGTGTCGTCTCGACCGTTTTCCAAGGTAAAACCCATCAATGAAGGAACAGATTCAAGGACCCCACCCGCGCCGCAACCACCAAGCTTAGACCCCTTCTGTAATTATGAAGTGAACCCTATCGGGGAGCGGCGGCCGATCGCCACCGGTGTCGTTCCGGCAGGCAGGGGGGCGACCGACTGCTTGGCGCTCTTGGCGTGATAGCTGGAACGAACCAAGGGTCCGGATTCCACATGCGGAATGCCCAAATGCTCACCAAAAGCACGGTATTCCTCGAATTCATCGGGATGCACATAGCGATGCACCGGCCGGTGCCGGGGGGTGGGTCGCAGGTATTGCCCGATTGTGACAATGTCCACCCCCACCGCTCGCAGATCGGCCAGCGCCCCCATCACTTCCGCCCGGGTCTCCCCCATCCCCACGATCAGGCCGGACTTGACCAGGCCTTCGGGGTAAAGGCGCTTCGCCCGGGCCAGCAGGGCCAGGGAACGTCCGTAATTGGCGGAAGTGCGGATCTCCCGTTGCAATCGGACGACTGTCTCCGTGTTGTGGTTGAGTACGTCCGGGTGTTCCGCCATCACTGCGGCCAGCGCCTGTTGATCCCCTTTGAAATCAGGGATGAGCACTTCGATGTCAGTGTGGGGAGACAAAGCCCGGGTCTCTCGAATGGTGGCTGCGAACACCGCCGATCCTCCATCGGCCAGATCGTCACGGTTCACCGAGGTGATCACCGCGTGGCTGAGGCCCATCCGGGAGATGGCCTCTGCTGCCCGGTAGGGCTCTTCGAGGTCAAGGCCCACCGGACGGCCGGTTGTAACGTTGCAGAATCCGCAGGCTCGAGTGCACCGATCGCCGAGGATCATCAGGGTGGCGGTACCCATCCCCCAGCATTCGTAGATGTTGGGGCATCCTGCCTCCTCGCAGACCGTGTTGAGATCCAGAGATCGCATCAGTTTCTTTAGTTCCAGGTACTCGGGGTCCATCCGGGCAGTCACCCGCAGCCACGGAGGACGCTCCGGCTCGCCCGGCAATCTTCTCGACTGCCGTGAGACAGTCGGCGCCAGGCGGTCGGGAGAAAACGTGCCCTCCCGGAGCAACCTGTCCACTTCGAACTCGGTTGCGCGGCCCTGGCCCCGGGCAAAGGCCGCCATCTGAGTCTCCGCCTCGGGATATTCGAAGACCTCGGTAAAGCGAGGAATAAAAGCTTCTACCGCCTCCTCGAGGGAAACCCGCCGACCCAGCAACTCCGTTACCGATGTGACTGGCCGGTTAGTTATCCCGCAGGGATTGATGTAGCCGAAGTAGTCCATCTGGGGATGCAGGTTCAAGGCGAAGCCGTGCATTGACACTCGCCGGGAGACTCGCACACCGATGGCCGCCACCTTGCCCCGTTCGGTCCATACCCCGGTGAGTCCTCTCTCTCGCCATGCACGCACCCCCAAGTCGGAGAGAGTCCGAATCAGAGCCTCCTCCAGGGAGCGAACGTAGTCGGTGACGCGACCGGGCCTGACTCCTATCAACGGATATCCCACCAGTTGGCCGGGACCGTGATAGGTGACGTCCCCTCCCCGATCCACCCTGAAGAACTCGGCGCCCACCTCCGAGAGACGCTCGGGGCTTATCAGCAGGTGAGACCCGTCCCCCCGCCGTCCCACTGTGTAGACGTGCGGATGCTCCAGGAGGAATAGATAATCGTCGGTGATGGATCCGCCGCTTCGACGCCCCCAGACAGCCCGTTGCAGGTCCCAGGCCTCCCCGTAAGGCACTCTGCTCAGCCATCGCACCCGGAGCATGGCGTCCGGGCGGGAATCGGTCACTTCAGCTCCTGTTCCCAGTCCCACGTCTCCAGGTTGTTTTTGATACGCTGCAGGAACAGCACTGCGGTGGAACCGTCGAAGGCCCGATGATCCCAGGAGAATCCCAAGAATCCCGTGTGGCGGATGGCCAGAGCGTCCCGGCCGTCCGGGGTGGTCACCACCACGGGCCGCTTGGCCACCGTGTCGGTGGAGAGTATGGCGACATTGGGAACATTGATGATCGGCGCCGACATGTAGGACCCGAAGGGTCCGGGATTGGTGATGGTGAATGTTGATCCGGTCATTTGATCCGGGCCCAGCCGCCGGTCGCGGGCTCCGAGGGCCAATTCCCTGATGCGCCGCGCCAGTCCCCGCAGCCGCAGGTCCTCAGCATCCTTGATGGTCACCACAACCAGGCCCTGCTGGTCCAGATCGACCGCAATGCCCAGGTGAACGCGGTCGTGAAAGACCGCGTTGCGTTCCTCCAGATAGAAGGAACTGTTCACCACCGGGTAGGCTCGCAGGGCATCTATCGTGGCCCGGCACACGAACGGCAGGTAGGTGAGCGAGTACCCATGATCTCGCTTGAAACGTTCCTTGTGGGCAGCGCGCACCTCCGCCACAGCCTCGTAGTCCACTTCCATGGTGCTCCAAACATGGGCGGCGGTTTGACGGGAGCGGATCATGTTCTCGCCGATCCGAACCCGAAGCCTGCTCAGAGATGTCTTCTCGTCGGCGGCATCCGCATCCACAGCGAATGCTGGAGCGGGGCTCGGAGGAGCGGCGGGACGCTCGATCGGAGGCGGGGGCGCTGCCACCGCAGGTTGGGGCGGTGGCGTGGGAGGTGTTGGTTTGGCGACAGCGCCCAGATAGGCTTCCACGTCCCGACGGGTGACCCTGCCCCCCTCTCCGCTGCCCTCTATCAAGCCAATGTCCACTCCGTGCTGACGAACCAACCGCCGGACCACCGGGGACATCCGCTTCGACCGTCCCTTTGCGCCAGTGGAAGCCGTGGCCGCCGGCGGCGGAACCGGAGCAACCGCTTCGGGTGGACTGTCCGCCTCCGGTGTCGGCTCGGCAGGCTGCGACATCGCCCGGGTAGCCGGGGTGTCGTCGGAGGAGGCTCCATTCAGGTCCCCCACCACACATAGATCCGTTCCCACCTCCACGGTCTCTCCCTCCTCCACCAGTATCTCCAACATCACCCCCGACACCGGCGAAGGCACCTCTGTATCCACCTTGTCGGTGGAAATCTCCAGGACTATGTCTCCTTCGGAGATGGCGTCCCCAACACCCTTGGCCCACCGGAGAATGGTTCCCTCGGTGATGGTCTCGCCCAACTGCGGCATCGGGATAGTGGTGGTCATCAGGTAATCCTTTCCATCAGTGCAGGCTGCGGCCGGTAGCTGACAACAGCGTCTCCCCCACAGCCTCCGACAGCGTGGGGTGGGCGTGAATGAATGCGGCGGCCTCGTCTGGAAGCGCTTCCCAGCCCACCGCATACATGAGTTCGTGAATCATCTCTCCGGCCTGCGGTCCGACAACCGACGCTCCCACCAAGGGTCCGTCCTTTTCCGCCACCACTTTCACCATGCCCTGGCTCTGGCCGATGATGAGAGCCCGACCCACTCCGCCAAAGGGGTGTTTGGTGATCTCCACCTCCATCCCCTGCTCCTTCGCCTCGGCCGCGGTAATACCGACCTCCGCCACCTCCGGATGGGTATAGGTGACCCGAGGGATCACCCGGTAATCAACCGGCGCCGATTCCCCGGTGGCGATGTAGGTGGCTGCCGCGATCCCCTCTGCAAATGCGGCGTGGGCCAATTGGGGTGTTCCGGCGACAATGTCGCCCACCGCAAACAAGCCGGGCTCGGCAGTCTCCATCGTCTCCAGGTCAGCCTTGACAAAGCCCCGGTCCACCTCCGCTCGAACCGTTTCCAGCCCCACGCCCTCGGTGTTGGGGCCCCTCCCCACCGCAACCAGGGCCACATCCACCTCGATGCTCTTGTTTCGAAAGGAGACCCGTACCCCGTCGGAGGTGATTTCAGCCGGCGCCACCCCCGTCTTCAAATAGAATTCCACGCCCCGTCTGGACAATTGTCTCATCAACTGGCGGGATGCATCGGTGTCTCCTCCCGGGATGAGTTGCTTCTCCAATTCGAACACGTGCACCTGTGCGCCAACATCCACCAGCAGGGAGGCGAATTCGCATCCGATCACCCCGCCCCCGATGATTGCCACCCGGTCGGGCCGCGAAGACCAGTCCACCGCATGGTCGGAAGTCACGATTCGCTCACCGTCGATCTCCCAACCGGGTATGCTGCGGGCGTGCGATCCGGTTGCCAGCACAACCGCCCGGCCGGACAGCTTTTCACCGCCCTCCACATCCACTCGACCGGCCCCGGCAATCTTCCCCCGACCCGAGAACACCTGCACTCCCCTCCTGCGGAGCAGACCCGAAAGACCGGTCACCAACTGGTTCACCACCCGGTCCTTTCGAGCCAGGGCCGCCGTCCAGTCCAACTCCGGCGGAGACGACATAACACCGAAGTCCTGTGCGTTGCGGACTGTCGTGAACACCTCCGCCACCTGCAACCATTGCTTAGCAGGGATGCACCCACGCAACAGGCAGGTCCCCCCCGGCTTCTCTTGCTCCACGAGCCCCACGGTAAGTCCGAAGTTCCGGGCGTACAGCGCCGTGGCGTAGCCTCCCGGACCCCCTCCCAGGATCAAAATGTCGAACTCGGATTCACTCATCGGACGTAGTGGGGATAGCTCATAGTGATGATTTTATCTCTCCTGGGGATATCATTCGCCGGGTGCCCACTCGGTATCTCATCATTGCATCAGCCGTCGTGGGTTTGTCCATACTGATCGCCGGAGTGATCTGGTTCCTGCGGCTCTATTGGTAAGCGGGGGCCAACGCCTCCACCGCCGCTCCGATGCCCTGGTCCCCTACCGGAACCGGGCGAATCACCAGTTCATCCAGACCCGATGAGAGGTAGGGCTTCAGAGCCTCCCGGCACTGCTGCGGATCACCAGCGATTCCCAGGTGATTGACGGCGGAGGAGACATCATCGGGATCCAGTCCTTGCTTCTCGACGTGGCGCCGGTAAGCCGGGTGTCGAAGGTACTGACCCAGGTCTTCGGCCAGCACATTCCGAGCAACCGCGGGGTCGGACGAAACCGCAACGCGGACATATGCGGCGATGTGGAAGAAGGCCGCTCCCAGGTCGAATCCACGCAGCCAGGTGGCCGTGGAACGCAGATGTGACGCCGTCGCCCAGTTGAGCAGCACGCCATCGGCCTCGTGCACGGCCAATTCCATCATGCGCGGCCCCAGGGCGCCCACGACCGTCCAGATCGGACCGGCCGCATGCAACCCGAGTCGGGCACCCTCCACCGAAAACACCTTGCCGTGGTGAGTGACCCTTCTCCCGTGGCGAAGTTCTCTTACGATCTTCAGGTAATCGGAGACCGCCTCCAGCGGGGAAGAAAGATCAAAACCGAAATGGCTACGGGCTATCAGCGGGTGTCCCGAGCCGATCCCCAGCACCATACGGCCCGGACCCGCAGCCATGGCAACGGATGCGGCGCCCATGATGGCGGCCATAGGAGAACGGATGTACACCGGCGCCACCCCGGTGCCGAGACGGATTCTGGAGGTGGCCGCTGCCCATCCGGCCAGGGTGGAGAAGGCCTCCCGGTGGATCGACTCGTTGGTCCACGCGGCATGATATCCCAGGCGCTCGGCCCGGACCACAACATCGGTGAGTTGCCGGGAGGAAAGACTGGGATCTACCAGGGAGACGCCCAGTTCCATCAGGTGAGACCGGAGACTGAGACCTCCGCCCGGCAGTTAGGGCAGATGGCGGTTTGGATCTGGCCCACGATGAAGCTGAAAGCGCATTGAGTACAGCAGATCCGGGGAGAGGGCGCCTCGGGTGGGGGCGGTGGGGGCTCGGGTTGTGGCATCCCGGGCATTCCCCCTCCGGGCCCCGCGCCATGGCCCGCAGGCCCGGGCGGCGGTGGGGGACCTCCCGGTCCGGCACCGGGACCCTTGACCTGGTTGACCGCGCCACAATTCGGACATGAGAAACGCCCAGGCCGACTGATCGTAACGTTGGAGCGACAGGCGCCGCATCTGACTCTCATTGTTCAACCCTTCTCCTCTTCAGCGAACTCCGCCAAGGGGCCGACCTTCTGACCCACTGCCCCGATGCCAAGGAGGTACTCGGCTTCCAACTCCAAGACTGCACGGATGTCATCAGAGGTTATCTCCATCCCGTGCCGCTTGGCAATCTGTTGGGATATGTAGCCGACCGAGGACTGTGAGCCACCCGCCACCGTTTCCACCGGATCCCGGCGGTTGTCCTGGGCCAATCCCTGCAGGTAATAGACCTCCCACTCGATGATGCGTTGGATACCGGCGTCACTCACCCTTTTCCTCACTTCGGACGGCAGGTGGTTCTTGATGTGGCGAAGCGCATCGGAGACAACATAGACCAATTCCTCTCCCTTCCTCCTGCGCTTGGCCTCCTGCCACAGCAGGATCGCCACCAAAGAGAGGAACAATGCTCCCAGCAGTCCCCCCAGGGCCACGGTGGTGAATCCGGACATCCCTGCTCCCGGAGGCCTAGAGACCCAGTAGGACTGCGATCTTCTCCCGGTGCAGCGATGGATCGCCGAATAGCAGTTCGGAACTCTTGGCCCGCTTGAAATACAAGTGGGCATCGTGCTCCCAGGTGAATCCGATGCCGCCATGTATCTGGATATTCTCTGCCGCAGAGGCGAAAAACGCCTCAGAGCAGTACGACTTGGCGAGGCTGGCCATCAGCGACCGCTCCTCATTGTCCTCGCTCACCGCCCAACCGGCGTAGTAGGCGGCTGAGCGGGCTGACTCGACTTGAGCCAACATGTCTGCGCATTTGTGTTTGATGGCTTGGAAGGAGCCGATGGGACGACCGAATTGCTTGCGAACCTTGGCATAGGAGACGGCCATCTCCAGACATGCCTGGGCGCCGCCCACTTGTTCGGCAGCGAGAGCCACCGCCGCCTTCTCCATCATTCGCTCCACAACCGGCCATCCGGCACCCTCGGTTCCCAGTAGGGCGCCAGCCTCTACCCTTACATCTCGCAACTCTATCTCAGCCTGCTTACGGGTCTGGTCCATGGTCTCGAGTCTGTTACGTTCCACGCCCTCTGCTTTTCCGGGAACCAGAAAGAGGGAGACACCCTGATCGGTTCGGGCGGCCACCACCAAGAGATCTGCGATGTGCCCGTCCAGCACAAAACTCTTGGACCCTTCCAGGATCCAGCCTCCCTGAGGGTGAGCCCGGGCTTCAGCAGTCACGCCCTCTTCGTCCCACCGTCCGTTCGGCTCCGTGACTGCCACCGTAGCGATCAGGCTCCCTTCCGATATGGCTCCCAGTATCTGCGGCTTCTGCCGGCCATCGCCGGCCTCCTCCACCACGGTGGCCGCCATCACAACCGTGGAGAGAAATGGAGAGCAGAACAGCGAACGTCCCTGCTCTTCCAGCAGCACGACCAACTCCAAGAAACTGAAACCGGCACCGCCCCACTCCTCGGGAATGGCCATCCCCAACCAGCCCATCTCGGCAATCGCCTCCCAGTGTCCAGGTTCGTACCCACGCTGCGAATCCATCAGAAAGCGGACCGTATCCATCGAACAGTTGCTGTCCAGCCACTGACGCGTGTAACGACGCAGTTCCTCTTGTTCCTCTGTGAAAGAAAAATTCATTGTGTCTCTCTTGTTCCAGTCGGGCCTTCCCGAAGATAACTTACCGCGTCGGAGATCGACTCGACAGCCACGATCTCCACATCCACCGGAGCAGTGGTTGCCTCAGCGTAGTTGTCCTTGGGCACCAGCACCACATCGGCGCCGGCGGCCTCTGCCGCCACCAACTTCTGGCGGATGCCTCCTATGGCGCCCACCGATCCGTCCATGCTGATGGTTCCGGTGCCAGCCACCACCCTGCCATCCGTGAGGTTTCCCTCCTCCAAGAGATCGATCACTGCCAGGGTGTAGATCATTCCCGCCGATGGGCCCCCGTAGTTGGCGGAGTCGATGTCGATCGGATAACTCGTGGAGGCGCTGATGCCAACCATCGCCCGGTCGGGGGCATCCGGGTTGGAGTGCAGGGCAAAGCTAACCGGAATCCGCTCGGAACCCCTCAAAACGATTACTTCCACCTCTTCCCCGGGACTCCGGGTCTCCAGAATCCTGCGGATATCCCCAACCGTCCTGATCGGCTGCGACTCCATCTCCACCACCAAGTCGCCGCTGGCCAGCGAATCGGAGGCCGGGGCTTCCTGGAAGACTCCCACCACCTCCACGCCTGCAGCCAAGGTTTCATCAAGTCCAAGTTCCTGGAGCGCCACCGCTACCGCAATGTCCTTGGACCGTTCCATGGCCATAAGACCCCGCTGGCGGGCCTCGTCGTCGGTCTCGCCCTGAGGCCGGAGCAACTCCCTGTCGATCAGATCGATCCGGCGATCAAAGAATGCCACAGTCGCCTCGTATAGATTGACCGGCTGCAGGCTCACGGTCAGAAGCAGCAATTCTCCCTCCGGATGGAAAACCTCGAAGCCCTCCCGCACTATCACAGCGTCCACCGCATCCCCGGTGGGACCGGCCGAGGCAGAGAAGTAGGGGAGGTTTACCAACCACCCCAGGGGAGTGAGCAGCGCCAGCACCACGGCGGTCCACAGAAATGTGAGCCATCGAGGCCGAGACCGGGGTGGGTGGGGAGGAGTGTCGGCGTCTGTCATAGGGTCTCTTCAAAGCGTATATCTGTTGCTGACGCTACAGTCCCGAACTTTTGCCACGGTAACCTGAATTCGAGATCACAAGTCAAACCCACGTCAAAACACCAACCTCGAAAGGAGCGGGTAATGGCGTTTTTCACTCCCCACCACGAAGTTCTGGCTGCCAGGGTTCGGTGGCCCACCCGTACCATGTCGTCAGCGGCGGTCTGGGTCATCCAGGTGACGGCGTTTGCCTTGCTAACCGCCATGTTCGCCCAGTTCACCATCACACTCCCCTTCACACCGGTCCCCATAACCGGTCAGACCTTCGCGGTGCTGCTCACAGGGGCGACGTTGGGCATGTGGGCCGGGGGAGCAAGCCAGTTGCTCTACCTTGTGCTGGGAACCTTCATGCCCTTCTACGCCGGAGGCGCTTCGGGAACGGAGGTCCTGTTCGGCGCCAGCGGCGGTTATCTCTTCGGGTTCGTGGTCGCAGCCGCCTTGGTGGGCAAGTTGGCCGAACGCCATCACGACCGCCGAGTCATCTCGGCAGTCACCGCTTTTTTGACCGGCAGTCTGGTCATTTACTTCTTCGGGGTGATCGGCCTGATGGCCGCCGCCAACATGGACGTCGTCACTGCCCTGGAAAAGGGTGTGGCGCCGTTCATCGTGGGAGATGTGATCAAGGCTTACGCCGCCGGTCTGCTGCTACCCGCCGCCTGGCGCCTCACCAAGCGGAACCGGTAGCCCCTGGGAAGTCAAGGGCGACCGGGTAGGCCGGTTTATCGGATCGCGCAACCCTTGACAAGACCTGGAAGCCCCCAAGACAGGTTTTCACCATGCTGAGAATGAGCGGGGGCGAGGCCCTCGTGAAGTCGCTGGTCAGAGAGGGCGTGGAGGTGGTGTTCGGGCTACCGGGCATCCAGTTGTACGGGATAGTGGCGGCGCTGCGAGATGAGCCTTCCATCCGGACCATCACAACCCGGCACGAGCAGGCCACGACCTACATGGCCGATGGCTACGCCCGCGCCACAGGAAAACCGGGAGTGGCAATAGTCGTGCCTGGAGTGGGCCTGTACAACGCTGCTGCCGGCCTGGCGACGGCATATGCCCGATGCTCACCCGTGCTGGTCATTGCGGGTCAAATCCCCCGGGATCAGATCGGTAAGGGCCTCGGGGGTGTCCATGAGATCGCAGATCAGCCCTCGGTGGTGCGTCCCGTAACCAAATGGCAACGGCGGGTGCTCACCCCCAAAGACATACCCTATGCAGTGAACGAGGCCTTCCGGCAAATGCGAACCGGGTCCCCCCGGCCTGTGATGATCGAAATCCCGCCTGACGCGGGAGTGGAGCGAGAGCAAGTCGTATTGCGCCGACCCGCTCCCCTCTCGCCAATAGTCCCTAGCCGGGAACAACTTCGGGAGGCTGCCAGGGTAATAGCAGAATCCAGTCTCCCCCTGATATACGCCGGAGGCGGTGTGGCGCGATCTGACGGAGAAGAAGCTCTTGTCAGGTTGGCGCAGGCAACGAACATCCCTGTCATCACGTCCGTTGGTGGAAAGGGGGCGATACCGGACAATCATCCTTTGTCTTACGGTTCCTGTGTCAGTCCCATGGGGGAGAGACATGAGATGAACCAACTCTATGAGGTGATGCAGGCTGCCGATGTGGTCATCGGGATCGGCACACGTTTCTCCTTGGGGAATCCCGCCGGAGAGTCATCCACCCTGATCAACATCAACATAGACGACAACGAGTTGACAAGAATCCAATCCAACACGATCCCTTTGCACGGGGACGCCCGAGTGACCATGGAAGCGCTCCTTCCCCTCTTGGAGGAAGCGGGAGCAGGAGACCGACCATCACCGGTCGAAGCGGTGGTGGCAGCCAGGCGGCTGATCGCCTATTACGACATCCAGGACCAAGAACCCCAGTACCCCATCCTGCAAGTGATTCAAAACGCCATCCCCGATGACGCTTTCGTAGTCTGGGGGGTAACACAGTTTGGCTTTTACGCCCGTACTCATTTCCAGGTGCAGCACCCGAAGACCTACATCGACTCGGGTTACTCATTCAATCTTGGCTACTCGTTCCCCACCGCTCTCGGCGTCAAGGTGGCCAAGCCCGACCGTCCCGTGGTCTGCATCGTCGGCGATGGTGGGTTCATGTTCAACGCCTCTGAGCTTTCCACCGCGGTGAGGTACGGGATCAACCTGACGACCGTCATCTTCCGAAATGACTCCTATGGCAATGTGGCCCGCGACCTTGATGATTTCTTTGACGGAACCCACGAGACTGATCTGCACAACCCGGACTTCGTGGAATTTGCGCAGGCCTTCGGGGCAGTCGGCATGAGAGCCGAGCACCCCAGGGACCTCGGTGAGTTGATACCACTCGCACTGGAACAACCCAATCCGGTAATCATTGATGTGCCGATAAAGAACATGCCTTTCCCGCGGCCCAAGGCTCTGCAGCATGTGTCTTCACTGGCGTGGACCGTGCCCGAGAGAGAGTGATTGTTCCTGCAGTCCAACCGGGCAACACCTTATCCACGGCACCCCCGTTGACCTGAAGCAGTCCCATCGGTCCTGGCTTGAGTCTTTGTATTGGTCATGTCCACAGATCGAGAGGAAGTCTTCTCCAGCGAAGATCTGTCGACCCATCCCGGCCCGTCACTTGGTGGATCCCGGGATGGGTCCTTTCTCCCTGACCTTGTACATCATCCAGGACCCGACGGCGAACAGAGCAGCGACTACCAGCCAACCCGGCGTGTAATCACCCAGGAGATCCACAGACCAGCCAAACAAAGGAGCGCCACCACCAAGACCGGTCAGGAAGCCGAAATAGACCAGTCCCGAGCCCCTGCCGGCCAGGCTCGACGGGACAATCTGTATGACAGCCAACATCCCCACCGAGTGCCAGGCGGAAATGCTCAGGCCAATCAAGCCTGCCGCCAGCCAGATTGACCAGGCTCCCAATATGCTCCCAAACGCCAAGGTCAGGCTGGCAATTACCGCCAAGACGCCGATGATCATCGAACCCCGCATGGTCCCCAGTCGACTCTCGGTTACCCGCGCCCATCCGATCCGGCCGACGATGCCCAACAGTCCACTGAATGCCAACGCCTGACCGGCTTGCCCAGTGGCCATTCCCAAAGCCTCCTCTGCATAGAGCGGGAGGTAGTAGATCGCGGCGGCGGTTCCCACCCCGACAAAGAGAGAGTAGACCGTCAGACGTTGGATCAGTCGGCGGGTAGACGAGGAGACCTGGCTGAGCGATGAGTCCGCTGCTTCCTTCTTCGTTGCCTCATCCTGGTCGGGGCTGTCCAGGCCGGCGTCGGCAGGCCTGCTTCGCATGTAGGCAATGCCGGTGACCACGGGAATGGTGGCAAAGGCTAGGACGGCCCACCGCCATCCCCACCATCCGGTGAAAACGGGCAGCAGCCAACCTCCAAAAAAGATGCCGATCTGCGCGCCGGCCTGCTTCACTCCCACGACGAGTCCCTGGCGACCGGGAGGGAATTCGGTGGAAATCAGCTTGTTGGTGGCCGGATTGGAGATTGCCAACGCTATCCCGGTTAGAACCGCCGCCCCCACCAGCAGCGAGAACTCTGGAGCGACCCCCACGGAAAACAGCGCGACCCCGGCCAAAAGCAGTGTCGTGACGGTTGAGCGTCGACCGCCGGCCATATCCGCCCACTTGCCCAATCGAGGCGACAGCAACGCTCCCCCGACCGTGGCGGCGGTTGCCAGCATTCCAACCTGCCATCGGTCGATTCCCATCGAGGAAATGATTTCGGAAGCAAGGGTTCCGAACACGGTGTTGCCGAAGAAGGCAAAGCCCATCGTAATTGCCAACACTGTGACCAGGAACCGGCGATGAACCTCCACCAACGCGAATCGTAACAACCATCCTTCCGGGCCTTTTCACCCCGGGCCTCGAAAGCACCGGACGCCACTTCCATTTTCAGATTCCTAGAGGCCGGGGCGTTTCATCCTCGCGGCTCATCCAGGGATTCGAGATCGAGTAGCTCGGGCGTTCTTGACTCGATCTCCAAGAGTGCGAAGCCCGCCATGATGAGAGCCTGCCGCAGCCTGGGCGCCTCCTCGGGACGGACCGCAAGAGTTAACACTCCTCCCCCGCCGTGGGTGGCATGTCGCAGTTGCAGGTCCCGAATGTCCACCCCGCTTTTCGACAAGGCCATCCCCACCCGGGCAATCTCTCCCGGTTCATCGTCGAGAAGCACCCCGACGCTGTCACCGGGTGGGGCAAGCCCCATCCGGGTCTCCCTCGCTGAGTCAAGCAAGTCAGTCACCCTTTCCACTTCGAAGTGTTCCAGATACTTGGCGCATTCATCCAACCCGACCACCATGTTGCTAAGAACCGTGGTCAGAGCCTGGCGGTTGGCCACCAGCAGTTCCGGCCACCACTCCGCTCCGGACAGGGCGATCCTGGTCAGATCACGGAACCCTCCCGCCACCATTGCTTCGGCAGTCGGGCCGGTCAACCGCAATTGGTCGACCAGAGTGGCTGCCACGAACCTGGGAAGGTGGCTGACCAGAGCCACTGCGTAATCGTGGTTCGCGGCGGTCATCGTCACTGGGTGGGCATCCAGCGACCGCACGATGTCCGATAGCATGTTCAAGTCCTCCGCAGAAGCGTGATCGGTGGTGAGCACCCAGGTTGCGCCTCGGAACAGGCTTCCGCTGGCGCCCAGCGGTCCGGACACTTCCCTCCCTGCCATGGGATGGCTACCCACGAACCGGGGCACACCTGCGGCGGCTTCCACGATCGGTTGCTTTACTCCCGCCACATCGGTGACCAGCGCCTCGGTCCGCAGGTCCGAGAGGATGGAGACGATACCCCGGGGAGATGCCGCCAGCACCACAAACTCTGATTCAGTGACCGCCTCCTGAAGGCTGGAGGCCGGCCGCGAAATCGCCCCGATGGCGGCCGCCTGGGCAAGATGCTTGGGGTTCTGATCCCATCCCCACACTTCCCATCCCGCCGCCCTGAGCCCGATCCCGATCGAAGCCCCGATCAGGCCGGTGCCGATCACTGCCGCCGATCTCATTTAACGACCAGCGTCGCGAAGGTCGGGGATCATCCCGATGCTATTCATCAGATGCGGCTGCGGATCAAGGCAATCAAAGCGTCGGCGTCACCAGCCAGTCGGTCGAGTTCACCGGCGTCGACCAGCACCCGCCACACATCGCTTGCTCCCGCCACAACGGCGGGCAGGACCGAGGCGGCCTCCTTTTGGGCGAGAGACGCCCGATCGCGATGGATCACTTTGATGTCGAAGGGGGCTTCGGAGCAGGCTTTCTTCCAACCTCTTCGGCCCAAGGGATTCCAACCGTGGGTGATGTCGCACAATGAACAGTGGTCCCCTCCGGATATCAGCCCCAACGCATAACGCAACTCTCCCCTCCAACCTCCGTCGGCGTTGTAGATGCCCACGATCTGTTCAGCGTTCATGATGGAGGCTGCATTGGGTGGGGGCAAACTTGAAGGTGTGCCAAACCAGGTGTCAGCCGAACTCCGGTATCGCGGCGTCTCCGGTTGTGCCCAGGTACGCCTTGATCACATCAACGTTGCTCTGTATCTCCGAGGGGGGGCCCTCCGCGATTTTTCGGCCGAAGTCGAGCACCATTACCCGGTCGGCAATGTCCATCACCAGGCTCATGTCGTGTTCCACCAGGATCAAGGAGATGCCCAACTCGTCCTGGATGTCCAGTATGAACCGCGCCATGTCCTCGGTCTCCTCCAGGTTCATCCCCGCCACCGGCTCGTCCAATAGCAGAAGTTCGGGGTCCATGGCCAGCGCCCGGCCCAATTCCACCCGCTTTTGGACCCCATAAGGAAGCAGACCCACCGGGTACTTCCGCCAGCGCTCTATCTCCAAGAAATCGATGATGTCCTCCACCTTGAAGCGGTTCTCCATCTCTTCCCGTTTGGCCCGACCCATCCACAGCGACCCCGCCACCCATCCGTGACTCATGCGGATGTGCCGGCCGGAGAGGATGTTGTCCATCACCGTCATATGGGCGAAGAGTTCGATGTTCTGAAAGGTCCGGGCGATCCCTCGCTCGGCGGTCTGGTTCGGCTTCAGACCCATGAGCGACTCGCCCTTCCACAAGATCGACCCCTGCTGTGGTTTGTAGACCTGGTTGATGCAGTTGAAGATCGAGGTCTTTCCGGCGCCATTGGGACCGATGATGGAAAACAACTCGCCCTGGTTGACATGGAATGAGACTTCCTGCAAGGCGATCAGGCCCTTGAAGGACAGGCTTATGTCGCCTACCTCCAAGAGTGGAGTGCCATTGGCGGCGCTCATGAAAGCCACCGCTTCCGACGCTTGTAGTGCTTGACGTCCCGAAACGACCTGCGCTGACCGGCGTGGAGGCCCAGATAGAACTCCTGGACGTCTTCGTCATCCTGGAGCCTTTCGGCGGCGCCGTCCATCACCATCTTGCCGTTCTCCATCACGTAGCCGCGATTGGCAATGGAAAGGGCCATGTGGGCATTTTGCTCGATTAGCAGCACTGCGGTCCCCTGGCGGTTGATCTCGACAATGATCTCGGCGATCCGTTGCACCAGCAAGGGGGCCAAACCCAGAGAGGGCTCATCAAGGATCATCAGCTTGGGCGATTGCATGAGCGCCCTTCCGATGGCCAGCATTTGCTGCTCGCCACCGGACATATATCCGGCAACCTGGTTTCGCCGCTCTGCCAGGGCCGGGAACAGAGTCATCACCCGGTTGCGGGCCTCCCGGGTGGAGCTCCGATCGCGGTTTATGTAGGCGCCGGCTGCCAGGTTCTCGTCCACCGTCAACTCCGCGAATATTCGGCGGCCCTCCATAACCTGGCTGATCCCCATCCGTACCCTGTCCGAAGGCAGGGTGTGGGTTATGTCTTTGCCATCGAAGCGGATGACGCCTTTGGTGATATCACCTTCGTGCACATCCAGCAGACCGGTTATCGCCCGGGCGGTGGTGGTCTTTCCGGCGCCGTTGGCGCCCAGCAGAGCCACTATCTGTCCTTGCGGCGCCTCGAGGGAAACGCCTCGCAGCACCAGTACAACGTCGTTGTAGACAACTTCCAGGTTGGAAACTTCGAGCATGGCCTAGACCCTTGACTTTGGTTAGCGGCTCGGGCCGGCCCACCCGGAGCAGGGAAGGCCGGCCCAGCCACTATGCGGTTATGAGAGCTTGTAGCAAGCCTCTTCGAATACGTAATCAGCAGCAATCGGGTGCGTGTAAGCCCTCTCGATCACACTGATACCGGTGGGTGATGTGCCGGCCGCCAATGCATCCGGATCGGGACGGGTGATCCAGATTTGACGTTGCAAGCGCTCGTTGGCGCCGCCCACGTAGCTCTCGGTGGGGGCGAGGCCTCGGAAGTCGATCTCTTCGATGCTCTTGGCCGCAGCCAAGACGCCACCCTGGGTCATGTCACCGTTCTCATAGGCGATATTCAGGGCCTCGTGAAGAATCATGGCCTCTATGAATCCTTCGACAACGTAGTCGATGAGAGGAACTTCCGGTGCGTAGGTAGCCATCAGTTCTCTCAAGAACTCCGTTCCGGGGTTGTTCTCGATTATCGGCGAGAAATAGATGGATCCGTAGTAGTCCCGGGCGACGGCATCCTTGATGGGAGAATCTGGCGCCACCAGGGCCGGGCTCCAATTGGGCGTAGCACCCGACCACAGCGCTTCGAACCCTTGGGAGATGGCCGCGCCGTAGACCTCGGTGAATGTGGCGGCGTTGGCCGTCACCCACACGATGTCAGCGCCGCTCTGGGCGATGGCGTTGCCGATGGGGGCATTGTCCTGGCCGGGAATGATGTTGCCCGAACCGTCATAGACCACTTCCATGCCGAGGGCGTCGGCGCCCAGCGTGGCGCCTACCGCCGAGTCCAGCCCGTAGTCACCAGGGAAGGATGCGATTGCAATCGTCGGGTTGTCAACTCCCTGGGCGACCAGGACGTCATGCAAGTAGCCGACCAGGTTCATGGCCTCGATGCAGTACGGGGCGCCATGGGGCACAAGATTGGCATTCAAAGCCGGATCCGACCAGCCCGAGTACCAGGTGAGCGGAATGGCAAGGATGCCGTCCGCTTCCAGATCCTCCCGAATGGCGACAGTATGGGGAGACCCGGTGGAGTGACCGAATGCCACAACCTTATCCTTTAGTTCCTCATAGAACAGGACGTGGTTGTCCACCGAATACACCGTGTCCCGGTAGTCCAACTCGACCTGCATTCCGTGGATGCCGCCCCCGGCGTTGACATCGGCCCAGTAGGCATTGACGCCCGCCGCGACCAAGCCCACCAGACCTCCGAAGGGACCGGTCAAGTCCGTCAGCATCCCCACCTTGATGACGCCCGCCTCCAGATCCACCCCGATGTCGGTGGCGATCATCATGTCCATCTCTTCGTCCATGGGCTCCTCTTCGTCCATCGGCTCCTCTTCGGGAGCAGCCGTGGTCGCAGGAGCAGCCGTGGTCGCAGGAGCAACCGTGGTGGCAGGGGCTTCAGCCTCCTCCTCGTCTCCACCACAGGCAGCCGCGATCAGGGTCACTGCCATGACCACGGCCAACCACTTGAAATTAGTCTTCATGTTCTCTCCTTTATTCATCGTTGCTTCGTCGTCCCTTTGACGTTTAAACATTAGGACTCGTTTGGAAATCTGTAAGCAAAAACCTCGCATCAATAGGTAAAAGGCCAGCCCTTCCAGTAATTTCGTATCCGTAGCCAGATCCCGTACAACCCAAGAGGCTCAAAGATCATGAACAGGATGATCAGCAGCCCGAACAGGATCTGGTTGAGTTGGAACACCGATAAACCGGGGCCCACACCCGGGATGGTGTTGATCACTCCCCCGTCATCGGGAGATATAGCCACCACTACATCTGCCACCTTGGCCAGCGTCCCTTCCCCGCTTTCGATAATCCCCGACAGCCACTCCGTGAAGTCTTGGACCAGGCGGGGCAAGACAATGACAAAGGCGGTACCCATCAACGCGCCGGACACAGTCCCAGCCCCCCCTATCAGGATGATGGCGATGAACTCCACCGAGAGGAAGAGATCCCACGTCTCGGGAATCTGACGACCCACGAAAGAAGCAAACAGGGCGCCGGCCACCCCTGCGTAGGCGGAGGAAATGCCAAAAGCTGTCAATTTGTACCGAAATTCGTCTACACCCATTATTTCGGCGGCTATGTCGCGGTCCCGGATTGCCTGGAATGCCCTACCGGTCCTGGTGCGCTGCAGATTCTTGGCCACCAGAGTCGCCACCACCAGGAACCCCAGCATCAACAGATACACCTTGGCCTCCTCGGAGATCTCAAACCCCAACCACACCCCATCGGACGCAAAGTCCACCACCGGCGTCTCTTCTTTCCACACCCTCCACTGGAAGTCGGGAAACCTCCTTCCGGCAAAGGCGCCACCTGTGACGAACTTGAGGTTGCGCCACGCCCACTCGCCGATGAACACCAGCCCCAATGTGGCGAAGGCCAGATACAGACCCCGGACCCGGACCGCAGCAGGCCCCACCAGCAGCCCGACAATCGCCGGGATGATCCCAGCCATGGGAAGCCAGATCCACATGGGCAGGCCCAATCCCCACAAATCGCCGGGGGGTGACCCGAAGACCACCGCCACGTAGGCGCCGAGTCCCATAAAAAAGGCATGTCCCAAAGAAACCTGGCCCGCCACTCCGGTGAGCAGGTTGATTCCCAAGGCGCCGATACCGAAAACGGCCACATGGGACAGAATCTTCATCCAATCGTTGTGGCCCAGGAAGTCAGGATAGAAGGGGATGCTGGAGGCGATGGGCGCCAGCGCCGCCAGAACCAGAAAAATTGCCAGCACCACCTTCTTGGTGGTCGTAGGCATCAAGGCCTGGTCGGAGGAGTAAGACGTGTGAAGGTGGGGCCGACCTCTCATACCCGCCTGATCTCCTCGGTACCGAAGATGCCATAGGGACGGATAAACAGAACGCCCACCATCAAGAGGTAGGGGACGATCCCGCTGAAGCCGGTCCCGAACCAGGGATGGTTGAGATAACTGCCTGCCAGAGCCTCGGCCACTCCTACCGACAGTCCCCCCACCACCGCTCCCACCACCGAATCAAGCCCACCCAGAATGATGGCGGGAAAGGCGCGGAATGCCAGGAGAGCGGTGTCCGAATAGACCCCCACGCGCCGCGGGTATACGGAGCCGAAGATGCCTCCCACCGTGGCCAGCACCGCCCCGATAGCCCAGGCAATCGCGAAAATCGCCCCCACCTTGATGCCTTGAGCACGGGCAGCCTCCTGATCGAAGGCCGTGGCGCGCATGGCGATCCCGGTGCGGCTCCGGAAGAAGGCCGCCACCAGCAGCACCAAGGCAACTGCCACCACGAACTGGGCAATCTCTGTGTGAGCGACAATCACGAACCCCAAATCGGCCACTGCGTCTCCCCAGGGGTCGGCCATCGACCGGGGATCGGGGCCGATGTAGTCGGTGACGATGGTCATGAGGATCACATTCATACCCAGGGTTACGATTGCCACCGAGAACAGGTCTTCCCCCACCATGGGACGCAAGAACACCCTCTCCAGGAGGATTCCCATCAATGCCGAAAGCACCAGCGCCGTCAATACCGAGACTGACCATCCCAACAGGGGGGGCACATCGAGGAAGCGACCGGGAAAGTTGAGCTCCACCGCAACTCCCGCGGTGATGAAAGCCCCCACCGTCGCCAAGGCCCCGTGAGCGAAGTTCACTACCTGGGTCGCTTTGAAAATAATGACGAACCCCATTGCCAACAGGGCATAGATGGTCCCCAACGAAAGGCCGCTCACTATCGCGCCCGCCAATTGACTGTGCTCGGTCTGAGCGAGAAACCCGGCTACGAAGAACTCAACCGTCATCAGTTTCCGCCCTACTCACTTCACCAAAACCGTACCCAATCTTATTTGCGGCCCGAGTACATATCTGCAATCAAAGGCTCGAACATCTCCTCCATCGACTCCCTCTTCAGCTTCTGGGTAGCGGTCAACTCGCCATCCTCGTGATCGAGTTCCTTGGGAAGCATCCGGAATTTGCGAATATTCTCGACTCGGGCGAACTTGGAGTTAGTTTCGTTGATGACATCCTGGACGAGTTTCAGCACCTCGGGTTTCTCGCCGAGATCCCGGTAAGTGGTGTAGGGAAGGTTTCGCCGGGTCGCCCAGTCACCAACCGTATCCAATTCGATACCTATAAGGGCGGTCAGATAGTTCTTTCCATCACCGATCACCATCGCTTCCTTCACGAATGGAGAGGTCTTGAGGCTGTTCTCGATCTCCGAGGGTGAGATGTTCTTCCCCCCCGAGGTGATGATGATGTGCTTGATGCGATCCACGATTTTGACATGGGTGCCATCCACCCATTCCCCCACATCCCCGGTGCGAAGCCACCCGTCCTCGGTGAATGCTTCGGCGGTCTGCTCCGGCTTGTTCCAGTATCCACGAAACACCCCCGCATGCTTGGTCTGTATCTCTCCGGTGTCCGGGGCGATCCTCAGTCCTATCCCCGGATAGGGCTCTCCTACGGTACCCAATTTCATTCGCCCGTGGAAGTTGTTGGTGGCCACCGCCGCGTTCTCGGTCATGCCGTACAACTCGTAGAGATTCACCCCCAGCCCGTGGAAGAATTCGATCACCTCGGGAGCTATGGGGGCGGCGCCGCTCCCGGCCCATCTGCACCGCCGGAGACCGATCCTCTCCCGAAGCGCCCGGAAGACCAGAGGGTATCCGATCGCAAACAGAACGCCGCTCGCCAGGGTGTGTCTTCCCCCGTTTCTCGCCCTTTGCCGGCCGACGCTGGAGGCCAGGGCGCTACCGATCAACATGATCACCCGCTTGAACCAAGTGGCGTCCTGGCCCTTTATGAGCACTGCGGCATGTAGTTTCTCCCAGATCCGGGGAACGGCGAAGAACAGGGTGGGCTGCACTTCCCTAAGGTTTTCCTGCACCGTTTCAATAGACTCGGCGAAATTGAGGGTGGTGCCGGTGGCCGCTGAGGTCCAAGTGGAGAAGATGCGCTCCGCCACATGGCATAACGGCAGATAGGTGAGGATCTCATCGGAAGAGTGGGGCCCTCTGTTGCCTGGCATCCGAGAGTCGGCGTTGATGAGTTCGTCAAAGCAGTATTCGACATTGGCGTTGTCCAGCATCGCCCCTTTGGGAGGGCCGGTGGTACCCGAGGTGTACACCAGGGTCATGACATCGTCGGGGCGGGCCTCCGCCATTCGTTTCTCAACCGCTTGCGGGTTTTCTTGCCGGTGCCTGCGACCCAACTCCAAGAAGGCTTCCCAGAAGATGAACCGGGGATCCTCGCGATAGGCTCGGAAGCCACGCGGTTCGGCATGGATGACCCTCTCCACATTCGGGAGGGTGTGGATGACTTCCATCAATTTGTCGGCTTGCTCCTGGTCTTCGGCAAGATGAACCCGGGATCCGGAGTCCGCCAGCAGATACTGAACCTCAGCAGCAGGGTTGGTCGGGTACAGACCCACCGTTACACCCCTCACCGCCACGGTGGCGATGTCAAGTATTACCCACTCCGGGCGGTCCTCGGAGTGAATCGAGACTCGATCTCCGACATCCACCCCCAACGCCAGAAGGCCGTGAGCGGCCAGCAGAACCTGCTCCCAGTATTCCCCCCAGGTTATCTCCTGCCATATCCCGTAGTCCTTCTCCCGCAGTGCCACCATGTCCGGGGTTCGCAGAGCCCTGTCCCTCACCAACGACGCCACCGTCCTGGTTCCCTGCCCGGCTGTCGGCAGGTCTTGGCTTCTCTCCACTACGACTGTCACCCGGTGCTCCTTCCAAAGTACGGCAGGGTCTTAACAGAATATCAAATGAGAACAATCATGCGGCGATTCCGGGCGACAAACCCTTCAGGATCCCAGAGACCACTCCGCTCCACCATCCCAATGTTCCTTTTTCCAGATAGGCGCCCGTTCCTTCAACTCGTCAATCAGATAACGAGCCGCCGCGAATGCTTCGGCGCGATGAACGCTTGACACCGCCACCGCTACCGCCACCCCGCCGACATCCACCCTTCCCACCCGGTGTTCGACCGTTGCTGCCAGCACCTGCCACCGCTCCAGCGCCTCGGCGGCGATCCTGCCGATCTTGTCCCGCACTTGGGACCGGTAGACCTCGTACTCCAGATGGGTGACTCCTTGCCGTTGCGGCGAGTGGTTGCGCACCGTGCCCAGGAACAGGGCGATCGCCCCCGCATCAGGGCGGCTCACCTCTTGCAGCAAACCGGCCACGTCTATGGGAGATTCGACGACTTCAATGCGGAGGATGGGAAGAGACTCGGACATGCCTTAGACGTGAAATTAGCCGCCGCCCGGATCATGTGTCGAACGCGGCGTTCATTCGAGGGTAAAGACTCGTGGAGAATCTCCGCCGACCACCATAGAATCGACGAGGTGAGCGAAGATATCTTCTCGCGGTTGATGAGGATGTTCAGCCAGCCTGGACCTGTCAATCTGGATTTGGCGCGGGAGATCTCCCGTCATCTGTCCGGAGAGGCGCAACCCCTCAATCCCTGGACCACGGAGGAACTGGTGGAACTGGTGAGACTTGCCGAATACCAGGTCACCGAGGTCGCCCCATTCAGCTTCCCCCCTGCTTCTGCGGTAATACCGCTTGGCCCCAGGGAGTGGGGAGATGCCATGGTGGAAGAACTCGCCGAATTAGCAGAACCGTTTGCCGCCCAGATGAGGGACAGCGCCCAGGGTCAGCCTTGGGCGATGCTGGCTCCTCTGGGGCCGGTGATGGCAGGCGCCCAGTTGGGAGCTTGGACGGGGATGATGGCGGGCCGGGTGGTGGGATCCTCCGAGACGGGGCTGCCTGCCGTATCCTCCAATCGCACCCTGCTGGTGGCTACGGTAATCGAGGACCTTTCCGAGGAGCTTTCCGTGGATGGGCGGCAAGTGCGAATGTGGGCGGCTCTCTACGAGACAGCCCATCGGGCTGTGTTCACTCTCCCTCATGTAATGGACTCCTACCGCGCCTTGAATGAGAAATACGCGGCCACCGTGAAACTGGCCCCCGAGTCACTCATGGAGCAACTGGGATCCATTACCGACCCCTCCGCTATCTTCGAACTCGATCTGAACGTCAACGAAACGAGCTTATTCGACGCCTCTTCTTCCGGCACGGCCCAAGAAGACCTGGAGGCCTTTATGGGAGTGACGGCCGCTATGTCGCGCCGATTGGTCAGGGAGGCGGGATCGCGGCTACTGCCCGATGTGGAAGAGATCTTCATGGATAGGGATTTGAATGCCGGACTCGACGATGGGACTGACCAGACGGGAATGCTGGTAACGGTGTCCCAGGACGCTATCGAAGACGGGGCGGTCTTCTTGAACGAGGTCGAGGAGCGGTTCGGGCCGCAGGCCGCGGCGCGGATCTGGCAACCGGAAGGGCTTCCCACCGCCTGGGAGGTTTCCGATCCGGTTGGCTGGGCGGCGCGGGTGTTGTTGGATGATCCCCTCTGGTAAGCAGGTAGGCTTCCTACCTACAAGAAACCGTCCCCCGCCAGGAGAACCACATGCCCGCAGAAGTCGGCTCTACTGCTCCCCCCTTTTCCCTGAAAGACCAAGACGGCAATGACGTTGCTCTGGCCGGCTTGCCCGAACGCAATACCCTGCTGGTATTCATCCCTTTTCCTTTCACCGGCATCTGCGAGGGGGAACTGTGCGAGATTCGAGACCACCTCGGCGAGTTCTCGAAATCGGGCGTCCAAGTCGTGGTGATAACTTGCGACACCCGCTACTCCAACAAGAAGTGGGCGGAGGAGCAGGGTTTTGATTTTCCCATACTCTCCGACTTCTGGCCCCACGGGCAGGTCGCCCAGTCATACGGGTGCTTCAACGACACATTGGGAGTGGCGCAACGGGCCACCTATGTGATCGATGCCGACCGGGTGGTGAGACGGGTAATCACCACGGACTCGATTACAACTCCCCGCGACTTCGACAGCTACGAGGGCGCCCTCCAGCACATCTGATTCTGGCAAACGCCAGAGGAGTTGAGTTCTAGGAGTCTTCGCTAACTTCCGCGGCGCTGTCCGGGGAATCTTCTGCGTTGGCGTTAGCGCCTTCCTCTACTCCCTTTCGGAACTCCCGAGCGGACGATCCCAACGACCGCGCCAGCTTGGGAAGCTTGGAGGCCCCGAACAGGAGTAACAGGATCAGGACGATTATCCCCAGTTCTAGGGGTTTCAGGCCAAACAACGTCTTCTCCTTTGTTGGTCTTCTCCACTACAAATGCGGAGCAGTTAACCCAAGGCTAACGCATCTATGGCCTTCTGAAGCCGTTCCCGTGTGACAAACCGTATCCGCGGATTTCGACGCTCCAGTTTGTACACCGAAAACGGTCCGTATTTCTCGGTCACCAGCATCCCTCTGGCCATCCGGGACCTCACCATATCCATGACAAACCGGTTCATCTCCAGCTCCGAAAGCTCTGGATACTCACCCCGGGAGTGGGTGACCTCCCTGAAGAACACCGTGGCCGAGCCTTTGCGGGCGTGATGGGTGTGAGCGTCAGGGCCCGCGGACACCGTGTAGCCCCGCAGCGCCAGAATGCCCCGCACCAACTCACCGGCAGTCATGTCGTCGGGATCTATACCTTGCAAGCGGAGGGCGGCCCCCGCTTTGGCTGGAATCCTCAGGAAGGACCCCAGTGGAGCAAGCGTCTCGTCCTCGGAGTGCTGTGCTGGAGCCTTCGATGTCTTCGGCGCGCCGAAGACATCGTCCAACGGGTCATCCATCACCTCCGACAACTTGGCGATGTCGGGAACAGGCACGTTCTCTGGAAGGTGTCCGGGCTCGTCAAAGTCAACCCTGCAAACCTTCCTCGTCCTGTCCCGGTGGGAAGCAAAGACCTCCACCCCTTTCAGGCCTTCCAAGGGAAGATTCCGGCGGGCCCGGCGAACCGCCTCCAAGGCGTAGTAACTCAACAACTCCGACAGAATGGGGTCATCCCCCACCATCGGCACGGCGAACGTCACTCGGACCGTGTCACCGGAGACAGACAGGTCTTCCAGATTGGGCAACGGGGCCAATGGGTCCGGCTCGGTAGCAGATGACCGGGGCCGAAAACGGCGGAATAACTTGACAAGCACGATGATGAGACCCGCCAAAGCGAGCACCAAGACTATTAAAGCGAGCAGTACATCCAAGTCTTCCCCCTATCGATAGGCTTGCCCGATTGTAGGACGCCGTCAGGAGGCTACTGCAGTTCTCCTGGCCCGGTCGTGGCGCACCCGACGACGCTCCCGCTCCGAAAGCCCTCCCCAGATGCCAAATCGCTCGCCGCTGTCCAGCGCGAATTCCAAGCACTCGATCTTCACTTCGCACTCCCCGCAAATCGCCTTGGCTTTGCGGGTGGACGAACCACGCTCGGGAAAGAACAGGTCGGCGTCCGCCCCCAGGCAGTTGGCATAGTTCTGCCAGTCGAGCGGCACACTGGCTAAAGCCTCAATCAAACTACGTCGCATGCGCTGTCCTCTTTTCGATTCTGCAAGGTCCCCATCGGGTCTGCCTGCCCCGTCGGTACAGGCCCCGTCGGTTCAATTTATTACATTGCTGTAACTACACCGAGGAAATATATACCGGCCCATACAAAATGTCAAATTGGAATTGAATGGCTTTCCCTCTCGGCGTGCGCCTTGTTTACAATCGTAAATCACCCGACGCCTTGCAGACTTAGATGACATCCAGTTCCGTCTCTACATCCAAAAACCGGTCTTGGCCGCTGGAGTTTTACCGCTCCGCGGTGGGAAAGAAATGGGTGATGGGAATCACCGGCATAGCCCTGTTGGCCTTCGTGCTGGGCCACATGATCGGAAACCTCAAGGTGTACCTCGGTGACGGGCAACTCGACTCCTACGCGCACTTCCTCCGGGAGTTGCTCTACCCTCTCCTGCCGAAGACAGTGACCCTATGGATCTTCCGCACCGGACTGGTTGCTGCGTTCCTCCTCCACATTCATGCCGCGGCGAGCTTGACCCTCCTCAATCGCAGGGCGAACGTCGCATATGAGGGACCTCGAGACTACGCTGTGGCCACCTACGCCTCCCGCACCATGCGATGGAGCGGAGTGATCGTGGCGGTCTTCTTGCTGTGGCACTTGGCCGACCTGACTTGGGGGGTGACCCCGATGGCTCCCCAGGGATGGGAGGCCGGAGCGGTCGAGGCCAACCTGATCGGCTCCCTGTCCCGGGGGGGAGTAGCTCTCCTCTACATAGTCGCCAACCTGCTGCTGGGCATTCACATCTACCACGGGGCCTGGTCCCTCTTCCAGAGCCTGGGGTGGGCACATCCTTCATACCATCGCCTGCGGAGATGGTTCGCCCAAGCCTTCGCAGGGGTGATCGTGATCGGCAACGTCAGCATCCCCCTGGCGGTCTGGGCAGGGTGGTTGGGGTGACCGCTCCCAATCTCGATCCGAGGGTCCCCAACGGCCCGCTGGCGGACGCCTGGGACAATCACCGCTTTTCCATCAAGCTGGTGAACCCGGCCAACAAGCGTCGCTTCAAGGTCATCGTGATCGGGTCAGGCCTAGCCGGCGCATCGGCGGCGGCCACCTTGGCCGAACTCGGCTACCGGGTGGATGTCTTCACTTTCCACGACTCGCCCAGACGGGCGCACTCCATTGCCGCCCAGGGCGGGATCAACGCTGCCAAGAACTATCGGAATGACGGCGACTCGATCGACCGGCTGTTCTATGACACCATAAAGGGCGGTGACTTCCGCTCCCGGGAAGCCAATGTCTACCGGTTGGCCCAGTTGTCGCTGAACATCATCGACCAGGCCACCGCTCAGGGAGTTCCCTTCGCCCGGGAATACGGCGGCCTGCTGGACAACCGATCTTTCGGCGGCGCCCAGGTTTCCCGCACCTTCTACTCCCGCGGCCAGACAGGACAGCAATTGCTGCTGGGGGCCTACCAGGCCATGGCCCGCCAGGTCGGACTGGGAACCGTGAAGCTTTGGGTGCGCACCGAATTCATGGATGTGGTGATGAAGGAAGGTCGGGCTGTGGGGGTAGTGGTGAGGGATCTCCTCACCGGAGAGATCCGTTCCCATTCGGCCCATGCGGTGGTGCTGGCAACAGGTGGTTACTCCAACGTCTACTACCTCTCCACCAACGCCATGACTTGCAACGTCACGGCAATCTGGCGCGCCCATCGCCGCGGGGCGGCCTTTGCAAACCCGTGCTACACCCAGATTCACCCCACTTGCATTCCCGCTGCAGAAGAATTCCAGTCCAAGCTGACTCTGATGTCGGAGTCACTGCGTAACGACGGGCGGGTGTGGGTACCGGAGTCCCCCGACGACAATCGGGCCCCCGACCAGATTCCCGACCAGGACCGGGACTATTACCTGGAGAGAATCTATCCCTCGTTCGGGAACCTGGTGCCCAGAGACGTGGCTTCAAGGGCCTCCAAGCGAATGGTGGACGCAGGCCAGGGTGTGGGGCCGAGAAAGAACGGCGTCTACCTGGACTTCCGGGATGCGATCGGCCGCCTGGGGCAGCAGGCTATCTCCGCCCGCTATGACAACCTCATGCAGATGTACAACCGGATCACCGATGAAGACCCCTATCGGGTGCCGATGCGCATCTATCCCGCTCCCCACTACACCATGGGCGGCCTGTGGGTTGATTACAACCTGATGACCACTATTCCGGGCCTTTTCTCCTTGGGAGAGGGGAACTTCTCCGACCACGGCGCCAACCGACTGGGGGCATCGGCGCTGATGCAGGGACTGGCTGACGGCTACTTCGTGCTGCCCTCCACCATCGGAGACTATCTGGCGGATTTCCTGAACGAAGATCCTGTCCCTGAATCAGATGAGGCCTTCACCCGTACTGAAAGCGAGTTGCAGGACCGTATCTCCCGCCTTCTGTCGATGAAGGGCAACCGAACGGTCGACGACTTCCACCGTCGGCTGGGGCGGGTGGTGTGGGACCACTGCGGGATGTCCAGAAGCCGCCAAGGCCTCGACCAGGCCTTGAGTGACCTGCCCGACCTTTACGAGGAGTTCCGAGCCTCGGCACGCGTCCCCGGCGACGGGGAAAGCGTCAACCAGACCCTTGAAAAAGCAGCCCGCCTAGAGGACTTCTTCGAATTGGCCATGGCGATGTGCGTCGACGCTCGTCAACGTGAGGAGTCATGCGGAGGACACTTTCGGGAAGAACATCAAACTGCCCAGGGGGAAGCGGTTCGTGACGACGAGAACTTCGCCACCGTGTCCGCATGGTTCTGGACCGGCGATCCGTCCCGGCCGGAATTGCAGGAAGAGAACCTTGAGTTCGAGAATGTCAAATTGAGCACCCGGAGTTACAAATGAACATCACTTTGCGGGTGTGGCGGCAGGCCGGTCCGTCGGATCAGGGCAGGTTCGAGACCTACCGGGTCTCCGACATCTCGGCGGAAATGTCGTTTCTGGAGATGCTGGATGTCCTGAACGAACGTCTCACCCTCGAGGACGTCGAACCGATCGCCTTTGACTCGGACTGCCGGGAAGGCATCTGCGGAACCTGCGGAGTGATGATCAACGGGCGGGCTCACGGTCCTCAAGCCGCCACCGCCACATGTCAACTCCACATGAGGAGTTTCTCCGATGGCGACACCATCACAGTGGAGCCCTGGAGAGCCGCCGCCTTCGAGATCATCCGCGACTTGATGGTGGACCGCGCGGCCTTCGACCGGATTATCGAGGCGGGCGGATTCATCACGGTGGCCACCGGCGCCGCCCCCGAGGCCAACCTCACCCCGGTCCCCAAAGACACATCCGAAACCGCCTTCGACGCGGCGGCCTGCATCGGTTGCGGCGCCTGCGTGGCGGTCTGCCCCAACTCCGCTGCGCAACTGTTCACCGCCGCCAAGATATCCCACCTCAACCTATTGCCCCAGGGAAGCGCCGAGCGGTACTCCCGCACCGAGAGGATGGTGGACACCATGGAGCAGTTCTTCGGTTCCTGCACCAACCACGGGGAATGCGAAGCAGCCTGTCCCAAGGAAATCTCCATCGACTTCATCGCCATGATGAACCGCGACTACGTGAAAGCCAAGATCCAGAAGCGCCGAGGTGGTTGAGCTTCTAGCCCTCCAATGCAAACAAAGGGCTTTGGCGGTGTCCGCTACCTGCTCCAGCGCCGGGGTATTGGGGACAGTCAGTCCGGCGCCGGCGCCACCGTGGTTCACGGCCGCTCCCCGGATGACCGCCCAGATACGATCGCCATCGGCCACAGCCTCGCTCAGCCTCTTCAGGACCACCACCCCGCATCCTTCGCCCCGTACATAGCCGTTGGCAGACGCGTCGAACGTCCTGCACTGGCCGTCGGGAGACAGCATCATCGCCTCGGCCCGCCATCATCGCTTCACATTGTAAGACAGGTTTAGTCTGCTCAAGGAAATGTTCGCCCACCCTGAAGGGTTCTCTTGGCCGTTAACCAGTTGACTGTTACCCATGTGGATGCTCATTCTCCTTTGGGCATCACCGTCCTCCCGGCAACCAAAGCAACGACCTGCAATAACCGTCTATGCGGCGGCTAATGCCTTTAGCTCCGGCAAGACCTCTTTCTCGACCATTTCCAGGGTGCGGTCAGGGTTGGTGGATGCGATCTGGACGGCCACGTATTCGGGGCCGATCTCGGTCACCAGCGGGCGGTAGACATTGATAAGGTCTTCCACAGTGGACGCCAAGGTGTACTTGCCCAGAACCTCATTGCGGTCCATGGAGTCAGCCCGTTCCCGAAGGACCATCGGGTCAACAGCCTGAAGTCTTCCCGGCGCCCGCAGGCCGCGCATACTGCCCAGGGCTTCCCACGCTTCGGATTCGTCTCCGGCCAGCACGCACCAGCGGGTGGTCATGATGGTTCCGGCCCGGCCCCATTTTTCGGCAGAGGCGCGGAACGGCCCGATCACCCTCTCGAAGGCATCGGCGGGCGCTTTCACACTGACGATCAACCCGTCCGACCGCCTTCCGGCAAAAGTAGCCGACTGGGGACCGCCGGCGGCCATCCAGATGGGCGTCTTGCGGGGAGGAGGGCTATAGAGCTTGGCCTTGTCAGTGGTGTACCAGTCGCCGGAGAAGTCAAGCTTTTCGCCCTCCAGCAGTCGATGCATGATCTCCAGCGCCTCCCGCATTCTCCTGATGCGCTCCCGGTAGTCACCGAATTTGTAACCCATGGGTCCCTCGTTGATGTTCTCCCCGGTACCGACACCCAACACGAATTTGCCGCCCGTCAACCGGTCGACCGTGGCGGCCGCCTGGGCAACCAGGGCGGGGTGATAGTGATAGAGGGGACAGGTCACCGAGGTGGCCAGTTCCGTATCGGTTCGCGCCGCCACCGCCCCCAACCAGGACCATACGAAGCCCGACGCACAGTTGTCATCTACCCAGGGATGGAAGTGGTCCGAACCCAGGATCATGTCGAATCCGGCTTCTTCCGCCCTTACTGCTTGATCAACCAACACTTCCGGCTGGTAGGACTCGTGACTGCATAGCCAGGCAAACTTCAACTCTGCTCCTTGATCGATAACCGGGCTAAGGCTACCTGCCGCCAAATGGCTATCATCCGAGCCTGATGAAATCAATGCCAAGAGCTATGCCCGCCATTATCACTCCCTTCGATGATCGCCAAGAGTTGGATCTTGATGCTCATCGTCACAATTTGTCGTTTCTGGGCGGACTGGGATACCAGGGTTTCGTGCTGGGTGGTTCCACCGGTGAGGGCCCCCTGCTGGAACCGGGAGAGAGGCTTCGCCTCACGGCCGCCTCCCGTGAAGGCGTTGGCGATGACACCTTTCTCTTGTGCGGGATCAACGCCGAGACCAACCGGGCCGCCACCCGCCAGATCTCCGAGGCGGCCAAAGGCGGCGCCGACGCCGCCTTGGTTTTGACACCCACCACTCTGTCCCGCAACCGCACCAACTTCGTGACTGCTTTCTTTCAAGAGGTGGCAGACGAATCCGCCCTCCCGGTTTTCCTCTATTCAGTGCCGGGGGTGACTGCATATTCCATCCCCATGGAGCCGGTGTGGGAATTGGCCCGGCACCCCAATGTGGTGGGCATGAAGGACTCCAGCGGAAACGCTATTCGCATCCAGCGAATGCTGGCCGGACTTCCGGACAACTTCGCCCTCTACAACGGAGCGGCTCACTCCGTCAATCTGACCCTGGCAGCAGGGGCGCACGGTGTCATACTGGCTGCTGCCAATTACGTCCCGCAACTCGGTCTGGAAGTGGTGGCCGCCGCCTTGGACAATCCTCCCGGAGACATGAAGAAACAGCATCGCCTCACAGTTGCCAACGACAGAGTAGCCCACTACGGGATCCCGGGGGTGAAAGCCGCCGCAGAAATGGTAGGCCTGCGTCCTGGGCGGTGCAGGGCGCCCCTCCTGCCGGTTCCCGAGGATGCCCCCGCCGGGTTCGCCCACCTGCTCTAATCTGCACCCCCGGTGTAATCGGGGGTCACTTCCCTCCGGAAGCCTCCCTCTACCGGGGTCTTGCCGTGTAGGCCGCGATCACATCCTCCGGGGACCCCTGTTCGCGGATCCAACCCCTGTCGAGCCATATGGCGCGGGAGGCCAGATCCTGGACCATCTGCATATCGTGAGAGACCAAGATGGTGGCTGCCCCACGGTCCATCACATGTCCCACCCGCTCGCGGGACCTCTCCCGGAAGCTCTGATCACCCACGCTGAGGATCTCATCCACCAAAAGCACGTCAGGATTGATGTCGGTGACGATCGAAAAGCCCAGGCGAGCCAGCATTCCTGACGAAAAGGCCCGCACCGCCACATCGGCGAACTCCGACAAACCGGCCCATGCGATTATGGCATCCGACCTCTCCGCCATCTCACCGGGAGAACGCCCCAGGATGGCGCCATACAGGATGACGTTCTCCGTGGCAGTCAACTCGGGGTTGAACCCCGCTCCCAACTCGATGAGCGGAGCCACCAGACCTCTCACTATCACCCTTCCTTCGGTGGGAGGCAAAACCCGGGCGATGACCTTCATGAGAGTTGACTTCCCGGCCCCGTTGTCGCCGATTACTCCCAGCACTTCGCCGTACTCAACCTGTAGGGAAAGATCCTGGATGGCCTTCAGTTCATCCACCTCGATCTTTCTGCGAAGGGAGCGGATGACCTGTTCCTTGAAGGAGCCGGGACGATCCCTGACCAGGGGGTAGACCAAAGACACCTGCCGACACTCAACCGCCGGGGAGGTCATACCAACACCGCCAGCCGTCGCCATGACCGGGAAAAAGTCCACGCTCCCAGCAACAGAGAACCGCAAGCCGTGAACACCATCACCGCCCACATCCATCCCGGAGCGAAGTTCCCCCCGTAAACCAGGCCCCGGAATACCTCCAAGTAGGAATAGAGGGGATTGATGTGGATCAGGAAGAGAAACCGGTCCGGAACGATCGTCACCGGGTAGAAGCCGGGGGTGGCATACATAGTGAGGGTGAGTAACACCCCGACTATGTCGAGAACATCCCGGTAGGCCACTGCCAGAGAAGCCACCATCATTCCTATGCCCGCTACGAACATCACCAGAAACAGCAGGGGAATCGGCGCCAGCAAAGCGGTGAAGGGTATGCCCACCCCGGCTATCAACTGCACCACCAGCAGCAACAGGATGTTGATGCCGAAGTTGACCAGCGCCGCAAGAGCAGGCGCCACCGCGAATACCTCGGCGGGAACATATACCTTGGAAAGAATCCCGGCAGAGCCCACAATGGACGATCCTGACGCCACCACCCCTTGGGAGAAAAACGTGATCAGCATCACCCCCGACAGGACGTACACAACATATGGGACTCCCCCGGGTATCTCGAAGCGGAAGATGGTGCTGAACACCGCCCACATGACCGCCACTGTCAGCAAGGGGTTGAGAAGCGTCCACCACACCCCCAGCATGGACCGCTTGTACCGCACGGTCAGGTCCCGGCGGACCAGCAATCGCAAAAGCCCCCGGTAGCGGCGAAGATTGGTGATCTCGGAGACAACCAACCGGCGAGGCTGATCGGAGTCGTAATAGGAACGGGGTGTCACTTTCCCCAGATTCCCCTTTTCATAAAAACGTCCCGCAACAGATCGGGCCGGTCGGTCATGATCCCGTCGACCCCCCTGTCCAGCAGCCTTTCCATGTGTCTGGGTTGGTTGATGGTCCACACATGAACCTGCAGGCCCATGCGATGGTAAGCCCTGACCGTCCGGCGCGTGACGAGCGGCGCCAAACCGGACCGAGGCGGGATCTGCAAGGCTTCGTTGCGGGTGGCCACCCGGCGCCCCAGCCAAGCTGCCTTGACTATGCGGGCAACCTCCTCTTCACCTGTGGAGATGGCGACATCCCCCTTGGAGAGGCTTCTAACCCGGGCCAGCCGGTGATCGGAAAAGGATGCCACTATCACTCGATCCTCCAGCCGCATCCGGCGGATCAATCGCAGCAGTGGCTCCTCGGTGTGGTCGGCCTTCAACTCCAGCACCATGCGCAGATCCGGAAGGGAGTCGGCCACCTCTTCCAGGGAGGGAATGCGCACTCCCTGCCCTCTGAAGGGGAACCCCTGATCGGGATGATGCCTGTAGCCGGCGTCGAGGTCCCGGACTTCTTTCCAGGACAATTCCGCCACCTCTCCCCGACCGTCGGTGGTGCGTTCCAGGGTGGGATCGTGAAGGCACACCACCATCCCGTCCTCCGTGACATGCAGGTCGGTCTCTATCCATCGGTACCCCATCGCCACGGTCCGCGAGAATGCTTCCATGGTGTTCTCCGGCCACAGCCCCGCCCCTCCCCGATGAGAGATCGCCAGCGGGGGCGAATCGGACTTCCAACTCATCCGGCTTGACCCACCGTGGTCAGGTCTCCTTCTCGTATCAGTTCCCACACCATCGGAAGATCGGGGTGATTGGCCAACTCGCGGAACTCCGCGATATCCAGAATGGCCAGATCGCCTGCCGCTCCCCGGCGGATCAATCCTCTTCCCCGGTCACCCACCGCCCGGGCTCCCCCATACGTGGCGCACCACAGGGCGGTCTCGATGGAGACATCAGCCGTCTCTGATGCCACCCACGTCAAAAACGGCATCGAGGTAACGGCCCGATCACCAGGCAGGCAACCCGTGGCCAATGCGATCGGGATGCCGAGATCCTTCAACGGCTGGATGGGGAGCCGCGCCCCAAAACTGATCATGGGCTGCACAACAACCGCTCCTCCGTTGGATCGCAACGCCTGTAGTGTCCATTCATCCAACTGGGCCATGTCCTGCACGGCCAGGGGCCGCACGGCGCGGACCATGTCCGCTGGTATGTCAGGGTTTCCGTGTAGTCGGACCCGCTTGCGAACCGGGCCCATCAAGGAGCAAACCTTGCGGGCATCGGTGGTCGAATATCCCTCCGCTCCCACCACGACCGAGACCCCTGTTAGGTATTGAGCCATTTCCCGGAGAATGGACTTCCCCTCCCCGTCGTAGGGGGAGATGCCGGCGTCCGGCGCCACGGTCCAACTGGTGACTACCTTCAGGGGCAACTCCTGTTTGAGCATGTTCGCTGCGGTGAGGCGCTCCTTGTCCTTTGTGAAGTTTCCACGGGTCCTGACCGAGACCATCAAACATGTGGCGCCACCAGCCAGCAGTCGTCCGGCCCACTCGGTCGCTGCTTCCGAAAGCGGTGCTTCCTCCGATGCCTGCGGCCCGTCGGCGGTTCCTGCAATCTGGCAGAAGGCGTCCACGAAGCCCGGCACCGCCACCCGACCCCCGCAATCCAGTCTGGGCAGGTCATCGAGTTGGCGTGGGATATCCTGCTCCTCTCCGACCCAGGCCACCCTCCCTTTGCGGATGGCAACTGCCGCATCATCGATGATGCCGAACGTGCCCCCCCAGGTGGGGTCGTTGGTCATGAGGTGTCTGATGCCGGTGACCAGTCTCTCGGTGCCGTGGGGGCGCAACGCTTCCTGAGCGACCGTGTTGGCAGTGATGGCGCACAGGTCGCAAATGCCAACCCCTTTGGGTCCGGCTACCACGTAGGAACCGGTCCCGGGGATCTGGCTACAGAAAGAGCATCGGGAAGACATCCTAGGGGGTGAGCGTATACAAGTTCGTCTTGGACTCCTGAATGCCTTGAGGCTACCCCGCTTATGCGAAAACACCTGGCACCTTGCTACTGTGGGAGCCATGTCGAAGCGAAAGGGTTTTCGTCTATGCAGTGCGGATACGAGTTGGTAGGGGAAGTGGCCGTCGTGACTCTTCGTCGTCCTGCCCGCTATAACGCTATCACCTTGACGATGGCCCGAGAACTCACCGAAGCTGTTCAACGGGCTGGCCAAGAGGCCCGGGTGACGGTGATCACCGGCGAGGGACGGGCCTTCTGCGCCGGCGCGGACCTCATCGAGTTGACCAAGGAGATGGAAGAGGGGGGCGATCTGGAAACCATCCTCCATGAACACTTCCATCCCATGATCGATGCCCTGCATGGGTCTGCCGTCCCGACCTTGGCAGCGGTGAACGGACCGGCGGCCGGGGCAGGCATGGGCATCGCTCTCAGTTGCGACCTGCGAGTCATGGATCCCGGGTCCTATTTCATGAGCGCCTTCATCCATCTGGGCCTCACTCCTGATTCGGGAACCGCCTGGTACCTGCCCCAGATGGTGGGATTGGGCAGGGCTATCGAGATCACCATGTCCGGCAGGAAGGTGGGCGCCGAAGAGTCCTCTGATATCGGGCTATGTCACCGGGTCTCGGCAGAAGACGGCGCCTTGTCGGAAACCATGGAGTGGGCGAAGCGATTGTGCGATGGCCCCACCTCTGCCTACGCCGCCAACCGCAAGCTTCTGTATGAAACGTCGGCTTTGGCCGTCGCCAACGGTTTGGCCGCCGAAGCGACCAGCCAGGGACTCCTCGGCAGGTCCTCTCTGTTCCTGGAGGGCGTCTCGGCATTCCGGGAGAAGAGGAAGGCCGACTTCCGCTCTGCCACGGGGGCGTAGCCGGCTGCCAGACAGCCACCGCTGATCAACCTATCAAGGCCGCAGGTTCTGTGGGGTTTGCGGTTCATCGGGTGCGGGTGGTATTGCCATCCGTTCCGGTGGTTGGTGCTTCCGGCGGCGACGCGCCAGAAGCAGCCCCCCACCGGCTTGAAAAGCGCGTAACAGCCGCGGCGAGGTTGGGAAACATTTCCCTCCCCAGTGGTTGACACCACCGGGACTGTTGGTACAAACTGAAAAACAGCTACCAAACATCCAACCGGTCAGAAAACCAAGAGCTCAAACCCCGACCGGAACAACCCAACAAGCAAAACACCCGCCGCCCCCGAGCGCGGGAGTTTCGCGAATAACAACGGACAGGAGGTGGCGGGGGACGGGCCCAAAAGACCCCCACCCAAAACCAAGAATCGCGACATAGGGTGGAAATTCGCGAATTCACTGTCACCGGGTGACAGGTAGGTGGAGTCGAGGGCTGCTAGTCCCTCACTATGTAGACGGTCAGACTCAGGTCAAGGCCTTTGCCCTCGCCTATTGCTACGCCGATGGCGGTGTTGAGCCAGGACAGGTCCTCGTCGGAAGTCTCGAAGGTCAGCAGTTCGCGGGGCATGGCTTCTGTCTTGGATTTCATGATGCTTACGCCCATGGCGCGGTAGGAGACTGTCTTGCGGCCCTCACCGATCACCCCGCGGATGTCTAGGTTGAGATTGCCGTCCGAACGGATGGTGGCGTAGTCAATTCCCGACACGGGGCGGGATCCCTCCCAGTGGGGACTCTCCGCGGTTCCCTCGAAGGCGAAGTCGAGCCGCACGCCGGAGGGGGTCTTGCCCAACATCCGGGGGCGGAGGCCGGCGCTGATGGTGCAGAACTCTTCCAAGGTGGCCATTATGAGGATCTCCTCTGTCGGGTGGGTTCTTAAACTAGCCAGCATGTGCGGTAGGTTCGGCCAGGCCAGAGAGCCCGAGGAGTACTGGGATTACATCGGCGCCGAAGAGATCGCCACGGAACCGCTCTCCCCCAGTTGGAACGTGGCGCCCACCGACCCCGTGTACGCCGTCAGACACCGCAAAGGAGCAATCCGCTTGGAGACGATGCGTTGGGGCATGATCCCGCACTGGACTCCGGATCTCAAGACATTTCACATCAATGCCCGCTCCGAGACGGTGGCCCAGAACGGGTTGTTTCGCAAGAGCCTGGCCAACCGGCGCTGCCTGATCCCCGCCGATGGCTTCTATGAGTGGACCGCTCGTTCGGAGGGTCACATTCCATACTGGTCCTACCGCTCGGACCGATGTCCGCTAGCTTTTGCCGGCCTGTGGTCGGTGAGACGCCATCCCGCCACCGGAGAGTGGCTGGTGTCCTGCGCCATCATCACCGGGGAATCCCAGGGGCCGATCTCCGCGGTGCATCATCGGATGCCGATCGCCCTCATGCCCCAGTACTGGGATCCGTGGCTAGACCCTAACCTGGATGATCCCCTCACTGCCCAGACTCTTCTCATCAGTCCCGACACCGCCGGATGGGCCATCCATCCGGTGTCCCGGCGGGTCAACAAAGTAGCCAACAATGACCCCTCCCTCATCGAACCCGTTACCTTTCCTGCCGCGCCGACCCTGTTGGGCTGAGCGGCCCCACCTCCACATAGGGCGGAACCATCCAAGATGATCGGCGAGGCCATCTGGCTCTTCGTGGAACTTCTCGCTCTGTTCGTCGGAGTGTCATTCGTCTTGAACCTATTGCGAAGACGGATGGGAGACACCCGGCTAAAGGCATTGATGGGCGCCACACCCCTGGTCGCCGCCTTGCGAGGCATAGCCGTGGGTTTCATTACCCCTTTCTGCACCTATTCGGCGATACCGGTGCTGGTGGCCTTCCGGCAGGCCGGTGTCACAGCCGCCGGATACGTGGCTTTCGTCGTGGCGGCACCGGTCCTGGACCCCATTCTGTTCGGAGCGCTGCTGATCATCGTGGGGTGGAAAGCCGCCCTCCTGTATCTGGGAGTGACATTTGCCGCGGCCCTCGGGCTGGCGCTGGTGGCCGAGAAGGTAGGCCTGGAGCGTTTCATGAAGCCGTTACCCACCCTGGCAGGAGGGAGCCAAACTGCGGAAACCGAAGCCTGGCAGGGTTGGGGTTCCGAATGGCGACCGGCATTGCAAGCGTCCGGGAGACTGTTGCGCACCATGGTGCCTTTACTGGTGGTCGGAGTGGGCATCGGCCTGGCGATCACGGCCCTGCTGCCTGCGGAGACCGCGGCCCGGGTTCCCATCCTGGCAGGTGACGCGGCGATACCGGCTGCAGCAGCAGTCGGGACGCTGTTCTATGTAAACACCGAGATCTTCATCCCCATCGCAGACGCCCTCCGATCTGCGGGGATCGGAATCGGAGCAATCGTTGCGCTGACCATTTCCGGAGCCGGCTTCAACATCCCGGAGTTCGTGATTCTGGGAAGACTGGCCGGCAAGGGAGTGTTGGCCGCCTTCGGAGCCTACGTGTTCGCGGTGGCCGCAGTAGGCGGACTGCTGGCGCAACTGTTGGTCACCTGAACCAGGGTTGCCTCCCCACCATCGCCAGGTAACGATCCACGATCGAGGCTTCGTCGGGAACCTGCACCGCAGGTCCGATCCGGCCGGTCTCACGGAACCAATCGGCTCTTGCTCCGATTAACCGATAGCTGACCTCGCACAGCTTGGGGGGAAGGTTGACACCCACACCAGTGGCCTTTCCGATGTCCCAGGCGTGGGTGAGGGGATCCCACTGTACGTAGGACACGAAGGTCGCCATGTCCATGCGCCCAAACCAGTACTTGTCCTCTCGCTCCATGACCCCGGGCTGACCGAGCGCAGCCAGCACTTCTTCCCTGGTCAGTGCCCAACGGGAAAGGGGATCGGCCGGAGGTTCCACATTCACCGGCCGGGCCCACTCGCCGGTACGGGCAATTCGAGCGAGGGCGTCCAGCACCGAGCACTGATGCGACAGGACCTGGCGCGCTGTCCAGCCTTCGCAGGGCGAATCGTTGTCCCAGGCCGGGGGCGGCACCTTCTGGCAAACGGCATCAAAGGTGTCGACAGCTTCGATGAAGTTGCGAAGTTTCTCACACATGGCGAGGATCATGGTAACCGATCCAGCCGGACCGGGCGCCTCACACAGGTCGAGTCTCCCTGCTGCCCGGGAGTATTCTCCGCAGATTACCGACCCACCGAAACCATGAATCGATCACCCACAGGCCGTCCGGTCATCGCAGGAACCCGCGGCGTTATCTCAAGCGGTCACTACCTGACGTCCATGGCGGGGATGCGCATGATGCTGTCGGGAGGCAATGCCTTCGACGCCTTGGCGGCAGGAGTGTTTGCCGCGGCAGTGGTGGAACCCACCGCCGCTTTCTCGCTGGCCACCGAGAGCGTTTTCATGCTGTACGACTCCCGGTCGCAGGACCTAGTGTCCCTGAGCGGTCAAGGAATCGCCCCACAACGGGCCACCGTCGAGTTCTACCGGTCTCAAGGGCTGGAAGCCATCCCCACCGGACCTGGGAAGAAAGCGCCGCTGTCTTTCACAGTTCCGGGCGCCGTCCACGCCACCATCGCCATGCTCGACCGCTACGGGACCAAGAGTCTGGGCGAGGTTATGGCGCCGGCCATCGAATATGCCAAACGGGGCATCCCCCGTTACCGGTACATGATCGACCATTTGAGATCGCCGTCCATATCCGGCCAGTTCGGACTGTTTCCCCCCGGCGGCCTCGACATCTTGTACGAAAAGGGGCGCCTTCCGGAAGAAGGGACACTACTGGTGCAGCCTGGTCTGGCAAGCACCCTGGACTCGCTGGTCACGGCCGAAACCGAACACACGGGCACTCGATCGGAGAGACTTCGCGCCGGGATGCAAGAGTTCTACAGAGGCAACGTCGCCAAGCTGATCGTGGAATCATCGCGAAGCGTGGGTGGAATCCTGGCCTACCGCGATCTTGCCGGCTACCAGTCGAGTTTCGAAGAGCCCCTTTCCACAACTTTCGCCGGCTACCGGGTCTGCGGACAGAACACCTGGTCACAAGCGGCAGTTCTCTTCCAAGCGCTGAACATGTTGGAACACTTCGACCTAGAAGCGATGGGCCACAACACCCCCGATTACATCCACACCGTCGCCGAAGCCCTCAAGTACTCGCTAGCCGACCGCCAAGCCTTCTACGGAGACCCCGACTATGCGGAAGTGCCCGTCGACGCCCTGCTCTCCAAGCAATACGGAGCGCGACGGGCCACCATGATCGACCCGTCCCGGGCCTTCCCGGAGATGCCCCCGGCGGGCAACCCCTGGGCACATTCAAACCGGCCCCGCCAGCCGGCGATGGAGGCGGGCTCTCCTCGGGCAGGATCGAGCGGACCGACCGGCCCGAGAGGAGGTACAACCCACCTGGCCGCGATCGACTCTGAAGGCAACCTGGCCTGCGCTACTCCCAGTGGCGGCGCCCTGGAAAAGTCCGTCTTCTTTCCGGAACTCGGTTGCGCGCTCAGCACCCGAATCGAGACATTCAACCTCCAGAAAGGCCACCCCAACGTTGTCCACCCGGGGAAGCGACCCAGAACCACTCTGGTCAGTTACATAGCCGTGAGAGACGGTGTGCCCCTAATGACCTTTGGCTGCCCGGGAGGCGACCACCAGACGCAGGCCAACCTGCAACTGATGCTGAACACCTTCGTTTTCGGGATGAACCCCCAGGAAGCCGTGGAGGCGCCCCGGTTCGCCACCGACAGCGTCCCCGACTCCTTTTACCCGCATCACTACTTCCCGGGACGGCTGGCGCTGGAGCCGGGCATCCCGGAAGCCACAGCTCATGCTCTCTCGGAAATTGGCCACCACACAGCCCGATCAGAGGTTTGCGGGGAGGGCGCCATCGTGACCAGCCGTGACCCGGCCTCGGGGGTGATCACCGCGGGAGCAGACCCCCGCCGACCCTCCTACGCTCTGAGTTGGTGATCCTGCCTAGGAGACGTCAGCTCAGCTTCTGGTGGATCAGGGCGGCCGCCTCACCCACTGTGGTGATTTGCTCGGCTTCCTCATCCGGGATCTCCACTCCAAACTCATCCTCAAGCGCCATCAGCAATTCCACTACACCAAGTGAATCGACATCCAGGTCTTCTTCGAAATTGGCATCCGGGACCAGTTTTTCCTCTTCCAAGTCCAGTTCTTCCACCAGAACCCTTATAAGCCTGCTATCGATGTCGTTGCTCATTGCATTCCTTTCTATCGTTTCGGGTCCTGAGGACTCTATTCACAGTGCCAGCCCTCCGTCCACCTGCCAGACCTGCCCGGTGACATAGGACCCGTCGTCAGAGCCGAGGAATCCCACCACTTTGGCCACTTCAGAAGGCGCTCCCACTCTGCCGAGCGCCGCACCCGAAGCCGTGGCTTCGGCGGCGGCCTCACCCAAGGAGGCTGTCATGTCGGTGGAGATGAATCCGGGGGCCACAACGTTCACAGTGATTCCCCGTGAGCCCACCTCCCGGGCCACCGACTTGGCGAACCCGATCAAGCCTGCCTTGGAGGCGGCGTAGTTAGCCTGGCCGGGGTTGCCGCTGACACCGGCCACAGAGCCAATGCACACCACCCTCCCCCAGCGGGCACGCAACATCCCTCGCAGTGCCCCCCTCGTGCACAGATACGCAGATCGAAGATTGACCGCAATCACCTGATCGAAATGATCAGGCCGCATGCGTGCCAGCAGCCCGTCCCTGGTTATCCCGGCGTTGTTGACCAGAATCCCCACCGCTCCCAGCGACGAGTTCACCTGCTTGAACATCTCGGCGACCTGGTCGGCGTCCGACACGTCAGCCCCGACGGCCAGCGCCTCTCCCCCCATCGCCTGGATGGCCTCAACGACTTCACCGGCGGCGTCGGACCGGCGGGCGTAGTTGACGACCACATGGTTTCCGCGCTCTGCCATCTCCATGCAGATGGCGCGGCCGATTCCCCGTGACCCTCCCGTGACCAGAGCCACCCGACTCACTTCAGTTTCTCCGGAAACCCGTAAACCTGGAAATTGGCATCCAACAGTTCCATCAGACTCCGCTCGGTCGGGGCAAGCACCGCATCGCTTCGCTCCAATGGCTCGGTTCGCTCTCCCCACCGCATCATCGCCGCCGCGGCAGTCAACCCACCTCCGAAGGCTGCGAAAACGACATGCGATCCCGGTGAGATGTATCCCTGTTCCAACGCCTCGGTAAGAGCAACCGGGATGGTGGCGGCTGAAGTGTTTCCGTAGGCATGGATGTTGGTGTAGACCTTGTGGGCGGGAAGCTTGAGACGCCGGGCGGTGGCGTCGATGATCCGGATATTGGCCTGATGGGGTATGAGCAGGTCCACATCATCCAGGTCCAGGCCGGCCGCTGTGACGGCTCTCACCGAAAGATCCCCCATGGCCACCACCGCTCGCCGGAACACCTCTCGGCCGTTCATAGCGATTCCTCCGTATGCATCCTCCATATGACGTTCGGGCATTCGGTGGAGGCCGTCCTCGGTCACTTCCAGGTAGGTGAGAGCGGAGGAATCCATCTGCATGCAGCCCGAGAGAAGCCCGTACTCCTCCTCGGTCGGCTCCAGGACGACTGCTCCGGCGGCGTCACCGAATAGCACAGCCGTGGAGCGGTCAGTGAAATCGATCAGCGCGCTAAGGCGCTCGGCGGCAACCACCAGCACCCGGGAGTACATCCCGGACTCGATCATCTTGGAGGCAGTGATCAAGGAATACACAAACCCCGAGCAGTTGGCGTTGAGGTCGAATGCCGCAGTGGCGACCGGCGCCTCCAGAAGTCGGTGGACGTGAGCCGCGGTGGCAGGGACAACGGAATCTGATGTGCAGGAGGCCAGAATGATCAGATCGATGTCCTCGATTCCCAGCCCGGCCGCGGCCAGAGCGTGGCTGCCGGCCACCGCTGCCATCTCAGATGGCTCGACATGACTGATGCGCCGCTCCTTGATCCCCGAGCGCACGGTTATCCACTCATCGGAGGTGTCCATCATCCCCTCCAGATCAGCGTTGCTCAACACGGTGGGAGGAACACATCTGCCCCATCCGCTTATGACAGCCCTACGCATAGATCATTCTCCTCACGAAATCCCCATGCTAGATAGAGAGTCCGCCGCTTTCGCCGCCCCGGCGAGATCATTTACCACTAGCACGGTAGCAGACCGGATGGTGCGCTTGGCCAGCCCGGCAGTCACCTTCCCCGGCCCGATATGCACGAAGGTATCTACACCCTCAGCAGCCATGGCCTTGAGACTCTGGTCGAACCTGACCGGCGAACACACCTGAGCAACCAGGGTCTCGGCGACATCGTCCCGATGCACGGGCTTGGCGGTGACGTTGGAATACACCGGGAAGCGAGGAGCGGCAGGCCGGACGTCCTCCAACGCAGCGGCGACCCGCCGGGCGGCCGGAGCCATGAACTGGGAATGAAAGGCGCCCGCCACCGCCAGTCTCACCATTCGGCGCAGACGCAGACTCTTGGCCTGCGACTCCAGCCAATCCAGATCGGAAGCGCTGCCCGCCATCACCACCTGTCCGGGAGCGTTCAGATTGGCTACCACCAGCCTTCCTCCTTCCCGGCGGCGAGCCTCGGCGATGTCCTCGGCTCGTTCAGCCGTCACCCCCATGACCGCCATCATCCCTGACTGCTCGGCATCGGCCGCGTCGGCCATGGCTCGACCTCGGGCCGCCACCACCGAGAGGGCCTCTGCAAACCCCAGGACCCCCGAGGCGACCAGCGCGGTGTACTCTCCCAGGGAGTGCCCCGCGGTTGCCCGCGGCGGGTCGGGGAACCGGCTGGAGAACTCGATCCATAGAGCGTATGAGAGGCAGAACAGGGCGGGCTGGGCCCGCTCGGTGCGCACCAGCAAATCCTCGGGTCCCTCCAAGCAGAGTTGACGAAGAGACCAGCCCAGCAGGTCGTCGACCCCATCACCCAACAGGTCCGGCCTGGCTTCAAATAGCTCGGCGCCCATACCCACGAACTGGCTCCCCTGGCCGGGAAAGAGAATCGCGAAAGACGGCATTGGAGGTATGACCGTTCGGATGGGGATGCGGTTACCGGCTCAGGCCGCCACGAAGGCTGCCAGCAATCGGCTCACATCGGAGCTATCGACGTCCCGATGGGTGACAAGCCTCAGAGAACCGGCGAAGGGCCTGTTCACCTTGATCCCCGATTCTCTCAGCCGGTCCCGGATGGGAGCCCACCCTCCCCGCAGCTTCCGTGTATTCACGATCACCATATTGGTTTCGGTAGACGCCGGGTCCACCGCTCCGGGATGCCGTTCAGCCAACCCTTCCGCCATCTGAGCGGCCACTTTGTGATCAGTTGACAGACGGGTCCAGTCCCTGAGAGCCATCCGGGCTGGAGCCGCCAGTACACCCACCTGCCTCATACCCCCTCCCAGCCTCTTGCGCAGGTACCGTCCCTCGGCGATCAGATCTGCCGGACCGCACAGGATCGAACCCACCGGCGCCCCCAAGCCCTTCGAAAAGCAGAACTGCACGGTATCAACCCCTTCGGCCATGCGACCCGGTGCAACATCAGCGGCCACAGCCGCATTGAACACTCGGGCTCCATCGAGATGGATGGAGAGGTCGTACCGGCGTGCCGTCCGGTTGGCTTCGGTCATCACTTCCACGGGAACCACTCGACCTCCCGACATATTGTGGGTGTTTTCCCAGACCAGCAAGCCGATACGGGGAAAGAGTCGGCCTGCCAGTTCCATGGCCTGGTGGATGTCCGAGGGGGTAATACGGCCGGCCGGGCCGTTCACCGGACGAAAGGCCACTCCAGACAGAGCAGAACCGGCCCCCGCTTCGGTGTTGCGGAGGTGGGCCCCGGCATTGCACAGCACCTCTTCTCCCCGCCTGGTTTGCAGCATTATCGCCAACTGGTTGCCCATGGTCCCGGTCGGAGTGAACAAGGCAGCCTCTTTACCCATCACCGAGGCCGCCTCCTCTTCCAGGGCGTTGACCGTGGGGTCATCGCGGTATACATCATCTCCCACCGCCGCTTCCGCCATGGCACGCCGCATCTCCGCAGTGGGCCGGGTCACTGTGTCGGATCGAAAGTCGGCGATGCCGTCGGGAAAGGCCACCGCTACAGGAGTTCCAGGCTGCGGCGCAGACTCGTGACTGCCTGGGTGATCCGTTGGCGATTCTCCACCAGGGCAAAGCGGACGTGTCCGTCACCACCGGGACCGAACCCGATACCGGGGCTTACGGCAACCTTGCTGTTCCGCAGCAAATACAGGGCGAAGTCCACCGATCCCATCTCCAGGTATGGCTCCGGGATAGGCGCCCACACGAACATGGTTCCTTGGGGCCGCAGCACCTTCCACCCGGAGTTGTTCAGGCCATCCACTAATGCGTTGCGACGCTCCGCATAGATGGCTCTGACTCTCTCGACATGCTCGTCGCCGAGATTGACCGCCACGATCGAGGCGATCTGGATGGGCTGGAAGGTCCCGTAGTCGAGATAGGACTTGAGTTTGGCCAGTGCCGCAACCGCCGGGGCATTGCCGACTACGAACCCCATTCTCCAGCCGGCCATTGAATGCCCCTTGGTCAGGCTGTACAACTCGACTCCAACCTCATCGGCCCCCTCCACCTGCAGAAGAGACGGCGGCTGGTACCCGTCGAAGTGGATATCGGCGTAGGCGAAGTCATGAACCAAGAACACCCCGTGAAGGTGGGCGAAGGCAACCAACCGCTCGAAGAATGACAACTCAACACAGGTGGTGGTGGGGTTGTGGGGGAAGGAGACGATTATCACCCTGGGTTTGGGCCAGGAGGACCGGAACAGATCCTCCAACCTCTCGAAGTACTCGGACTCAGATGTCACTGGAAGACGTACCACATCGGAGCCGGCCACCACCGGGGCATAGATGTGGATCGGATAGGACGGTTCGGGGACCACCGTGGTGTCTCCCGAATCCACCAACGTCCACAACAGGTGGGATAGACCCTCCTTGGCTCCGATCGTGGCCACCGCCTGAGTCTCCGGGTCAAGTCTTACCCCAAACCGTCGTAGGTAGCGGTCGGCAATGGCCCGTCGCAGGTTGGGAAGACCCCTGGACGCGGAATACCGGTGGTTTTTGCCTTTGCGGGCGGCCTCTACCAGTTTCTCCACCACAAAGGTCGGCGAGGGAATGTCGGGGTTCCCAAAGCCCAGATCCACCACATCCTCACCGGCGCGCCGCGCCTCGATCTTGGCCTGATCCACTTGGGCAAACACATAGGGTGGAAGGCTCTGTATACGCCGGAAATCCATCTGAAGAAGGTTAATAGGGCTCCGCGCCGGGATGGCAGGATGTATTCCCGAGTAGAAGAGGCGCCCACCGGCGGATAGTGGCGGCACGGGGAGGAGTGAGTGCCAGCACCAGCGCCTGGGCGCCGGCATCCACCCTCTGCTTCAGGACGCGCCGCAAGGAGTCGATCCCCCGCCTAGGGTCAAGGACAGCCCCCCAACTGATGAGCACGCCGGGATTCATCCTCCTCATGTGGTGGGCGGCTGCTTGGAATGCCTCCGGTCGTCCGCCCCAGGCGTTCCAGCCGTCTGCGCACTCGGCGGCCACCTCTCGCAATTCCGGGCGCCATCCCCCCACCCAGATCTCTACATCCGGAGTCCGGGATCGAATGGCCGCCACCGTCTCCTTCAACCGAACGATCCGCTCGGCAACTGGAGGCAACTCCATGCCCACGGCCTCGACCTCCCGGCGAGAGCGGGAGTCGCCCACTCCCAGGCCTATAAGAGGTGAGGACCGGGTGATCGAGGACAGGGTCTCCACCACATCGGCTGTGTAGGAGGGAGATCGAAGGGCGGTCTGCAACACCAAGGAACCCACTCGGCACTCCGCAACTGCCCCAACCATGCCCAGCACCGTGACGGCCTCCAGCACCGGATCTGAGGGGTCCCGCCAGCCGGCCAGATGGTCGGTGGCCACCACCCCGGCCAGTCCCAGCGACTCCACGGCTCTCACCATTTCTGTCAACTCCCGGGGCGACGACTGGAACAGAGGAAGGACTGTCCAGACCGGAAGACTCATTGGAGGGTGATCACTCCCCCACCAGCCTCCGAATCACCCACCGCGCCCGGCCGGGCATGAAGTCCATGAGCAGGCCCACCCCCAAGAGGATCTTTGCCAGCGTTTCTGGTTGGCCGTCCCAGTGCTCGACAACCACATCCTTGGGGGCCGACTCCACCAGGATCGCCACCGCGACCACCAGGGCCAGCAGGTCGTCTACCACTCCGACGACCGGTATCAGGTCCGGTATCAGGTCGATGGGGAGCACCGCGTAAACGGCCAACCCAGCCGCAAGGCGTTTGGCGCGCACCGGTACTCTGGGGTCTCGACTCAGCCTCACCACCAATTTGCCAAGCTGTGGCGCAGCCGCCGCCAGTCCGGCAACCGTCTTGATCAACCTATCCATGGGCACCCTTCGCCTGATGTGCTTCCGTCATCCCGTCGGGGGTGACTCTCACCGGCCGACGGGTGGCGCGAAAGTATCCTACATTCCTGCAGAGGGTGGGTCCCACCCTCCACTGATGAGCCTGCGGTTGGTGGACATCGCCGAAGAAGTGATAACGGGGACGGGCCTGCAGCAGATACTCGAGAATGGGACGGGAGGCCCGTTCATGCTTTCCCGTCACCACGTCGAAGTGGAGCGCAGGGATGGCCGGCGCCAGGTGGGTGCAGAGGATGTCCACTTCACCCAGACCGGCCAGTTTCTCGGCCATCTCCTCATCCGACACCTCCCCTGAAGCATTCATGGGAGTGGTCAACCCACCGCCGGCAAAACCCACTCGCAGACCCTCGATCACCACTACTTCCCCGTCCACGAATCTGGCGGTCTCCGGCAGGCAGTCACGCAGCATGTCGGGCCGGTCGACATTCCCGTAGGTGACATATGACTCCGCTCCGTCCAGAGCCTCCGACGTCAAGCGGTACTGTTCCTTGACCTCTCCGGCCAGTTCCGTCCGGAACCACTCGTATCGATCCCCCACTCTCTCCGTCCACAAGGCCCTCATCTCCTCGAAACGGGACCGCCCCCTGGAAAATGCTATCTTGCGGGCAAAGTCGATACCGAGCACCTCCGCGAAAATACCTTCCCCGGTCCGGTAGTCGACCAGATTGATCAGATCACCCAGCACCAGGAGGGGCTCTCCCCGGGATGCCACCTCCGCCAGGGCGTCGAACCGGCCATGGATGTCCGATACCAGCAACAAGGCTGCTAGAAGTGGTTGGTGACCGCTCCGTCCTCAGCCCCACCCACCAGATTGGCGTATTTGGCGAGGGCGCCGGACGGATAGCGGACCGGGGCCGGCTTCCAGCCTGCCCGTCTTTGTTGCAGTACATCTTCTGGCACCAGTAGATCCAAGCGCCGCGCAGCCACATCCACTCTTACGCGGTCGCCCTCCTCCACCAGGCCGATCGGCCCCCCCACCTCCGATTCGGGGGCCACATGACCGATACAGAGACCGGTGGTGCCGCCGGAGAAACGACCGTCGGTGATCAGCAGGACATCCTTTCCCAAACCGGCGCCCTTGAGAGCCGCGGTGATGGCAAGCATCTCCCGCATTCCCGGCCCGCCCCGCGGTCCTTCGGTGCGTATTACCAACACCTCTCCCGGATTGATCCGGCCCGAGAACAATTCAGCCAAAGCCCCCTGTTCGCCGTCGAAGACTCTCGCCGGTCCTTCGAACACCTCCAGCGCCACCCCGGCCACTTTCACCACCGCCCCCTTGGGCGCCAGGGAACCTCGCAGCACTGCGATGCCACCCTCGGCGGCAATCGGGTCTGACACAGTTCGCAGCACGTCCTGTTCGGTGGGAACGGTGACGTCCTTGAGGTTGTCGGCCATGGTCCTGCCCGTCACCGTGAGGCAATCCCCGTGGATGAGCCCTTCATCCCACAATGCTCGCAGCACCACCGGAATACCCCCGATGTAATCGATGTCCACCATGTGGTAGGTCCCGAACGGCTTCATGTCTCCGATATGGGGAGTCCGGCGGCTGATCCGGTCGAAGTCCTCCAACTCCAGGTTGACTCCCGCTTCGTGGGCCAGAGCCATGAGATGCAGGACAGCGTTGGTGGATCCTCCCAAGGCCATCACGGCAGTGATGGCGTTCTCGAAGGCTGGCCGGGTCATGATCTGGCGGGGTCGGATTCCCGCTTTGAGCAGATCCATGACTGCCTCGCCACTGCGGCGGGCGTACACCCCCAAACGGGTGTCGACAGCAGGCACCGATGCCGAACCGGGCAGGGACATTCCGATAGCCTCCCCCACCGACGCCATGGTGTTGGCGGTGAACATGCCCGCGCATGACCCTGCCCCAGGGCAGGCGTTGCGTTCGATCTCATCCAACTCCTGGGAACTTATGAGTCCCTTGGACTCGGCGCCGATCCCTTCGAATACATCCACCAGCGAGATGTCCCGACCCCGGTAGCGACCGGGGAGACTCGACCCCCCGTACAGGAACACCGCCGGCAGGTTGGAACGGGCCGCCGCCATCAGCATCCCGGGCAGGGACTTGTCGCAGCCGGCGATGGTCACCAGGGCGTCAAAACGCTCGGCGTGAGCAACCAGTTCCACTGAATCCGCAATGACCTCCCGCGAGACCAGTGACGCTCGCATGCCCTCGTGGCCCATGGAGATTCCATCGGAGACGGCGATGGTCGCGAAAGTGAGCCCGACTCCTCCCCCCACTCTCACGCCCTCTTTGGCGCGCTCGGCCAGAACCGGCCCGGTGACATTGCAGGGAGTGACCTCGTTTCCCGCCGATACCACCCCAACCTGCGGTCTGGCGAAGTCATCATCGGACAAGCCCACCGCCCTCAACATGGCTCGCGCTCCCGCCCGGGCCGGCCCTTCGGTTACATCTTGGGAATGAATCTTCAGAGACATATCCCGATAATAAGCCTTGCTCGCCGGCCAGGTTCCCTCCGTGGGGGATCGAAGAAGCCCAGGATGGAACGGATGGCTCCCCTAGGCAACAGACCACCGGGCCAGTGTGGAGAGCAGCGAGTCGTAATAGTCGGTGAGCACCAGGACCGCTAGAGCGGCCATCGCTGACCTGGCAACGACCGATGTCCACCGACTGTCCGCCCACCGGCGTGCGGCCGGAACATAGGCAAGCAGGGCCACCACCGCCACCAGGGGGACCATCACCCCAACCAAGTACACAGCCAGAAGTATGAGAGCGGTACCGGGGTCATCCTGGGCCAGGGTGAGCACCGTTCCCAATTCCTCCCCCACGCACGGCAGCCAGGTGGCGCCGGCGAACGCCCCTATCAGAGCCGCCGCAGCCAGACCGCAGCGGCGTCTATTGACCATCAGCGCCAACACCAATCCTGCAGACACCAGCAAGGAGGTGGCCAGGCGCCCGGCCGCCGAGTTCGAGATACCAGCAGCCCTGATCCATGCCGAGAGGATGGTGAAACCGGCAAAGATCCCCAACACCTCTATCCGCTCTCTCTTCCTGAGCACCACCAGCGCCAGGCCCACCAGCAGTACAGAGTAAGAGCAGGGCAGCAGGCTCGAACGGATTCCCTCCGCGAAAAGGTTCACATCTCCTCGTTGAGCAAGAACATCACGGTCTGCTCCAACTCCGGGTACTTTCCTTCTCCGATGTGATCAAAACGCACCCTACCCTCCCGGTCCAGCACGTAGGTGCGCGGCCAGTAGCCTCGACCACCCGTCTGCCACTCCCAGAAGGTACGCCTTCTGGTGTCGAGCACCACCGGCCAGGTGACTCCCAAATCCGCCATCGCCTCTTTGATGTTGTCCACATCCTCTTCGAAATTGAATTCCGGTGAGTGGATGCCGACGATCTCCAGACCTCGATCGCGGTACTTGGCATAGATCTGCTGTGTGTAGGGAATTCGGTTGTTGCAGTTGTAACACGCGAAGGTCCAGAATTCCACCACCACCTGTCCGCGCAACTCTTCGAGACTCTCGACTTCTGACTGCAGCCACCCGTCGATGTCCACCAATCTGGGATGTACCTCTTGCAGCACCTCCGGAGGGGAGATTGTTGTGGTCGTGGTGGGAGCGGCGGTGGTCGTGGTGGTTGGAACCGTGGTGAGCGCCTCCGTAGACGGGGTGGGTTCGAATCCGGCGGTGTCCTCAGGGGTGGCCGTTGTGGATGGGGAAACGGTGGGAGCCGCCTGCGACACGACTTCCTCTTCGCCGTCTTCGCCTCCCACCAGGGCCCATCCCACCGCAATGACCGCGGCTGCCAGGATCACGAGGAGAACCAGACGGGAATCGATCTTCATTGCCAGAGAAACTAGCGAGCCCCGATGGCATCCTTCCCCCGATAGCGTCCTCGGCAGGGAGAATCCTCTCGGTCCAGCCACACAAGCACCTTCACACCTCCACCCCGGCCAGGGCCAGTTCCTCTCTCACCTCCGGCGACCTCTCCCGGGAGGCGACATGGCGCAGGAACAGACCGGCCCAACGAAGGGACAGCCTGGCACCCAGATTGTGAACTGCCCACACCGCGTGGAGTCGCAACAACCAGTCGGGATTGCCCAGGTAGCCAGCGACAATCGCCAGGTGATCGGGCGTTCCGGTGTTCCCCAGTGCCACCAGCGCGTTGCGACGAAGAATGCGAGGCCGGCGGGAGGGTAGGTAGAAGTGAGTGAAGTCATCCAGCAACTCGCGGTCTGGTCGGCGCAGCAGTTCCCCCAGGTCGACCGATCCCTGGGGAGAGACGGACTTTTCCAACAACCTTGTTCCGGGAGGGCAGGCGGTGAGACATTCGTCACACCCGTAGATGCGATCTTCCATGTGGGACCGTAAGTCCCGGGGAATGACACCCGGCGTCTGCGCCACCGCAGCCAGGCACAGCCGGGCATCCAGCACCCCGGGCGCTATCAGCGCTCCGGTGGGACAAGCCGGTAAGCAGGCGGTGCAGGTTCCGCAGGTTCGCTCCATGGGCGCCGAAGTGGGAAGGCGGGCGTCGGTTACCACTGATCCGATCAGGAACCACGGTCCCGTCCCCGGCGTCAGCACCATGGTGCTCTTCCCCCACCATCCCACCCCGGCTCGCACGGCCGCAGCCCGATCCACCAAACGCGAGTCGTCCACCAGCACTTCGGCACGGAACCCGGATTTGTGCAACTCCGCGGCGATGGCCCCCAGGCCGGACCGCAGTGGACGATAGGAATCGACCACTGCAAAGCGCGCCACCCGCCCCCGGCCCGGTTGGCCCCGGCCGGGATCCCCGGCTGACGGCAGGTATGACCGGATACCCACCACCAACCGCTCGGCCCAGGGAAAGGACCGGCGCACCTCGGTGGAGAGGTCGGGGTCGGCAAAGGTGAAACCCAGGCGGGCGGACAGGCCCCGCGTCTTTCTGGACCGGATCTCGACCCGGGTTCTGGAAAACGGGTGGGCCGAACACACTCCCACCCGGTCCAAACCGGCTTCAACCCCCCGGGCCTCCAAGCGGTCGGCTAAACGGGCGAGTGGGCCATCCACTGTGCCAGCGCCTCCGAGTAGATCCTTACCGCTCCATGTTCCCGGCAACGCTCAGCCAAGCCGTTGTCGCTGGTGATTACCACTACGGGCTCCCCCTCCCGGGCGGCCACTTCCAAGACGATGGCGTCATCGGCGTCTTCCACGTAAAAGCCGGTGAGCCTGCGACTCTTGAATTGGCTGGCCCAGTCAGGGTCCAATCCGATCTCGAAACGGGAGTCCAGATAGAAGCTCACCTTATGGTGGCCAACCGAATACCTGACCAGGTTTTCCAGTTTGTTCGTGATGAACGCCTTGGTCTGGGCGTCGGGCTTTTCCACAATCTGTTGGTGGTAATGCCAGTAGTGGGCAGCATTCCACCCGTCCACCACCAGGTAGAGCCGCGGTGCTTCGAAGAAGATCCACTCCATCGCATCGATTGACTTGGGGTCTAATCCGCTTGGAAGTACAAGAGGATCCGACAACGCCGCCTGCTGCGGCTCCGCATCCGATCCCACCTGCCAATAGCCCACCATCTGGTCCAGCATCCGGGCCGTCTCCAAGGGATCCCGGCTGAATCCCACGGGTCCGGATAGGTTGGCGCCTGGGTGATCCGACAGTGATCGTGCCTTGGTGTACCTGTCGCGAAGATCGTCGTAACGCCGGTCGGCTTCATCCAAGTCGTCCCACGCCGCATTGGCTTCCTTCTCCCAGTAGTCCGCTTCCCGTCCCCGGTCGGCAGCCCTTCTCTCCAGATCCACCATTCTCTCCCTGGCTCTGGCCAGATCTTGCAGCACGTGGGCGGTGCGCTCTCGAATCTCCTCTTCCGCCTGGTGTCGGAGACGCTCCGCCTGGACATGGAGTAATCTGATTTCCTCCCGCAGCGCCCTCTGGCGCCTTCGCAGCCTCTCAATCTCATCACGGGCCCCATCCAGTTCCACCTCGGCCAGGTATCCCCGAGCCTGAGATTCCCAGTTCTCCGAGCGCTCAAGGAACAAAACGGATGCGGCTGTGCGAGGATCTGCGCCGCTGAGTGAAGGTGGGCCCCAGTTGTCCAGCGTGGCCCGCCGAAGCTCTTCGTCCCCATCCAATGCCCGGTACAGAGTCCTGGCTTCCACCGGTGTCAGTCGGCGGGACGAGGACCCCCGAGTTCTTCTGAGGGGGTGAGGGACCTCGGCCGGTGGCAAGGCCTTGATAAACCGCCTGGCCTCCTCCAAGGCCACCAGGACGTCTTCCGGCTGAAAGTTCATGAATCGGTGGGCTCGGTCACACTCCTTAAAATAGAAGGCAACCGGGATAAATGCTCCTCCTGAGTTGCGGGAATGCTTTGAACAGACCATAATGTTGCTGCAATGAGAGAAATTGGCCTGTTGCTGGTACTCGAGTAGCGCACACGCAGAACCGCGAGTGCGCTGAATCCCTCCACAAGGAGGGATTTCTTTTTGGAAGCCTCACGAAAGCCACCCACCATGACCAAAATCACCGGAGCGCAATCAATCATCTCCTCCCTGGAGCACGAGGGCGTAGACCTCATATTCGGTATTCCGGGGGGAGCCATACTTCCTGCCTACGACCCCCTCTACTTCAGCCCCATCCGCCACGTCATGGCCCGACACGAGCAGGGCGCCGGTCACATGGCAGCCGGGTATGCCTGGGCCACCGGTCGGGTAGGGGTGTGCATGGCCACCTCGGGTCCGGGCGCCACCAACCTGGTGACGCCCCTGGCAGATGCATTGATGGACTCGGTCCCCATGGTTGCCATCACCGGTCAGGTGCCCACCCACGCGGTCGGTAATGACGCCTTCCAGGAGGCATACACCATCGGAATCACCATGCCCGCCACCAAGCACAACTACTTCGTCACCGACCCTGACGACATCCCGACCGTGGTCCACCAAGCCTTCCATCTGGCCTCATCCGGTCGACCCGGACCGGTCTTGATCGATCTGCCCAAGGATGTGCTCAACCAGGAAACCGAATGGCGCCCACCAGAAGACTTGGATCTCCCGGGTTACAAGCCCACCATGGACGGTCACCCCCGAAGAGTCAAAGAGGCCATAGAGATGCTGGCCCGCAGTGAACGGCCGGTCCTCTATGTGGGGGGAGGAATCATCAAAGCCGAAGCGTCGGAGGCCCTGACCCGTTTCGCCGAGATGGCCAACATACCGGTGGTGACCACATTGATGGGACGGGGCGCCATATCTGACGACCACCCGCTCTGTTTGGGGATGCCGGGAATGCATGGCAACTACACCGCCATTACCTCCATGCAGAAGTGCGACGTGCTGTTGGCGGTGGGAGTACGATTCGACGACCGAGTCACCGGTGACCCCCAGCATTTCGCGGTCGACGCCAAGGTCATCCACGCTGACATAGACCCGGCGGAGATCGGAAAGGTCCGGCAACCCGACATTCCCATCGTGGCAGACGCCCGGCGGGTTCTGAACCAGTTCGTCAAGGCCTGGGGTGACCGGCCGGCCCTTGCCAACCAGGAATGGATCGATACCCTGCGCGGTTGGCAGGACGAATATCCCCTGTTCTACGATCAGCAGCCGGATGGCCCGATCAAGCCCCAGTTCATAATCGAGGAACTGGCAAGGCTCACCGGTGGCGACGCCATCCTGGTGGCGGGCGTCGGCCAGCATCAAATGTGGGCCTCCCAGTTCTGGAAGTTCGACCAACCGCGACGCTGGATCAACTCCGGTGGACTGGGAACCATGGGATTTGCGGTGCCGGCTGCCATAGGGGCCAAGGCCGGCATGCCAGATGAGTTGGTCTATGCCGTTGACGGTGATGGCTGCTTCCAGATGACTTTCCAGGAACTAATAGTCGCCTCCGCTTACAAGATCCCCGTCAAGGTGGTCGTCTTCAACAATGATGCCCACGGGATGGTGAAGCAGTGGCAGAAACTCTTTTATGGAAGTCGCCTCTCTTCCAGCCTGCTCAACTCCGAAGTAGTTGACTATGTGAAGTTGGCGGAGGGCATGGGGTGCATTGGACTGCGGGCGGAGGCGCCCGAAGAGGTGGAGCCCACCCTGGAGAAGTCCTTGTCGATCGATGACCGCCCGGTGGTGGTGGAGATGGTGGTCGACCGGGAGGAGATGGTCTTCCCGATGGTGCCCGCCGGCGGCTCCAACGACCAGGTCATCCTGGGTCCGGACTCCGGAGACTGAGCATGGCCAGAGTTTTGCCTCTACCCCGACACACTTTGAGCCTGGTCGTGGAAAACCGCCCGGGTGTGCTGGCCAGAGTGTCTTCAACACTGGCCCGCAGGGGGTTCAACATCCACTCACTGGCAGTGGGTCCGACCATTGACCCGGGTCTTTCCCGGATCACCGTGGTGGTGGAGTCTGAGAAGGTCGAACAGGTCAAGAAGCAGCTTCACAAGCTGATCAACGTGGTCAAGATCTTCGAACTGGAGCCCTCCAAGGCCGTGGAGCGAGAGACCATGCTGATCCGCATATCGGCCATGGGCACTTCTCGGACCGAAGCGATCGAGGTAGCCAACATATTCAAGGCGAATGTGGTGGATGTGGGTTTCAACACCCTCACTTTCGAGGTGACGGGTAAACCTGCCAAACTGAACGATCTCATTGAGCTTCTGCGACCCTTCGGGGTGGTGGAGTTGGTCAAATCGGGGCGGATTGCCATCGGGCGGGCCGCCAAGAGCAAGCCCTCCCGCATGAGGGCGGTCGGATAGGCGGTGAGAGACTAGATGGCTGAGATCTTCTATGACAAGGACACGGACCCCGAGGTAATCAAGGGCCGCAAGGTGGCCGTGATCGGTTACGGCAGCCAGGGACATGCCCATGCCCTCAATCTCTCGGAGTCGGGAGTCAATGTGGTGGTGGGGCTCCGGCCCGGATCGGCCCGGAGAAAGCAAGTGGAATCGGACGGCTTGGAGGTCATGGACCCGCCGGACGCCGCAGAGTGGGCCGACGTGGTCACCATGCTGGTCCCCGACCAACTGATGGCCGACTTCTACAACCAACAGATCGCCGAACGGATGGCGCCTGGTAATGCTTTGTTGTTCGCCCACGGCTTCAACATCCACTTTGGGGAGATAGTTCCCTCGGGGGACCTGGACGTGCTGATGGTGGCTCCCAAGGGGCCAGGCCATCTGGTGCGGCGCACCTACACCGAGGGTTCGGGGGTCCCTTGTCTTCTGGCCATTCATCAAGACGCCACCGGAGGGGCTTTCGATCTGGGGATGTCCTACTCCTGGGGAATCGGAGGCGCCCGGGCAGGGGTGCTGCAGACCACCTTCCGCGAGGAGACCGAGACTGATCTGTTCGGCGAGCAGGTCATCCTGTGCGGCGGCGTTTCCCAGTTGATCAAGGCCTCCTATGAGACTCTGGTGGAGGCTGGCTACGAGCCCGAATCAGCCTATTTCGAGACTCTTCATGAACTCAAATTGATTGTGGATCTTCTGTATGAGGGGGGACTGTCCTGGATGCGTTATTCGGTCTCGGACACCGCCGAGTACGGCGATTACACCCGTGGCGCCCGGATCATTACCGACGAGACCCGCGCCGAAATGAAGAGAGTTCTGGCAGAGATCCAATCGGGCGCCTTTGCCCGAGAGTGGATGGCGCAGGCGAGGGAAGGGGCCCCCTTCCTCTTGGAGCAACGGGCTGCCAATCAATCCCATCCCATCGAGCAGATAGGGCGGGAACTCCGGCAAATGATGCCTTTCTTGGACCCGAAGACACCGGGATGATCAACGGTCATCCAACCACGGCGCGACACAGAGGTTGTCTGGCGCTGACCCGGCCGGGCGGCGGTTCCCGCCGGCCCGGCCTTCGCAGCCCATAGGTCAGCACGCCACACCACAACCAGGAGTCCCAAGAACATGTCCGAACGATTGATCATTTTTGACACAACCCTGCGTGACGGGGAGCAGGCCCCCGGGATCGCTTTGACTCCCGACGAGAAAGTAACCATCGCCCATCAACTGGCCCGCCTTCAGGTGGATGTCTTGGAGGCCGGGTTCGCAGCATCCTCCTCAGGGGACTTCCAGGCGGTGTCGAGGATCGCCAGCGAGGTGCAAGGGCCGGTGATCGCCAGCCTGGCCCGAGCTCATCCCGATGACATCGACCAGGCCTGGGATGCCCTGCGGCACGCCGATCGGGCCCGCATTCACGTGTTCATGTCCACTTCCCCCATTCACATGGAGCGGATGTTGCGCATGACCCCGGCCGAGGTGTTGAAGGCGTCAGTGGAGGGGGTTCGCCGGGCGCGCCGCTACACCGACGACGTGGAGTTCTCTCCCCAGGACGCTACCCGCTCCGAGTACCCGTTCCTGATCGATGTGTGCCGGGCGGCGGTGGAGGCGGGGGCCACCACCATCAACATCCCCGACACCGTCGGATACGCCACACCCGCCGACTTTCTGGAGTTGATGAAGCGGATCTACGCCGAGGTCCGAGGGGATCGAAGCGATGTCACCATTTCGGTTCACTGCCACAACGACCTGGGTTTGGCGGTGGCTAATTCCCTGTCCGCCATCGCGGCGGGCGCCCGACAGATCGAGGGAGCCATTAACGGCATCGGGGAACGAGCCGGCAACACCTCTATTGAGGAGATCATCATGGCCGTCAAGACGCGCCAGGATGTATTCGGCGTGGAAATCGGGGCAGATACCACCCAGATCTTCGACACATCCCGTTTGGTTTCGCAACTGACCGGCTATCCGGTGCAGTTCAACAAGGCAGTGGTGGGCCGCAATGCCTTTGCCCACGAGTCCGGCATCCACCAGCATGGGGTACTCCGGGACCGGGAGACCTACGAGATAATGAGCGCTGAATCCATCGGTCAACGCGGCGCCCAGATCGTATTGGGCAAGCACTCCGGCCGAGCAGGATTCGCCGACGCCCTGAACAACCTGAATATCTCTTTGGAAGAAGACGAGTTCATGCAAGCTTTCGCCAAGTTCAAGGCCATGGCCGATCGGAAGCTGGAGATCGGCGAAGACGAACTGCGAGCAATCGCCACATCCGGACCGTCGGGACTTGCCGCCGCCGAGGTCGAGATGGTTGGTATCAATGTCTCGGGTGGTCACGACACCACACCCACCGCGGTGGTCACGCTGTCCAGAGGAGGCGTGGTCTCCGAATACACCGGGCAGGGAGGCGGGATGGTCCACGCGGCGTTTTCTGCCATCAGACAGTGCTTCGGCATCGAAGCCCGCCTGGTCGATTATCGAGTGGTTCCGGTTACTGCCGGCGCCGACGCCATGGCGGAGGTAAACGTAGTGGTGCGCGTCGGGGACATCACATACTCCGGAAAGGGCGTGTCGACCGACGTGGTTGAGGGATCGGCGGAAGCCTTCGTTGACGCCTTGAACCGGGCCATTGGCGCCAAATGAGGTCTTTTGAGCCTGTTGGCTTCTCGATATCTAAAACTGTATCGCTAACAAAAGGCTAGGACTATGCCCAACCAACCCACCGTATATGCTATCTTATATTGGCATGGGCCTTGGAAACTCGCATATTGCCAAGATCTTGCAAGAGGCGCGCGTTGGCTTGGGATTCAGTCAACGGGAACTGAGCGAGAGATCAGGCCTCACGCAGGCACAGATTTCGCGTATCGAGAATGGCGCGGTGGACATGCGGATATCAAGCCTTCTGGCGCTGGTCAACGAACTGGGTCTCGAATTGAGCTTCACCCACCAACCCCTGTCTCAACCCCCTGCCGCAAGGGAGGAAGCACAGACTCCTCGGCAGCCTGTTTACGGGTTCGCGCAAGCGCCGCACCGTCCGGGGATTTTCGGGGACATAGCCGAGGAATTGCTGTAGCGGGAAGGACTTCGGCATGAACACCTATCGGTTGGCAGTGATCGCCGGCGACGGTATTGGCCCCGAAGTCACGGCCTGTGCAGTGGGAGCCCTGGAGGCAGCAGCAGCCAGGCACGCGTTCAAGATCGAACTCACCGATTACGACTTGGGAAGCCGGCGTTACCTCTCTACCGGAGAGGTGCTGCCCGACTCGGTGCAGGACGAACTTGCCGGACACGACGCCATACTCTTGGGTGCGGTGGGGACGCCCCAGGTGGCTCCCGGCATCTTGGAACGAGGACTCTTGCTGAGGTTGAGGTTCGACTTCGATCTCTACGTGAATTTCCGCCCCGTCAAGCTATACCCGGGTGTTCCCAGCGCCATAGCCGGACTGGGTCCCGACCAGTGTGACTTGGAGGTGATGAGAGAGAACACCGAGGGTCTGTACTCGGGCAGCGGCGGATTCCTCCACAAGGACACTCCCCACGAGATCGCTAATCAGAACTCGGTCAACACCCGGAGAGGAACGGAGCGCATCATCCGTTACGCCTTCGATAGGGCCATGACGCGGGACCGTCGGCTGACGATGTGTCACAAGACCAACGTGCTCAACTACGCCGGGGATCTTTGGCAACGGACCACCGACGAAGTGGCTGTCGAGTATCCGGAGGTGGATGTGGACTACGTGCATGCCGATGCTGCCTGCATCCACCTGATACAGAGCCCTGAACGGTTCGATGTAATGGTGACCGACAATATCTTCGGCGATATCCTCACCGACCTGGGAGCGGCTATAGCAGGCGGGATCGGACTGGCGGCTAGCGGCAATCTCAATCCCACCGGAGAATTCCCCTCACTGTTCGAACCTGTTCACGGAAGTGCCCCGGACATCGTGGGAACCGGATGGGCCAACCCGGTGGCCGCGGTGTTTACCGCAGCCATGTGCCTGGATTACCTGGGAGAGAAAGAGGCGGCCTTCGAGGTAGAACAGGCGGCAGCCGGAGTCCTTCCTGAGTTGGGCGCCATGGCAGGGCCGGAAATGGGAGCTTCCACCTCAGAGATAGGTCGCTGGATCGTCGAAGCTGTCGGTATCGCCTAGAGCAACAGGACTCCAGCAGAACGACAAAGAGCGGGAAGGCCTCACTCGTTGTTTAGGGTGGTCTGCCTGCCACTTACCGGTATTTAGCGATGGAAAAAGGTCGCTGGATCGGGCCATCCCAATGTGTCCTGTTCCTGAGATGTAGCGACGCCTCAACGAAGCGGGTCGACCTCAGCTGGACCGATCGGCACACTTCTCCAGGACAGTGAGCGGTCTATTCGCCGAAAATCCTCTCACGAGCCTTGCGCCACTCCTCCTCGGTAAGGGGTATGAAACAGAGATCGTCCGGGTCGCAGTGCCGACGACGCTCGTCAGGGTCCGGTGGGTCTTGGTTGTCGGGGGGTGGGGCGTTGGGATCAGGGTCCGGTGGGTCTTGGTTGTCGGGGGGTGGGGCGTTGGCGGGTTTTTGCGAGGGTGGCGGGGGATCGGAGTTCGGACTCCCGGCGTTGGGATCAGGATCCGGTGGGTCTTGGTTGTCGGAGGGTGGGGCATTGGCGGGTTTTTGCGAGGGTGGCGGGGGGTCGGAGTTCGGACTCCCGGCGTTGGGATCAGGGTCCGGTGGGGATGAAGGTGTTCCCCGTCCCCAGATGTGGGGGCGTGTGGCCACGCCGTGGATGAACACGGCAGCCTCGGCGCGGGTGGCGTCCCGGTTGGGACAGTACAGGCCGGGTCCGCACCCCGAAACCACGTCGAAATCGGTCAGCCATGCGATGCCATCGGTGTAGTACCTGTCTGGTTCCACATCGGTGTAGGAAGACGATGCGCCTGTGTACTCGGTTCCGGTGTACCGGTAGAGCAGGGCGGCCATCTGACCACGGGTCACGGACTGTTCGGGACAGAACTTCCTGCTTTCCTCGCCCGACGACCCTGGTGTGCAGCCCTCGGTCACTCCTTCCGAAACCGCCCACCCGATCGCCCGATCCGAATACACGTCCTCCTTGATGTCAGCGAACGCATCGGAGCCCAGGTAGTCGGGTGCGGGCCGACCGGCCACCCTCCACAGGAAGGTTACGAACTCCTGGCGGGTGACACTCCGGTCCGGGCAGAACATGGTCGACGAACAGCCGCGGGCGATCCCCTGGTCAATCATCCAAGACACGGCCACATGACCATCGGGAACATCCTCAAAGTCAGGAGCCGTCTGCCCGAAAGCCGACGGGATGCCTACCAAGACCACAAACACGGCCACGGCCGCCGATGCCGAGACCAACCTCGATGACTTCATATGAGATAGGGGGAGGTGGCTTTGGGTCGCAACGGGATCATCGGAGAGCGAGGTGTGGTGGTCGGGAACGTGATGGGTCCTTTACGCTGGTGGGATGTCTCCGGCGGTGAGGCGTTTCTGCAACTCGGCTGCCCGGGCGCTGCGGTCCTTGGGTAAACAGAGATACGCATGGCTGTCGCAGGACTACGGGCCGCCGATTCCTATGAGTGGCATATCATCAAGAGGAGGCATTGTAGGAAATAGTGTAGGAGCTGTGCGGAGTTTGGGTCTTAGAGTGGGGAAGGAACTTATGCCGACCAAGTACAGACCTATACCGGCGATGTCGGCAGTTGTGGCGTTGGTTATGGTGGTGGCCTGTTCCACCGCATCCGACGATTCCATCGGGCCCATCGTTTTCAATGACCTCGGATGGGACAGTTCGTTGTCACAGAACCGCATCGCTCAATTCATCGTGGAGAAGGGTTATGGGTATTCCACGGGTTTGATTGAGGGCGGTACGACGGTGGCGATCCCTGCCCTGAGACGGGGCGACAGCGATGTGATGATGGAACTGTGGCTGCCCAACGCCAGGGAAGCCTGGGAGGAGGCCACGGCCGCGGGTGAGGTGGTTTCCCTGGGAGAGAGCCTGAGCAAACTCTCGCAATCGGCGTTTATGATCCCCGCTTACCTACAGGAGGCGCATCCGGGGTTGGACAGCGTGGAGGACTTGAAGGAGGAGCAATACCGGAAGCTGTTCGCCACCCCTGTGAGTGGCGGCAGGGCCAGGCTTGTTTCCTGCCCCGACGGCTGGGCCTGCAACATGGTGAACGAAATCCAGGTTGACAGCTACGGCCTTTCCGATCATGTCCATATCGTCGTGCCTGAATCCGAAGCTGCGTTGCACAGCGAGCTTTTCGATCTCTATGAGAAAAGGGAGCCTTGGCTGGGTTACCTGGACAGCAGCATGGCGCCCTCGTTGAAGTTGGGCATGGTGCAACTGGAAGAACCCCCCTACAGCGACCAGTGCTGGGCAACCACCAAAGCCTGCGCCTATGATGCCACGACCCTCTTGATCGCGGTGCGCCCTGAACTGCTGATGGGGGCTCCCGAAGTAGCGGACATGCTGCGAAAGTGGGATTTGTCCGCCGACCACTACACGTCTATGTCGATATGGCGGATCGACAACCACGCCAGCCATGCCGACGCCGCGATCTGGTGGTTGAACAACAACCCTGGCGTCTGGAGCCAATGGGTGACGGATGAGGCAGCCAATGCGATACGAGATGCCCTCGAAAACGATGAACGCGCCGAGGGCTGGCCCGACTGACAGACGGAACCCACCCTCCGAGGAGAGCGGTCAGAAAGTGGTGTGCTGTGTTTCATGCGCTCCACCAGGCGACAATCCCCACTCCAGAACGTTCGCTTAGCCTCAATCCACCGATTTGACCGTCCGGGGGTGGGGTGATGTGGGCTTTTTGGTTCTTCGGGAGCGTGAGGGATGGTTTTGTGCCGGGTGTGTGAGGGTTTGCTGGGTGTCCGCTCGGTTTGGG
>MKWU01000441.1_pt1 | contig 79318 bp, 64 predicted proteins | sample 809101 | NCBI WGS metagenome assembly MKWU01 (sample SAMN05860141, study PRJNA318959) | sponge metagenome | host: Aplysina aerophoba | place: Slovenia: Piran, Adriatic Sea, Gulf of Piran | collected 2013-05-07 | reverse complement strand
GGACCGAACGCACCTTGGATCGCAAGATCCGTGCAGGAGCATGGTCGGCCCGCCCTCCCTTCGTCTCCCGGGTCCTGGATGGATGCTGGGTTCAAGAACCGAATCATCGCGAGGATAGGAGCGGGAGAACATGGCCATGGTAGTCGCCGGAATCGACGTGAGCAAGAAGTCGCTCAACATTCACCTGAACGGCAAGGATGAAACCGCCACCAACGACACGGACGGCTTCCGCAAGATCGCCGGCATCCTGAAGGACGGCGGGGCGGGGCGGAACGGGTCGTCATGGAGGCCACGGGAAGGATGCACAGGGCGCTTCTGCAATCGCTGCATGACCGCGGGCTTCGCGGCTTGTGCGGTCAACCCCCGCCAGTCCCGGGACTTCGCGAAGGCCGGTGGCGAGCTGGCGAAGACCGACAGGGTAGACGCCAGGATCCTGGCCGCCTTCGGGGCCGCGTTCCCGGCCATGCCGGCCACCGCGCCTGCCGACGTGACCAATCGACCGGCTCCGCGACATGCTGGTGCTTCGGGAGGCCCTTGTCGACCAGCGCGCGCAGCTGAAGGCGGCCTGCGAAGAGGTCGGCGACCCTCTGCCGGACGGGCCGGTCCCGAAGGTCCTCTCGGAGCTTGACGCCGGCGTCCGCGAGTACGACCGGCGGATCGAGGACCTGGTCGCCGGCTCGGACGATTTTGAGGAGAGCTACAGGATCCTGACCTCCGTGCCGGGCATCGGTCCCGTCACGGCGGCATCCCTGATCGCCTGGATGGGCGAGCTCGGCGCGATCGGCAACCGCCAGGCCGCCGCCCTGATCGGCGTGGCGCCCTTCGCCCGCGGCAGCGGGACCCTGAAGGGCGGGCGCCACGTCGCCGGCGGGCGACGCAGGCCAAGAGACGTACTTTTCATGGCGGCTATGGCGGCAACCCGGTTCAATCCGGACATGAAGGACATGTACAAGCGACTTGCGGAAAGGGGCAAGCCCCACAAAGTCGCCGTGACCGCGGTCATGAGGAAGTTGATCGTGACCGCGAACGCCCTGCTGCGCGACGGTCGCATGTGGGAGGACCGGACGGCGGACGCCGCCTGATGCCCGCGCTGAGCTGCGTCTCGCGGCGGTCCGCCAGGCCCTGGAACGAATCAGACGGGCCGGCCACACCTCCGTGGCCGGGCAATTCCGGCATGCGCGCACGATGCCTGCTTGTGGACAAGGATGTGGAAAACTGTGGAAAACCCGGAACCGGATCCTCGGAAACCGCCCAAAAAATGCTGAATCCCGCCTTGACAGAAGACATGGATGCTCCTCCTGCTTTCTTTGCGTTCGGATATCGCGTCCTCGCCGTTCGCTCCACCATTCGGGCTTTCGGAAGACGGCGCATCCGCCGCCGCCGCAGTCGGGTCAATCGACCGGAATTCGAACGCGCGCGCTATGCCGTCGCCGGCCCCCAGGTATCGTTGAGCCGATAACCCCCGGGCCATGGATCTTCGGGATCCAGCATGTGCTGGTGGATGCCGGTGATCCAGGCGCGACCCGAAATCTCCGGAATTATGGCCGGCTTCCCCGCGACATTCGCGGTGCCCGAAATGCGCCCTGTGAATTCGGAGCCAATTATCGACGTCGCGACATAGTTCTGGCCCACGGAAATCAGCCCCTGCGAGTGCAGAAGCGCCATGCGAGCCGATACCGCGGTACCCGTGGGAGACCTGTCGACCTTGCCTGGCTTGATCGCAACGGCCTGGCGCGACTTGATCCCTTCAGGCTCGCGCTCGAGTTGTCCGGCGAAAAGGCAGAAAGAAATCCGGTTCCATTCGGGGTTGCATGGATGCTTGAAACCGAGCTGACTATTTGCCGCATCCGTTATCATGACGCCGGTTCTCGCGATATCGCGAGCTTCGTCCCGGGCGATCGCGAATCCCATGCTTTCCGCATCGACCACGACGAAGCTGTCGCCGCCGTAGGCCGTGGCGACTCCGATCGTCCCAAAGCCGGAAACTTCCAGGTCCGCCCGCTCCTCCGCAACGAACGAAGGAAGATTCCTGACCGTTATGCGTTCCGCCTTGCCGTTCCGGCATTCCGCCGAGACCCGGACCAGGCCTCCCGGCGCCTCGAGAACGAGCTCGGTGAGCGGTTCGCGCATCGGCACTATTCCGCTGTCGAGAAGCAGATGGAATTGGATCCGGACATTGGCGGCGTGTCTTCCGGCTCCATGATGATGAAGCCCATCCGAGCCGCCGGGTGCTTGGGAGGCACGAGCAGGCTCACATGCCGGAAAACGCCGCCTCGCGGCTCGTTCAAAACGAAATTGCGCAGTTCTCCGTCGTCGGCGATGAAATTCCTCTGCTCCCAAAGCGTGTCGCCGGGGGGCGGCTCTACGCCTCCGACAATGACATCGCCGACCTCGCCCTCGGCATGCGCGGAAATGACGTGGATGATTTTCCGGCTGCGCATTCCGCTCGCTCAATGCCCGCATTCGAAAACTGGATCGCCCAACGCGGACCAGATCGGCTCGATGCCCAGGCCGTGGCCCGACGGAGCCGAAAAACCTCCGTCAACCCGCCTGGGCGCGTTGTCCGCGATCGATACGGAAACGTACGAATTGAAGTCTGTCGCGGAAAAGCAGAATTCTTCGGGCGTTGACGACGCGAGATGGGCGATTGCGGCGGTTGCGATATCTCCTCCCCAGGTGTCTTCGATGGTCATTGGAATCCCGGAGGCGATGCAGATGTCCCGCATTAGGCGCGCGCGCGTCAGCCCGCCGACCTTGGATATCTTCAGGTTGATAACATCCATCGCATCTTCGGCAATCCCGCGCAGCAGGACCGGGATTCCGTCGATGGATTCGTCGAGTACGAATGGCTTTGCCGTGCGCCTTCGAATGGAAACGCACTCTTCGTACGACGGGCATGGCTGTTCAATGTATACGTCGAGGTGGCCGACCGCCGCGGCGACTCTCGCGGCTTCGTGCCGCGTCCATCCGGTATTGGCGTCGGCGACGAGAATGTCGCCTTTTTCGAGCGCTTCGCTCGATCTGGCGATGCGTTCTATGTCCAAGTCGGGGTCGCCTCCGACCTTGAGCTGAAATTTGCGGTATCCGCTCGCTCTGTGCTCGGCGACCCTTGCAGCCATTCCCTCGGGGCTTTCCTGCGATATTGCGCGATAGAGCGCGATCCTTTCCTGGCGCTTCCCTCCCAGCAGGACGGCAACGGGCAACTTCGCCGCCTTGCCGAGAATGTCCCAGCAGGCCATGTCTATGGGTGCTTTTGCATAGGGGTGGCCGAGCATGGCGCCGTCCATCAGCGCATTCAGGCCGTTCAGATTTAGCGGGTCGGCGCCGATCAGATGCGGCGCGAGCTCGGTCAGGCCGGCTCGCACGCCGGCCGGATAGGAGGGGAGGTAGGCAGAGCCAAGCGGGCAGCATTCGCCGAATCCCGAGATTCCCTCGTCGGTTCGAACTTCGACAACGGTACTGTCGAAGACTTCGACGAATTTTCCGTTCGACCAGGCGTATCGTCCCTCCTTAACGGGAAGATCGACCTTCCATGCTCGAATCGCCGTAATGATCAAGGCTAATCTCCTAATGCGCGCGGAGGTCCCCGCAGCGTTGAGTTGGCGGTCTCGATTCCGCGGCGTTCGTTCCGGGGATCCGGCATCATCGGACTTTCGCGAGAAATCTGCGCGTGTTGTCGGACTGCGGATCGCCGAAAATTTGCTCGGGCGGGCCGATCTCCTCGATAGTTCCGTCGTGAACGTAGGCAACGCGGTCCGAAACGTCACGCGCGAATCCCATCTCGTGGGTAACGCAGATCATGGTCATCCCTTCTTCGGCGAGAAGTCGCATAGTGTCGAGGACTTCCCCGACAAGTTCGGGATCAAGCGCCGAGGTCGCCTCGTCGAAGAGCATATAGCTCGGCTCCATGGCCAGCGCCCGCGCGATCGCCAGCCTTTGCTGCTGGCCGCCGGAAAGCGCGCTTGGATAGCTGTTGAGCTTGTCGCCCAATCCGACATGCTCAAGCTGCTTCGCGGCGATGTCGCGGGATTCGGCTCTTGAGAGCTTCCGTACTATGCGAGGCGAAAGCGCGACGTTTTCAAGGGCGGTTAGATGCGGAAAGCTATTCCATTGCTGGAATACCATGCCGAGCTTCCGGCGAAGCCGGTTGATGTCGGTTCCCTTCGCATGAACGTCCTCGCCGTCGACGGTGATGGTTCCGGAGTCGATGGCCTCGAGGGCGTTGATGCAGTAGAGCAGGGTGGACTTGCCGGAGCCCGACGCGCCGACGATGCTCAGCACGACGCCCTTTTCGACAACGAGATTGATGCCTTTTAGCACGTGAAGATCTTTAAAGCGTTTATGCAGCTCGCTGACTTCGATCATTGCGACCACCTTTGCTCAAGCCGGTCGGCGAAGCGAGCGACGGGGAAGGAAAGCGCGAAGTAGAATGCGCCCGCGACCGCAAGAATCAGGAACGGCTCCTGCGTGCGCGTGATCAATATTTGGGATGCCTTTAGCAATTCGATATAGCCGAGGACGGAAACCAGCGCGCTGTCCTTCATGACGCCGAGCGCAACGCCGACCCACGCGGGAAATACCGTTCGCATGCCGATCGGCGCGACAACGTACATCATGTCCTGCCAGTATGTCATTCCCAGGCTGCGCGACGCGCGCCTGAGCGGCATGGCGACGGCTTCGATTCCGCCGCGGGCGACATTGGCCACGAGCGCGGCCGTGTAGATCGTGAGCACGGCGGCGCCGCAGGCGAACGGATCAAGCGATAGGCCGATGATCGGCGCGAAATTGTAGAAAAGAACCAGCTGAATTATGAGCGGAACGGATCGGAATACGTCCAGAACGGGAGCTAGCGTCAAGGAGCCGAATATCCGGCCCTCGTACAGCAGCCATCCGAATAGCACGCCCAGGACGGTGCCGGACGCGATCGAGATTCCGGAGATCAGGAGGGTGCGGGCAGCGGCCTCGCCGAGAAAAAGCAAGTCCAGGACCTTGAACCCCGTGAAGAAATTCAAAGATGATTCCATGCCGGCCTCCGCTCAGTAACGAAAGAGCCGAAAGGCGAGAAGGCGCGACGAACCTAGAATGAATTTGACGATCACGTAGTATATGACCGCCGTAACGGCAAAATACTCGAAAATCCGGAACGTTCGCGATGCGAAAAACTGAGTCTCGCCCGACAGTTCTCGGAAGCCCACGAGCATCCCGAGCGACGACATGAGCACGGCCCACACCATTTGATTGGTCATCGGATGGTAGACGAGTCGAAGCACCTGGGGGATGATGATGCGAATGTACGCCTGCGCCGCCGTCATGCCGAGGCTGCGCGCGGCCCGCATCTGGGTTTCCGGGATGGCCTGGAATCCGCCGCGGAAATTTTCGGCCAAATATCCGGCGTTGTTGAAAGTCAGTCCGCACAGGACGATGAGAAACGGCGACAGGTGGAGGCCGAAGGCGCCGAGCCCGAAACCGAAAAAAAATAGCTGGAAAAGCGCCGGCGTATTCCTCGCCAGCTCAATCCAGGACACGGCAACCCAGCGCAGAGGCGCGCTTCCGTGCATGCGCATGATGGCGAGAACGATGCCGCACGCCATGCCGATCAGCATTGAAAGAACGGCGACCTGAAGAGTTACAAATCCGGCCTCGACTAGATCCGGCAGGTCCCGGAATACGGGTCGCCAGTGAAAATTATAGTCCAAGTTCGCGAGATCGGATGTTTGTCCGCCCCGGCTTCAAGTCGCCGGGGCGGGTTTTAGCAGTGCGAGCCGTCAGTACATGACGCCGGGAATCCTCAGCGCAGGAGCTTCTCCGCCAACGAATCGGCTCCAAAGTTCCTGATAGCGGCCGGAGCGGACCTGATGGGTGATGAAGAGATTCAGGTAATTTAGCCAGGTTACGTCCTTGCGCGGGCCGACAACCGAAGTGTAGTCGGTTGTCCAGGGCATTCGCGGGCCGGCAATGACAGTGTCGTATTGCTCCACGATGGGCTTCACCGCCGTATTCGTGGTTATGCCGACGTCGGCCTTTCCCTGCGCTACGGCTAGAAAGACTTCATTCTCCGACTGGTAGCCTTGATATAAATCCTCCGTTCCCCATTCCTCGGCGTATTTCAGGAATTCTATTTCGGGGACGGTGCCTACCGCCGCCGCGACGCGAGCGCCCCGGAGATCTTCGAACGTTTCGATGCCGCTATCATTTCCCACGATGGCCTGCGCGTAGTAGATCGCGTAGGGAATCGTGAACCCGACGGTTTTGGCGCGTTCGAGCGTATCGGAGGTTCCGCCGAATACGACATCGGCTCTGTTGGTTACGATTACAGGAAGGCGCTCCGCCCAGGTCAGTGGAAGGATCTCGTAGTCGACATCCATGGCGGCCGCCAAATCCTTGCAGTATTCGACATCGAATCCGGCGGGCTCGTTGTTCTCGTCACGATAGCCGATTGGAGGGAAATCGAGGACGACTCCGCACCGCAGCAAGCCCTCATCGATGACATCGTCCAGCTTGTCCGCGTAGACCGGACCGGTCAACGCTGCGACCGCAAATCCGGCCGCGACGATCTTCTTTAACTTCATTTTCTCTTCCTGTATCCTAAATGACGAGAACATTCATAAAATATTGAACATGTGAAAGCAATTGGATTCTATTCGCTCGGCGGAAATTGATCGGCTTTGAATAATGAATCGGCTCGGCCGCGGGCCGGCGGGCAACCGAGTCGATGGCGGGACATGGAGGAGAACATCGTTGTCGGGGACACTCGAATTGATTCGCGAACGCATTTTGTCGGCGAAGGCGACGAGCGAGGACGATCTGCTGGAGCGCCTCGTTTCCGAGGCGGGCGTGCCGGAGGCCGTTAGGCTGAATGCATGCAAAGACGCAAAAGGCCTCGTCGAAGGAATTCGCGGCGCGTCGAAGCCGGGACTCGTGGAGGCGATGCTGGCGGAATACGGCCTCGGTACAACGGAGGGGATTGCCTTGCTGCGCCTTGCCGAGGCGCTCATGCGGGTTTCCGACGACGCGACCGCGGACGCGCTGATCGCCGACAAGCTGGTTTCCGCCGACTGGAGCAGCCATAGAGGACAATCGCCGTCCCGCGCCGTCAACGCATTTACGCTCGGCCTCGCCGCAGCGTCGGCTTGCCTGAAAGGCTCGTCGGAGCGCGGCTTCGCGGCGGGCGCGCGCAGGCTGTCGAAGCGCCTTTGCTCGCCCGTTGTCCGCATGGCGGCGCGCCGCTCGCTGAAACTGCTTGCCGGGCGTTTCGTGATGGGCGGCACGATTGGCGAAGCAATGGAGCTTTCAACTCCCGCCGAGAGGAACGGCTTCCACTACTCCTACGACATGCTGGGCGAGGCCGCGCTTAACGCCTCCGACGCTCAAGCGTTCTACGACGCCTACAAGGCCGCGATCGCGGCCCTGGCGCCGAAATGCGACAAGCCCGACTTTCGCGACAACCACGGCGTTTCCATCAAGCTATCCGCTTTGCACCCCCGCTATGAGCAAACTCAGAGAGGCCGGGTCCTGACCGAGCTTGTCGAGCGCGTATCGGTCCTGTCGAAAGTGGCGAAAGAAGCGAATATGGGCATCAATATCGATGCCGAGGAGGCGGACAGGCTCGAACTGTCTCTCGACGTTATGGAGGCGGTGCTTCGGGATCCGGAATTAAGCGGCTGGGACGGCTTCGGGATCGTCGTTCAGGCGTACGGCAAGGCGTGCCCCCATGTCATTGACTACCTCTACCATTTGGCCGAAGAGCTGGATCGCAAGATCATGGTACGCCTGGTGAAGGGCGCGTACTGGGATACGGAGATAAAGCGGGCTCAGGTCGAGGGCATCGAGGACTTCCCGGTCTATACTCGCAAGGCCGCTACGGATGTCTCGTATATTTGCTGCGCGAAAAAGCTCCTGGGAATGACCGACCGGATCTATCCGCAGTTTGCGGGGCACAACGCGCATACGGTGTCGTCAATACTCCGGCTCGCCGAAAGCGGGAGATCCTTCGAATTCCAGAGAATCCACGGCATGGGCGAAGCGCTCCATTCGATCATTCGCGAACGGGAGGGCGTAAGATGCAGGATATACGCGCCCGTAGGCGAGCATCGCGAACTGCTGCCATATCTGGCGCGCCGCATGCTCGAAAACGGAGCGAACAGCTCGTTCGTGAACCAGATAGCCGACTTGTCCGTGGGCGAAGGCGAGATTGCCGCCTGCCCGTTCGAGGCTTTGGCCGGGACCAGGGATAGCAATATTCGATTCGTCGTTCCGCCTTCCGAAATATTCGGGGCGGAGCGGCGAAATTCGAAGGGCTGGGATCTGCACAATCCGGGCCAGCTCGCCGACATCGAGAAAGCGCGCGCGCCGTATCGCGCCGCCGTGTGGGCCGCATCGCCGGAATCGCCTTCGGAAGCCGTGGCCGACATCGTGAATCCCGCGGATTCGTCGGAAATCGTCGGGACCGTTCGAGAACTGACGGCGCAGGACGCGGAACTCGCTTTGGAAGCCGCGCGCGACTGGTGCGGCGCAAGCGCCTACGACCGCGGGCGCGTTTTGATCCGCGCATCGGAACTTTACGAGGAGAGCGCCGAAGAATTCTTCGCGCTGCTGTGCCGCGAAGCGGGCAAGACGCTCGGCGATGCGACCGCGGAGCTTCGGGAAGCCGTCGATTTTTTGCGCTACTACGCGCTGGAAGGGCGAAAGCTTGGCGATCGGCCGCCTCTGGGCCTGGTTGCCTGCATTTCTCCGTGGAACTTTCCTTTCGCCATCTTTACCGGGCAGGTGGCCGGAGCGCTCGCGGCCGGAAACGGCGTCCTCGCGAAGCCGGCGCGGCAAACGCCGCTCGTCGCTCGGCGCGCGGTTGCATGCCTCCATGAAGCCGGCGTTCCGAAGGAGGTTCTGCAACTGCTCCCGGGACCGGGTTCCTCGCTTGGCGAAAAGCTTGTCTCCAGTCCGAAAATTGCCGGGGTCTGCTTCACCGGGTCGACGGAAACCGCGAGATCGATCGAGAGGGCGATGGCGAAATCGGCCGCCCCCGACGCGCCCCTAATCGCCGAAACCGGTGGCCTAAACGCTATGATCGTCGACAGCACCGCGCTTCCGGAGCAGGCGATCAAGGCGATTATCGTGTCCGCTTTCCAGTCCGCGGGCCAGCGGTGCTCGGCTCTGCGAATACTGTATCTGCAGGAAGATATCGCAGGCTCGTTTCTGAAAATGCTCTACGGCGCGATGGACGAGCTTCGCATCGACGACCCCTGGAATGTTTCGACCGATGTCGGCCCCCTGATCGATGCATCGGCCAAAGCGGGCGTGGAAGCGCACATCGAAGCGGCTCGTGCCGAAGGACGCGTGCTGAAGCAGTGCGCCGCGCCCGAAGGCGGCAACTTCATCGGACCCGCGGTTGTCAAGGTCCGGGGGATCGACGATCTGGCCGAGGAGATTTTCGGGCCGGTTCTGCATGTCGCTACTTTTCGGCCGAGCCAGTTCGAGACTGTTATCGAAGCCGTCAACGCAAGCGGATACGGACTGACCTTTGGAATGCACTCGCGAATCGACGAGCGGGTCGAGTGGGTTTCGAACCGACTGAAGGTCGGCAATATCTACGTCAATCGCAACCAGATCGGGGCCGTCGTGGGTTCGCAGCCGTTCGGCGGCGAGGGCTTGTCGGGAACAGGTCCCAAGGCGGGCGGCCCGGAATTTCTGCGAAGCCTAACTCGCGGCGTGTCGCGCTTCAATAAGCCTAGCGAAGGAACGGAAGTCGACCCGGCCGAGGTCCAGAGCCTCCTGGACCGCGTGGCGCACGGCGACCGCGAGGCGATAAAATCCGAAACAATGCGCGGTCCCACGGGCGAGACGAATGAATTGAAATTTTTCCCGCGCGGGACCGTGCTTTGCCTGGGGCCGGGGCCGGAGGATGCGGCTGCGCAGGCGGAGATGGCCGCGGACGCGGGATGCACCGCCGTACTGGTTGCGGACGGCGCCCGGGGCGCAAACGCTCTGCAGGGCAAGCTTCCGCTTTCCGCACTGGCTGAATTGAGGAATTTCGACATCGTTGCGCTTTGGAGCGACTACGAAGACTTGCGAAAGGCCAGACTCGCCCTCGCCGCTCGCGCAGGGCCGCTGATTCCCCTGGTTTCTTCGCAGGACTTGGCGGAACGGTGCGTCTGGGAGCGCCACACTTGCGTCGACACCACCGCCGCCGGCGGCAACGCGACTCTGTTCGCATCGGCCGCCTAGGGGAATTGCGCTCGAGAGGGTTGCGCGATTGCCGCGGCAGCCAACCTCGCGTTCGCTGCCAGCATTCGGATATCGCTAGACTTCCAGCCGATAGCCGCCGTTGGACGTCTTGATATGGCGCGTGTCTCTCGGGTTGGCTTCAATCTTTTGGCGCAGCCTGTAAATGTGCGTTTCCAGGGTGTGGGTGTGCACGTTCGGAGAATAGTTCCAGACTTGCCGGAGCAATTCGCCGCGGTCGACTGTCTCGCCCTTCGCCATGTACAGGAATTTCAGGATTTTGGCCTCTCTGGAAGTGATATGCTCGGATCTGCCCTCGCCGGACACTAGGCGCAATTGGCCGGGCAGAAACTCGTAGTCGCCTATTCTCAGGATTACGAATTCAGAGTTCATGTATTCTCGCAGATGCGCTACCAATTTGGCGCGGAGCTCCTGAAAGCCGAAGGGCTTGCGGACAAACTCGTTCGCTCCGGTGTTCAGCGCCCTTACGGCGTGCCGCTCTTCGGTCAGTTCGCTGGACATGATCAAGACCGGGATGTGAATGTCGAGCTCCCGCAATTTCTTTACGAAGTCCGTTCCGGTCATGCCGGGGAGGAGGTTGTCCACCAGCGCAATGTCGGGACGCCATCCTTTCAGCATGTCGAGCGCGCTTTCGGCATCCTGCGCGGCGCGAATGCAGGAAACCCTAAATTCACCCAATCCTCTGTCGCGCTCAGCGAGTTCACGAGTCAAGCTCTCTAATAAATCGGCATCGTCTTCTATCAATAGGACCCGAATGGGGATTCCTCTGGCCATGCTCGCCTCCTGTCTTGTCGATAGACTCGAAATTAAGTGGACGCGAGCCGGCGCATCAACTCGAGTCACTGAATTTTGACGCAGCTGCCGTTCCGAAGCGCGACGCGCTGCCGGTTTATCCATGCATAACGCGGCCCGGCGAGGATTGCAGGAGCTGCAGCATACGGCAACGGGCGGCGAGCCGAACGCCGATTCTTGCTCGCTCCAGGCATTTGCGACCAAATTGGTCGGCTAGATCCCGGACGGAGCTATCCGCCATGCAATTTCCGGAGCCGGGCGAATTCGCATCGGCTAACGATGACCCGGCCGGCATTCACGCCGGTCTGCGCATGGCGACCCTGCGATAAATGCGGAACCCTTCCAGCAGTGCGAGCGGTAGGAAATGCACGATGGCCCCGCCTGCCGCATTGCTTGCGAAGACCCAGTGCAGGACCGTCGCGACGGCGGCGACATATACGGCTCTGTGAAGGACTTTCCATTTAGGGCCAAGCATCCGGACCGAAAAATCGTTCGAAGTAATCGCAAGGGGAATGAATACGAAGAGCGCCAGCCAGCCCGTCCAGATTCCGAATTGCAGAGCTTCGCCGAGCACTGCGGAAAGGCTGCCGGTATCGACGAGATAGACCATCAGGTGAAATGCCGCGTAGCAGAACGCCGCAACGCCGAAATACCGCCTGCGCCTAAGCATCCATCGCCAAAAGGCGGACCTTGGCATAAGCATCTTCAAGGGCGTGATGGCGAGCGAGACAATGAGGAATCTGGCCGAGAATTCGCCGGACTCGTGGATCAGATGCTCGTAGGCGTTTCCTCCTCCCGATGCCGACTCGGCGGCGGCCAGTTCGATTAGCATCGGAAGCGACGGAAGCGCTAGCAGCGCCCAAATGAAGTACCGCGAGTTTAGAATCGTTAGAATGGCGTGGCGCATGGCGAACCTCCCCCGAATAATTGCTAAACGATTGCCGCGGCCGTTTCCGTCGCGCGAAGGCCGGACTTCTCGACATTCGGAGCCGTCAGCGAGCGCCTGCGTCGTTATCGCCCGCAAACCGCCGCCCGCGCGAACCCGGCGGCTTCGACGGACTCAATCGCCGGAACTCGAAATCTTTCGGAAAGGCAACGCTCCGACCGCAGGCCGGCCGGCTGCGACAGTCGCCTGCTTCGATGCAAAAAATTGCTTGCGACAGTTGACAGCTGCGCTGCTTTTACCAATAGTAGGGACGGGGAACAGGCCGGTGCCATGCACGATCTCTCTAATGTAACGCGAAACGACCAGTATCGAGCTTTAGGCCTAAGCACCTTTTCATTTACGGTTTGCTTTGCGGTTTGGACGATTTTTTCGATCATCGGCGTCAAGATCCAGCAGGACCTGGGGCTCTCGGAGACCGAATTCGGCATTCTGGTCGCGACTCCGGTTCTTACGGGTTCCGTCAGCCGCATATTTCTGGGCGTGTGGACGGAGCAGTTCGGCGGTCGCCTCGTTTACACTCTCCAGATGCTGACCACGGCGGTCGCCTGCTGGCTGCTTTCTTCCGTCCAGTCGTACGAAGTGTTCCTGATCGCCGCGCTCGGCGTAGGCTTGGCCGGCGGGTCGTTCATTGTAGGCGTCGCCTACACGTCGCAGTGGTTTGAACAGGAGCGCCAAGGAACCGCGCTCGGCATATTCGGCGCGGGCAACGTCGGCGCCGCGATCACAAATTTTTTCGCGCCATTCCTAATGCTGGCATTCGGCTGGGAACAGACGGCGCAGATTTACGCGGCGATTCTGGCGCTTAACGCCATAGCCTTTTATGCATTGGCGAAACCGGATCCTAGCCAGGTTCAGCGCGGGCGCACGGGGCGCAGGCCCGTATCGACTGCCGAGCAGCTCGCGCCGCTCAGGAACATGCAGGTCTGGCGATTCGCCACCTACTATTTCTTTGTATTCGGCGGCTTCGTCGCACTCGCTTCCTATCTGCCGCGATTCTATGTCGGCGCCTACGACCTTCCGCTGGCCACGGCCGGCATGCTGGCGGCGGCCTATTCCATGCCCGGTTCGATTTTTCGCGCGCTCGGCGGCTGGATGTCCGATAGATGGGGCGCCCGCTTCGTCATGTATCTAACATTTCTCGTTTCGCTGGCTTGCCTGTTCGCGATGAGCTATCCGAATACGCGATACGTTGTTCAGGGCATCGACGAGCCTGTAGAATTCACGTTCGGAGTCGGCTTGGAGGCATTCGCCGTCCTAACCGTCGTTCTCGGATTCGTTATGTCGCTCGGCAAGGCGGCAGTCTACAAGCATATTCCGGTATATTATCCTTATCACGTCGGGTCGGTCGGCGGTCTAGTAGGCATGATCGGCGGACTGGGCGGATTTGTGCTTCCGATCGCATTCGGGATCCTCAACGACTGGCTAGGTGTCTGGACCAGTTCCTTCATGCTCCTGTTTGCGATCGTGCTGGTCAGCACGGTTTGGATGCACGTGGCGATCCGATTGATGGAACGTCGCCGACATCCCGCGCTCGCGGAGGAAAGATTCCTCAGCGATGTACCGGACGAGCCGCAGCCGCCGCCTAAAAGATAATTAGTCTCGTCCTCTTGGACCGGTAGTAGATTGAATTAGGGAATTCGGATGGCAAAAAACCTCGAGACTTGGAATCCCGAAGACGAACGATTTTGGATGTCCGACGGCAAGCGCATAGCAACGCGCAACCTCTGGATATCGATCCCCTGCCTTTTGGCCGGCTTCGCCGTGTGGCTGTACTGGGGCATCATTACGGTGCAGATGATCAATTTGAAGTTTCCCTTTACGCAAGCGGAGCTATTCACTCTTGCCGCGATAGCGGGGCTGAGCGGGGCGACTCTGCGGATTCCGTCGTCGTTCTTCATTCGCATCGCGGGCGGGCGCAACACGATCGCGTTCACGACGGCCCTGCTGATTATTCCGGCGGCGGGGACCGGATACCTTTTGCAGAATCCCGACACGCCGCTTTGGCAGTTCCAGGCCATGGCGCTGCTTTCGGGTTTCGGAGGCGGGAATTTCGCCTCGTCGATGTCGAACATATCCTTTTTCTTTCCGAAGCGAGTGCAGGGCTATTCGCTCGGCATGAACGCAGGCCTGGGCAATTTCGGCGTTACCACGATGCAGATAGTTGTGCCGCTGGTTATGACGGTCGGACTTTTCGGCGGCTCGGCGCTGGTTCTCGCCTTCACTTCGGGAACGCTGATCGGGAAGATTCCGGCCGGAACCGAGACGTATATCCACAATGCCGGCTACGTGTGGGTCGTCATACTCGTACCGCTGGCGATCGCCGCCTGGCTCGGAATGAACAACATAACCGCCGAGCACGTCACGCCCGGGCTGGGTTCGGCGCCTGCGGCGTTCGGCAAGATACTGGGCATGCTGATGATCGGTCTCATCGCGGCGGCCGGCGGGCTCTGGCTGCTGCTGCCGGCCGATGCGGGCGGTTCCGGCCTCGAGCTTAGCAAGTGGATCGTCCTTCCCCTCGTCATAGCCGCGACCGTATACGCCCTGCGGCTTTTCCCCGGCCCGGTCCGGAAAAGCCTCATCCGGCAATATTCGATCTTCGGGAACAAGCACACCTGGGCGATGACGGTCATCTATACGATGACCTTCGGATCATTCATCGGCTTCTCCGCCGCCTTCGGCCTCGCGATCAAGGTCGTATTCGGATTCCAGCATATCGAAGTCGACGGCGTGATGACGCACGATACTCTGAACCCGAACGGTCCGAGCGCGCTGATGTACGCCTGGACCGGTCCTTTCATAGGAGCGCTAATCCGCCCCCTGGGCGGCATGATCTCTGACCGTTTCGGAGGGGCGCTTGTTACCCAGATCATTTCCCTCGTGATGATCGCCTGCGCTCTGGGCGCCGCGTATTTCCTGACCGCGGCGTACGCCTCGCAGACGCCGGAAGACTTCTTCCCGCCGTTTCTGATCCTCTTTCTGATCCTGTTCGCCGCGACCGGGATCGGCAACGGATCCACATTCCGCACGATAGCCGTCGTTTTCGACAAAGTGCAGGCCGGCCCCGTGCTCGGCTGGACTTCGGCCGTGGCCGCCTACGGAGCCTTCATAATTCCCCAGGTGTTCGGGGAGCAGATCAAGGCCACGACCCCCGAGCACGCGCTATACGGATTCGCGGCATTCTACGCGGTTTGCGTTTGCATCAACTGGTGGTTCTATCTGCGCAAGAACGCGTACGTGAAAAACCCTTGAGGAGGAACCGATGAGCCATTTCCTGGACAAGCTGGCATTTTTCGGAAAGCCGGCCGATACGTTTTCCGAAGGGCACGGGATCGTTACGACCGAGAATCGCGACTGGGAAGATTCCTACCGGGCGCGCTGGCAGCACGACAAGGTCGTGCGCTCGACGCACGGCGTCAACTGCACGGGCTCCTGCAGCTGGAAGATCTACGTAAAGGGCGGGATCATCACTTGGGAGACTCAGCAGACCGACTATCCGAGGACTCGCCCCGATCTGCCCAATCACGAACCGCGCGGCTGTTCCCGAGGCGCAAGCTTTTCATGGTACATCTACAGCGCCAGCCGGCTGAAGTATCCGCTTGTCCGAAGCAAGCTCGTGCGGCACTGGCGCAAGGCGCGCGAGACTTTGTCTCCCGTCGAGGCATGGTCTTCGATCGTCGAGGATTCGTCCAAGCGAAGCGACTACCAGCGCGTTCGCGGGCTGGGCGGCTTCGTGCGGTCCGACTGGAACGAGGTCAACGAGATCATAGCCGCGGCCAACGTCCATACGATTAAAAAGCACGGGCCGGATCGAATCCTGGGCTTTTCGCCGATTCCCGCCATGTCGATGGTGTCCTACGCGGCGGGCACGCGCTATCTTTCGCTCATCGGCGGCGTGTGCATGAGCTTCTACGACTGGTATTGCGACTTGCCGCCCTCGAGCCCGCAAACGTGGGGCGAGCAGACGGACGTGCCCGAAAGCGCGGACTGGTACAACTCGAACTTCCTTTTGATGTGGGGGTCGAACGTGCCGCAGACGCGAACGCCCGACGCTCATTTCATGACCGAGGCGCGCTACAAGGGCACGACGACGGTAACGGTTTCGCCCGACTACAGCGAAGCGTCCAAGTTCGCCGACATCTGGCTAAGTCCCAAGCAAGGCACGGATGCCGCTCTCGCGCTGGCGATGGGCCATGTGATTCTGAAGGAATGGCATCTTGCGGGCAGAAGCGCGTACTTCGAGGACTACTGCCGCCGCTATACCGACATGCCGCTCCTGGTTTCGCTTCGGAAAACCGACGGCGGGTACGTGCCCGACCGCATGCTGCGCGCCTCGGACCTTCCCGGAGCGCTCGATCAAACCAACAACCCGGAGTGGAAGACCGTCGCCTTCGACGAATTGAGCGGCGACGCGCCGGTATGCCCGGCCGGATCCATAGGATTCCGCTGGGGCGAGGCCGGCAAGTGGAATATCGAAGAAAAGAGCGGCGGCGGCGACGAAACCCGGATTCGCCTGAGCCTTATCGACATTCGCGACGATGTCGTCTCGGTCGGCTTCCCGTATTTCGGAAAAACCAGCCACGAGTATTTCGCTGGTACGGATCATGACGAAGTCCTCTGGCGCAACGTTCCGGTCAAGATGCTCCAGTCGAATGACGGCGCAACGGCGGTCGCCACGGTCTACGACCTTCTCGTAGCCAATTACGGGCTGGACCGCGGGCTGGGCGGCGGCAACGTATCGGCGTCGTACGACGACGATACGCCCTACACCCCGGCCTGGCAGGAACGCATTACCGGCGTGCCCCGCGACAAGGCGATCGCGGTTGCGCGTCAGTTCGCGGACACCGCCCACAAGACGGAAGGCCGTTCCATGGCGATCGTCGGGGCCGGCCTCAATCACTGGTACCACACGGACATGATCTATCGCGGCATCATCAACATGCTGGTCATGTGCGGCTGCGTGGGAAAATCCGGCGGCGGGTGGTCCCATTATGTCGGGCAGGAGAAGCTGCGGCCGCAGACCGGCTGGCTTCCGCTTGCCTTCGCGCTCGACTGGCACCGACCGCCGCGGCAGATGAACAGCACGTCCTTCTGGTACAGCCACACCGACCAATGGAGATACGAAAAGCTGGCGGCGAACGAGAGCGTTTCGCCGCTGGCTCCCGAAGGCGACTGGGAGCGGCTGAGCCTGATCGACTACAACGTGCGCGCGGAGCGCATGGGATGGCTTCCCTCGGCGCCTCAGCTCGCTACGAATCCGCTGGAATTCGCGAGATCCGCGGGCGACGGGAATCCGGTCGATTTGGCTGTCGCCGCGCTAAGGGACGGCTCGCTGCAGCTGTCGTGCGAAGATCCCGACAATCCGAAAAACTGGCCGCGCAACCTTTTTGTCTGGCGATCGAATCTCCTGGGCGCGAGCGCGAAGGGCCACGAGTATTTCCTCAAGCACCTTCTCGGGACGCAGAACGGCGTGCAGGGCAAGGATCTCGGCGAAGCGGGCGGCGCGAAACCTCGCGAAGCGAAGTGGCGCGACCCTGCGCCGGAAGGAAAGCTCGATCTTCTAGTAACGCTCGACTTCCGCATGTCGACCACGTGCCTCTATTCGGACATCGTGCTGCCTACGGCGACCTGGTACGAAAAGAACGACCTCAACACGACGGACATGCACCCCTTCATCCACCCGCTGTCCGCCGCGATCGACCCGGTCTGGGAATCCCGCAGCGACTGGGAGATTTTCAAGGGTGTCGCGAAAAAGTTTTCGGAGATGTCCGAGGGCGCGCTCGGCGTCGAGCGCGATCTCGTTCTGACCCCGATACTTCACGATACCCCGGCCGAGCTGGCGCAGGCGACCGAAGTCAAGGACTGGAAGAGGGGGCAATGCGAGCCCGTGCTCGGCAGGACGATGCCGAATATGACCGTGGTCGAGCGCGACTATCCCAGCACCTACAAGAAATTCACGGCTCTCGGCCCTCTGCTGTCGAAATTGGGCAACGGCGGCAAGGGGATCTCGTGGGACACGCGCGAGGAGGTCGAGTTTCTCGGGAGGCTAAACGGCAAGGTTCGCGAGGACGGAGTGTCGCAAGGGCTGCCGCGGATCGAAACCGATATCGACGCGACCGAAGTCGTGCTCGCGCTTGCTCCGGAAACGAACGGCCGCGTCGCCGCAAAGGCGTGGTCGGCGCTGAGCGCCGTGACGGGTCGCCGGCACGAGCATTTGGCGGCGGCGCGCGAAGAGGACAAGCTGCGCTTCCGAGATCTCCAGGCGCAGCCCCGCAAGATTATCTCGTCGCCGACGTGGTCGGGGGTAGAGTCCGAGAATGTCGCCTACTCGGCCGGATATACCAACGTGCACGAGCTAATTCCCTGGCGTACGCTCAGCGGCCGCCAGCAGCTCTACCAGGACCATCTCTGGATGCGCGTATTCGGCGAGCAGCTTTGCGTCTACAAGCCGCCCGTGGATACCGGGACGATCAAGCCGCTATTCGGCGAAGCGAGCGGCGGAAGCCCGCAGGTCGTTCTGAACTTCATCACGCCACATCAGAAGTGGGGCATCCACAGCACCTTCTCGGATAATTTGCTGATGCTGACTCTGTCTCGCGGCGGAGCGATCATCTGGGTCAGCGAAACCGACGCCGGGAGGATCGGCTTGGCCGACAACGACTGGGTCGAAGCCTTCAATTTGAACGGCGCGCTCGTGGCGCGGGCCGTGGTCAGCCAGCGGATTCCCGAGGGCATGACCATGATGTACCACGCTCAGGAGAAGATCGTGAACATTCCGGGCAGCGAAGTAACCGGAAAGCGCGGCGGGCTTCACAATTCCGTTACGAGAACGACGGTCAAGCCGACGCACATGATTGGCGGCTACGCGCAGCTGTCGTACGGCTTCAACTACTACGGAACGATCGGGTCGAATCGCGACGAATTCGTAATCGTCCGCAAATTGCGGAATTTGGATTGGCTGGAAGGCCCCATGAGGACCTTTGAATCGGAGGCGGCAAAATGAAGATTCGCGCGCAGATCGGCAAAGTTCTCAACCTGGACAAATGCATCGGCTGCCACACCTGCTCCGTCACGTGCAAGAACGTGTGGACGAGCCGCGAGGGCATGGAATACGCATGGTTCAACAATGTCGAGACGAAGCCGGGCATCGGCTATCCCAAGGAATGGGAGAACCAGGAAATTTGGAACGGCGGCTGGGTGCGCAAGAAAAACGGGCGCATCGTCCCGAAAATGGGCGGCAAGCTGAGGATTTTGGCAAAAATATTCGCCAACCCGGACATGCCTCAGATCGACGACTACTACGAGCCTTTCACCTTCGACTACGAGCATCTTCAGACGGCGCCGGAGTCGCGGGCCGTTCCGACGGCGCGCGCCCGTTCGCTGATTAGCGGCGAGCGCATGGAGAAGATCGAATGGGGACCCAACTGGGAGGAGATTCTTGGCGGCGAATTCTCCGCGCGCAGCAAGGATGTCAATTTCGAGGATGTAGAAAAGGAGATCTACGGCCAGTTCGAGAACACCTTCATGATGTATTTGCCGCGCCTGTGCGAGCACTGCCTGAATCCTAGCTGCGTGGCGGCATGCCCTTCGGGCGCGATTTACAAGCGGGAGGAGGACGGCATCGTCTTGATCGACCAGGACAAGTGCCGGGGCTGGCGCATGTGCGTTTCGGCGTGCCCCTACAAGAAGATATACTACAACTGGCGCACCGGGAAATCCGAGAAGTGCATTTTTTGCTACCCGCGGATCGAAGCCGGGCAGCCGACGGTCTGTTCGGAGACCTGCGTCGGGCGCATCCGCTATCTCGGCGTGCTGCTGTACGACGCCGACCGTATCGAAGAAGCGGCCTCGGCGGCGGATCCCAAGGATCTATATCAGGCTCAGCTGGACATATTTCTCGATCCGTTCGATCCGTCGGTCGCCCGGCAGGCGCTGAAGGACGGCGTGCCGCAGGCATGGATCGACGCGGCGAAGCTGTCGCCGGTCTACCGCATGGCCATGGATTGGAAGGTGGCGTTTCCTCTGCATCCGGAATACCGAACCTTGCCGATGGTATGGTACGTGCCGCCGCTGTCTCCCATCCAGTCGGCCGCGGAGGCCGGTTCGCTGGGCCAAAACGGAATAATTCCCGACGTGTCGCAGCTGCGCATTCCGATGAAGTACCTGGCGAACATGCTGACCGCCGGGGACGAGGCGCCGGTCAAGCGCGGGCTCGAGCGAATGCTGGCGATGCGAATCTACATGCGCGCCAAGCATGTCGACGGGCGGAAGGATTTGCGGGCGCTTGAACAGGTCGGGATGACGGAAGCCGAAATGGAGGACATGTACCGCACGATGGCGATCGCGAACTACGAGGATCGCTTCGTCATTCCGACCACGCATCGCGAATATGCGGAAGAGGCTTTCGACCTTCGCGGCGAGTGCGGATTCAGCTTCGGCAACGGCTGCAGCGGCGGCGGCGGCAAGCTGGACCTGTTCAGCCAGGACGTGCGAGTGGGGCCGACCGCAGGGGGACGCTCCGGCAAACCGGTCTCGGAAAGATGAAAATCTACAGGGCCCTGGGCGCCCTGCTGCAGTATCCGACATTCGAACTGGCTGCGGCAGCGAACGAGATTACGGCCGTGGTCGAAGCCGAACCCCGGATTTCGAAACCCGCCAGGTCCGAAGTCGCCCGGCTCGTCGCGAGGCTGGCGGGCCAGGACCTGCTGGAAGCGCAGGAGGCCTACGTCGAGCTGTTCGACAGGTCGCGCAGCCTTTCGCTGCATCTCTTCGAGCACATCCACGGCGAATCCCGCGACCGAGGTCAGGCGATGGTCAACCTCGCGGCGCACTACGAGTCGCGCGGCTACTGCATCAGCGCCAACGAATTGCCGGATTTTCTGCCGCTGTTTCTGGAATTCCTGTCGCTTGTCGAGCCGACGGAGGCCGGCGAACTGCTTTCGGACGTCGCCCACATACTGGAGGCGATCCGCATGCGGCTGGAACGGCGCGGCAGCCTCTACGCCGGGGTTTTCCAGGCGCTGCGCGATCTCGCGGCGCGAAAGCCCGACAGGTCCCTGGTCGAGGGCCTTTTGCGGAACGACAGGTCGCCCGAAGCGGAGGCGGCGGAATTGGACAAGGAGTGGGAGGAGGCGCCGGCATTCGGAAGCCCGGCTGATGGCGGCTGCTCCGCGGCCCGGGAAACGCTCCTCCGCATGGCGGAGCTTTCCGGCGGTGCCCGCCCGGGCGGACATGAGGGAGCATGATCATGCAAGAATGGCTTCATATCCTCGCATTCGGCTACTATCCCTATCTTGCGGCGACAGTTTTCCTGGTCGGCAGCCTGATACGATTCGATCGCGAGCAATACACATGGCGGAGCGGCTCCAGCCAGCTTCTGAGGCGGCGCCAGCTGATGGCGGGCAGCGTTCTCTTCCATGTCGGCATTCTTTGCCTTTTCCTCGGGCACTTCGTCGGCTTGCTGACGCCGAAGGAGATCTACCATGCGGTGGGCTTGAGCTCCGGGACCAAGCAGGTGCTGGCGGTCGTCGCGGGCGGGATCTTCGGAATCGCGTGCTTCATCGGCCTGAGCATGCTGCTCCACCGGAGGCTTTTCGACCCGCGCATCCGCAAAACCTCCAGCGCGATGGATATCGCGATTCTCGCTATTCTTTGGCTGCAGCTTGTACTCGGCCTGGCGACGACCCCGTTCTCGTGGGAGCATCGCGAACACGGCGAAGTCATGGTCTCGCTTTCCCTTTGGGCGCAGAAAATCGTCACGTTCCAGGCCGACGCGGCAGCCTACGCGCTCGACGTGCACTGGATCTACAAGGCGCACATCATTCTCGGCGTTACCATCTTCCTGATTTTCCCGTTCAGCCGCCTAGTTCACATTTGGAGCGCGCCGGTAGGCTATCTTGGACGGCGCGGCTACCAGATCGTGCGCGCGCGAAGCTGACCCGGCGCGCCGCTTTCCGATCATGCCCGAGATTCGCATCAACGGCCGAGGCATCGACGAAGACGACATCCTGCGCGAAATGCAGTATCACCCGGCCGAATCGGCCGCCGCCGCCCGCGAATCCGCCGCTCGCTGGCTGGTGATCCGCGCTCTGCTGCTGGACCGCGCCCGCGCCATCGGCATCGACGCCGCCGATGAAGCGGCGGCTGTCGAGGCGGTAATCGAAAGAGAGGTCGACATTCCCGATCCGACCGAGGCCGAATGCCGCCGCTACTACGACGGCAACCGGTCCCGCTTTCGCAGTTCGGATCTGGTGGAGGCCGCCCATATACTCCTCGCCTCGGCTCCGGACGACAAGCCGCGACGGGAAGGCGCGGAAGCCCGGGCGCGAACGCTCATTGAATCGCTGCAGGCCGCGCCGGAGCGATTCGGCGAATTCGCCCGCGCGGAATCGGACTGCGACTCGAAGCGGAACGACGGACGCCTCGGGCAGCTGTCGCGCGGCGACTCCGTTCCGGAGATGGACACCTTTCTGTTCAACCTCGAAGAAGGGCAGCTTTCGCCGATTCCGGTCAAGACACGATACGGCATTCATGTCGTTCGCGTGGACAAGCGCGTGCCGGGACGGGAACTGCCCTACGAGGCCGTGGCCGAAAGAGTGTCCGGCTATCTGAAGGAAGCCTCCTGGCGGCGAGCATTCAGGCAATATGTTCAGCTCCTCGCCGGGAGCGCCGACATTTCCGGATTCGACATCGCATCCGCCGATTCGCCGCTCGTTCAATAGTTCGAACCATGGCGGGCGCCGGGCGGCCGTTCGTAATTTCGGGTAGTGTCTCAGTTTGAAATTCGCTTGCAATAGGTCTTTAGCCGGCTTGGTTTCTCAGCCCGCGCATCGATCAGGCTAGCGATCCATTCTATATCGTACAAAGTATCAGAAACACCGGCTTCCATTTCAGGAGTGACCTTCAATGTCTGGTGGATGCGAACGAAGTTGTAATGCGCGAAATGCAGGCTGAGCATGTGAATGTGGTTCTCAATCTTCTTTGAGAATGCATTGGTCAACCGCGTGAACCGATGCATACCCATGCGCATTGTCAGATTGTGACGCTCGACGTGTGACGTGCTGATGTCGCGATCTTTGGGTTTTCCTTCGATCTTGCGCGTCCGGATCCCGGCGCACTCGGCTGGTGAGTATTTGCGCTCATGAGCTCCGATCGTCGTTTTCATTACCGTGCAGCTTGATCAATTGCGCGTAGTCGATGACGCCGCCAAAGGCACCTTCGACCGCTTCCAGATATGCCTTGTGGCCGTCCGTGGCCAACTGGACGCGATGGCCAAGACGGGATCTCAGACCGTCCATGAACTCGATTGCGGTTGCGCCGGACCGGTCGCCAACACTCCCATGACAGGATCATCTTGCTGTCGCTGTTCAGAGCCGTCCACGTCCACACGTTACCGGCATCCGCCAGTTTCTTGCGCTGCGCTGTCTTTTCCTTGGCATAGGCAAACGACCAGATTTCGTCGCGTTGAACACGCCTGGCGTGGACGCCCCTAACGATCTCGTCGTGATACTCGGCGCAAGCCTCTCCGGCCTCGACCAGCAACTTGGAAACCGTGTTGATAGAAACCCCAGCCGTCCGGGAAATAGAACGCATCGACATGCCCTCTACGAGCATGTTCAGGATCATTACGCGCTTGGCAGTAGGTAACTTGTTCATGCCCTTAATTTAAGGGCTGAAGGGTGCGGCTCAAATTTCTTGAAAATCTTGCCGTCCGGTATTGCCGATGCCGGTTGCCTACCAAATTCCGTAATCAAGCTGCCGCTCGCCACTAAAAAAAATGTTCGGGTTTCGGTTGTTCAGCTTGCGGCGTCGAAACGCCATTTCGTCGACTGCAAGAAATTTGAGCCGCACGCAGGGCTGAATACCTACTTGTCAAGCATTATGTTCATTTTGATTCCAGCCATGGGGTTTAGGTCCCGAAATTCCATAAGGGAATGGAATTTCTTCATTGTTCTGGGGTGTGTCAAGCAAACCATCCAAGATATCAAGAATTCTCATTTCCGAAGCCTTTTCCTTTGCCCCTTCAATGATTTTTTCATGCCTGTTAACATTCTCTTCTCCTTTCGTTTGAGCCATCATAGGACCCTCCTTATGCCGAGTCTTGAATGGATGTAGCCACGTGTGGATGAAAAAAAATCCACTGCTAGGCCATGGTAGTTTTTTATTTTGATGCTCAGATTAGGATCACTGCCAAAGTCATCAATTAACAGCTTTATCTCACTCCCCCTTAAATCTCTCATGGAAATTCCCCTGCCATGCGAATGCCATTTCGCAGCATTCCCAAGTGTTTTTGCAATGACTGTTGCCCTTTCTTTCTTCATTTTTGCCGTGACTTTTCGCCCTGTAGACTTTGTGACTTTCCAGTCTTTGAATTTGTATTTCGGTAGCCACTCAGAAATCAGGGTAATTCCATGTTCGATTCCTTGCTCAATGTGAAACAACAATGCTGGGTCAAATCGTTTGACCAAGTAAGCCAACTCAGCCCTGCACTTTGACAAGTCGTCGCTTTCATTTATCGTTAGTGTGATTTCTTTGTACTTGGCCAAGTAACCGTAACCAGGAACACTATTACCGTCACTTTCACGATATTGTGGATCAATTGGCCCCAAAACAGAATAGTAGTCCATGAGGATTTTGTCGCCGGAAAGCGCAAGAACCGTACCAGCAGAGTAGGCATAATTTGGGATGACAAAAGAGACATGCCTATAATACGCACGCATAACGGCGACAAGTCGTTCGACTGTTTCCATGATTCCGCCCATTGTTTCCAAAATCACTATCAACTCGTCCTTTTTTCTTTTTCTTCCCCTTTTCATCTCCTCGGTCACGACCCGAAACTCATCATCCAAGGGTGGATATAACGCACACTTGATAAAGACGACATCGCCCTTCATTTCCTTGGCAAGGTCTCTATTCAGCTGCAGTAAGAAACTGTTACTCAGCTGGCTGACGTTTATTGCTTCCAACGTTTCTCAGCCGCCAGTTTACCAATTGCGCGGCGCTCCTCGTTCGTCGTTGCCAATTCGCGTGCCTTCGCCCCTGCCAAACCACCTTTGCGTTTAGCAGGTTGCCTGTAGCCAGAATCCTCTATTTCACCTGTTGCGATTCGCGCAACACTAACTGCACACCCGATCACATCGGCCGGTCGCCGTTCTCCGTTCGGTCCTTTGGGCATGGATCCGGAGCGTGCCGAATCTATGTGCAGCGCCTCCCTGATTGGTGCGGCGTATTTCATGGATACCCTCCGGTAGGTGTTCGCGGTGTTGACGGTAAGTTATACCTAACACCCGATTCGCAGTTTTGCAAACTTTGGCCGTTCAGGTAAAATTTCAAACTGAGACACTACCCAATTTCGACACTCGCGCAGCTGAGCGGCGAGTCGCGGAAACTCTCGCCGGCGTTATTGCGATCGCTTGCGCATCGCTCGGTTGAATACTAGAGGATACGGCGATCAATTGGCGGCTTTGCGCGAAAGCCGACGGCCCGACCGATCCCGAACCGGCTGCGGAATGCGAAATGAATCTTGCTCCTGAATTCAGCGAACAGGTCGCGCGCGCGAAGTTCGACTTGCGCATGGGCTTGCCGGTCGTGATTCGGAGAGATGAATCCGTCGTGGCGCTGGCATTGGAAGCAGCTTCGCCCGAGCGGCTCCGATGGTTCCTCGAATGCGGGAAGCCGCTGACAATCGCCGTTACCGAAAGGCGCGCGGAAACTTTGAAAGCGAGAGTCTATGACGGCGACATCGCAAGGATACGGGTGCCGGGCGACGCGACCCCGCGATGGCTGCAGGCGGTTGCCGATCCGTCCCTCGATCTGCAGAATCCGTTGAAAGGACCCTTCCGGACGGAGCGCGGCGGCGATGCCGCAACCCATAGGGCGGCGGTGGAGCTTGCGCGGCGCGCCAGGCTTCTGCCCGCTGTATTGACCGCCGGGATTTCCGAGCCGTCGAGCTTCGCATCCTCTCGCGGGCTGCTTTGCCTCGACCTGCCGGCAATTTCAAGGCTGACGCGCCTAGGCTCGGTCAGGCAGATTACAAGCGCGATTTTGCCCTTGAATGCGGCGTCGAATGCGCGAATTCGCGTATTCAGGCCCGACGAAGGCTCCGAAGAGCACTGCGCGGTCGAAATCGGGGAGCCGCCGCGCTCCGAGCCGGTGCTGGCGAGAATTCATTCAGCGTGCTTTACCGGCGACGCGCTGGGCTCCCTGAAGTGCGACTGCGGGCATCAATTGAATACCGCGCTGGCAAGAATAAGCGCCGAAGGGAAAGGCGTGCTGCTCTATCTCAATCAGGAGGGCCGGGGGATCGGCCTGTCCAACAAGATCAGGGCGTATTCGCTGCAGGACCAGGGGTTCGACACCGTCGACGCCAACCATAGGCTTGGCTTTGAAGACGACGAGCGCGACTTCCGCCTCGGGTCCGAAATCCTCGGAAAGCTGGGATTCAAGTCGGTGCGCCTGATGACCAACAACCCCGCGAAGGCGGAGATGATGGGCGCATTCGGAATCGAAGTCGCCGAAATGATACCGATCAAGGCTCCCGAGAACCCCTACAATGCCGACTATCTCGCCGTGAAGGCCCGCAGAAGCGGTCATGTTCTTTGAAATCCGGCAATTCCATTCTTATCGTTGCGCCGACGGGAGCTCGGTTGCTGGGCAGGAAGTTTCCATGCTCGATCGGGCGTGGGGGCATTCGATTCGACAAGCGGGAAGGCGACGGGGCCACGCCCGCCGGCGAGTTTTCGCTTTCCGGCGCGCTGTACCGCCCCGACAGGTTGCCGAGGACGATTCTGCCTCCCTGCGCGCAGCCGATCGGGCTTGACTGGATTTGGTCCGATGCTCCGGACGACCCGCGGTACAACAGCTTGATCCGCAGAGGATTCGGCCATCCGTTCAGCCACGAGCGCATGCGCCGCGCCGACCGCCAGTACGACCTCGTCGTGCCTGTCGGCTACAATTCCCGCCGCCAGCCCGGACGAGGATCGGCGATTCTGCTTCATGTTTGGAGGAAGCCCCGGCATCCGACGGCGGGGTGCGTGGCCTTCGCGCTTCCCGACCTCGTCTGGATCGCGAACAGAATCGGCTCCGGGGGGCGCATTAGAATAACGCCGGTCTGAACGGGGCCGCGGGGATTTCCGGCTAGGCGCCCCGCTCTCCGAAAATCGAGGTGCCGATTCGCACGTGAGTGGCGCCGAGCCTGACGGCGGTCTCGAAATCGCCGCTCATTCCCATGCTCAAATACTTCAGGCCGTTTCGCTTCGCGATCGCGGCAAGCAGTCCGAAGTGAAGCGCAGGCTCCTCGTCCAGGGGCGGGATGCACATCAGCCCGTTCAGAGGCAAATCGAGGGAGCGGAGTTCCTCGATAAACCCGTCCGCTTCCAGCGGAGCGATTCCGGCTTTTTGCGGCTCTTCGCCCGTGTTGACCTGCGCGAACAATTCGGGGCAGCGCCCCAATTCCTGCGCTAGCGACGCCATCCTCCTCGCGAGCCTGATGCGATCCACCGAATGAATCGCCTGGAACATGTCCATGGCCTGGCGCGCCTTGTTTGTCTGGAGCGGGCCGACGAGATGCAATTCCGCATCGGTATATCGCTCCATGAACTCCGGCCACTTTCCGGCCGCCTCCTGCACCCGGTTTTCGCCGAACAGCCTATGCCCGCGTTTCAGCGCCGCTTCGATTCTCTCTCGGGGCTGGAGTTTGGAAACGGCCACGATGCGAGTCGCGCCTATCCTCCGGCCCGCATCGGATTCCGCTCTGGCTATTCGTTCGCGTATGTTCTCGATCGGCATGGACGGGCCTCTTCCTGAAATCGCGGCGACGCCGAATCCCTTCGCGAAAAGTTTAAGCCGCCGCGCTGCGCCGGGACGCCGGCTCTCTACTGGAAATGGGCGATTGCTCTTTTCATTGCAAGCCCGTTTGCTTACATTGACTTGTTGAATTCCTAAATTGGAGCCGAATTCAGATGTTGCCCATGACAATAATTCGCATTGGCCTGCCCTCGCTGCTGGCGGTTTCGCTGGCATCGTGCAGCGGCTTGCCCCTGCCGTTCGGCGGCGGCAGCAACGACGATACGAATGGCGAAGGATTTAGTCTCGCCGTGCCCGAGGAAGAAGACACCGGAGAAAACATTTGGGACTTGTTCGGTGATCAGGACAACCCGAATGTAACGCTGGAAGTCAACAAGTACATTTGGAACGCTTCGCTGGAAATTCTGGACTTTCTCCCGATCGAAACTCTCGACCCCTTCTCGGGAGTTATCGTGACCGGCTGGGGTTCGCCTCCCGGCAGCAGCGAAAGCTACCAGGCGAACGTCTACGTCCAGGACCCGGCATTGGATTCCAGAGCTCTGCGGCTCGTGCTTCGCACTCGAACCGGACTTGCGGACCCGGATACGGTCAGGCAGATCGAAGACGCGATATTCACGCGCGCAAGGCAATTGCGAATCAGAGACAAGGATTTATAGCTTCCGCGTCGGAAGCGACCGAGGTCCGAGAGAGGCGAAGATGCAGCGTTACGACGCTTCGGCGACCGAGTCGAAGTGGCAGGATGAATGGCGAAAGGCCTCGCTGTTCAAATCCCGCCGCGACGGCGATCGGAAAAAATACTACGTCCTGGAAATGTTTCCCTACCCGTCCGGGAAAATCCACATGGGGCATGTCCGAAACTACACCATGGGCGACGTCGTGGCCCGCTTCCGCATGGCGAAGGGGTTCAACGTGCTGCATCCCATGGGATGGGACGCCTTCGGCATGCCCGCCGAGAACGCGGCCTTCGAAAAAGGCGATCACCCCGGGGACTGGACTCGGCGAAACATCGCCGACATGAAGTCGCAGATGGAGCCCCTCGGGCTTTCAATCGACTGGTCGCGGGAAATTGCGACATGCGATCCGGACTACTACGGGCACCAGCAGGCGATGTTCATCGACATGATGAATGCCGGGCTGGCATACCGGAAGAGCGCCGTCGTGAACTGGGACCCGGTCGACATGACGGTGCTGGCCAATGAGCAGGTCATCGACGGCAAGGGCTGGCGATCCGGGGCGCCGGTGGAAAAAAAAGAGCTGACGCAATGGTTCCTTCGCATAACCGATTGCGCCGACGAGCTGCTTGAAGCCATAGACGGTCTGGACGGCTGGCCCGAAAAAGTCCGAATCATGCAAAGAAACTGGATCGGACGCTCCGCCGGCCTCGAATTCGATTTCGAAACGGTCGGCGCTCCGGACGGACACGACACGCTCAGCGTATTTACGACCCGGCCCGATACGCTCCACGGCGCCGCTTTCGCCGCGGTTTCCCCCGACCATCCGCTGGCGAAATCGGTTGCGGCCGGCAATCGCCGCGCGGTCGAATTCATCGAGGAATGCAGCCGGAGCCGCTATGCGGAAGCCGACATCGAAACGGCCGAAAAGATCGGCATCGACACCGGCGTCCAGGTCAGGCATCCGCTGGACCCGGATGTGCTGCTTCCGGTCTGGATCGCGAACTTCATCCTAATGGACTACGGCACCGGCGCTGTATTCGGATGCCCGGCGCACGACCAGCGGGACCTGGATTTTGCGAGGAAGTACGGTTTGCAGGTGATCGACGTGTTCGAATCGGAACTCTCCGGATCCCCCGTGGAACTGGAGGCGTTCATTCCGGCGAAATCCGAAAGAGTGCGGTATCTCAGGCCGGTCGCCGGATCTGAATTCCAGACCGGCGACGAAGCCATCGCGGCGGCAATTTCGCACTGCGAATCAATGGGCGTGGGACGCGGAGTCGTGCGCTATCGCCTGCGCGACTGGGGAATCAGCCGCCAGCGCTACTGGGGCTGCCCGATTCCGGTGCTCCATTGCGAAGCCTGCGGAGTCGTTCCGGAGGACAAGGGGAATTTGCCGGTCGTATTGCCCGACGACGTAAGCTTCGACAGGCCCGGCAATCCTCTCGACAGGCATTCGGAGTGGCGGAACGCGACCTGCCCCGCTTGCGGCGGCCCCGCGCTGCGCGAAACCGATACAATGGACACTTTCGTCGACAGCTCCTGGTATTTCGCCAGATTCACGTCGGCGCGAGCATTGACGCCCACCGAATCCGGGGAAGCCGACTACTGGATGAACGTGGACCAGTATATCGGCGGCATTGAACACGCGATTCTGCATTTGCTGTATTCGAGATTTTTCGCCCGCGCGATGCACCGGACCGGTCACCTGCCGGCCAAGTCCATCGAGCCGTTCGACGCCTTGTTCACGCAGGGCATGGTTACCCATGAAATCTATTCGACGCGCGACGGCAAGGGCCGCGCCGCGTATCACCTGCCCGGCGATGTCGAAATGACGGAGTCGGGGGCGAAGCTCCGCGCGAGCGGCGAAGCCGTAGAGGTGTTGCCGTCCGCGAAAATGTCGAAATCGAAGAAAAACGTCGTAAACCCCGAGGACATTATTTCGAAATTCGGCGCCGATACGGCGAGATGGTTCATCCTTTCCGATTCGCCGCCGGAAAGAGACGTCGAGTGGACGACCGCCGGCGTCGAAGCTTCATCGAAATTTCTCCGGCGCCTGTGGCGCGAGGCGGCCGAACTAGCCGAAACGCGCCGCGAGGGCGAGTCGAAGTCGGACGGCGAATTGCGGCGGCAAACGCATAGAGCGATTGCCGACGTGACCCGCGGCATCGAGAATTTCGCGTTCAACAAGTCGGTTGCCGGCATTTACGAGTTCGCGAATGCCTTGTTCCGATCCGGCGCGGGTTCCGACGCCAAGTCGGAGGCCATGCGAACCATGGCAAGGCTAATGTGCCCGATGGTCCCCCACCTCGCGGAAGAAATCTGGAGCATGCTCGGCGGCGAGGGGCTCGTGTCCGCATCGTCCTGGCCGGAGGCCGACGAATCGCTTCTTTCGGATGACAAAGTCACTCTTCCCATCCAGGTCAACGGCAAAAGGCGCTCGGAAATCGTGGTGGGCAAGGATCTGGACAAGGCCGAAGTCGAACGACTCGCGCTGGCGGATGCCGCGGTTCAAAAATACTTGAACGGAAAGCCGCCGAAAAGAACCGTCGTCGTCCCCGGTCGAATTGTCAATGTCGTGGTCTAGGCCGAAGGCGGCCGCGCTGGGATTTCTCCTGCTGGTTTCCGCGGGTTGCGGGTTTGAACCGCTTTATACGGAAACCTCCGCCGCCCCGCAGCTTAGGAATTCCGTCCTGGTCGAAGCGGCGGGCGGCGGAATCGGCTACGAGGTCGAGACTGCGCTAGCGAAACGGTTCGGAAGCCCGTCCGCGGCGAGATTTCGCGTCCAGGTGCGCGCAAGCGTCGCCGAAAGCGAAGTGGCGGCGGGATGGATGGACGGATTCCAAAGATCCAGATTGGACGGCGCGGCGGAATTCGAAGTGGCCGAGGTCGACGGGGGCAGGGCATTGTACAGCGGAGTCGTGGACGGATCGGTATCCTACAGTTCGACGCGCGAAACCTTTCATACTTTGACCGCGCGGCGCGATGCGCGCCGCCGGCTGGCGCTTCAGCTTGCGGAACGCATTGCGAGGAGATTGGAAGCGACCTCCGAAAGCTGGCTGAAATGAAGCTTTTCGGAAGAGACGCGAGCCGATATATCCGGAAGCCGAACCTAAAGAGCCCCGGAATGCTTATCTACGGCGCCGACAATTTGCGAGTTTCGTACTGCCTCGGGCTTGCGGTCGAGTCCCTTCTTGGAGACGGAGGAGCGAAGGAGATGCGCATCGACCGGATTGCCGGCCGGGACCTTCAGCGCGACCCCGATTGGATCGGGCTTGCCGTAAAGGCGCAGGGCTTCTTCGAGGGAAGGCGGGTCGTTCTGGTCGAGGAGGCGACCGACGGAAGCGCGAAATTGATTTCGCCGGCTCTGAAAGAATGGAATCCGGGCGATGCGTACATCGTCGCGCAAGCTGGAACGCTTTCTCCGAACTCGAAGCTTAGGCTCTTGTTCGAAAGGCACAAGAGCGCTTGCGCCGCCCCGATATTCGCCGACGCGGAAGATCAGGTCGTTGCGGAGACTCTGATCGAGGAGGCCGGGCTAGGCGGCATCTCGGCGGACTGCCGGCGCGATATAGAAGCGCTGGGACGCAGCCTCGATCCGATGGCATTGAAGCAATTTCTCGAAAAGCTGGCGCTATTCAAGATCGGCGACGACGCTCCGGTTTCCTCGGAGGATATCGAGGCGTGCGCTCCCGCATCGACGGACACTACCCTTAACGGCGCGCTCGACCTGATAGCGGACGGGCAGGTCGGGCGGGCGGGCGAAGCCGTCACGCGACTCGCCGGGCAGGGGCATGCGCCGGCCGGCATCTGCACTGCGGCGAAACGGTATTTCCAAAATATGCACAGAGTCGCGAGCGACCCCGAAGGCCCGCAGGCGGCATTCGCCAAGCTTAAGCCGCCCGTTTTCGGGAAGCATCGCCGGCTAGCCCTGGAGCGGCGGGCGCAGCAATGGGGATTCGCCCGGACGGAGGCGGCCTTGATGCATCTTGTAGAAGCCGATCTGGTGTTGCGCTCCGGAGGCCCTTTGCCCGGACGCGAATTAATCGAAAGGGTTTTGATAAGAATTGCTTACTTGGGTCGGCGATAGATGCTGGAAGTATTCGGGAACGCGCGAAGCAGAACCTTCCGGGTGCTTTGGCTGCTCGAAGAGCTCGGCGAGGATTACGTGCATATTCCCGCCATGCCCGGATCAAAAAACGTAAAGGTCTTGAACCCTTCAGGAAAGATACCGGTTCTGATCGCCGATGGCGAGGTGATAACGGATAGTTCGGCGATTCTCCATTTTCTCGCCGACCGAAGCCGCCGTTTTACCTTTCCCGCAGGCACCCGGAAGCGCGCGCAGCAGGACAGTTGGACGCACTTTGTTCTCGACGAACTGGATGCCTGCCTCTGGGCGGCGGCGCGGCACAGCTTCGTATTGCCCGAAGAGAGGCGAGTGCCCGCCTTGAAACCGACGCTTCGCTGGGAATTCGAAAACTCCATTCGAATACTGGGGGAAAAGCTCGGAACCGGCCCCTATATCGCAGGGTCGCACATGACGGTCCCGGACATCATCCTGGGCCATTGCGCCCGATGGGCCGAATTGGCCAATTTCAAAATCGTGGAATCGAATGTCGTCGCTCTTGTAAATCGATTGCATTCGCGCGAGGCCTACAGACGTTTGATCCGCTAATGGAAGCGCGCGGCGTCCATTTTTTGGACTATTGGGCGCAGATTCAAAACGGCGACATGATCTTAGTGCCGCAGGCGCCGAGTCGTCGTCGCCTAATTTTCGCGGGACGCCGACAAAGGATTCATCTTTCATCGCGAAGGTCTCGGCGCGCGCGTTGAAATGCTGGCGGCCGATGCTCGCCGAATTCACCTAGGCGTAAATGCGTTGCCAGCGCGGCATGGAGCGCCGCCGCGGCGCAATGGCTCGATGAAGGGCTGTAGCTCGGGCGAAGGTTCGCCTCCCGGGGGCCATCGGGATCAGATATGCGATATGCCTGCGCGCTCGGCATAGAAAGGCCCCGTCCAAGCGACGCAGGCGGTGAAATCGCGTCGGCGGCGGAATCGAGCTTCCCGTCCGGAAGCCGAATTTCAGATTGCCGAAAACGCGAACTGTAGGCGAAATTCGCGCCAGGCGGGAAAGTTAGCGCCCGATCCGCCGTCATCCATATGTCGCATGCCTGAGTTTCCAACCCGGATCCGCGGCAATTGATGCTCGAAAACCAAAGCGCGCCAATCATGGCATATTGCTTGCTTCCGGCTTTGCGATTAGAGAATGCATGGCGATAAATCGAATCGCGCCAACTGAAACAAAGGATGGAATTTGAGAAAAATTTCGGAAGCAGCCGAGAGATTGCTTGACGAAGCGCGAAAGGCCGGGGCGGAGGAAGCCGACGCGATCGTGGCGGAGAGCAGTTCGATTTCAGTCGATGTTCGCAACGGCGAGCTTGAGCACGCCGAGCGTTCCGAAGGGATGGAAGCCGGGCTGCGCGTAATAATCGGCAAAAAGCAGGCGTGCGTCGCAAGTCGCGACTTCCGCCCCGAAATTTTTCGCGACCTGGCGGAAAGAGCCGTTGCCATGGCCAAGGTAGCGCCGGAAGATCCTTCGGTCGGCCTGGCTTCCGCAAGCCAGCTAGCGGCGAATCCGGGATTCGAGCAGCTCGAATTAATTGATCCCGCTCCGGAGCCTGATCCCTCGCAGCTCGAGGGCGACGCTTTGCGCGCCGAGGCGTCGGCCGGTTCCGTCGAGGGCGTTACCAAGGTGGAGGCCGCGGCAGCCGGCTATGGACGCAGCTCGGTGCATGTTGCCGCGTCGAACGGGTTTTCGCGAGGCTACGAGCGAACGTCGAGAAACTGCGCCTGCCAGGCGATAACGGGCGAAGGCCTGAGCATGGAGACCGATTATTACGGCGAAACGCGGGTATTCGCCTCTGACATGAGCGCGCCGGAAGAAATCGGGCGCATCGCCGGCGAGCGAACGGCCGCAAGGAATGGAGCGAGCAAACTTGGATTAACCGGCGCCTTCCCGGTTTTATTCGACGAGCGAGTTTCGCACAGTCTCATTCATCACTTGCTTTCGGCTATCAACGGCATCGCGATTGCAAGGGGGTCGAGCTGGCTGCTCGACGCGATGGAAACAAGCGTGCTTCCGAGCGGCCTGTCGCTGCGCGAAGAGCCGCGCCGTCCCCGGGCGACATCGTCAAAGCCCTTCGATGCGGAGGGCTTGCCGACTTCGGAAAAGCCTATTGTTGAACAGGGTGTTCTTAAAACGTGGATTCTCGATCTCGCCACCGCTAGGAAACTGCGCCTCGAAAGCACGGCTAATGCGTCTAGAGGTCCGTCCGGACCGCCGAGTCCCTCGGTTTCGAATGTTGTTCTTTCCGAAGGCGAATGCAGCCGGGAACAACTCCTGCGGGAGATGGGAAGCGGGCTTTTGATCACTTCGATGATCGGATCCTCGGTGAATCCGACTACGGGAGACTATTCCCGGGGAGCTTCCGGTTTCTGGGTCGAAAACGGGGAAATCGTTCGGCCCGTCAATGAATTGACCATCGCTGGAAACCTTAAGCGAATTCTGCATTCAATCGTCCCGGCCAATGACAGCCGCGAATTCGCCGCCTTTCGCGTGCCTAGCTTGCTGGTAGAAGGTCTAACAGTAGCAGGAGCCTAGCTTTTACTTGGTTCTCGGAGCGGCGGGCGGTCGATGCAGGCAATCAATGGCGGCAAAGGCGAGCAAGCGGCCGGCCCGCGCGACTTGAAGCTGAAATGAAGCAGCCAATATTTTGGTATGAACCTCCCGGCGCCCTGGCGCGCACCTTGGCTCCGATTTCTTGCATCTGGAAATTCGGCTCAAAATCTCGGATGCGCCGGGGGGCCATGAAGCGGGTCGGCGTTCCGGTCGTTTGCATAGGCAATCTTACCGTTGGCGGCACCGGAAAGACTCCGCTTGCGATCGCGCTTGCGGAGCGCCTGGCGAAATCGGCTCGCGAAATTCATTTCGTATCTCGGGGGTACGGCGGAGCCTTGGCCGGGCCCGTTCAAGTCGACCCGGGCGCGCATAGTGCCCGCGAGGTGGGCGACGAGCCTCTCCTGCTCGCGGAATTCGCGCCGACCTGGATTGCGCGCGATAGATTTGCCGGCGCGACTCTGGCGATGCGGGCGGGCGCGGAAGCGATCTTGCTCGACGACGGGCACCAGAATTTTTCGATAGCGAGGGATTTTTCGATCATTGTCGTCGATGCCGCGCAAGGATTCGGAAACGGCAAAGTCTTTCCGGCGGGGCCGCTTCGGGAAGAAATCCGGGCGGGGCTGGAACGCGCCGATGTCGTGGTCGCGGTCGGAAATCCAAGGGACAGAAACTCGTTTCGCCGGAAATGGGAAGGATTGATTCCTACGCCGATATTGGATGCCGAACTGCTTCCGCTGGAAACGGGAATGGATTGGAAGGGAGTGCCTGCGCTCGCTTTCGCAGGGATTGGCAATCCGGAGAAATTCTTCCGTACGTTGCGCGGCACAGGAGCCGATGTCGTCGCAACCGAGGCGCTGGACGATCATCAGCCCTTGCCCGACGCTCTGCTTCAGCGGCTGAATTCGAAAGCCGCCGCGCTGGGCGCGCAGCTGGTTACAACGGAAAAGGACGCGGTTCGCCTCGCTTCGGCATGGCGCCGCAGAGTTCTTACGCTTCCGGTTAGAATGAAGCTTACGGACTGGAGCGCTATAGACCGGGGCTTAATTGGAATCGGTCTTTTGCATACTGCTTGATTCCGGCGCATCCGTCCGCCGTATTCCGCTCTCCTGAGATCCCTTCGGTGAAAAAGCGGAATCGGATGTCCGCGCGCCCGCTCGGTCGCGCCGAGGGAATTCAGCGAAGCAACCCCGGCAGCCACGTTGCCGCGGCAGGCAGAAACACCATGAGCGTTCCGTACGCCACGCCGACAATTACGAAAAGAGGCACTTCGCGAAACGCCTTGTCCGCGCTTTCGTCAAGCACGCTGGCCGACGTATAGATGCTTACGCAGACCGGCGGCGTGATCATGCCGATCCCGGCGAAGGCAACGAAGACTACGTAGAGGTGAAGCATATCCAGTCCGAGCGAGATGACGATCGCGGCGAAAATCGGCACAGTCAGATAGAAGACTGGAATGATCTCCATGAACGTTCCCAGTATTAGGCAGATGATCGCAAGGGCCAGCCAGAACAGCATCGGCGTTTCGTTCAGCACGGAAAAGTAATTGATAATCGCTTGCGGTATCTGGCTGAAGGTAAGAACTACCGAAAGAAAGGTAGCCATGGCGATTATGGCGAAGATTACGGCCGTTATTTGCGCAGTGTGGCGCAACGCGGCGATCACTTTGCCTACCGCGAGTTCCCTGTGCACGGCGAAGCCGACGACAAGAGCCCAGACGCTCGCGACTGCGGCGGTTTCCGACGGGGTCATGATGCCGCCGTAGATTCCGCCGAGAATTATTACCGGAGTCATGAGGCCGGGAATGGCGGCGACGAAGGTGCGCCGTCTTTCCGCCCAGGACGCGCGCGCGGTACGCGGTATTCCGTGGCACTTCCAGAGCACGACCCCGACCATGAAAACCAGCAGAATCAGCCCGGGCACGATTCCGGCCGCGAACGTTCTGGAAACCGGCACTTCGGTCAAGGCGCTGAAAAGTATCGCCGCGTTGGACGGCGGAATGAGCGATTCAAGCAAAGCCGCCGACGCGGCGAGCACGATTACGAACGGCTTGGGATATCCGTGCTCGACCATCTTCGGCATCATTATCGTGCCCACGGCGGTGATCGCGGCGAGGATCGACCCGCAGAACGCGGCGAAGAACCCCATGGCTAGCACCATGCTGACCCCCAGGCCGCCCGGCCAGTGACCCACCAGCGCCGTCGCGAAGCTAACCAGTCGCGCGGCGAGGCCGCCGTGAAGCATCAGCATGCCCGCGAGAATAAATAGCGGAACCGACACGAGTACGTGCTTGGTTACCGACCCGAAGGCGACCTGGATGAGCGTCGACCACGGCAAATCCAGCACGACGATTGCCGAAAACGCGCCGCCGATACCGAAAACTAGAAAGATCGGAAGCGATAGGGCCAGCAGCACTGCCGAGCAGATTGCGGCGACCGCGTTCACGGCGAGGCCCTTTCCGGCTCCGCTCCGATCGCGTCGGCGAGGAATTGTTCCACCGCGAAAAGCGCAAGTATTGTGAAGCCCGTCGGAAAAGCGAAGTAGAGCCACCAGATCGGGAATTTGATCTCGAGTTCAACGACCTGCCCAAGTCGCATGAACAGAGCGACCGCTTCGGACGCCGCCGTGGCGAAGACCGCCGAGGCGCCGACCACGATCACGGCAAGCAGCATGCGAAGCGCGCGCTTGGCGCCCGATGACAAGTAGGTGCCGATGACATCCACCGTGATATGCGATCCCGATTTGTATAGCGGCCCCATCAGCGGGAATACCAGCCACGGCGTAAGCATCGGCGGCAGCTCGATCAACCAATCGTATCCGATGCCCGTAGTGAATCTCGTGGCTGCCGAAGCGGAAAGCGCCAGCGCCATGACCGCGACGATGACGATCGCTATGGCGCCGCACGCGCCGCCGACAACCTTGTTCAGCGCGCGCAAGGCGGAATGGAATGCCGCAAGAAACGTCATTGTGGGTCAGGCCGCCGCGAGGCGGCCTGAAGGTAGCCTCAATTCTGCGCTACGAATGATTGCGCCGCTACGAGGATCTCGGCATCGAATAGATCTGCCATGGCCGGCACGACTTTCTCGTCCATTAGCATGTCGAACTCCGCTTTCGCTTCGCCGTCGAGCACGGTGACGGTGCCGCCGCGCTCCTGGAATTTTGCCAGCGTTGATTCCCCGACCTCGAGAATCTTGGCCGTGGAGATTGCGCCGATCTCCTTGCCGACATCGAGCATGATCTGCTGCAGATCGGCCGGAACGGTGTTCCACCAAGTCGTGTTCGCCATCATGTAGGCATCCGAGAAATACTGGTAGGGCAGTTGAGCATGGTTAAGATACTCCCACCAGCTATAGGCCTCGACGCTGCCCGGAGGCGTATTCAGCGTGTTGATCAGTCCCGACTGAAGCGAAGTGTACACTTCGCGGGTCGGTAGCGAGACTGCATTCGCTTCGAGCGCGTCCCAGCGCGGGCGCTCGAGCTGAAGGAGGGCTCGCGCCTTCAGACCCTGCATTGAACCTACGCTATCGAGCGGCCCTTCCTTGGAAAACGTCATGACCGGACCAACCGGGTTGTACATGAGCAGCGTTGTGTCCGACCGCGTTGTCATGTCGTTCCAGATCTCCTGCCCCGTAGGATCCTGCATGAAGAAATCGCGCTGCTGCTGGTAGCTCGCAAACAGACCCGGATGCGCGGCAACGTTGTAGTTCTTGTTGATCGGGGGAAACGAGACGATCGGCACGATGCCTCCGATTTGAACGGCGCCTGAAGTCACTGCTCCGAGAATTTCTCGAATGCCGAACAATTGCCCGGACGGAAAAACCTCGATCTTCAATCGGCCCGCGGCGCGCTTGTTCACCTCGTCCGCAAACATCTGCGCGTGTATTGCGCTATGGTGCTTGGGCGCCCAGTGAAACGCCATTTTTGCAACGATTTCCTCGGCATTGGTCAAAGTGGGCGCCGCCAAGGCTACCGCGGCTGAACATGCTACTGTCAACTTTTGAATCACATTCATTTTACAATCTTCCTTCCAAAATTTGCTTCGCCGCGACCGATGAGACGATTGGCGGAAATTTGCGCGCGGCGAACATGCGGTTATTACTGCAATGCTTGAAGGAAATTCAATACGCCTGATTCAGCGGATTTGCTGCCGCCCGAGAGTTCCATGCCGCTTGCCGCGATCATTTCTTTTCTTGAACCGGTCGTGTCGGCATGGCGGAATTGCCAGGTTTCGACGCTTCCCCATGTTGAAACCGGCCGCTCCGGCCAGGTCTATCGACCCGGGCCAGGATGTCCGGAATTTCGACCGGAGCCGAAGATTCGCGCCGCGCCCGCGCGCAAGGAACCGGCCTCGTGCGCAGGGGACGTCCCCGCGGGCGCGAATCGCTCCGTCGGAATCGCGGCGGCTTTACTCGAGCGATTTTCTTGACGACGGCGTCTGCGTAAAGCAGATACGCCTGCTAAAGGATATCCGGCGCACGGTTCGCGAATCGCACGGGGTCTAAATCCTCCGGCAAGCTAGCCTAGCTTCGATCAAGCGTTTCGCGCGCCAGCGCGACCGCGTCTCGAGCTTTGCGAGTGATTTCGGCCCAGTTTCCACCGGCGATATCGGCGCGGGTTGCGAGCCAAGTGCCGCCTACGGCAAGAACGCGCGGCGTTTCAAGCCAGCTTTTCATATTGCGGAGGTTTATTCCGCCGGTCGGCATGATATCTGGATTCCTGTGTAAGAACGGAGCGATTATGCTAGAGAGCGCGCTAGGGCCTCCAGCGGCCGAGGCCGGGTAGAATTTTGCCATCCGGCAGCCATGCTTTAGCGCCGCCGCAAGTTCGCTCGGCGTCATGAAGCCGGGAATGAAGACCATGCTCTTCGCTTTAGACAGTTTCAGAAGTTCCAAATCCAGACCGGGCGAAACTAGGAACTTCGAGCCGGAATCAATCGCCCGGATCGCCTCGGTTTCCGAGAGCACCGTCCCGGCGCCTGCCAGCATTTCGGGACGCCGCAAGGAGATTTGACGAAGAGATTCCAAAGCGCTTTCCGTGCGCAGCGTGATTTCAACCAGGGGAAGCTCGGCTTCCAGCAGTGCGTCCGCCAAAGCGACCGCCTTTGAACTGTCGTCGATCTGAATGACGGGAACGACTCCGGATTCGGAAATTCTTTTTGAGACATCGATGATTTCGGACAAATGAATCTCCCGCGACTTTTCAAAAGCTTAATTCAGCTCGATAAATTCATGCTTGCCGTAAGTTTGCCGGCGGGAGCGACCGCATTGCCGCCCGCCGGTCCATTGGGACCGGAATTGCATGGCGCCTAGTGAATTCGAAGGCTGAAGTCGGCCCGCCTCCTGCAAGTGCGCATTGCCGGCCCGCTACGAGCCGCAGCGGACTTCCGGCCGCCCGTATTCTCGGCGTCGCGGCGAATTAGCCGGCGTCAGTCGAGAAGCAGCTCGTCGATTATTCGGGAAAACTCTTCGTACGGAATGTTGCCGTAGAGTTCGCCGTTGATAACAAACGACGGAGTCGACGTGATGCCGTCGCTTTTCGCGAATTCCTGGTATGCGCTGTACAGCACTTCAGCGTTGTCCTGATCCTGAAAGCAAGCTTCAATCTCCGTTCGCTCGATTCCGGCGACGATGCCGATTCTCATCAGCTCGGCGACAATATCCAGAGCCGACTCTTTTCTCGACCATTGCTGCTGGCGTTTAAAAAGCAGGTCGACGATGCCGAAGTATTTTTCCGAGCCGCCGCAGCGGGCCAATATCCCGGCCCAAAGCCCCGGCCTGTCAAAATAGACCTCGCGCAATTCAAACTTTACTTTACCCGTGTCGATGTAGTTTTCCTTGAGCTTTCCGAACACGCGTTCGTGAAACGTGCCGCAGTGCGGGCAGGTGAAAGAGGCGTATTCGACAATGGCAACCTTTGCCTGATCGCTGCCGAGCCACATTTGTTCGTAGGCCGGGCCGGCATCCTGGGCATTGGCTTCCCATGAGGCTTCAAAGTTGAAGAAAGAGAAAAGTGCAGTAGCGGCGACTGTAAAAAAATATTTCAACATGGCGTGGATTCCCGTGCCCTTCTTTGTCTATGCCTCGCGAAAATTCTTCTGCCGAGCGATTCCAGAGCGCCGCGCAGTTCATCGTTTTCAATTCCGACCGCGGCTAAATTCGCGTTGTTTTCGTCTTCGAAAGAAACCGCCGGCGCTTGCTGAACGGATTCGGCGTTTCGACTGCGCCGCTGACGTCGAGTTGTCTGGACAAATTTGATTTTCGCGACAGCGTTGAAGCCGAAGCAGTCGTTTACGCGGTCGATTATTTTCGGAACTTGCATCTGGAGAATCGGCCCGTGCGCTCCTGAGGTTAGAAGCGTCAAAGTCGCCCCCATTTCACCGCGGGCGCAGTTGATTTTCTCCGGTTCGGTCTTCGAGGCAATATCCGGCCCTACGATTGCCGGCCAGTCCGTCAGCAGCCTGGTGACGGCGAATCCGCGCTTCTGCGCAATCGTGCGTAGGCAGTCCTGCGTGAAACTCGATACCGGCTCGAATCCACGCGATTGCCTTTTTTCCTCCGACGATATTAGTTGCTGCGACAATTTGGAATCCGCTGATTCTTTCACGTTTCCCTCCGTCTCTAGCATATCGGGGATGCAAATCGGAAGCGCGTAATTCCAATGCAATTTTATTTGAAGGAATTGAGATATTCGCCGAACTCGGAAATTCGCAATCTTGGTCGACGGCGGCTGCCGGGCATAGGCGAGCGATTCGAGCAGATGTCGAAATGCCGGAAAATTACGAGCTAAGCGCCAAGCTGCTGGCTTGGTACGATGTCAGCGCACGAGAATTTCCCTGGAGGATAGGGCCTGCCGAAAAGCGCGGCGGCGCGATTTCGGACCCTTATGCAGTCTGGCTGTCTGAAATAATGCTTCAGCAGACAACAACGGCGGCTGTAGAAAAATACTTCGCAAAATTCTTGTCCCGGTGGCCGCGAATATCCGATCTGGCCGCCGCCGCCGATGCCGAGGTCATGGCGGCATGGGCGGGTCTAGGCTACTATGCGAGGGCAAGAAGCCTTCTGAAATGCGCCAGAATGATCGCCAGCGAATTCGACGGCGAATTTCCGGGCGACAAAGAAAGCTTGATGACTCTTCCTGGAATTGGGCCGTATACGGCCTCCGCGATTGCCGCGATAGCATTCGACCGGCCTGAAACCGTCGTTGACGGCAACGTCGAGCGCGTGATGTCGCGCATGCATGCCGTAACCGGGCCGATTGCGAAAGCGAAACGGGAACTCAGGCGCTGCGCCGAACGCTTGACCCCGCGGCAACGCCCCGGCGACTACGCCCAGGCCGTTATGGACCTGGGCGCAACCATCTGCAAGCCGCGGTCGCCCAAGTGCGAAAGTTGTCCATGGCGGCTGAACTGCAAAGCGTTTTCGTCCGGCCTGCAGAACCGAATTCCCGAAAAGACGACTAAGGCCCGGAGGCCTGTTCGGCGCGGCGTGGTCTATGTCGGCATAAGGCAGGATGGGGCGCTGCTGCTGGAAAGGAGGCCTGAAACCGGCCTGCTTGGCGGCATGCTTGGCTGGCCGGGCTGCGAATGGAATGATGGGGAGCAGGCGCGCCCGCCATGCGCCGGCGCTTGGAAAGACTCTGGAAGAACAGTTCAACATGCTTTTACCCATTTCGAATTGCAACTTAGGGTCGTCACTGGAAAGATGCCTGAGAATTCGATTCCGCAGCAGGGAGCGTTCGTACCCGCGGGAGAATTCAATCCTGCTGATCTGCCCTCTGTAATGCGAAAGGTTTATGAAGCCGCGGCTCCCGAACTGAATTTACCGTGAATTCAATTGGACTATGCGCCAGCTTGCAAATCGATTCGGCGATTCCAAAAAGTCCGAGGGCGTATCGCATTGCTCTAGATTTTGCCACAAAGGCCAGTTGTCGGCCAGGCCGATTGCATCGTTCGCATCGAGACGGCGAACCACTGTTGATTGGTATCGGGCCGAGTTCTTGAAACCATGTTTCTCGGCAAAATCCGCGGCATGAGTTGCTCGTCAGCTTTAATCAAGGCAATTGGCGCCGTTCCGAGAAACGATTGCCGGCAAGCGCATTGACCGCGGATTTCGCGAATGCGGCCGAGATTCGCTTGCGACTTCCATTGCGGCTTGCATGATGTCCCGGAAGTTGAATTGGGGGTCGCTTCCCATTCCACAGTCGCCTGAGCACGCTTTGAAGCTCGTCCAGCGCAATGATATCCGACTTCTTAAGTAGTCCCTTAATTGGTTCGTTACAGAAAAGCCGTTGATAAATTTCACCATAATGCCTAGTTTCACCAAATGGTGAAACTAGGCATAGCGGAAAAACCGGCGAATATCGCCGCCGTGGATGCGGTTGGAATACTGCTTGAGCGCGTCGCAGGAATACAGATCATTGAAGTTCGCAGCGAGCAGCATCTCGCGCCGGACTACGAGCTCGATGCATGGATCGATTTCATCCACGATGAAGTCCGATATGCGCTCCTCATGGAGTTCAAGTCAAACGGAGCGCCGCGCTTTACGCGTTTCGCGGCCTATAAGCTTGAGAGCTGCATCGCGCAATTGAATCGATCCGATCGCCGCGACATCCCCCGGAAATTCATCCCGATGCTGGTGAGCCCCTACCTATCTCCGGAGTCGCGCTCCATCTGTCTCAATCACAATGTCGCCTACCTCGACCTCTACGGTAACGCGCATCTTTCTTTCGGCAACGTCTATATCGAGCGATCCAGCCCGGACAGACCGAAGCCCGAAGTCCGCGCTCGGCGGTCGCTGTTCACTCCAAAGTCCGGCGCCATCCTGCGGGTTCTCTTGCGCGACCCGGCCCGCACATGGCGCGTCACGGAGTTGGCCGAGGCTGCAAACGCCAGCCTCGGGCACGCGAGCAATGTCCGCAAAGCACTTCTCGACATGGAATGGGCCGAAGTGCGCGACAACGGTCTCGTCCTCGCCCGGCCGGGTACGCTATTGAAGTCTTGGCGCGAAAACTATCGTCAACCAAGCGACCATCATTTCAGCGGATACACCACTCTCCACGGGGACCAGCTGCGCGATCTCCTGTCCCGATGCCTAAGCCCGGGACCGAGGCCTCCGCGCGCGGTCTGCGCGTTAAACTCGGCTGCCCAGTGGTTTGCGCCTTACGTCCGAGGCGGTATGCACTGCTTCTATGCGGATGAACACGGAGTTCGGATACTACAGGAGAGGCTTCAACTGACCTATGCTGGAAAGGGAGCCAACGTGATCCTTCGAATTCCAAAAGATACAACTCTATTCGAAGATGCAGTCGAGTCGGTTCCCGGCATCTTCTGCGCCAATCCAGTCGTCACCTATCTCGATCTATGGAACAGCAACGATCGGGATCGCGAGGCCGCCGGCCATATGGCCGCGAAGTACTTTCCATGGTTGTGACCGAACCCCGGGCCGCCGGCGGCTAGGAAGACCGGACGAAAGCGGCGGTTAAGTACGTTCTCATCGAGATCGGCCAAATCCTCGGTAGCTACGAAGGCAAATTCGCAATCATTGGAAGGATTCATTGTTCGCGGCGATTTGGTTCGGCCTTTAATTCGCTCCTCTCGGATATCAAGCAACCGACTATTCGCTGAATTCGCGCGCGCCGGATTCCAGCCCGGGTTTTCCGGGCCGGCGATCAGGCTCTACTTGCGCGCGCCCTGAACGATTCGGTCAAGTATCATAGCGCAGAAGAGTATCGAGAACCCGGCCAGAATTCCCTGCCCGACATTGGCGTACTGAAGAGCTTCAAGAACATCTTCGCCAAGTCCCTTGGCGCCGATCAACGAAGCGACCACCACCATGGCCAGGGACAGCATTATCGTTTGGTTGATGCCTGCGCGGATCGACGGGCTGGCCAGCGGCAGGTCAACCCGGGTGAACAGGTACCACTTGCTCGCGCCGAAGGAGATTGCCGCTTCGCGAACGCTCGCGGGAACGCCGCGCAATCCCAGAACGGTAAGGCGCACGACGGGCGTGCCGCCGAATATCATTGTGGTAACCACCGCCGCGGGCTTGCCGGTTCCGAAGAATGCGATAACCGGAATCATGAAGACAAAAGCGGGCATTGTTTGCATGAAGTCCATAATCGGCTGGATGAAGGCGTAGAAACGCGGCCTGCGCGCGCAAAACATTCCTAGCGGAATGCCAATCGCGATTGAAAGGCATGCGGCCGTCCCGAGAAGCGCGAGCGTGGTCATCGCCTTGTCCCAGAATCCTAGCAGGCCCATGTAGGCTAGAAACGCGCCGGACCAAATCGCCGTGCGGAGCCCCGCCGTCAGCCATGTCAGCAGGATGATGAAACTGGCCACGACGATCCACGGCGTATTGACGAATACGAGCTCAAGCGCATCTAGGATGAGGCGTATGAAATAGGTGATGAAATCGAATAGGGCGTCACCGTTCGTTACGCAGAATGTGAAGAACGCCTCGACCCAGGCGATGCCGGTCAATCGGATTCCGGGATCGGTAGGAAAGTGCGTCAGCGGATCGAATCGCCCGGGATAGCAGTAGTGAAGCACGGCCGCGGCAACGATCAGCACCATGAATGTCGCGGTGAATATCAACTGTCGCGGCGGCATGCCCGATCGGATGCCCGGATTGGACAGCCATTCCGAAAACCGCGATTCCAGAGTCCAGTTGGCGATCATCGCTTGCGACGCTTTCGCGGCGAACAGGATGACAAGCCCGGCAAGCGCTATCCATATGCCCTGGTCCGCGATTTCCTGAGCTTCGAGCCTGATGCCTCCGATCGACTCCTCCAAGGACTTGACCGTCCGTTCATAGACGGCGACCTTGTCGGAATCGCTTTCAATCGCGGCGGCTAGCTGCTGCCGGCGCAATTCAAGCGTCCCCTCGATTGACGCGATGCGCGCCCGCGCATCGGCTGCAAGGTCGCCGAACAGCCCCCGCGCAATCTGCACGAAGCCCAGCGTTTCAAGAATTAGGAACGGCACGGCCCACATCCATAGCCCGCGGGCGCCGAACCAAATCGGTCCGAGAATTCCGGCCGTGACGTTCAAGGTCGGCGTAAATCGCTGGCTGCCGCCGATCTTGTCGAACTGCGCAATGTAGTACTCGGGGTTGGTGCGCACGAAGGTTCGGATATTCTCTCGACGATTCGCAGCGTATTCTTCGGCTGCCGCTGTATCGATCGCTTCAAGCTTGTCGGGACCAGCATCCGTCATGACACGTCTGCTCCCTCTATCACGGTGCGCAATAGGCCCTCCCTCGTGACAACGCCGATTTCGCCGTTCCCGTCTTCGACAAGAATTGGAGTATCGGCGTCAATGGCCATTCGAATAAGCGCGCTAAGCGTCTCGTTCTCGTCAACCCTTGGCGCATTCGCGGGCGGCGGCGCGTTGGCGGCCAGATATTCGGCCAGCGGCTGCATGACCGCATGGGCCCGCACAACCTTCAGGCGGGAAATGCCCGCTACGAAGTCCGCCACGTAGTCGTCTGCGGGGTTCATCACGATATCCTCGGCGCTGCCGATCTGAACCACTCGCCCGTCGCGCATGATCGCAATTCGATCCCCTATGCGCACGGCTTCGTCCAAATCGTGAGTGATGAACACGGTGGTTTTCTTCAAAATGCTCGAAAGGCGGAGGAACTCGTCCTGCAGCTGCCTCCGGATCAAGGGATCCAGGGCGCTGAAAGGCTCGTCCATCAGCAGAACGTCGGGGTCGGCGGCCAGTGCGCGGGCGAGTCCTACGCGCTGCTGCATGCCGCCCGAAAGTTCATGGGCGAACTTGCTGCCCCATGCGCCGAGTTCGACAATGTCGAGTATAGCCGCCGCTCGGCGCATGCGGTCGTTCTTATTTATCCGCCGGATTTCCAATGGCATCGCGACATTGTCCAGCACCGACCGGTGCGGCATCAGCGCGAAATTTTGAAACACCATCCCAATGTTTCGGTTGCGGAATCTCCGGAGGCTGGCGGGTGACAGGGCCATAACGTCGGTTCCATCGATCACGATTTTGCCGGCCGTAGGCTCCAGCAGGCGATTGAAGTGGCGCACGAGCGTGGACTTCCCGCTTCCGGACAGGCCCATTACGCAGAAAATTTCGCCGCGATTCACGTTTAGGCTGACATCCGCCACTCCGACCACGGCGTTGAATTGAGCAAGCACTTCGGCCTTGGAAAGGCCCTTTTCCCGAATCGCCGCCAGGGCTTCGGAGGCATTCCCGCCAAAAATCTTCCAGACGTTCGAAACCTCGATGACGATTTCGCTGCTTGAATCCTGAGAAGTCGTCACGCGATTCTCCGAAAGTTCCTATAGCGGCCCGCGCGCTGCGGCGGCACCATGCGGGGACACGCTGCCGCCGATCTCATGTTCCGTCCGAAGACCTAGAGTCCCAGCCAGGCGTCGACGCGGTCGGAATTGTTTTCCACCCATTCCCGGGCGACTTCTTCCGCAGCACGGCCTCGGCCGGATATTTCATAGGCGAAGCCGCTGACATCGCTCGCATCCAGTGAAAACCGCTCGAAAAATTCAACGATGGCGGGGGATCGGTCGGCAAGCGAGTTCGACCAAGCGATCTGAACGTTCTTCAGCGCATCCTTGGACGCGACCATCGATTCTTCGTACCAATCCGCTGAATCCGACGGCTGCACCATGATGTACTTCTCGGGATCGTACGTCGGCTCCGTCAGCATTTTTACGTCGAACATGTACCAGACCGCGTGAGGCTCGTAGCAGTAGAACGCGTAGCCCTCGCCCTTGGCGATGGAATCCTTGATTCTTGCCGTCTTGACGCTTTCCTCGGCCCGGATAGGTTCGATAAAGTCGAGCAGGCCGTAGTCGCGAACCTTGACTTCGTTAACATTGGCCGAGGCCCAAGCCGGCGCGCCGATCCACATCTCGCCCAGCCCGTTGCCGTCGCTATCCATCAGAGCGGCGACGTCGGGTCGACCGAGGTCGGCGATGTCCGTAATGTTGTTGGCTTCCCCAAAGTCGTTCGATACGCAAAAGCCCTGGTTTCCCTCGTAGGGATTGCTGGAGAGCGTCACCGTGCCGGCTTGGTCCACGAATTTCTTCGTGAAGCTCTCCTGGTTCGGAAGCCAGACGTCGGGGTGCACGTCTATGTCGCCCTTGCCCTGATCCATCGCCTGGAAGATCGTGGCGTTATTGCCTGAAACCAGGTCCGCTTCCCCTCCTATGCGCATTTCCACGACCGCAGCCAGCAAATGCGCGATTGCCTGCGCGCCTGTCCATGACGGCACGCCAATGTTCACTTTTTCGCTGGCGAGCGCCGGGGCGGCGGCCAAGCCGGCAGCGGCGGCCAGGGCGATTGAACGCAATGTCGATTTCATTGATTTCTCCTTTTTCTGATGTGGCGCCGGGTTATTCCGGCGTTTCGCAGCTTTACGATAAAGCTTCGACTATCTGCGGCGCGTAGGCGAACAGAGCCGACATTCCTCCTGTATGCAGAAACAAAACATTGTCCGATGCCTTGAAGAAATTCTGGCGGACGAGGCCGATAAGCCCGGCCATTCCCTTCCCCGAATAGACGGGGTCGAGTAAAATGCCTTCCATTCTAGCCGCAAGCGTAATCGCCTCGATCGTCGATGCCGCCGGAATGCCGTAGCCTTCCCCGACATAGCCGTCGTCGACAAGTATCTTGCTCGCAGGGATTGCCGGACCCTGCAGTTTCGCCAGCGTAAGCCCGGCCAATTTTCGAACCGAGGAAACCTGCGGTTCGCGAGGTTGCCGAACGCTGATGCCCATAACCGGAATGTCGCATCCGACCGCCGTCAGACCGGCGACGAGGCCCGCCTGAGTGCCGGCGCTGCCCGTGGCCGTCACAAGCCACTGGAAGTCAAGGCCCGCTCCCGCGCTCTGGCCGGCTATTTCCTGAGCGCAGGAAGCGTATCCCAGCGCTCCGGTCGCATTCGAACCCCCTCCCGGAATGAAATACGGCCTATGCCCGTCTTTCCTGAGCCTGTCCGCGGCGGCGGCGGCCACTGCATTCATGTCCGGCCCGGCGGCGTGAAATTCGAACGTGGCGCCAAAAAGAGAATCCAGGAAGACGTTCCCGTTCGATTCATAGAGCTGGTCGCGTCCGGGCACTCTCCGTTCCAGAACGGCGTGGCATTTCAAGCCGAAGCGGCAAGCGGCGGCGGAGGTCTGGCGCACGTGGTTGGATTGCACGGCTCCCTGCGTAACGAGCATGTCCGCGTTTTCGGCGAGCGCTTCGCCGACTAGGAATTCGAGCTTTCGCGTTTTGTTTCCGCCGGAAGCCAGTCCCGTGCAGTCGTCCCTCTTTATGTACAGGTTCGGGCCGCCGAGATGCTCGCTCAATCTGCTCATGGGCTCGATGGGAGTCGGGCTATGGCAAAGTGGCACCCTGCTAAATCCGCTGAAATCAATTTCGGAAAATTGATCCGCGTCCGGTTCCGCCAAGGCCATGCTTGCTCCAATCCCTATTCGCCGAGCCGCGGAATCTCGCCGAATCTCGGGCTGTTGTCCAATGATATGTTCAAGTAGTATTATGCAGAATTCGCATAATCGGGCATTTATGAATTATTCCTGGTTTCGAGACCTCGGCCATCTGGCGAAGACGGGAAATTTCTCGCAAGCCGCCCAGCTGAGCAATGTCAGCCAGCCGACATTGAGTCGCCGCGTACAGGCTATCGAGGCCTGGATGGGCGTATGCCTGGTCGACCGCGCCAAGCAGCCGGTGCGCCTGACGCCTGCGGGGTCCCAGATCCTCGAGGCCGGGCAGCAGGCCCTTGCAAGGCTGGAAACGGAGCGCAGCCAAATCCGGGAGGCGCAGTCTTTGCCGGATAAGTACGTCGTTACTTTCGGAACGCAGCACTCGATCGGATGGAGATTCTACCCGTCGTGGCTTAAATCCTTTGAAGACGCCTACGGTCCAATCATCTCGCGCCTCCGCGCGGACGACCTGCCCAATTGCATGCTGGACTTGAGGAACGGCGACGTGGATTTCGTTATTGCCTACCATAGCGCCGGTACCGGCATTGGCGCGGGCGATCAGGGACGCAAGATCGGCGACATCGCCGAGAATTCAATAGTTATAGGAAAAGATCGGCTAATTCCGGTTTGCAAGCCGCGGTCCGACGGCGAGCCGCTGTTCAGTTTCGACGCAAGCATCCTTGAACTGCCCTATCTGCGATTCGGCGACGAAGCGCCTATTGGCCGGCATCTCGAGCCCCTGCTGAAATCGAAAAATCTGTATGCCCGGCTGCGGACGGTTTATGAAAACTCGATGGCGGGCGCACTTCGAATTCGCGCAAGAGACGGCGCGGGCTTGGCCTGGCTGCCGCGCAGCCTCGTCGAACCGGATCTGGAATACGGCATCCTGGTAAGGACGGGCGATTCAGAATGGGAAGTGGACTTGGAAATCCGGCTGCATAGGAACAAGGAGCATGCAAACCATTTGACGCGCTCGATCTGGTCGTTCCTGGCCGTCCGCGAATCGATCCCGTTAACGGAGGTCGCGCGATAGATTATCCGGTCGCGACCAGGGCCTTTGCGCCGAAGCAGGCCGCATAGGCACGGCGATCATATTGCAGAGGGCCGGATACGGCGAGTTTCGGAACGCGCGCTGCGACGAGCTCCGACGAACATGGATTTCGAGCGCGGTCCGGAATACGGACGAGGCCGCGGTGGATGCGGGGACTGCAACGGGAACGCGAACGCTGCGCGGTTGCTTCGCTGCGCCGGGGGAACCTTTGCCGCGATGCTGTTTTTTGGCGATTCTATTCGGGCCGGCGCGGACGAATATCGATCGGGAGTTTAGGACAGCGAGGCGATAGCATTCTGCACAAGTGCTGACGCGAAGCGAGGTTGCCTTGGGTCGATTGGTCGCCGGAAATGCGAATAGGCGCTTGGCATCCGGAATTCGCCGGAAATTTCTCCCGCTAGCGGTCAACCCGGCCAACTGCAAAGGCAATTGAACCGAGTATTCCTAGTTTTCGCGCCGGTAGCAGGAGTCCTCCGCCTCGTGCGCGAGCGCGCTCTCGGCGACGACGGCCGCAAAGCCCCGGAATAGGGAAAGGCTTGCCGACCGCTCGCTGCCAAATGCCGGTTCCCGACGCGGCGCCCGAATGCTTTCGAATCGCGTCGCCGAAACGATTTACGGCCTTCGCCGGCCTGAGTCGGATGACTTGGTGAGCCCGGCAGGATTCGAACCTGCGGCCAACTGATTAAAAGTCAGTTGCTCTACCAACTGAGCTACGGGCTCCAACGGCGGCTGATTAGCATTACTCAAAAGGCTCGGCAACATAAATTCCAAGGAGGACGTTCGAAATTCCCGATAGCGCGCGCGTCTTGCCAAAAGGCAACACGAGCGATCGACGAATGGCCGATGCCGTCGGCGGCAACTCTTCGATTGCGGCCTCGAGAAGCGCAGGCGGTTCAATGCCGCCGGGGAGTAGCGACGCATTCGCTTTGCGCGGGCGGCCTATTGCCGCGTCGAAGGCGAATTTATTTTGTTCGAGTTCTGTGATAGGCGATAGCCTCATAGCGCCGCCATCAAGTTATTGTACGAGTCCAAGAATTGAAATCCGAATTCCCGAAAATCCGCGACTTGGTATTCGTAGGCGGCGGCCATACGCACGCCCTCGTGCTGCTTTTCTGGTCCAGGAGGCCGGTAGAGGGCGTGCGGCTAACTCTGATTAACCCAGATCCGGTTGCGTACTATTCAGGCATGCTTCCCGGCTTCATTGCGGGCCACTACGCGATGGAAGACCTTGAAATCGACCTTGTCCGGCTTGCGAAACGAGCGGGAGCTCGCCTTGTAATCGATGCCGCGGCGGGCATCGACCGAAAAGCGAAACTTGTCAGGTTTTCCGAGCGAGCGGATATAGCCTACGATATCCTGTCGCTTGATACCGGCGTTACGTCGTCGCTTCCCGGACTGCCGGGATATGGCGACTGCGCGCAGCCCGCGAAGCCGCTGGGCAAGCTGGCGCTATCCTGGGACGCTTTCGTCTCCGACGCGGCTGAAGGCCGAAAGGACGCCAGGGCGGTCGTAATCGGAGGCGGGGTCGCCGGCATGGAGATCGCCCTGGCCGCCGCCTGGAGATTGAAATCCGAGGGCGCGAAATCGCCCGAAATGACGCTCATCGAAAGCCGCCGCGCGGTTCTTCGGGATTCGACGCGCCGAACCCGTACCGCTTTATTGGAGCGCGCGGGCGAACTCGGAGTCGATGTCAGGACCGGCGTTCGCCCCGCCGGCGTTCGCAATGACGGCGTATTGCTTGAAGGAGGCGAGTTCGTTCGTTCTTCTTTTACAATCGGCGCGGCGGGAGGGCGACCGGCGCCCTGGCTCGAGGATATCGGCCTCGAAACAACCGACGGCTTCCTGAATGTCGACCGTCATCTCCGCTGCCCGCGGGATACGTCGATATTCGCGGCGGGCGACTGCTGCCACATGCTTCAGTCGCCGCGACCCAAAGCCGGAGTATTCGCGGTTCGCCAGGCGCCCGTGCTTTGGAACAATATTAGGTCGGCTGTCGCGGGCGGCCGCCTGAAGGCATTCCTGCCTCAGCGGGATTATTTGAAACTGGTATCGGCAGGGTCGAAATTCGCCGTCGCGGAAAAGTTCGGGTTGTCCGTCTCCGGTCGCCGGGTGTGGGCGCTCAAGGACCGAATCGACAGGCGGTTCATGAACAAGTTCGCTGTCCGCCGCGCGCCCGAGGCGAAGCGTCGTCCGCCGCCGTCGTCGGCCTTGGGGCTTGCGGAATACGTTGAGGGCGAATTGGCGCTTTGCGGCGGCTGCGGGGCCAAGCTGGGGCAATCCGCGCTTCGCCGGGCGCTTGCGAACTTGCCGCCGCCATTGCGTTCCGACGTGCTCTCGGCGGTCGGCGATGATGCGGCGGTTCTAAGATTGAATGACGGGGTGCAAGCCCTTTCCATCGATCACTTGAGGGCCTTTGTCGACGATCCCTGGCTGCATTCGCGAATCGCCGCCGTGCATGCGCTCGGCGACATTTGGGCCATGGGGGCGCATCCTCAATCGGCGCTCGCCTCGATAATTCTTCCGCGAATGCCCGAAGGAATGCAGGCGCATCTGCTGCGGGAGATTCTTCATGCTGCGAGCGGCGTGTTCGCCGCCGAAGGCGCCGACCTCGTAGGCGGCCATACAAGCCAGGGACCGGAGCTTTCCATTGGATTTTCGGTAACGGGACTGTCGCGCTCGGGATTCGTCGGGAAAAGCGGCGCCGGAGCCGGCGACAGGCTCATGCTCACCAAGCCGATCGGTTCCGGAACCATACTTGCGGCGGCAATGTCCGGATCTGCGTCCGCTCGCGAATTCGCGTCGGCGCTGGCTACGATGCAAAAGCCATCCGGCCGGGCTTCAAGAATTCTTTCGCAGTTCGCGACCGCCATGACCGATACGACCGGATTCGGGCTTGCAGGCCATCTAATGGAGGTTCTGGATGCTTCGGCGGTCGCCGCTCGCGTCGACCTCGACTCCGTACCAACATGCGAAGGTGCGATGTCGCTATCGGATTCCGGCATCCGCTCGTCGTTGTGGGAAAGCAATTTCGCGATCTCCGCCCGCATGAAACTTTCGGGGCGTAAAAAGGAATCGCTTCTTTTCGACCCGCAGACCGCAGGCGGCTTGCTAGCCGCGGTTCCCGCCGAAAAATCCGAAACGGTTTTAAATCGGCTCCTGGAAATCGGAGAAGATGTCGCCGTTATCGGTGAAATTGTCGCCGGCCCTCCGAGAATTTTCGTCGACTAGCGAAAAAGCCGAGAACTCCCTTGCGCCGGCCCGGGCTCGATTCGCGCAGGCTTTCCGTCGGAGCAACCGGCTGCGCCGGCGAAGCTTGCGAAATCGAATGCTATGTCATCGAATCATATTCTCCCGCCTTCGGCCGGGTCGTTTCGCTTGCCAATATCGCCCGGCCGCTATCCGACGATTCAATGATCAGGCGGGCTAGCTCGGGAGCCGCCCCGGCCAATGCGCCCGGGGCGGTTGAATTCAGCCTGAATACTGCGGACGGCCTTGAGTCGTTGCGCGATTTCGGCTTGGCGTATCGAAGGTCGTAGTGGTTTTTGATCAATTCCTCGGCGAACAATTCGTAGCGGCCCGAGTCGTAAAGCGAATTCCAGTAGCTTACGGATGCCGACGAATGCAGCTTGCTCATTTTGCCGAAAATGCCCTCGACCCGCGAGCGGTCTTCAATAATGTCGGGAAAGCTTCGCACAAGGCACCGGGCGCGCTCTTTCAGCGGCGCTTGTATCTCAATTCGCCTGGCCCTCTGCATCGCCGCCCAAAGCGATGGCGGAATCGATACTTTCCCGATGCGGCTTGATTCGGCTTCCACGACGACGGGCGCGGCACGGTCTATCGAAAGCAGGCGCGACGCCAACGAGCTTTCAAAAGACTTTTGCGATGGCTGGCCGCCGCTTCTAGCCCCGAACAGCGATCCGCGGTGGTTCGCGAGGTCCTCCAAATCCACGGCTTGCACGCCGCAGCCGGGAAGCAATCTCAGCAGTTCGGTCTTCGAGACTCCCGTGTTTCCGTCCAGAAGCACGATCTCGGCGTCGAGCGGCCGGTTATAGAGCAAGTCGACGACGAACCGCCGATAGATTCGATAGCCGCCAGCCAGCGCCGTCGCGTTCCAGCCGACCTGCGTCAGCACTGTTGCGAAAGCCTCCGATCTCTGCCCGCCTCGCCAGCAATAGACGAGCGGCCTGTAGCTTCCCGCTTTTCCAGCCAAATGGTTTTCAAGGTGCATGGCGATGTTGCGGGCGACGATGGCGGCGCCCATTTTTTGAGCGTCGAATCTGCCGACGTTCTTGTAGGTCCAGCCGACAAGCGCCCGTTCATTGTCGTCGAGCGCAGGCAGGTTCAGCGATCCGGGAACGCGGTCGGCAGCGAACTCCGAAGGAGAGCGTACATCGAGAATCTCGTCGAATCCGTGCTTCAGAATTTCGCCGAGCGACTGCGGAGAGAATTTCATGGGGCGATACTATTCCTTTCGCTCCGTCTTGGACAAGATTTCGTCCGCGTAAAGGCAGCGGGCCTACTTTCGAGCCGGACCCATTTGAGCTTGCGCCGCAATTTTTCCGCGGCCATGGGTTGAAAATGCGCATTCGGATGGCTTAAGCTTCGCGCGCGGCCCCGTAGCTCAGCAGGATAGAGCGACCGCCTCCTAAGCGGTAGGCCACAGGTTCGAATCCTGTCGGGGCCGCCAATCCGAATTGGTCGTTGTCGCGGTCGAGGCGCGACGGAGCGGATCGCGCTTGCCGCGGCGCGCGAAAGGCCGGCATCCCTCGAGATTTCGCCCGTCGCCGGAATTGACCGTTTCGTGGGCAATAGGTACATTGGCGGGAGCCTAGGATGTCGCCGCAGAGGACGGAACATGAGCGCAGATTCCACCGCAGAACCAGCCATTGTATTCGGAACGCGTGAAAAGCCGGCGGCCAGTCGCGAAGTTGGGCTCGGCGCTCTTGCCTTTGCGATAGACAGCGTCGCCTTGAGAACTTTGACGTGGCGCGGCGTCGAGGTCGTTCGCGCTATATCCTGGCCGGTTCGGGATTCGAACTGGATCACCTTGCCGCAAGAGATAAAGTCCGAGGCATTCGACGAAGCGAACGGCGCAGCCGTCTACGCTCTCGAATTCACCGCGGTCGACGGACTGCTGGAATGCAGCCTGCGCATCGAGGCCAAGGCCGAAGGCTCGGTACACGCCGAATTGGAGATGAAGGCGGTCGAGGATTTTCGAACCAACAGAGCGGGATTTACGGTTCTCCACCCTGTCAACGGCGTCGCCGGGGAGCCACTTTCGATCGTGCACTCCGACGGTCGAGTCGAGGAGTCCGCTTTTCCCTACCTAATTTCGCCCGGCCAGCCCGCGTTCGACATTGCGGGGCTGAGCCACAAGGTTGAAACCGCCAGCGTCAAGATCGATTTCCATGGCGAAGTCTTTGAAATGGAAGATCAGCGGAATTGGTCGGATGCGTCGTACAAAACCTATTGCCCGCCGCTGGTGCACCCTTTTACGTACTCGATCAGGAAAGGCGAGTCCCGATGTCAGCGAATCAGCATTGAACTTTCCGGCCAGCAGCCCGGAAGCGTCGGTTCCGATTCGGCGGCCGGCGTCGGGATAAGCGAAATCGACGAAATATTCCCGGCGCTGGGACTTTCGGTTGAAGAGGGCTGGATAGGAGCGGAATCGAGCAGCGACGCGATTCTGGACTGCGGCGCATCGCACCTGCAGGTCCGGTTTGGACCGGAGGTCAACGAGGGCTTTCTGGCTAAGGCCGCGGCGCTGGGACGGCAAATTGGCGCGGAAATCGATTTGGAACTCGTGATGCCCGGCGATGTCGCGGCGGGCGAATTTCTCGCTGCAGCTGCCGAATCGGCTCGCGGCGCGGGACTCGAGCCATCGAGGGTAATCGCGATTCCCGAACCCTACATGCACAGCTATCAGCCATCCGGCCCCTGGCCGTCGGGAAACTCGCCGCGGGATGTCGTTGCGGCGGCTCGCGAAGCATTCCCGGACTGTAGAATCGGCGGCGGCGCGCTAACGAACTTTACGGAACTGAACCGCTGCCGGCTCGATGCCGATGCCTGCGAGTTCATTTCGCACGGCATTACGGCGATCGTGCATGTATCCGATGATCGGTCCGTAGTTGAATCCCTGGAATCATTTCCGTCCATATTTAGGAGCGCGAAAGCGCTGGGAGGTCGAATGCCGTACAGGCTCGGCCTGGTTTCGATCGGAATGCGCTCAAACCCCTACGGGGATTCGGTCGCGCCGAATCCGGACGGAATTCGCCAGACAATGGCCATGCACGATCCGCGCCATTCCAGCTTGTTCGGCGCGGCCTGGGCTGTCGGCGCGCTCGCGGCGACGGAAGGCAATTCCGTAAATGCGATTTCTCTGGGCTCGCCCGCGGGTCCGTTCTCGCTAACAAGCGAAAAGCAGCCGATGCCGAGGCCCGACTTGGACGATCTGCTCGAAGCCGAAGTGATACCCCTATACCATGTGTTCCGGTTTGCCGCCGGTCTCGGCGAAAGCGCGAGGTATTCGGTCAACGGGCTGCCGCAGGGCGTGGTGGCTTTCGCAGCGGCTTCTCGATATGGCGAGATAAAATGCGCCGTCGCCAATCTCGGCTCGATCTCGGCGACGGCCGAATTCTCCGACTTCGGAACGCGAGCGTGCGTTCTAGGCCGCAATACATTTGGAGATGCCGTGCGCCGACCGAACTGGGTCGGAGAATCACTGGCGAAGTCGGACGGGCGAATAGCGCTTGAACCATTCGAAACGGGGTTTGTAGAACTCGGGGCTTGACCGTTTGATGTCCTTTGAAGGCCGCTAGGACGCTCAATGACAACCCGCAGCATGCGGCACGGCGCCAGAGTACCGCTTTCAGCGCCCTCGGCAGGATTTCGCGCCCGGTTTCGTATGGATATCGTCGCTTGCCTTGGATCCGGGCGGCGGGAGAGAACGATGCGCAGTTCTTGGCTCGCGCCGCGCGCGGATAAGAGCTTAGAATTCCGGCGAGTCGCGAACGCAGAATTCGACAATTTCCGGAAGAGTAAGAGATGACCGATCAAGCAATGCCGGGTATCGACCCCGAACGAATTGAAGCCGACTACCTGTTGGAAACGCCGGTGGATGTTGGAGACGCGCTGGAAGCCATGGCCGGCGAGCAGTCTTCGGGCACGTTTGTTCCACTGCCCGCGGAAACGCCGGAATTGAAGTTCAGGGTCGCGGCGCGAGTTGAAAGATTCGAAATCGTCGAAGAGACCGGCATCCCTTCGCTGCCGGGAGCAATGCGGCCGAACAACGGCTATCGCATAGCCAAGGCGACTCTCTCATGGCCTCTCGAAAACATCGGGCCGTCGCTACCCAATTTGGTTGCAACTGTTGCGGGCGGCCTGTTTGAATTGAAGCAGCTTTCTGGATTGCGAATCCTAGACTTGCGAATTCCGTTGGAATTCGCATCCGCCTACGCCGGTCCCGGGTTCGCCGTCGAGGGCACGCGCCGGCTTGCCGGAGTTCAAAATCGCCCTTTGATAGGAACGATAATCAAGCCCAATGTCGGCTTGACTCCGTCCGAAACCGCCGAATTGGCCGAATCCATGTTCGATGCCGGAATCGACTTCATCAAGGACGACGAGCTTCAATCGGACGGACCGGCATGCCCGTTCGATGAAAGAGCCCGCCTGGTTTTGGACAAGCTGAAACAGCATTCGGAACGCTTCGGGCGCAAGCCGATGTACGCAATCAACATAACCGGCGATCTGGACCAGATGCGCCGTCGGCACGACCTGGTCGAAAAACTCGGCGGCACCTGCGTCATGGTTAGCTTGAATTCCGTCGGGCTAGTAGGATTGATCGAATTTCGCAAGCACTGCAGGCTGCCCATTCACGCGCATCGAAACGGATGGGGCTATCTTTCACGCCATCCGCTGCTCGGCTGGTCGTTCGCTGCTTGGCAAAAGCTGTGGCGGATTGTCGGAGTCGACCACCTCCATGTCAACGGGCTAGGCAACAAGTTCAGCGAATCGGACCAAAGCGTTATCGAGTCTGCGAAAGGCTGCCTTCGTCCCATTTTCGCCACCAAGCCATGCACGGTAATGCCGGTTTTTTCGTCGGGGCAAACGGCGAAGCAGGTGCCGGCTACATACGAGGCTCTCGGTTCGGTCGATCTTATTTTTACCGCCGGGGGCGGAATCCACGGACATCCGGACGGACCGGCAGCCGGGGTTCAGCTAATTCGCCGCGCCTGGGAGAAGGCGGTTAGCGGTTGATCCCGGTGAATTCGGCATCGAATATTCGCGGCACGGCTGAAGCGGGTTGCGTTGCCGCGTTTGAATGCCGCTCTCTTAATCTCCGAAGCATGTCCGGAGTGGCCTGCCGCCGCTTTAATTCTCAACTAGATTATCGTAGCGGTGGCAGTCTGCCAGCCTTAATTTAGTCGAACATTGATGCCGCGGAGGAGCAGAACCTTGTTCATCTCCCCGCCCTCAACGAGGTCTCTGCAAGCGATGCGGCACTTCGATTTCGCTAAGAGATTCGAGAAGTTATTCGCTCTTTCAAGACGAACTTCACCTTATTATGTGGCTTTCGCCTTTTCGTTTCTTCCCAGGGGTTGCTGAATCCGTCTCGTAGCAGGAAAACCGCCGCTGCCACCAATTCAAGCTCGATTGCGTCGGCGCCAGCCGCAAGTCTAGCGAGTGCGGAGCGGCCTGTAAGCGTTCGCTCGAGCGGTGGCGACAGTCCGTCGCGGCATCATTTTCGGTCTGCGAAATTGGTACTTTTAACATGGGATCCGGCGTGCTATTTGGCTGCGCATGGAGATTCGCATCGAGGATATCGGGACGCCGCCGGTTCCGCGCGCCGACGACGACGGGCAGCTGCCGGAGGCGTCGGCTCCCGGTCCGGTCGACTGGAAATTCCTTGGCGAGCGCGAGCGGATCCGGGCCGAGGACGCGGAGGCCCGCGCGGATGCCGCGGAGGCGCGCTGCGAGGAAATGCGCTGGCGGGAGGTTCGGGCCCGGCGGCGCTCAAGCAGCCTGGACGCCGTTGGCAAGAGTGACCTGGCGAAGCTGAATGCCGCCCGCGAGGAGGTCCGGGAGGTTCGCCGGACGGCGAAGCGGGCCCTTGCGCTGGAGAGGGAGGTTGCGCGGCTGAGCAGGCTTCTCGCGGAGGCCGATGTCGACGCGCGGAAACGCTCCAGGGTCATGTCCCTGCGCATGGAGAACGCCGCCCTGAAGGCCGAGCTGCGGGGTCTGCGCGACAGACAGCGCAGGCTCCTTTCGATTTCCGGCGAGTAGGCCTGCACCCAGCGATAGATGGTGGTATGGTCCACTGCGACGACGCGCTCTTCCAGCATTTCCTCAAGGTCACGGTAGTTGACGCCATATCGGCAGTACCATCGGACGGCCCACAGAATGATCTCGCCCCGGAAGTGCCGCCACTTGAAGTCATGGGTCATGCGAGGGTCTCCAAAAGCACAATCTACCGCTACCTCGCTCACAAGGACAGCTGAGAGCCGTTTTTGCTACAGGGCCACCCTGTTTCGTTAAGCCGAGAGGTTTAGAACATTGCTTTTTTGCGCACTCCGGGTTAATAATTGAGGCTGATATCAAGCCAAACATAGTTTGCCAAACAGCAATAATACAAACTATGAGTATGCACCGCGGTCAAAAGCTAAATCTGCTTCAACATCTGCTTCCCGAAGGTATGGTGGCGAGCGCGGCACGGCTAAGAGAAAGAGGCTACTCGAGTGCGCTATGCAGCAAATATGTTGCTAATAGCTGGCTAAATCAGCCTGCCCGCGGAGCCTATTCAAGACCCGGCGCAAAAACCAAGTGGCAGCATCTGATCATATCCCTGCAATCCCTTATGCATCAGCCGGTTGCGATTGGCGGCCTTTCGGCGCTCGAGCTGCAGAGATACGGACACTATGTTCGCATGGGGAGTGAGCAGCGTGTCTTCCTCTATTCAGAGGCGCGACTCGCCAAGTGGGTGAATGAGATCGAGCCGCTAGTGAGATTTGAGCTCCGCAATGCCAACAAGCTCTTCGCGGAGCCCTTCATCACCAGAGCGGTAAAAGATCTCCCGAGTCATGATGCCCTCACCCCTCCGTCTGAAAGATCAAGGAGCGTGGCAGGAGGTTTAACACACTACAGCTGGGGCGAACGTGAATGGCAGATGCTGATCTCAACACCGGAACGCGCCATTCTGGAGTTTCTGGATGAACTTCCCGACCAGCAATCGTTTCAGCATGGGGCCGATCTGTTCACGGGGCTTTCAAACCTGAGCCCGCGCCGTCTGCAACAGCTGTTGCAGCAGTGCAAAAGTGTCAAAGTCAAAAGGCTCTTCATGTGGTTTGCCGAGCGGAATCAGCATGCCTGGCTGAAACATCTAGACCAATCCGCCATAGATTTGGGGAGCGGCAAGCGCGTAATCGCGAAGGGCGGGCGGCTAGACACGAAGTACCAAATAACCGTTCCGGAGGCGCTTGATTCCCATTGAGGAGCGCTACCGCCAACAAGTCGACCTTCTGGTCCGAACACTTCCATCTGTTGCTGCAGAGCCGATCTTCGCATTGAAGGGTGGACGGCCATTAATCTGTTCATCAAAGATCTGCCCAGGTTCTCCGTTGATATCGACCTGACCTATCTGCCGCTCAAGCCGCGGGATGAAGCCCTTGTCGAGATCGATGACGCATTGATGCTGATCACCGAACCGTCCCGCCGCCAGCGGCAGCGGTCGGTCCCGTCCCGCTCGTATCCAAGTAGCGGCGCCACCTCGGTCAGCGGCCTGGACCTCACCTCGTCAGCCAGCCGCCGAAATCCGTGATCCGACTTCCATTCCATCTTTCCTTCTCCCGAAAACGCCGCCCGCCGGGCGGACTACCAGGAAAAGGCTACCGGGAAGGAAAGATGGCACAAGACGGATCAATTTTGGAAGCCGCTTGACACGCGTTGAGGGGACCATCTTGGCCTCGATCTTCGAATCGGGCAGGCCCATGATGATTGCGGTCGGCATTCTCGGAATTCTTACGTCGCAACTGGGGGTTGACAACGATAATTTTGCCAACGATATTGTTGCCAACAGCATCGTTGGGATTTAGCCATGATTCGAAAAGGCGGCAGCAACTGGGTCGACGGAGAGAACTTCTTCGACCGAGAGACGGAGTTGGAAGCGTTGGAAGAGCGGGTGCGGGAAGGAACCCATACCTTGCTGACCGCGCAGCGGCGCATGGGCAAGACGAGCCTGGTGCGGGAACTGCAGCGCAGTCTTTCCGGAACGGGAGAATTCGAGGTCGTTTTCGTCGATCTGGAGGCAGCCGCAGATCCGGCCGATGCGATTGCCGAAATCGGGATCCAGGTTAAGCCCGTGCGCACGGCGTGGAACCGGATTATAACCGACTTCGCCAACATTTTGGGAAACTCCTTCGGCCGGATCGAGGAATTGTCGGTGGCGGATTTGAAGGTGAAGCTACGCGCCGGGATCGATGCAGGCAATTGGCCGCAAAGGGGAGACGCGATCTTTGCCGCCCTAGCGGACAGCGACCGGCGTGTCGTGCTCGCGATCGACGAGTTGCCGATACTCGTAAACCGGCTGCTGAAGGACGAGACGGGGCGCATGACGCCGGACGGGAAGCGGGAGGCGGACGCGTTCCTGAGCTGGCTGCGCAAGTTGGGGCAAGCTCATCGCGACAGGGTCACGCTGATTTTGTCGGGCAGCGTGAGGCTCGAGCCGCTGCTTAAGGAGGCCGGGCTCAGCGCCCAGGTCAACATTTTTTCTCCCTACGACCTGAAACCGTGGAGCAAGGAAACGGCAGATTCCTGCCTGGAGGCACTGGCCGAATCCTATGAACTCGGTCTTGCGCCTGAGGTCCGCCGGCACATGTGCCGCAAGCTGCGTTGCTGCATCCCGCACCATGTTCAGATGTTCTTCGACAGGATGCAGGAACATCTGCGGCACACCGGGCGGAGAGACGCCGCGCTGGACGATGTCGAGCGGGTCTATGTGCAGGAGATGCTGGGCGTCCGGGGTCAGGTCGACCTGCAGCATTACGAGGGCCGACTGGAGATGGTTCTCGGGCGAGCGGGATACACGGTCGCGCTGGAGATCCTGACGGCAACGGCGGTCGATGGCGAATTCGCCGCCAAGACGGTCGACCGATACCGCAGCTGGTTCTCGACGCGAGACGCGCAGGACGGCGACGGGGCGCTCGCGGTCGATCATGTGCTGCACGTGCTGCAGCACGACGGCTACCTGGAACCCAAGGACGGCGGTTATCGGTTCGTTTCCGGGCTTCTGAAGGATTGGTGGCTCGGGCGCTACGGACAGAATTTCGTGCCCGTGCTCGATCGGCAGGGCTGAGAACGGGGGGCGGGCCGATGGCTGTGACCGTCAGGAAATACAATCCGGGATTTCTCTCGATCGACGAACTGGTCGCGACATTCTGCGTTCGGATGGCGGAATACGAATCCCTGATTGAGGCGCTGCGCGAGTGCTCGGGCAGCGCCAATACTCATCAAATCGTGATCGGGCCGCGCGGCAGCGGAAAGACGAGCCTCCTGCTGCGTGTCGCGGCGGAGGTGTTGCGCGATGCCGATCTTTCGGCGCGCTTTTTCCCGATCGTCTTGGCGGAAGAAAGCTACGAAGTCTCCACCGCCGGCGAGTTCTGGCTCGAATGCGTGTCCCGGCTTGCCGACCAGGCGCCGCGCCGGGACGGAGATAGCGACCTGCACCGCACCTTCGAGGATTTGCGTACAGTCCAAGACGACCGGACGCTGGAAGATCGGTGCCTCGGGACGCTGCAGGACTTCGCCGACCGGGAAAGGAAGCGCCTCGTACTGATTGCCGAGAACCTGAACATGCTGTTCAGGGACATGGGCGACGATAATGCTGGTTGGCGGCTGCGGAAGGTACTGCAAACCGAACCGAGGATCGTTCTGCTGGCAAGCGCGACCAGCAGTTTCGACCAGATGAACGACCCGAAGGAGGCGCTCTACGAGCTCTTTCGAGTAATTTGGTTGCATCCTCTGGACACGGAAGGCTGCGCGACCCTGTGGCAGACCGTGTCGGGGCGGGCGCGGGCACCGCAGACGATCCAAGCGCTGCGGATTCTCACAGGCGGCAGCCCGCGGCTGCTGACCATCGTGGCCCGGTTCGGCGCCGATCTGTCATTCCGCGAACTGATGGCGGATCTCCTTGATTTGGTCGACGACCATACCGAATATTTCAAGAGTCACCTCGATGCGCTCCCGGCGCAGGAGCGAAGGGTGTATCTCGCCCTTGCCGATCTCTGGAAGCCTGCGTCGGCGCGAGAGATCGCGGACCGCGCAAGGCTCGGAACCAGCAAGTGTAGCGCCCAGCTCGCCCGTTTGGTCGACAAGGGCGCGGTCGAGGTGAGCGGCGGCAGCGCGCGGCGCAAGCTCTATTACCTGACCGAGCGGCTCTACAACATATACTACCAGATGCGCAGGGCGCGCGGACCGGCACCGTTGGTCGATGCGCTGATCCGCTTCATGGAGGCCTACTACTCCACCGACGAGTTGAGTGCATTCGGTGCCCGCATGGCGCGGGAAGCGCTGGGGTTCGACGGCGGCGCGTTGGCGATTTGCCGGATGGCATTCGAGCGTCTTGTCGGACTGCCGTCCCTCGAAGCGCATCGCGAGGAGCTGCTTTCGCTTGCGTCGCCCGCCTTTGCGTATGCGCCAAATGAGTTTTCTGCGGTATCCCAGGCGCCGTTGGCCGCGACGAAGCTCATGAGCAGAGCGCTCACGCTGGCGGAAAGTGGCCGGTTGCAGGATGCCGCGGCGGCCTGGGATGAGGTCGTCCGGCGTTTCGGGGAGAGCGATGCACCGGCGGATCGCGAACAGGTGTCGATGGCGCTCGTCAACAAGGGAAGGGCGTTGTGCCGGATGGGGAGAGCGGAAGAGGCCTCGGCAGCGTGGGATGACGTGGTGCGGCGTTTCGGGGCGGATGACGGGGAGTGTCACCCTATGGCGGTGGCGACGGCGCTCGCTAGCAAGGGCGGAATGCTGAACGACCTGGACCGCTACACCGAAGCCCTGGCGGCCTGGGAGGAGGTCGCGCGACGCTTCCGCGGGAGCCCTGCGCCGGAGCTTCAGACGCTGGTGGCCAACGCGCTGCTCGGGATGGGGGTCGCGCTGAATACTTTGAGCCGACCCCGGGAAGCTCTGGCGGCCTGCGATGAAATGCTGGAGCGCTACGGCAAGAACGGTTCGCCGGGGCTTCGCGGCGAGGTGGCGGCGGCCATGGTCGGACAGGGGAACGCGCTCTTTGCGCTTAACCGCGCCAACGAGGCGATAAACGCCTGGCGCGCCGTGGTGGATCGTTTCGGGGAGAGCGAGACTCCCAAAATTATCGAACAGGTGGCCTCGGCGCTTGCGAATATAGGCGCGGCGCTCTTCCAGTCGGGCCGATTGGAGGAGGCGTTGACCGCGTTCGACGGGGTTGTGCAGAGCTACAAGGGAAGCGATGCGCCAATTCTTCGGGAGATGGTGGCGCGCAGTTTCGCCATCAGAGGGAATGTGCTGGCGGCGCTGAAGCGGGAAACGGAGGCGCTCTCGTCCTGGGAAGAAGCGATCAGGCGCTTCGAGGCGGGCGGTATGCCGGAGGCGGCAGAACCGTTTTGCGATGCTCTGATGAACAAGGCGGCTTTGCTGTACAAAGCGGGAAGGCCGGATGAAGCGCGGGAGCTGTGGGGCGCCGTGGTGGATCGATTCTCCTCCGACGACCGGCCCGGGATCCTCGCCATGGTTGCGGATGCCCTGACGAACAGGGGTGCTTCGCTGGAAGAGTCGGGCCGTTTCGAAGAGGCTCTCGCGGTCTGGCAGCAGGTCGAAGACCGCTTCGGAACCAGCGATAGGCCGGAATGGGCCGCGCTGGTTGCAAGCGCCTTTCAGCACAGTTGCGCCGACCTGTTCGACATGAACCGGCCGGAAGAGGCGCTCGCGACCTGCGACCGGGCGATTGACCTGTTCGGGCAATGCTCCGCACGGGCGGTTCTTGAGACAGTCGCGGGAATTTTCCTGAACAAGGGAATCGTGCTCGATGCCGCGAAGAGGAACGAGGAGGCGCTGGCAGTCTGGGAAGAGATCGCAAGGCGTTTCGGAAACCGCGAAGAGCCGGGAATTTCGAAGCGCGTTGCCTCGGCCCTCGTCTGCAAGGGCACGACGCTCGCCCGCATGAACCGGGAGGAGGACGCGGTCGGATTTTGGCGTGATGTCGTACGCCGGTTCGGGGAGGGCGACGCATCCCCGTATCACGAGGAAATTGCGACGGCTCTCCTCAACAGCATGGTGGCGCTGAGCTCGTTAAACCGCCCCGACGAGGCGCTGGAGGCCTGCGATGAAGCGCTCCGGCGATTCGGAAGCGGCGACGATCCCCACGCTCTTGCGGCAGTCGCAAATGCTCTCGTCGGGAAGGGTGCGCTTCTGGTCGCTCTCGACCGGACAGAGGAGGCGCTCGCGACGTGGGACCAGGCCGTCCGGCGATTCGAGGCGAGCGATCTGCCGGCGCTGCGCGACGCGGCGGAGTCGGCGCTGCGCGGGCGGGCGGAGCACGCATTGAACGAGGGCTGGACAAGGGAGGCTGTCGGGTTTCTCGACCGCGCGCTTTTGCAGGCGCGGGCGGGAATTCCGGACAGCAGAATGCGGGCCCATTTAATCCGGGCCCGGGCTCGCTCGGAGGAAGGTAATGACGAAGCATGCGCCAAGGATGTCGAGGCGGCATTGTCGATCCTTCCCGAATTGAACATTTTGCCGAGGGACGTTCTGGTGGCCCTGGCCGATCTCTCGGAGGGCGTTGGGCCGGAGCGGATGTGCGACCTGATCAAGTCGTCGCCCGCAGGCGATATTCTGCTTCCGCTGAGGACGGCGCTGGAAAGGGAACTCGGGTTGGAGCCGCGAGTGGCCAGGGAAGTCGAAGAGATTGCCGAGGACATTCGCCGGGAATTGCTTGCATAACGCAAGTATGAGGTGCTTCTGCAGGCGACTCGATCGTTTTCGATCGTGGCGCTTCGGTGCCCGCCCGGCGCCCTGATCGACGCAAGAAGTAAAGTCCGGTCGCGGCAGGCGCTGTGAAACGGAGATCGGGACGTGGTCGCATAACGAAACGGAGCGGCGCGAAAACTATCGAAACTCCGTCATAACGCCCCTGAAATTTTGTGCGAATCACCCGTCCATGCAAATTGGCCTGCGTCAAATTTCCTCGGAAACTGCGGTGTGGTTCAAGGATGCCTGACGCGGCTCCGGCGGCAAGCTCTGCTGCGCATCGACGCAAATGCTTCTTCCCGGGCTTGCCGTCCGCTGCGAGGCCGTCGACTTGATTCACCCGGTGATGGCCAGGAAGGAGGCGCTGCGCTGGCGGCGACTAAAAATCCTCTGGCACTGCGTTAAGACAGTACAAGTCCAAAGAAAATGGATAAGGAAAATGAATATGAATGAGTTAAATTCGATTTATTGAAAGGACCGCGGCTCGGCGGCCGCCATGGTCGGACTTGAAGCGGGCTTTCGGAAACCGACCGCCCGGAGCCTCGAATTCATCCGGGCGACCGGCATCCGAAGCGCGACGGACGCGGACGGGAGGAACTCCGACGGGTCGCGGCCAAAAGGCGGAAATGTCGGAACAAGGCCATGAAGACTATAGAAGCCAGTCAATTGGGAAAAAGAACAATCCTGCAAAAACGCGGCGAACCGCCTGGATTCCGCACTTTTACGCAGCCATCGCCAAATCTCAGGATTCCGCCAGACGCCCAAATACAAGACATAGGCAAATCGGCCGTGATCACGAAACCCAAAACGAGATGGGAGAACTTCAGCGCTTTGTACATGTAGTTCGAACGACCGGCATGGCGCCGCGCGGATGTCAAAACGGAAATGGTGAATAAACCCTCTCATCCCATGGCCGCCCGCAAGTACCCGCGCAGGTCTCCTAGGGGAAATCGCGGAGAAGCAGGCGCCCGACGCTACGCAATCGAGCCTATCCTCGATAGATGCATCTTCAGCTGTGCCGGGCTTGAGGAGGCGGTAGGGCCGGCCATTCAAAAACAACGCGGAATCTATTGCTCTTGCACGACAGCCCCATGCAAATAAGCGCTCCCGTAAATTCCAATAATCGTTGCTTGAACAAGATTTGCGTACAATGTATACAAAGAATACGCAATCTGTATTTTTCTGCTGGAATCGCCGATGATATCCATATTGTTGTCGCGTTCAAAGTCGTCAGGCATCCATTTGCCCGCCGGCCCAGCTTGAGTTCAGGAGAAGCAAGGCAAAAATCATGACCTACAAAAACTCGATTTTGCTTGGGACGATCGGTGCCTACAGAGATCGATTTCACCAGTATCAAGTCAAGCGCTCATTCGAACAACGGCTGGAAATCGCGAAGACAATTCCGCGCACGGATGGCGTGGAGCCCGTCTATCCCCAGGACCTGGGCGCCAACGGGTCAGGCGTAGCCGCATTGAAGGACAGCGGTCTCGCGGTTTCCGCGGTAAACGTGAATATCAAGACAGAGGCCAAGTTTCGCAATGGGTCCGTAACCAATCCAGATTCCGGCATCAGGTCGGAAGCGGTCCAGTACATCAAGACCGCAATGGATTTTGCGGCCGAACTAGGCTCCGGCATGATTACTGTATGTCCACTGATCGACGGTTGGGACTATGCATTTCAAGTCGACTACGTTCATCAGTGGAAGTGGGCGATCGATGCATTCAGCCAGGCTGCGTCCTACCGCGACGACATCAAGGTGAGCATAGAGTACAAGGCATTCGAGTCCCGAAATCACATTTTACTGCCGTCAATGGGCAAGACCCTGCACTTTTGCGATCGAGTCGGGGCAAAGAACATCGGCATCACCATGGATGTCGGCCACGCGTTGATTGCCGGCGAGTGCCCGGCGGCGGAGGTCGTCGCGGCGCACGAGGCCGGGCGCCTCTTCTATGTGCACTTCAATGACAACGACCGCGGCGCGGACTGGGATATGCTGCCCGCATCCGTCCACCTTTGGCAGACGCTTGAGACTCTCTACTATTTGCGTCGGTTGGGCTATGATGGCTGGGTGGCTTATGATGTCTTTACCCGGTCGGGCGACAACGCCGAAGCAATTTCCGCGACATTCGAGATCATGGAGGATCTGGATAAACTTCTCGACAAAATCGGGGCTGCAACGCTGGAAAAGGTCATCCAGGGCGGCGTGCCGGCGCAGGGCTATCGAGAACTTGTAAAGTCATTGCTGTGAAACTTGGTCTGGGATCCTATACGTTTCGTTGGTCGATCGGGCACAAGGGGATTGTACCGGCCAACCCGATGACGGCATTTGATTTGCTGGACATCGCATCGCGGCACGGACTTTGCGTGATGCAATACGCAGACAATCTGCCGCTTCATCAGTTGTCGGACGCAGACTTGGATGGTCTCGCGCAGCGGGCTCGCGATTCCGGCATTGCATTGGAGGTAGGGACGCAGCCGTTCGGCGTGGCTAACGTCGCCCGCTACATTGCGATAGGCAAGCGCCTCGACGCAAGGATTCTCCGGGTCGCCCTGGATGGACCGGACGCCGCTAGGCCGATCGACGAGCTCGCCGCTGAATTCGCTCAGCTACTGCCGATGGCCAAGGACGCGGGAATACGCATAGCTGTCGAGAATCACTTCAACTTCCCGTCCAGGCGGCTGGTTGACTTGCTCGCAGCCATCGATGATGACCAGGTCGCGATCTGCCTAGATGTCGCAAACTCGATTTGCGCCGGTGAATGGCCTATGGAAACGGTCGGCATCCTGGCCCCTCACGCAATTAATTTGCATCTGAAAGATTACGTCATCGTGCCGGACGCCTATGGCGTTGGATTTGCAATTCACGGCTGCCCTCTCGGGCAGGGGCGGACGGATTTTCAGGCGATACTGAACGCCGCGCCGTATCCCGCCGACATGAGCGTGATACTGGAGCAATGGCTGCCAAGATGCTCGGACATGGATGCGGTGCGCCGACGAGAGCACGGATGGCTAGAGCAGAGCGTTGCCTTTGCCCGCCGCGAACTCCACCTGTGATTTCAAGGGTGGCAGGCCCGCCGGTCACGCAAGGGAGCATCGATCAAATTCGACTAAAAGCCTTGTGTTTGCGAGTTATTGGATTTATTGTGTACAGTGAATACACTGAATTTCAGCCAATCTCCAATGAAGTCGGATGGAATGTCGACGCATCTCGAAGAAAATGTTTACTATCGGCTCCGCGAAATGATCCTGTCGGGTGAATTGGTGTCCGGGGAAAAGCTGGTGCAGGAAGATTTGTCGGCGCGATTGGGAGTAAGCCGCACCCCGCTGCGGACGGCGATCTCAAGACTGAACAGCGAGAACTTCGTCCGAATTTCGTCGCGCGGCGAGGCCTCCGTATCCGAGTTCGGACTGCGGCAGATCGCGGAGCTTTTCGAAATCCGCGCTGTACTGGAAGGGCTGATTTGCCGGTTGCTGGCCCCGAAGATCGAACTCAAGCACACGATCTATCTCCGATCCCTCATGGCGTCGGTTGCGGATGCGGTGGCGGCAGGTGACGATGCAATATACCGCGAAGCCGATGTCGAGTTCCACACGTACCTGACAAGTCTGATTCCGGGAGGAAATCTCGGCCGATTGCTTGAACCGGTTCATACGATCATGCGCATGTCCCTTTCCCAGGGCATCCTGCGCTCGCCTGCGGAAACGCACCCCGAACACTTGGCAATCATTGATGCCCTGGAAGCCCGCGACTCCGACGAGGCGGAGCGCGCCATGATCAATCACATCCGCAAGACCATCGCATTGCTGCAGAAAAAGGCCGAGAACGAATCGCAGGCTTAACCGGGCTCCGCGTCGGCTACCTAAAATACTCCGGCGCGGGTCAACACAAGAAGGAGGAAGCTCTAATGAAGAAATCTAGATGTGCGGCATCGGTAGCGGCGCTGGTGGCGGGCCTTGCATTCGCCGGAGCGGCGAATTCCCAGACCATTGAGTTCTGGACCCAGCACTATGCCGATAAATTGAATTGGAATGCAGCAATCGCCGAGTTGATCGAGGACTTTGAAGCCGAAAGCGGCATTCAGGTGAATCACGAAGTCGTACCTTGGAGCGCGGCGTTTCAGACTTGGTTGACAGTCGCCAGAGGCGGCGCCCATCCGGACTGCGCAGACATGTACTGGCTGCACTCGTTTTCCGCCATCGGCGGAGACCAGTACGGTCCGATGCCTATTAACGAGTATCGCGACGAATTCCCGACACTGGAACAGGACTTCTATTCCGGCGCGTTGAGAGACGTGATTTGGCAAGAGGATTTCTACGGCATTCCCTGGCGCGGCGATATTCGCGCGATGATTTACCGCACGGACGTCGCGGCCGAAGTTGGCATAGCCGGTCCTCCCGAGACATGGGACGAAATCATCGAATACGCGAAGAAAATGACCAAGCGCGATGAAAACGGCAACATTGAACGGTGGGGCTTCGCATTCGGTTCCGCCTCCAATGTCGTTTCTTGGCTGCTGCCGTACTATTGGCAGGCCGGGGGCGAGATGATGACCGAGGACGGCAAGACCGCGACCATAGACAACGATGCCATGCGGGCTGCGCTGAGCTTCATGCGCGACCTGATCTGGGAGCACGAGGTCGTCAACGAGGACAGCATGGAACAGGGCTTCGACGCCCTTCCGCTATTCGTGAATGGCAAGATCGGCATCATTGGAAGCGCCCACCAGGCATGGGGCGTGCGTCTTGACCGGGAGTATCCCGAGATAGATGGAACCTGGGCCATGGCACGAAGCGCCATGGGTCCCGACAACCGTTCCAGCTTTAGCGGCGCGGGCTATATCGGCGTTCTGCGCGGCTCGGAAAATGCCAAGGAATGCGTGGAATGGATGAAGTTCCTTAGTCGCGACGAGAACATGTTGAGGTTATCGAAGGCTTCGGGCGCGGTCGGCACGAAACCGGCGGTTATGGGATCGGATTTCTGGTCGGATCGACCGTGGAAGGTGATCGTGGGGCAAGCGCTTGAAGATGCGCACACCTCGCAGCATCCAGCTCCGGCCTGGAGCAGCATCGCCACGCCGAAGCCCGGCGCTGTACTTTTCGATCTGATGTATGATACTATAATCCTGCAGAAGGACATGGATGCCGCGATCGCAAAGGCGCAGGAACGCATGCAGGCTGAATTGACTCGATAGCCATCGTCTCATCGCCAAGCCACAATTGGGGGGGCGTCACCGGCTCCCCCACGTACGTGTAACTACCGCTGGCGACAAGCCATCCCCAAACGGGGCCGCAGCCGCATGAATGAAAAAAATATCTTTTGCTACATTATGGTGGCGCCGGCGCTGATCATTACCATGCTGCTCGGCATCTATCCGATGTTCGCCTCCATGTTCATCAGTTTCCGCACCTACGATCTCCTCAACGTTCAGGAAAGGGGGTCCCACTGGGTCGGTTTGCGGAATTACTACACGGTTTTTGCGGACGAAAGATTTGTCCAGACGGTTATACAGACCATTCTCTTCACCGTGTTGGCCGTAGGGATTTCTGTTGCGATGGGGCTTTTTCTGGCTCAGATAATCAATGCCCGATTCAGGGGACTCGCTGTTCTGCGTACATTGATTCTGGTTCCCTGGTTCGTGCCTCCCGCGATCGCATCCGTGATCTGGATATGGCTGCTCAATACGGACCTTAGCCCTATAAACTCGCTGTTGCGGGATATGGGCTGGACAACCAGAAATATTCGGTTCTTGACGGATTCGAGCACTTGGGGGCCGATCAGCATTCCCATGCTGGCGATTGTCGCCGTGCGGGTTTGGAACGGCCTGCCGTTCATCATCATCTTCTTATTGGCCGGCCTGCAATCCGTTCCAAAGGATTACTACGAGGCCGCGGAAATTGACGGCGCAAACATTGTTCAGAAGTTTATCCATGTGACCCTGCCTATGCTCAAGCCGGTCCTGCTCATCCTGCTTGCGCTCTTGTTCATGGGCGGAATTGGCCACTTTGAAATGAACTTCATCATGACTGGAGGCGGTCCCAGAAACCTGACCAACGTCATGGCGGTCTACGCGTACAACCAGGGATTTCTCTTCTTCAAATTCGACCAGGCGGCAGCGGCGAGCGGCGTCATTCTCATGATGTCCAGCGTGATCTGCGTCTTCTACATGTGGGCGCAATCCAGGGACAACCTGCGGTGACTTCGGCTACCGCATTCCCGGTCGCCAAGTCTCGGACCAGGGCGGGCGACGCCCTTACCAAGGCGGTGATCTACATCGCCCTCGCCATGATGCTGGTTTATCTGCTTCTGCCCGTTTACTGGATGATCAAGAGTTCGTTTCAGTCCAACTTCGAGATTCAGCGGATTCCGCCGCTGTGGCTACCCGCCGATCCCACATTGAAACCCTACGAGAATGCCGGCCTCCTGATCCCGATGTGGCGCTACATCTACAATTCGCTCTTTGTCTCGGCAATGACGGCATTTATAGCGAGCGGGATTTCCTGCACCGCCGCCTATGTGCTCGCCAGATTCCGATTTCCGGGAGCAACTCTGATCCTGGCGCTGATACTGATTACGCAACTCGTTCCGCCCATTACGCGAGTGTTTCCAGTTTATTTTCTGATTCAGAGCTTCGGGATGCTGAACACCTATTCCGGGTTGATATTCGCATATGTCGGGTTCTCGGTGCCCTTCGCGGTTTTGCTGTTGCGCGGCTACTTCCAGACAAGCTGCCCGCCGGAACTGGAGGAGGCCGCGCTGATGGACGGCTGCACCTACTTCAGCGCATTCTGGAGGGTCATCCTGCCTGTTTCCCTCCCCGGAATTGCCGCGGTGACCATCTTCACGTTCCTGAATGCCTGGAACGACTTTCTTTGGGCGAGCCTTTTGCTGAGTTCCGGCGAAATGAAAACCATACAGGTCGGCATAGGCGAATTCTCGACCGAAGGCGGTTCGACGGAGTATCAGAACGCTTTCATGGCTGCATGCGTGGTCTCGACGCTGCCTGCGCTCATCCTCTTCTTCTTTGTTCAGCGCTGGCTCGTCGGAGGATTGACGGCCGGCGCGGTGAAGGCTTGAATCCAAACAGGAGTTGAAAACATGACAAGAATCTCGATTGACGGTCAGAAGTTCCTGATCGATGGCGTGCCGATACATCAAGGTCGCAGCTACAAAGGAAATCCGGTCGACGGGCTGCTGTTCAATTGCAGAATGGTGCAGGCGATCTTCGACGACGAAAATCCCGAGACGCTGGGAAACTGGGCGTATCCAGATACCGGAAAATGGGATCCGGAGCGCAACGTCAATGAACTCATTGCAGAATTGCCAGAGTACCTGGCGCATGGCTGCACGGCGATTACCGTCAATCTTCAAGGCGGCATGCCGATTACCAAGACCGAGAGAGCTCAGCCTTGGGTCAATACCGCGATCGATCCCGACGGCGAACTGAAGCCGGCTTATATGGACCGGCTTCTGCGCCTTCTTAAGGCGGCCGATGATCTTGGGATGATCGTTATCGTCGGCTACTACTATTTTGGCCAGGACAAGTTCGTAACCGACGAAGAAGCAGTCAAGCGCGGAACAATCAATGCGAGCCGATGGCTGCTCGAGACCGGATTGGAAAACATCCTGATCGAGATCAACAACGAGAGCGATGTTCCTCTCTATGTGCACGACATTCTGAAGCCGGCCCGCGTGCATGAACTGGTCGACTTGGCCCGCAACGAGGAAAAGGACGGTCGGCGGTTGATCGTTTCCACATCTTTTACAGGCGGATCGTTCCACGGAAGCATTGCAAAGGGAATTCCCACGGAGGCAGCGCTGGAATTGTCGGACTACGCGCTTGTCCACACCAACCGGCACGATACGCTCGGAACCCGTCAGGTCGTCGAGGCTGTACGCCAGATGGCCGCATACAAAGAGCGCCCGATGCCGGTTGTCATCAACGAGGACTCCATTTCGGTCGCCAACCTGTTTGCCGCGGTCGAGGTCTACGCTCCCTGGGGATACTATGACCAGGGGGACAACAATTACCGGGACGGATACCAGTCGCCGCCGGTCAACTGGCATATCAACACTCCCGAAAAGAAGCGATTTTTTGACGGCGTTGCCGAGATTGTGGGAGCCGGGGCGTAGTCGCCCGCCGACTCGGCAGGCAGAAGGGGGGCCGTCAAGAAAATGTCGTCGGTCAAGATTCGAAACCTGAGGAAATCGTTCGGATCCTTGGAAGTGGTTCACGGTGTTTCGCTGAACATTTCAGACGGTGAGTTTGTCATTCTGGTCGGTCCGTCGGGATGCGGCAAATCCACCCTGCTGCGCATGATTGCCGGGCTGGAAAACATAACTGCCGGCGACGTGATCGTGGACGATGTAATCATCAACAAACTTCCGCCGCGAGAACGCAACATAGCGATGGTTTTCCAGTCCTATGCTCTTTATCCGCACATGACCGTGCGGAGGAACATGGCATTTTCTCTGAAACTTGCCGGCAAGGACCGGGCCGAAATCGCCGAGAAGGTCGCTATTGCCGCGGAAGTTCTCGACCTTGAGCATCTCCTTGAACGCAAGCCGGCGCAGCTTTCGGGTGGGCAGAGGCAGCGCGTTGCGATGGGGCGCGCCATTGTACGAAATCCGAAGCTGTTTCTTTTCGACGAGCCGCTATCGAATCTGGATGCCAAGTTGCGCGTGCAAATGCGGGCCGAGATCAAGGAGATGCATCAGAGGCTCAAGACGACGATCATTTATGTGACGCATGATCAGGTCGAAGCCATGACCATGGCGGATCGGATCGTGGTGATGAACGAAGGCAACATCGAACAGGTCGGCTTGCCCATGGAGCTATACTATCGTCCTCAGACCCTGTTCGTGGCTTCGTTTATTGGTTCACCCGCCATGAACACGGTGGAGGGCAAACTGTCGGCGAACGGACTGTTTCGATTCAGTCGCGGCGCCGAGATAAACTTTGGCGATGCGTCGCCGCGTTCGGGCGGCGATAAGGATGTCGTGCTGGGCATAAGGCCCGAGAATATCAATACGCGGCGGCAGGGAATTCCCATTGGCGAAGCCCGGATTCGCGTTGTCGAGCCGATGGGGTCCGAAACCCTGCTGTCGACTTCGGTGCACGATGAAACGTTCGTTTTTCTGGACAGGGACCGGCAGGAATTTTCCGTGGGCGATACTCGAGTGTTATTCGCCGAACCTACCGACTTCCACTTCTTCGAAAAAACAAGCGGCGAGCGCCTCGCGTGATATGCAATCCACCGCTGATTGCCCCACAGGTCTTGAACGAACGATCGGAGTGCGCAATTCCTGTCGACCCGATCTCTATGAATTGATCAATGGTCGAAGCTGCATCCCGGATAATCGACCTTTCATCCCGACGCAGTTCACTCATATCATGCCGTAGTCTCGCCAAGCTCTGAATTCTTCGACGAACAATGATGGCAGCATGTAGCCCTCCCAGAGTTTTTTGGTTCCCTGTAGCGGCTGCCTCTACCCGGGGGTGAATCCGGCGCGGCGGATCGTGTTGACCGCGAAGCTCGCGATCGTCTGGTTCGGGTCGGGCGGGCCTCGCTGCCTCCGGTAGTTCGGCTTGGACATGTGAACGGCCAGAATTTTGATCTCGTCCATGTGGACGACCGTGCGCGCGGACGGTCGAGGTGCCCGAGCGCGGCGGCCCGTTCAGGCGCAGGGCGCGAACCGCCCGGCTGACCGTCCGCTGCGAGGCCGTCGACCTAGTGCCCCCGGTGGAGGTCGGCGGCGAGACCATGCGCATGGTCGCGGTGTCGGCCAGGGAGGAGAGGCCGGCGAAGGAGGTGGAAGCCAAAAAGGAGGCGCTGCACTGGCTGCTGCCGGCGACCGAAGGCGAGCCCGGCGCCGGGACGGCGGCGACGGTGCTGCGCTGGTTCGAGCTCAGATGGCGGATCGAGCGCTACTTCGACGCGCTCAAGAACGGAACCCGCATCAAGGACCGTCGCCTCGACCATGCCGACGACTTGAAGAAGTGCCTCGCCTTCGACGCGATCACCGCCTTCCGGGTCTGGGGCCTCGCCAGGCCTGCTCAAAAGGCATCCATGATTCGCAACTCCATCCGGCGGCCAATCTACGCGGCGGAGAGGAAGGAGTCCAGTCTTTTCGTGAAGATCAAGACGGGATTGAACCCAGCATCGAAAAAAAATTTGCCCTGCCCGCCGACCGCTGCGGAATTGCCAAAGGCGTTCCGATGGAAGATAATCCGCAGGGTCCACAACCGGTCTTGCCTGTCCGGCATGGAATTTTCTGGCCCAAGTGTCTATATTTGAGGTAGGGCGGCAACTGCCCTATCAAGGAGAAATTATCGTGCATGCCGAGATCGCCGATAGAAAGGACGAGATTGCCAGAGTCTGCGGGCGCTTCCGGTTGTCGCGACTCGAGGTATTCGATTCGGCGGCCTAGTGGACGGATTTCGATCCGGAAGCGAGCGACGCGGACTTTCTTGTCGAGTTCGAGCCACCGCTCCTACCTGGAATTTCCGACCGGCGCCGCGGGCGCGATCCGCATCAGGTACCTGAAGGAGGCGATCGAACTGTCACGAAGGATTGTCTTTCATCGCAAATGCCAAGCGCAGTCTCGCGCGAGCCATTCATCGAGGAGGCCGGAGAATGAGCAACGGCAGCAACCCGGAGGACGTCAAGCCCGTCGGTGCCGTCTGGCGCCCCGTACGCGATCTTCATCCGTCGCTGCGCGGCTTCAGCCATCCCGGCGCCCGCCAGGCGGCGGCGCGCTGGCGCGAGATCCGCGGCGCGCTCGAGAACCCCGAAATCGACCGAAGCTCGATGGATCTCTGGATGCTTTCCCAGAAGCGGGCCTTCGCCATCGAGACAGGGCAGATCGAAGGACTCTATCTGCTGCGCCGCGGCGTCACCGAGACTCTGATAGCCGAGGGCTTCGAGGGAGTGCGCGGCGCGCATTCGGCTACGAGCGTCGACGACGACACTCTCAAAGGGCTGCTGCAGGACCAGGAGGCGGCGCTGGAGATGCTATTTGCCCATATAAGGGACGAGCGGCCGCTGGCTTCCTCAGCGCTCAAGGAATGGCATGCGCTGATGACAAGGCACCAGGCGTCCGCGACCGGCATCGATCCTTTCGGCAACCGCGTGGAAATTCCGCTGCGCCGCGGCGACTGGAAGATCAGGCCGAACAATCCGCGCCGCGCCGACGGTTTCGTGCACGAATACTGCCCGCCCGAACAGGTGCAAAGCGAGATCGACAATTTTCTTCGCTTCCACGAAAGTCATCGGGAGCTGAAACTGACGCCCGAGCTCGAAGCGGCGTGGCTGCACCATGAGTTCGTGCGCATCCACCCGTTCCAGGACGGCAACGGCCGGATATCGAGGCTGCTAATGGCCTATCCATTCATCAAGGCCGGCGAGTTCGTTCCTATTATTTCGACAGAGGCCAAGTTCGACTACATCGGCGCCCTCGAAGTCGCCGACGCGGGCGATTTGCCCGCCTTCTCGAACTATCTCGGCGACCTTGCGACGGCCCGCTGCAACGCCGCAGTCGTCCGCGCTCGGAGCATACTTGAAGGGCGCACTCATTTTCGTCACGGCAATGGCGGGGTGACCAGCAAGGGCGTCTACTATCCGCCCCATGGGGAGCCGGTGCCGACGACCGCGCCGGAAACGCAGCCGGAAACGCCGGGACAGCCCGCCGATGACGGCGGCAACCCAGGTCCGTTCGAAATCCCGGATCCTTTCAAGCCGCCTTCGCCCTTCGACTAATTATAGAGGACGGTAGCTCGTTTTCGCCGGAATACTTCCTATGGCATTGAAAGAGTTTGGCCGCCGCGTCCCGGCTGCGCGACCTGGATCGACTCCGGCACGGACCGGGGCTTCTCCCTTATGCAAGCCGACGGCGGACGCGGACGGATCGCCGATCGTCATCCGGGTCCACGGCGCCGATATCCAGGACCGCGACGGAGCGGTCGATGTCATCGTCGAACTGCTGAGGAAGCCCCCCGAGGTCTCCAGGCTATTCGCCGACGGCGGTTACGCGGGTCCCATGCTGGGTGCCGCGCTCGAGGAGTTGGGAGAGTCGAGCCTGATCGGGATTGTTGAAAAGCCTAGGGAATTCAAGGGATTTGCGGTGCTCTTCCGTCGATGGGTGGTGGAACGGACCTTTGCCTGGATGGGGCGCTGCCGGCGGTTGGCGAAGGATTTCGAGCGCACCGTGGCAAGTTCGCTAGCATGGGCGCAGCTGGCGGCGTGCCGGTTCCTCATGCGGCGGGTGGCCCGAGAAAGAAGTCCTCGATTAAAAAGAGTTTAATAACAATGACTTATGAATCAAACTCTTAGGCCAACTTGCATGGCCCACTATAGCCGATTTGTTTATACTATATGAGTGCGGGATGTTGAAAGGGCGGGGTTTGCCGCGGCGGGACCACGCAAAAGTAACTTTTTTCATATTTTTGTTTCAATAATAAATTTTTCTCTGACAACGCAACATTTGATTTGATACGCGCCTTGGCATGCAAGTTTCCGATTCGAAAAGAGGCGACATTTTTACGCGCGGCGTGACGGTGCCGCCGGTGCGAGGCTACGCCGAGCAGCAGCGATGGGACGCCCTTGCCGCGCGCCACCACTATCTTTCCTTCAAAAAGTTCTACGGCCGCGCGCTTCGCCACGTGGCGTTAAGCGGGGAGGCCTGGGTT
>MKWU01000439.1_pt1 | contig 79509 bp, 83 predicted proteins | sample 809101 | NCBI WGS metagenome assembly MKWU01 (sample SAMN05860141, study PRJNA318959) | sponge metagenome | host: Aplysina aerophoba | place: Slovenia: Piran, Adriatic Sea, Gulf of Piran | collected 2013-05-07 | reverse complement strand
TCCCGCGTCAGGGCCGGTACCTCCTCACGCTGCTTGGTGATTTTGACGCCACCGGCCTTCCCCCGTCCCCCGGCGTGGATTTGGGCCTTGACCACGTAGACCGGCGTATCCAGGGCCGCATCCCACGTTTCAGCGGCCCGCGGCGTCTTGATTTCCTTGCCGCGCGGCACAGGCACTCCGAATTGCGCAAATAACTGTTTCGCTTGAAACTCATGGATATTCATGATTCTCCCTTCACGCAACGTCACATGTTCTGCTATCTCACCCTTCACCCAGAACGGACGCTCGAACAGCATCCCTAAGAATTTCCTCTGCTTTTTTCAATTTTTCAATGGTCTTTTCCATATCGATCATACTGTTGGCATCCTGGACAAGCCAACAATCCTGTTTCCCCGTTTTATCCCCTGTTTCGCAAAAAACCATACTCTTGCCAGACCCGAATCTCTCGGGTTTACGAACAACATCACCCCAACCATGCTTTTCAGCACTTTGCATAAGGCACTCGTGCAGGTGTTGGCGTATTTCCGCACGCTTATCTTTATCGACTACTTCATTGGCCTTAAAAGCGAGAAAATGTCGTCCCTCATCGCCAGATTTTTTATGGATCTCAAGATACACAGCGTAGCCATCTCCGAATATTTTTTGATAAGCCCAAAAGGCAACCAACTCCCCTCCTGCAGGGTTAGGAGCATAACACCAATCGATCTCCGTTTCGTGTTCTTCTTTCATCTTTTCCTGCAGGGCGGAATAAAACCCTTCCCATGCCTTCCATTCCCATTCATCAACGCGCTTGATCTTAAAAGCTTCGTAACAATTGTGTTTTTCTTTCAGATAGTCATAAAAGTCCTCGAAAATGCTGTTCCTTATTTCACTCTTCCCTTCATCAAGTACAGCCAGTAAGTCTTTTCGAGTATAGACTTGGTAGTCCTCTTTCTGTGCCGTTGAAGCCTGCGAAATAGCCCCAGTTTTCAAGTATACCGGCAAAAGCTTATGGTCGGGAAAATCACCTTTAATAATTTCCTTATAACGCTTCAATTGGTCCCCATGCATTATTGTGTCAGTCTTATCTTCAATCAATATGGCATATTTTTTGTTGGCCTGTTCAATAATGGCCAAAATATCGGCGTTCTTGTACTGCTTTTTGATTTCTATTGAAAAACTCTGTTCCAAAAAAGCAGGGGGGTTGTGTTTCTTGATGATGCTCTGCACAAACTTCACCGCGGTTTCGTGCAGGGGTTTATTATCCGGGGCGTACTTGCCATCTGCCCAAGATAACAACCAGCACAATAACGCGTCTTGCGAAAGTTCACTGGTCGCAAAATCGAATAAATTTGGCCTCTTGGGTTTGTCGGTCATGAAAGTTCACGAAAGCGGAACGGTCAGATGCGACTGTTCTCTATGGCCGACTGGTATAGGCAGGCAGCACGACCGGCGACGTGACCTGGTTCGTGACCCTGTGCTTTTTCGCTTCGGCCCGGAACCGCTGCAAATGGTTCAACGTCAACCGGCCCTGAGAAGTGGTTTGCACGCGCTCCGCCACCGTCAACCCCGATCGTTTGCCGAAGACCATCAAATCCAACAATGAATTGCCCATCAACCGATTGCGCCCGTGCAGCCCACCGGAGGTTTCTCCGGCCACGAAGAGGTTCTTCACGGACGTTTCGCCGTTGACGTCGATCTTCACGCCCCCGTTCTGATAATGAAGCGTCGGATAAATCAGGACCGGGTCCTTGCGGATATCGACGCCGTACCGGGCATATTGGCGCACCATGGCGGGGAAATGCTTGTCCAGCGTGCCTTCACCCTGCTCCGCCTCGAGCAACGGGGTATCCAACCATACGCCGACGCGGCCGGTCGGCATGCGGACGCCGCGACCTTCTTCGCATTCCCGGATAATGGAGGAGGACACCACGTCGCGCGTATCCAACTCATTCACGAACCGTTCGCCCCGCCCATTGACCAGGTGCCCGCCCTCGGACCGTATCCCCTCGGTGACCAACTGCCCCACGAGTTGTTCCGGGTACACGCCTCCGGAAGGATGATATTGAAACGTATCGATTTGGACGAGCGGAGCCCCGATGCGATAGGCCAAGGCCAAGCCGTCGCCCGTGGCGCCATAATGGTTGCTCGTGGGAAAGCCTTGAATGTGCAACCGCCCGATGCCGCCGGTCGCCAAAATCACGGTCTTGGCGGCCACTACGAGAAACCGTTTATTGTCAAGATCCTGAAGCACCGCGCCGGTGCACGCGCCTTGCTCGTCACTCACCAGTTCCACGGCCGCGGCGAATTCCAGGAGTTGGATCTTCTGGTTGAGTACCTCATCCTTGAGGACCCGCATAATTTCGAGGCCGGTGTAATCCGAGCAGGTGAGCAGCCTCGCCTTGGTGCTGCCTCCCCCTTTTTTGACGTGGAGGTTGCCGTCGGCGTCCCGGTCGAAGAGCACACCCAATTCCAACAACCACTTCGCAATGGACGGCCCCTCTTCCACCATCGTCCTGAGCAACTGGTGGTCGTTTTTCATATGACCGCCCTTGAGGGTATCCAAGAAGTGCTGGACCGGGGAATCGTCGGGCGCCACGGCAATCTGCATGCCCCCTTGCGCCATCACCGAATTCGAATCAGCCAGGCGCAGCTTCGTGGCCAGGAGCACCTTGGCCCCCTGCCCGTGCGCGTGGAGCGCCGCGGCACATCCCGCGCCTCCGCCGCCCACGACCAGCACGTCCACCTCGTAGTCCGGCGTCAAGGCGAGGTCTTCGGACACCACGCTGTCGCCTTCCAGGACGGAAGCGAGTTCCCGTACCGTCATGTCCCCTTCATTGGGCCCGCAGGCCACGGGACGGTACGCGGCCTCCCGATGATCGGGATGGAATTTTTTGATCAGGGTGTCGCGTTCGGCCGGAGAGAGTTTGGGAAAGGTCTGTTGCCGCCGGGCGTCACGGGAATTGTGGACCACGTCGTGCAGGGCTTGAATATCCACGTGTCAGCCGCACTCCCCTACGACTTGATCGTGGCCGAGGTTTGTTGTAATTCGTCATCGGTCATCTTCAGGATTCGGTCCCAGTCGTCGTTGTACTGTCCATCGGCAATGGCTTGAATCCGGTCGGAGAGGCCGGGCGGCTTTTCCATTTCCCGGACGCCGTAGGCCCGGCTGGCATAGACCCCCACCAAGTTCGGCGCAATATCGGCAATACACACCGGCACGCACAAACCGCACATCACACAGTCCATGAAGGTTTCCGACACCGCTTTGAAGTCCCCGAAGACGGCTTTCCACACGCCTTCCCGCACGTCGATCTGTTGCGGGCAGGCTTCGGTGCACGCGTTGCAGTTCCGGCACAGGGGCGCTTCCGGATACAACTTGAACAGGTCCTGCTTGGGATTTTCGAGTTGATTCAAATCGTACGTGGCCTTGCGCGCGGGAAACGCCGGGGCGAACGAAAACGACATGCCGTCTTCCACCGCGTGCGAACACCCGAGGCAGGTTTTCACTTTCGGATCGTCCTTGGTGCGATAATAGGTCGCGCAAGCCCCGCAAAACCCGCCCAGACAGCCGGCCCCCCGCGTGACTTCATGGCCCGTATACCAGAGGGCCTTCATCAGGGTAATCCCGGCCGGGACCTTGAAGGATTTCCCCGCAATCTCCACCGTGACCATAGGCGGTTTGAGCGCGTCTTCCTGGCTCACGGCCTTGCCCGTATCGAATGAACCCGTCATGTCCGTTTACCGTACCCCGTTGTTCCCCTCACCCTACCCTCTCCCACAAGGGGAGAGGGTTCTCTCATCCCACTTCTTCTCTCCAGGCGGGAGAGAATTCCCTTCTCACTCCCTCTCCCTGGACGGGAGAGGGTTGGGGTGAGGGTGAAGAAATCAGGCATTCAACGCATTCAATGCCGAACCCGCCTGGAACCATTTGATCTGCTGTTCGGTCATGCTGTGCCTGGCTTGAATCGTGACTTCTTTGCCATCCTTTTTATGAATGACCACCGACACCGGCTTGCCCGGCGCCAACTCGCTGAGCCCCCTCACGCTGACGCGGTCTTCCTGTTCGATCTGCTCATAATGCGCGGGGTCCGCAAACGTCATGGGCAGAATGCCCTGTTTCTTCAAATTCGTTTCGTGAATGCGGGCAAAACTCTTGGTGAGAACGGCTTGCACGCCCAGGAAGCGCGGAGACATGGCCGCGTGTTCACGGCTGCTTCCTTCGCCGTAATTCTCGTCGCCGACCACGAACGACCCGACGCCCTTGCCCTTATAATCACGGGCAACCTGAGCCAGGGTGAGATCCGATTCTCCGGTCAACACGTTGTTCCCTTTTCCCGCTTCACTGGAAAACGCATTATTCGCACCCAGGAACATATTGTCACTGATCTTGTCCAAATGTCCACGAAACTTGAGCCAAGGTCCCGCCGGCGAAATATGATCCGTCGTGGTTTTCCCCTTGGTCTTGATCAGCAACGGCAACTTGTCGAAATCCTTCCCGTCCCACTTGGGAAAGGGCTGCAACAATTGCAGACGCTCACTGTTGGGAGGCAGATCGACAGCCAAACCATCGCCGTTCTCCGCCGGAGGAATAAACCCTTCTTCACCCTTGGCAAAGCCCTGGGCCGGCAATTCATCCCCTTGCGGAGGATCGAGTTTCAATTGTTTGCCGTCTGGAGTGGAAATGGTGTCCTGCAAAGGATTGAATCCCAGGTTGCCTGTCAGGGCATACGCGGCAACCAACTCCGGACTGGCCAAAAAGGACAGCGTGTCGGCGATCCCGTCGTTGCGACCGGGGAAGTTCCGGTTAAAGGTACTGACGATCGAATCGGATTTGCCTTTGACGCCGTCGGCGCGTTTCCACTGCCCGATACAGGGACCGCAGGCGTTGGCCAACACGGTCGCACCCAACTCCTCGAACGTCTCCAAAAAGCCGTCACGCTTCATGGTATGAAAAATTCGCTCCGAGCCGGGTGACACCAGAAAGGCGGTCTTGGCTTTCAGGCCCGCTTTCAACCCTTGTTGGGCAATATGGGCGGCCCGGCTGATATCTTCATACGAAGAATTCGTGCAACTGCCCAACAAGGTCGCCTTCAACTCCACGGGATACCCCTTCTCCTTGGCCTCGGCCTCCAACGAAGAAATGGGACGGGCCAAATCCGGGGAATGCGGCCCCACGACGTGCGGTTCCAGGGTCGAAAGGTCGATTTCCAGGATCTCGTCAAAATACTTCTCCGGCGACTCATACACTTCAGGATCGGCCACCAGCATCCCAGCATTGGCTTGCGCCAAGTCGGCAATCTCTTGGCGCTCCGTGATCGTGAGATAGTCCACCATCTTCTGGTCAAAGGGAAAAATCGACGTGGTCGCCCCGAGCTCCGCGCCCATGTTGGTGATCGTCCCCTTGCCCGTGGCGCTGATCGTTTCCGCGCCGGGGCCGAAGTACTCGACGATCTTGTTGGTGCCGCCTTTCACCGTCAGCTTGCCGCAAATATACAGGATCACGTCCTTGGGCGAGGCCCAGCCGCTCAACCTGCCGGTGAGCTTGACCCCGATCAGCTTGGGATGCAGCACTTCCCACGGCAACCCGGCCATGACCTCTCCCGCGTCGGCGCCGCCGACCCCGATCGCCAGCATGCCCAGCCCGCCGCCGTTCGGCGTGTGGGAATCGGTCCCGATAATCAACCCGCCCGGGAAGGCGTAATTCTCCAGAACCACTTGATGAATGATGCCCGCCCCGGGTTTCCAGAACCCGATGCCATACTTCTTGGCAGCCGATTCCAGGAAATTATAGACTTCGCGATTTTCATCGCAGGCACGCAACAAGTCCTTGGACGATCCCATTTCCGCCCGAATCAAATGATCGCAATGAATGGTGCTGGGCACCGCGGCTTTTTTCTTACCCGCCTGGATAAATTGCAACATGGCCATCTGAGCCGTGGCGTCCTGCATGGCCACACGGTCGGGACGAAGCGCCAACATGGCTTTTCCCCGATCCCAGACTTGGGTCGCAAGATTATCGGCATGGGAAACCAGAATTTTTTCGGCCAGGGTCAGCCCGCGACCGAACTGCTTTCTCGCCGCTTCCACGGCCGCCGGCATTCTGTTGTACAACGTTTTGACAAGTTCAATCGACATAAGACGTTCTCCGCATGGCTTCCCGGACCCGATCCTTTCCGTAGACCGGGTCAGGGAAACCGTCAATGTTGTTATTTGAGTGGCGGCACTTCCCGACGCGCCGGTGCCGCGTAGTTCACCAGATAGTTGAACAACCGGATCAACCGGCTGCCCTGACGTTTTTGATCGGCCCAATGCCCGATCAGCCCGATGGTCCTGGACAGGACGAAGAATCCGTTCAGACTGTCGACCGGGAATCCGAGATCGACGAGGACGGCTGCCATGGTCCCATCCACGTTCAAAATCAGGTTATCCTTCTTCGCCGCCGTAATCTTTTCAACTTCCAGGGCAAAGTCCAAATGCGGCGTGGCCAAGTCCAGACTCTTCACGTACCCCACCAGTTCCTTTACGCGTTTATCGGGATTCCGCAGGCTCTTCACCCGATGCCCGATCCCCGGCACCGGCCCGACGTTTTTCTTCATGTATCCCAGAAACTCATCCACGGACATGTTGTTGGCAATGGCATGGCTGAAATACCGGCCCGCATCGGTCACGGCTCCCCCGAATCGCGGACCGATCATGATCAACCCGGCTGCCACGGCTTGAGACAACCCGGTGCCGGCACAGGCCCCGATAATGGTAGTCAGCGCTCCGCTGACGCACGGACCGTGATCCGCCGACAGGATGATGATTCTCCTGATGATTTCGGCCTCCTGCTTGGACACCAGCCGCTTATCCCACAGGAGCCCGATGATATGAGGAATGTCGTAGCCTTTGTTGATGAGTTCGGACGCCGGATACCCTTCATACAAGGGCTCGTCGCCCCGGTCATCGCTGATGGTGGACTTGATCAGGGGAGCGACCAGGATGTCGCCGTCTTTCATGCCCTGTTCCACGGTCCGGGGAAGCTTGGGCTTTTCCGCTTCACTGAGTTCGGGAATCGGCGTCACCTCACCGGACTTCACCAGTTCTTCATAGGTTTGCTTGATCGCCGGTCCCAGGGCGCCGAAAGTCTCGGGAACCATGGCCCCGGCCTTCTTCAAGGCTTCCGATTTTGCCCGGGCCGATCCTTCCCCTTGAAGACCTTCTTTGGCACCGGCATGCCCGAATTTCATACCCTTGGGCAAACTTTCCTGACAAAACCCGGACACCACGGCCAGGAGTCGGATGCGACGTTTCTTCGCGCCGTACCATTCCGCGGCTCGTTCCTCCAAATCGCCGCCCATCTCGCCGACCACGACGACGGCCTTGGTTTGCGGATCGTTTTCGAACATTTCAAGGTACGTCACGTAATCCGTACCCGGGTAGGCGTCCCCGCCAATGCCGATGGCGGTTGTCACGCCGTCGGCGAATTGCGAACAAATCCAAATGATTTCATTCGACAGGCCGCCGGACTTCGTGATCACCCCGAAGGAACCTGGACGATACAGTTTGCAGGCCACCAGGTTGTCAAACGCCCCGCCGATCACCCCCAACCGGCATTCTCCGGCCGACAGGACGCCGATGGAGGACGGGCCGTTGAACACTTTCCCAAGTTTCCGCGCGTACGCCCCGAGCAATTTGGAATCTTTTTCAGGCAAGCCTTCCGTGATCATCGACACCACTTGAATGCCGGAATTGTCCAAGGCTTCCTTGGTGCCGGCATAGGCGCGGTCCGCGCCGATATAGACCAGGCTGGTATTGATTTCCGGATGGTTTGCGGTGGCCTCAGCGACCGTTTTGTACACCGGAATCGTGAGGAGCCGGTTCCCGCAGACGATTTCATTGGTTTTCCCGGCATCAGGAGGATACACAAACGCCGACACGTTTAAAGGCTGCTGAATCATGTGGCGGAACTCGCCCATTCGCCGGGCCGCGTTCACGCCCGCCACCCCTCCTTGAATCACCACATGGGTCTCTTTCGTTGCCAGAATACTCATCGAACTCTCCTACGTATCAATATCAATATAAAAAGTCTCTCTCGATGGCTGCTATTTCTTGGCCAGGGCCATGTCCACGATATCCGTCAACGGGGTCCGGCGATCGAACACTTCGATGTCGAAGCCTTCGTCCTTCAACGCCGTCATGGCGGCCAGCCCCTGTTTCTCGTTGGGCCCGCCTCGTCGCACCCAAATTCTCACGCCGTCCAGTTTCCCTTCCGTCTTGGCTTTGCGAAACGCATTGATAATGCCGCCGAAGGTCTTCTTGACGTCGGTGAAATTGGCAATGGCCCCGCCGACAATGATGTTTTTGATGCCCGGAAGGGAACAGACCTTGTCGGTCAGGACTTCGACGGCCCAATCCGGAGGATCGCCGGAATATTCGGCATAATTGGCCAACTTGCCGCCTCGGGCCACCACCGCGTCCGAGTAATACACGCTGGCCCCGCCGCCCGCCGGCAGCATCGCCGTGTCGCCGCCCGGAATTTCGATCAGCTTCACGGAGCCTTTCACCTTCGAATCCACGGCCATGACCTCTTCTTCATTCGTCGTATAGGCGCGACCGAATTCGGCGGCAAACGGAAAGGTCCAGTCCGGATGACGGAACTTGGCATCGCCATCCAACAGGGTCACGGCATCGAGCGCGACCAACTCGCCGGCGGCGTTGCGCACCACCGGATTGATTTCCAGATACTGCGCGTCTTCATTATCGAAGCAGAGAAACAGCTTCCTGGCGAAGTCGGCCACTTGGGGGACCAGGTCACCGGTAAACCCGGCTTCTTTCGCTAGAGCCTCAAGGGCCTTGTCGGTCGGAGTGTCGCCCACGACAACGGGGCAGCGTTTCACGCGATCCCAATTGGACTCCACTTCGACTCCGCCACAATTGGCGACCATCACGTCCGCACCGTCGCGGGTGGACTTCACGGCCACGTAATATTCCTCGCTATGGTCCACCGCTTCAGACACGATCACTTCCCGGATAGTCAACGTGCCGACGGTCCTACCGAGCATCTCTTTCGCCGCCGCCTTGGCCTCCTTGAGATCCAGGCCCACCTTCACGAGGCCGAGTTTAAAGCGCGAGCCCAACGCCTCATGGGCCTTGACCACCAACGAACTCTTGGTCAACCAGTCATTGGCCTGCGCCAACTGTTCCAGTTCTTCGGAAGAACCGACCACGGCATAATTCGGGGTTTGCAGACCCCATTTTCTCAACAAGCCCATTCCCGGGCCTTCAAGTACCTTTGCCATAATCCAACCTTTAGTTAGTCTGAATGATAAGCGGAGATCCGGACATCAAACCGGTGATTGTAAAGAGAATGTTTTCCAGCCGCAATCAATCGAAAGGCCCATATCGGGGAGTCACGAAAGACCCATTCCGGAACCTGACCTCACACGTTGTCCCGACAAGGTCAGAAATCTTCCCGCCACGTCCTCACCCGGGACGGGACGGTGAGCAACGCGGCTTGCAGGCGACAACTGTCGTACTGGACGCTTAATGGTCCCCCCTGATGGTCGATCTCGCCGGCCCAGACCGCCCCGCGAATCACAATGCCGCTTCCCTCGCCGCTGAGAAACAGCGTGCCGGTGACCAGGATCATGCCATCCCACCGGACCTCGCCTTCCAACGTGGCGTTCCCATCCACCAGGAGGATACCAGATCCTCTGGTTTGCCGAACGCGGATGCCTTGGGGTTGAACGAACGACGCGCCTTCCGCAAAAAACGTCATGGGGACCAGCGCCGTTCCCAATTGTTGATTGACTTGATCCCCGTTCAAGACCACCGCCTCCGCATTGAGCGTACCCAGGGCTGGGGCAGGGTCCGGGACAAGGGAACTGTGCTGCGGACTCGCGGGATTTCCGTTGAATTGCATGGTCGGGGTACTCGTGACGGTGCCTCCATACACGACCGGCGGCAGGCTGCCGACCTCGCCACAGGCGTCATGGCCATTGATCTCACCCGGCGTCCCCGCGAGGCTGACGTCTCCGGACGAATGAAGCGCCCCGAGATGGTTCGGGCCCGGCGGGTGAACCACTTCTTCCTCCAGGACCACGGTGCCGCTCGTCGCAGTCCCACGAGCGACGATTTTCTCGATAGGTAACCACGGCGTGGACGCATTTGTCGTTAAGGAGACCGGAGCGGTACTCGTCTTCGAGGGATAGCCGAAGTAGACGATGTTGCCCCGGTTGCCCTTGCTATGGCGGGAGGTGCTGCCGTCAAGGTCAACATAGTGTGGTGTGGCCGGCTTGTGCCCGGCCCGCTCGGCATCGTATTCGGTTTTATGCCGAATCTTTACCCAGTACGGCAGGCCCGTCTGCAAGCTGTTCGGTTGCACCACCGTATTGGTTGGATTGCCCGGAACAGGAAGGACATTGGTTTCATGCGGAGCATACCCGGGATCGACGGATGGAGACCAGTCCGGAGAACCCACGACGTAGGCTGTCCACAACGGATCGGGAGAAACCGCCGGGTCCTTGATGAAAGACGCCTCGGTTCCCATGGTCTTCCGTAAACGCGAACGGGCTTCCGCCAATCCGGCCTCGGCGGCATACAATTCCTGAATCGCCTGCTTGTGGTTCCCGCTGATCTGGATTTCGGTCGAGGTCGTCTGCAAGACCGTTGCCGTGACGATACCCACAACGGCCACCAGCAACAAAACCGCGACCAACGCAAAACCTCGGTTATGGTTCACGGTCGACCCTGCCAATGACCGAATGCTTCCAGTGTCGATATGAAATTCCATGAAGAGGTCGTTTCCATGCGGGTCCGCTCATCTGCTGACAGAATACGGGATTGACCACAATACACCCGAACCTGTGCCTTGTTTCAACTCGGAATGGGACTTGCCTCACCCAAGCCGGAGAGTTATAGTACTTAAATGTAAGTGGGCTTATGGCATCGAGGTGATGCAGGGAGATCAAGTCCGATGGCCGTGACGAAAGAGAGGTTGACGACCACAACGCTCAGTTTGCCCGAAGAGCTCATCCTGATGCTCCTCAACGAGGAGAACGGGTACTTTCACCAGGTCCCCGGCTGGGATTTGAACTGCGCTGTCGCCGGCGCAGTACTCGCGGAACTCTCCCTCCTGTCGCGCATCGACACGGACATGAATTCCCTGTTCCTCGTAGATCAGACCGAAACGGGCGACCCCGCCCTGGACCCCATTCTGAAAGAGATTGCAAGCGAATCGGTTCAACGGAGCACCCAATTCTGGATTGAACGGCTCGCCCCCCGTGCGGAGTCAGTCATTGATTTGACTCTGGATCGCCTGGTCGGCCAGAAGATCCTGGAATACCACGACGGCGAATTCTGGACGCTGAATCATACCGGCTGGCAGACGGAACTGTACGGCAACTCCCGGGAAAGCACTGCCGGGCAGTTCATCAAAACGCGGATCGGCAGGGCTATCTTCATGAACGAGATTCCCGATCCCAGAGACATTATCGTGATTTGCCTCGTCAATACGTGCGACGTCTTTCGCTTCATCTTCCAGCTCGATGAGGAGTCGGAAGAGCGCATCCAACTCATCTGCAAGATGGACGCGATCGGCCGGTCCATCGCCGATGCAGTCGCCCACAACCTCGCCGGCCCCCTGCTTCGACATTCGGCCCTGACCAAGAAGATTCCGGCTGTCTCGCTGAGTAAAGTGTTGTTCAATCCACACGTTCGCAAAGTCAACATTCCGGCCCTCTTTGCGGACCTTGCACACGAATATGGACCGGTGTTTGCGATCCGCCTGCCGTTTGCGAAGCCTATGATCTTCCTGGCCGGACCCCGGACAAATCGCTGGGCGCATAAGCGCGGGCGCATGTACCTGAGAGCCAAGGACTATCTTGCCGACTTCGAGAAAGTCTACGGCGCGTGCGGCGTCCTACCTTCCCTAGACGGCGCCGACCATTTCCGGCTTCGCAAGTCCATGTCAACGGCGTATTCCCGTAGAAGAGTTGAATTGCAACTGGACCAACTCTTTCATCTTGCCAGAACACATATGGCGCATTGGAAGGTTGGAGACTCGTATACCGCGAGGTCCATGTGCCGGCGAATGATCAACGCACAAATCTCGCCGTTCTACGTCAGCGTGGATTCTCAGGACATCATCGACGACCTGATGACGTACAAGGAACGGGCGCTCAAAACTCACATCTTGAAGAGCCTGCCCAAATTCATGCTGAACACGCCGGGCATGAAACGCCGGGCAAAAGCCGTGGACACGTTGCTGGAACGGATCCAGAGTGTCCACACGCCCGCCCAGCGCGCCGGTTGCCCGAGAGACCTTGCGGATGACTGGCTGAGCCTGCACGCGAGCGATCCGCAGTTCATGCCGGAGTCGAACCTGCGTTTCGCTCTCTCTGCAGCGCTGATTGCCAGCGTGTACCTCGGCGATGCCTTCAGTTTTGCGCTCTACGCCATGGCGTCACAGCCGGAGATCTACGCCAAGATCCGGAGTGAAGCCGATGCCCTGTTCGACAACGGCGATCCGAACGGCGAGAACTTCAACCCGTCCGCCATTGACGTCACGCACCGCTTCCTCATGGAATGCCTGCGCATGTACCCGATCGTCCCGATGTCTATTCGAACCGTGATGAACGCGTGCGTGGTCGAGGACTACGAATTGCCGGTCGGGACAAACATCTACATTGCCCAATCGGCCGCGCATTACATGGACGACGTCTTTCCCGACCCGTTCACGTTCGATATCGACCGCTATCTTCCTGCGCGCAATGAGCACCTCAGTCCCGGGTACGCCCCGTACGGGCTGGGTACGCACACGTGTCTCGGCAACCGGCAGATGGACCTGAAATTGGCCGTCAACGTGCTAATGGTCGCGCATTACTTCACGATCGAGGTAGCCCCCGCGAACTACAAGCTCCGGTTCGATCCTCTTCCGTCGATGAAACCGAGCAAGAAGCTGAATTTCCTCATCTCCGAGCGGAGGCGCGAGATTAGCGTCTAGTGCCAAATGGGGCCCGCTGACTACGAAGTTGACCGCCTAAAGGGGTTTGCGAGCCAGGAAACAGTACAACGGCGTGAAGATCCCCGACTTGCCACCCGCGACGTAGGCGTCTGCGGTTCGATCCAGGAGACGGACGACTTCCGCGGAGCCCTTCGGAAAGAGCCGCAGCACCTCGGCCAGCTTCGATCCCGCGATACAACATCTGCGGCCCCATGGAAGCCTGCACACGAGGTTACCCAGTGTCCCGTACCGCGTCTCCATGGGTTGATACCAGGGTGTGGACGGCCCCTCCTTGACGTCGCGGTCCTTCCCCTCGATGACCTGAAATCCCGCCGCTTCGAGCGCACGATTCACTTCCCCGAACGTCGCGATGTCCTTCAGCGCAATGCCACGCATAAGTTCCCGCTTGATGGCCCGGTGCCGGCTGTCGTTCGGATCGTACTTGTCCGTCAGACACATGTCCTGACCCCAGAACAGGGCTCCGGGTTTCAATACACGGAATATCTCCGCGAACGCGCGTGGCTTGTCCGGCGCATGGCACGTTGACTCGATGGCATAACCCCGGTCGAACGTCTCGTCTTTGATGGCGCTCATATCCATGAAGCTGCACGTCTCGTAATCGACCATGTGGTCGAGCCCCGCCTCGGCGTTCAACCGTTTCGCATTTGCCAACTGGATGTGATTGATGTTGATCCCGACAACCCGGACACCGGCCTCACGGACGACCCGGCGCATCGGGCCGCCGATCCCGCAACCGACATCGACCACCGTCATGCCGGGGTGCAACTCCAGCTTGGCGATCATCAACCGCTGGTGCCGGACTTTGGAATCCCCCAGACTCTCCTGAGGCGTGAGGGGTGCGAAGTGCAGGGATTCGCCCCAACCGTACACCATGAACTCGCTGCAAAGATCATAGTAGTCTTTTACCGTTTGGGTGTGGTCGTATCCGTTCACGCCAGCAGCCTCCGGCGTCGCCCGGTCGATCCAGCCGTCGAAGTGCTCCACGCGACGGGTGACGTCCCCCTCCCGGTACGCTTCCTTGAGCGCGTGCAGAAGTTTGCCTAGTTGCATGATGAGATTTCTCCTTCCACTTTTGTGTCCACTGCGAAAACCGTGTCAGCAGTGGAGAGGACGGCGCCACCGGCGGCCTCGTCCATCGGCACTCATTCCGAACCATCCGGATAGAATTGCCTGCAATACCGTCGATACGCGCCAATTTCCCCGTCCGAGCGACAGAGTAGCGGGCGGGGCCGATGCTGTTTTCGGCCCCAGATGACGACGTCCTGCAACACGTCCCGGCTCTGAGCCGCCATGATGATTTTGTTCATGAGCCTGGTGCGCAGGCGTAACGGCAGGAAGCGCATGCCCACGATCGGCCGCTTCGGTCTCAGGATTTGACGCACGTGGCTGACCAGCACCAGTTCGACGAGTCTGCCGTCGATGGGCGTAGTCAGCACCCACAAACATGTGAAATCAGTCTCATGTCGTCTCCTCTCTGTCAACTCGTCCGCCTATTGTCTTCCCGGATCGTGTCCCGAGGCCTGGCGTAAAAGAGTTTTGCCCCACGCGCCTGCCAGCGGGCGGGTAGAAACATTCAGGATGCCACGGCAGATAATTTGAAACGCACCACTGTAGCCTACTGAAACCATGGAGTCTAGTATTATGTGTTGCACTCCTATAATTTTATACTTGTCATTCCACAGGTGAAGAGACACCGACGAGGCAGGGGCTTCCGCCTCGTTGGAACATAAGGCCAAGGAGCTTGGACGTCATGCAGTGCAATAAATGATGCTTGCATATCTTGTTTGGCTCAGCTATAATGTTACTTCAGGATTTCTGTCCCGGCAACCCGAGTGTCACGGCCCTGCCCTCCCGAAAACGCGTGACAACGACCAGGACAAATCGTACGAATCCGGAAGAGTAATCGAGTGAACCCTACGCCCGCCAAACAATCCAATTCTCGTTCCCTCGCGGATCTGGCCCCGGATGAAGTCAAATCCACGGTCGATGGATACACCGCGATCTACGACGCCGGCCTGGAGAGCAGGAAAGAGCGTTATCAATCGCTCGTCAATCACTACTACGACTTGGTGACCGATTTTTTCGAATTCGGCTGGGGCCAGTCTTTTCACTTTGCCCCACGGCAACGAGGCGAGAGCTTCAAGGCGTCCCTGCTCAAGCACGAACAATTTCTCGCCGATCGGTTGTCCCTGAAACCGGGAATGCAGGTACTTGACGTGGGGTGCGGGGTAGGAGGTCCGATGGGTGCTCTGGCCCGCTATTCCGGGGCCAGCTTTGTCGGTATTAACAATAACGCCTACCAGATCAAGCGCGCGAAACTGCACACACGGGATGTCGCATCGTTATGCCGCTTCATCTGCGGCGACTACATGCAGATTCCCGAAGGTGACGACCAGTACGATGCCGCCTTCGCCATCGAGTCAACGGCCCACGCACCGGACAAAACGGCGGCGTTCCGGGAGATCTTCCGCGTCCTGCGTCCGGGGGCCTGTTTCGCAGGCTACGAATGGTGTCTCACCGATGAATACGATCCGGAGAACGCGAAGCACCTGAGGATCAAGAACGATATCATGGTGGGGGGTGGGTTACCGGATATCGCCGTCACGTCAAAAATCTGCACCGCATTGCGCACGGCCGGATTCGAACTCCTGGAAGCCTGCGACCGCGCCCCCGAATCGGATCCGGAAATGCCCTGGTACCGCGCCTTGCAGGGTCGAGACCTCAGCATGGGGAGTATTCCGCGTACCCCTGTCGGCCGCGCCTTGACCAATTTGGTGTTACGGGTTGGGGAGAAATTGCGGCTGGTTCCGGAGGGCGCCCGCGAGGTCAGCACGCTGTTGAATGCAGGGGCGGACGCGCTGGTCGAAGGCGGCAAATCCGGAATTTTTACTCCGATGTTTTTTTTCCTGGCACGCAAACCCCGTCGCTCGGAAGACTGAATGAAGTCGGTGTTCGACTCCGGGATCCTTCTCGACGTCGCTCATTCCCGTCGCGATCTGCCGATGGAGAAGATGAACGCCGTTATCGCTCAAGACAAAGAATAGGTGGGAACCGCTTCAGGCAAGGGCGCCGTCGCGTCGGCAGCAGAGACGGCGGAGGCGGTCAGTTCCAGCCGGGCCCGACGCCGCTGCTCGTAAAGACCGAGCGCGTGCAGGGGAAAATACTGCCGATACAGGACGTAGTCCAACAGCGCCGTACGGAAAAAGATCCCGGCCATGTCTTGTTTGGGCCATGTCCCATCCGCTTCCTGGGTGTCGAGCAAAAACCGGGCGCCCCGCGAAATCGCGGTCCAGTTCGAATCCCCCGCCTCGAGGAGCGCAAGCATGGCCCACGAAGTTTGGATGACCTGACTTTCCTCATGCGCGACGTAGCGGCCGGTCAGGCACCCGCTGTGGTGCTCACCCCATCCCCCGTCTTCCCGCTGGCGGTCCAGTAACCACCGGCAGGCCAGACGTAGGGCCGGATCACCGGGACGGGCCCCGGCGGCCAGCAGCCCCCTGACCCCGAAGAAGGTGCCGTAGATGAACTGAACGCCCCAGACGCCGCGCCACGACCCATCGCTGGCCTGGTTCCGGCGAAGCCAGGTGTCAGCCCGTGAGACGGCGCTCATCATCGCCCCATCCGTGATTTGCGGGAAGTGCTCCTGACAGGCGGCGAGCGCCGCGAGACAAGACGCGGTGCACTCGACGTAGGAATGTTCGGTCGTCGACTCGCCGAACATCTCGGCCGGATTCAGCCACTCAAGAGGAACCACGGAGCGTTGCGCCTCGTAGCTCCCAAAACCGCCATCGCGGTTCTGACCGCGCAACATGAACCGAACCGCTTCGTCGAGCATTGTCGTGCTCGTGGCCTCGCAGTCCGCGGCGATAATCCCAAGCACCGCTTCCGCGGTGCAGTCGGTCACCGGCCAGCCGTGCCATCCCCCTGGAAAACACCAGCCGCCCTTGGGGTCGCTCCGATAGGCCTCGCGAAATCCTTCGAAGCTGGTACCGATTTGTTCCCGGCGCAGGAAATCGGCTCCGCGTTGGAGGGCGGTTCGAACCCCGTCGAACTCGGGCACCGTCGCCAGCGCCTGCAGGGCGAATCCGGTATCCCACGAGGAGCTTCTCGCTCCGGTCACTCGCGCTCCACACTCCTCGTCTTCCCAGATCCAGCCGTCCAGCTTCGCGAACGCCTGCCGGCAGTCTGAATCGTTTGGATCACGCAGCCATAACGCAAGAATGTTCAGGAAGCCGCTGACCGGAGAGATGCTCGTGTGGCTGGTGGTTTGCAGCTCCCATTTGATGTGCCGAATGATCGATTCCATACATCGGGCGCGCAGACGTTTGCCGTGGAACCGCTCGACTACCCGCGCCAACCCATATCCGGCACGGAGCCACACGCTGGGTCGCGCGTACAGGTCGGCGCTTCGCAAGCGATTGCGGCCCGCGGAAAAATTCACGTTGGCAAACCCCTGGGGGAACAACTCCTCTCGTAACGACGCGATCGTGGGCGTGACGGGTGCTTGAAACCGATGCGGGTAAATCGCCGCCATCGCCATATAGATGAGCCGGGTATGGCAGTACCAATTCGAGGGGTGTAACACGATCCAGCGCGGCAAGATCCACAACTCCGGGAGAATGGCGTTGACCCCGCGCCAGTCGTAGAGATGGAGAAGCGCCAGCCAGAACTTCCCCCAACTCGGGATATTGAGAACCCCTTCTGCTTGCATGAATCGACGGGCCGGCTCGATTAACGGATCATCCCGTTCGATACCGAGTAATCTCGCCGCGACGTACACCAGGGTGGTGACAAACAGGTTGGGTGGTGAGTGCTCGTGTAAACCCCATACGCCTTCCCGGAGACGGGTCCGTTCGAAGGAGCGTAGCACACGCCGGCACCGGCCGGGATCGAGCGGCCGCTCCATCATGTGGAGCAATAACACATATTGCGCGGTCAGCATGGGACACCACACCATCTCACCCTCCCAAGCGCCATCCTCACCCTGGAGACGTAACAGACGCGCGCACGCGCTCTTCAAGGCCGGTTCGGCATAGGGTGACGCAACTTCCCTCGGGCGGATGGACTGGGGGTTACTCACGCTCGACGGCATGGAGACCAATAGCGCACGAGCCAAGGTGTCCCGAATTCGCTCGTCTTGTGCTCCGCCCTCGCCTCTCGCCTTGCGCAGATGTATGACGCCACGCAGGAGCCACTGGAGACGAACGGCGAGCGCCTGAACGACGTCGCAGGCCCTCCGCCAAGCGAACTGGTCGCAGGATCGCGGAATCGCCCCGGCAACCGCCCGAAACACCATCGCGCAACCCGCGAAACTCATATGGGATACCGATATGTCTTCACAGGCGAGCAAACGCATGGTCTCGTTGCGGAACGCGGAACTTGCCCGCCAACGCCGGTAGATCGCGTGTCTGACTGCCACCACCTCGGCCCGGTGATCGGCAAAGGTCTCATAGAGCTCCATGGCAAGGAGCTCGGGAGTGTGGGTCGCTTGGAAACGCTTTGTGGTGAAGTCGTGAAAGTCCTTGCCTTCGGCCAGCGTCAGCGCATCGCCGAAACCCAGGGGCATTCCCACCGCCGTCAGGGGATGGTAGTGCCCGGCCGCATCGCCGATCAGCACTCGATGGGGGCTCCCGTACGTGACGCGCGGACTCAGTTCATTGGCCGCGGCCTGGAATTGCCCCGCCCGTAGCGCTTCGATAAACGCAGGCCTGAGTGTTTCCGGCAACACACCGGCATACGCGTCCGACAGAAAGCCAATCCGGTCCCAGGGTGTCCAGCCGTCCGATGGGACATCGACGATGACCCGGACGCAATGATCTCCCAAACGGTACATGAGAATTGGACCCGGTCCACCACACAACACGTGCCCATAACCCTCCAGCGGTAAACGCACCCCTCTCAATGTGACCCCCACCATCCGCGAGCAGGTCTTCGGTTTGATCGATAAGCCCAAGGATCGACGCACGATTGAGGCCCGGCCGTCGGCGCCGACAATCCGCGCGGCGGATAGGGATTTCTCTGTACCGTTGCAGGAAAACGTGACGCGCGCGTCTTCCACTGAACGGACCCACGCGTGGGGAATAAAGTCGACACCCGGTTCGCTCTCGATCGCTTCACGCAGATTCGAGACGATCGCCGCATGCTCGCACGCCAAACCGTGAAGTCCCTCCGGATAAGGGAGCACGATCGGCTCCGAGCCGTCTTCCGGGAACACGACAAATCCCTTACCGGTGGTGCTGAGGGGCTGCGTATCGAGCCTGATGCCGAAATCGCGTAACATCCGCACGGCAAGCGGATGCAGCCATTCGCCCGCCATTCGTTTGGAAGCATTGGGATTGGCTTCGAGCAGAGCCACCCTGGCGCCGTTCCGCGCGTGAGCGAGCGCGCACAAGCTGCCTGCCGGACCCGCGCCGACGATGGCAACGTCGTAGCGCCGAACAGTGGCGTCACTCATTGGACAATGCTCGCTTGCGAGCGGCGGCGATAGCGGACCCGGCACGGTGCCTTGGGACCCGTCACCCAACTCCCGTAATTCGGGGCGGGAAACGCCGTGTCGAGATGAAAATCGAAGCGATCGAGCAGCACGGTCCAGATCGCTTTCAGTTGCAGGTAAGCAAAAAGTTTCCCCATACACACGTGTTTGCCGCCGCCGAAACCGATCAGGGCGTACTGATGTTGCTTGTCCTCGCAAGCGGGAGGGTCAAAACGCTCCGGAGAGAACCGTTCCGGGTCGGCAAACACGTGGGGCAGCCGGTGAGAGACTGCAGGGGACACCATGGCCAGGGTGCCGGCAGGCACGAGATGGTCTCCGTAACGCACGGGTTTCAGCACCTTGCGGATCAGCATGATCAACGGCGGGTGCATCCGCTCACACTCACGGACGGCGTGTTCCAGCGCCACTTGTCGTTTGAGACTAGCAAGGGTCATGGCTCCTTCCTCACGGTAAACGTCTTGCATCTCGTCTCTGACCCGCGCCAGGTATGATGGTGCCCTCACGAGTTCCAGACCGGTCCAGGTTGCGAGCACCGCGCTGGTGTGTTGGCCCGCGAACAAGACCGTCAGCAAGATCCCAGAAATTTCGTCGTCGCTCAAAGCACGGCCATCCTTGTACCGGGCGTGCATGAGTGCCTGCATGAAATCATCGGGACAGGCCCCGGAAAACCGGCGTTCCGCCATGATCCGGCTAAAGAGTTCGACCACGTTTCGCCGGGCCCGGTCGCGGCTTCGATGCGCCGCGGTCGGAAGTCTGGGGAGAAAAAATCCCAAGGTGTTGATGCCTTTTTGCAGATCGTGATACGCCTCGGCAAAACCCGAGTCCACCTGATCCCGGACTTCCTGTCCAATGAGGCAACGACTGGCGATCTTGACGGTGAGTTCGTTCAACGCGACCGGCAGATCGGCTTCACCCTCCTCGCCGAGGGCGTCGGCGAACCAGCTCGTCTCCTCGAACATGATGCGCGCAAACCTGCTCATCGCGGCCTCGCGGAGCGCCGGAAACAAGAATCCCAGTTGCTCGTCCATGAGTTCGGGGGGGGCATCGTACGCCACGCCGCGTCCGAAGATGGGTACCGTGAATTGATAGACGGCTTTGGCGTTCAGTTGATCCTCGGGCGCCCTGAAGTAAACTTCGTGGGCTTCGGGTCCGGTGAAGAGAACAAACTCTCGGGGACCGAGCCGGAACCGGAAGAGATCGCCCTGCTCGCGCCAGCCGCGGCTCAACATCGAGACCGGATCCTTGAGAAAATCCGGCAGATGACCGATCAACGGCCATCCACCCCCAAGCTCGGGAACGGCTTTTGCGACGCGCGGCGAGAACTGCGCCGAACGCAGGGTTGCCACACTGTGAGACCGATCTTCCACCCCTGCTCTCCTCAATAGACAAACGGCAGCATCGAAAAGCGCACTCGCTGCGTGTAGCGTTCCCACAATTCGCCATACTTGGCTCGGCAGCGGTGCTCATCACGTCTCGAGCGATGCCACAACAAACCCGCCAGCCACACGGGTAACAGGTAGGGTACCCAGGATGCGAATCCGGTGGTCAGGGTGAACGCGAGGTAGATGCAGATTTCACCGGTATAGTTGAGATGCCGTCCAATGCCCCAAAAGCCGGAGACCAGCAGGCGCCCGTCCATGGACCGGGCGGGTTGTCCCCAAATCATGATGTCGGGGTCACGCTTGAAGCGGTGCTTTTGCTGGTTGGCGCCGCGGAAGACCCAGAAGCCGAACAACAGGACGATCGCAGCCGCGGCAATGGGAGACAGCGGTGCCGATGCGTGGATCAGCCACCAGCCGGGGAGGCAGTAGAAAAACGGCACCAGCACGTAGTCTCCCCAAATCAACATCCATCCGAAGCGCTCACTGACGATGTCCCAAGTGTGGATCATGCCGTATTCGAACTGGAAGTAATTGAGCACGTACAGGAAGGTGAAGATCTGATAGAGCGCCATGGCCAAGGTCAGCCCGCCGTAGGTTTCGTACTGCGCGACGGCAAACGAGGCGTTGAGCAGCGCCAGGCCGATGAGGGAAGGGCGGTAACTGAAAAGCTTCAAATCCACCCCGAACCAGGTGGGATTGAGTTCCACGCCAAAGAAGAAACCTTTCCACGGTCCCGGTGGTGCATCCCCCAACTCGGCTCTTCGCCAATACAGCCAGCCGGACAAGGCGAATGCGAATACGTTGGTCACCACGAACAACGCGGCGAAGTGGGTATGCAGCACGGAAAGAGAAAACCACCCGAAGACCTCGGCGAGACAGGCCACGATCACGGTCATCAGGAACAAGGCAAGGCCGTTGAGCTTGTAGGTGTGCGTTTTTCCGCCGATCTCCGGCCCCGTCACCCGCCGTCCGGACAGGAACGCCGAACCCAGAAACAACACGCCGACAAACACCGACACCATGACCGTCGCATCGAGCACCGTGCCGGCCGACAGCGTGGACAACGGGAAGTGCAGCTCAGACGCCGGCATCGCCGTTCTCCGTCCCCCGCACCATGTACTCCCGCCACTTGCGCACGGTCACGTTTTGAAAAGCCCGCACCGCCGGATTGTACTCGATGGGGGGAGCGTCCCAATGTTGCTCGTAACCCTGCTGCTCCGCTTCGACCGCAACGCCGTCCTGGGCGAGTAAAGGGCCGATGAGTACACGGTTCGAGATCTTCAACACCGCGGTCATGGCGAAACGGGGAATACGAACAGGCAGCAAGGGCACCTTCAGCGACTTGAAGTAAAACAGGAAAAACGCCCGGGTAGTACGCTCATCGATCGGCAGGACGAAAAGCCAGTGTTTGATCGCGTCATCGGTGTTCGACCACTGGTAGGGGTATTGATAGCACAGTTCCATATGAGTGGTATCGAGCCGGTGGTGATCGACAAACAGTCCGGAGATGCGCCCGCGCCCGACCCGCGTATCGTAGGCCACGTGCACGTCGTCGCCGACGGTCTCGCAACGGGTGAGAGTGGCGTCTTCTTCGAAGGGACGGTATTGACGGTGCAGGTGGGCGTGGGTGAAGTCGCTCACGTTATCGATCACCATCGAGTGGTGGGCCGACCAGGTGAAAACCAGCGGCTCGCAGGCCCACCGCTCGGGTCCCTCGAGTTCCGGGATGTCCGGGATCCGGCGCAACTCCGCCCGCTCCGGTTCCCCGGGGAACAACCAGACCAGACCGTATCGGACCTTCACGGGATAGGTTCTGAGCGGGAGCTTCGGGAGACCCCGTCCGGAGAGGTCGTGGGGGATCGCGACACAGCGTCCGTTTCCATCATACTGCCAGCCATGGTAGGCGCACACGAGCCGGCAGCCTTGCACCTCGCCCAGGGAGAGTTTGAGCTGGCGATGCGCACAGCGATTCTCGATAGCGTGAAACGAGCCGTCCTTTCCCCGGAACAGCGCAATGGAACGTTTCCAGAAAATGACCTCGACCACCGTCCCCGGTTTGACGCGGTGCACTTCCTCAACCGCGTACCAATAATCCGGGTCCATCCCCGCGGCACGGGCTTGCTGGCGCAAGCTGCCGGCTTCCTCGAAGCCGGGTGGCGCACCCGGCGCCGGAATCACGTTGAGCCTTCTTTTCGCGTTATCCATAGGCCTGGCTCGGAGAAAAATTGTCCACGGGTGCCGCGGCGGTCACGCACGGACGTTTCGCGAGCGGATTCGTGATCGCGTTGCGATGGTAGTGAAAGGCGTAAGCCTCACGAACCGCAGCACGGATACTGGTTGGCTGATAGCCGAGTTCCCGTTTCGCTTTGCTAGTGTCGGCGTGACGGCGCTTTCGTAACAGGCGGATGGCGCCGGGGGTGAACCGCTGGGGAAAGCTCGGGTGAAACCGGCTCAGATAAAAGCTCGCCACTTCCGAAAAGCCGAGCATCAGGCGGGTCGGAATCCGCCGGCACGGTCGCGGGAGTCCCGAGACTTCCTCGAACAGATCCAAGATCTCGGAGATGGTTTTGTACTCGCTGCTGAAGATGTACTTTTCGCCCGATCGTCCTTTGTGCATACACAACAGGTGTCCTTCGACAATGTCCCTCGCCGCGACAAACTCGAACCCCCCGTCGACGTAGGCGCGGATCTTGCGGTTGGTGTAGTCGCACAAGGTCCGTCCCAATCGCGAGGGGAAAAAATCACCGCCCCCGATCACCGCACAACACGTGGCGACCACGACGTCCTGTCCCTTCGCCGCGGCCTTCCAGCACTCGTGCTCGACGAGCGCTTTGCTGCGCTCGTAGGGCATCGTGCGCTCCATGGGATAGAACTGCATCGTCTCGTCGCTGGGAGAGGACGGATTATCCAGATCGTACCCGACCGCACTGAAAGAGCCCGTCACCACCACCCGGCCGGCCCCCGCCTCCCGCGCAGCCTGCAGCACGTGGCGGGTACCGAGCACGTTGCACTCGAACACTTCCCGCCGATGGGCGCGGTTGCCTTCGATGGTCGAGACCTTGGCCGCGACGTGATAGACGCCTTGACAGCCTTCGAGCGCGCGCCTGGTGGCATTCAAGTCTCGAATGTCACCGAACGAGCGTTCAACATCAAGGCCTTCCAACGCCTCGTTGTTGTCCTCGTGTCTCAGCAACACCCGGACCCGGACGCCATCGTCGAGCAGCCGGCGCACAAGATTGGCGCCCACGTGCCCGGCCGATCCGGTAACGAAAACAGGCGGCGGAGAACCGGCGAATGCGCCCGATCCTGAGGTCATCTAGTATCCTTCCGAAGTCTTGCCGTGGGAGCGCTTGCGCGATGTGAAATTAGTCTCATGGAATCTCTTCTCTGTCAACTCGCTCACTAACTGTCTTCCCGGACCGTGTCCCAAGGGGTGTGGTAGGAGCGTTTTGCTCCACGAGGCTGCCGCCGGGCAAGAGCGGGACGGTGAGGGTGCCCATTCTTTTTAACAGCCTTGATTTACGTATTATAGCCCACTGAATGTTTTGAGTCTAGTATTATTTATTGCACTCTTTTGATACTCAGATCGACCTTCTGCCCGCTGAGGCTCACATCAACGAAGCGGGGCCGTGCCGCCTCGTCGAGTCGTGAGGCCTGGTAGCGGGCCATGCGGTGAGTGCAATGCATGATACTGGAATCTCTTATTTCATTAAGCTATAATGCGCCCTCAGGCTTCCTGCTGCGGCACCCTGAGTGTCCGCGCCCTCCCCTACGGAAGCCACATGGCGATGATCGAAATGCACCCCCAGCACACAACCGCCAAGGGAACCAGCCGGGTCGCCGCGGCTGCACGCCGCCGGACAGCGAAGGCATGAGCTCCGCCACTCTGGACCGCTACACCGCGTTCATGTTGCGCCGCCGATGGCTGGTCCTCGCGTCGGCCGTGGCAGTCATGCTGGCTCTGACGGCCGGCGTCCAATTCATCAACATCTCCAACGACTGGCGTGACATGTTGGACGAGGACAATCCTCAACTCGTGGCATTCGACGCCTTGGAGGATACCTACACGGCCACCAATGCGGCGCTGGTCGCGGTCGCGCCCAAGGGCGGGTCGGTCTTCACCCGCGAGGCGCTCGGCGCCGTCGAGGAGTTGACCGAGGCCGCGTGGCGCGTGCCCTCGTCCACCCGGGTCGACTCCTTGACCAACTATAGCCACACCGAGTCGGTCGAGGACGATTTGAACGTCGAACGGCTCGTGGACGACGCGGGATCGCTGAGCGATGACGACCTCGCGCGGATCAAGGAAATTGCGTTAAACGAGCCCAGTGTCGCGGGCCGTCTCGTTTCCCACGACGGGCGCGTTGCCGGACTGGTCATCAGTTTCACCTTGCCCGAGCATTCGGACGCCGCGGAGATCCGGATTCTCAACTATGTCCGCGGCCTCCTGGAAGAGGCCAGGGCGGCGCATCCGGACATCGCCTATCACGTCACCGGCAATGTCTTCGTGAACCGAGTCCTGACGAAGGCGGCCCAGGACGATATGGGAATTCTCGCGCCCGTCGCGTTCCTCGTCATCGTGTCCGTCGCCGCCATTCTGCTGCGCTCCCTGTTCGGCACGCTGTCCCTCGTCGCGGTGCTCCTTTTCGTCGTCGGCTCGACCATGGGCGTCATCGGCTGGACCGGTTTGGTGCTCAACGCCGCCAACTCCGGCGTTCCCCTCATCATCATGACGCTCGCCATCGCGCACTCGGTCCACGTCGTCGAGAAGATCGTGTCCGGCATGAGCCGGGGTCTGGATAGGGACACGGCGGTCGTCGAATCGTTGCGCGACAATGCCTGGCCGGTCTTCCTGACGACGGCCACGACGATGATCGGGTTCCTCAGCATGAACGCCTCGGACTCTCCGCCCTTCCGGGTCCTCGGTAATCTTGTGGCGTTCGGGATGTTCTGCGCCTACGTGTATTCCATGACGCTTCTTCCGGCGCTGCTGTTGGTCCTGCCGTTGCGCGCGAGTCCCGTACGCGCCGGGCGTTCCAATTTCTTCGATCGCCTCGGCGCCTTCGTCGTCGCGCGCCGCGGGCTCCTGCTCTGGTCCATGGCCGCCGTCGCGATTACCCTGATAGCCGGCGTGCCCCGCGTCGAGCTGACGGACAACTGGACGACGCATTTGGATGAACGTTACGAGTTTCGGCGCGATACGGACTTCGTCATCGAGAACCTGTCCGGCGTAGAGACGCTGGAGTACAGCCTGAGAGCCGGACGCGAAGGCGGCATCACCGATCCCGGCTATCTGCGCAAGGCCGACGCTTTGGCCGAATGGTACCGGGCCCAGCCGGAAGTGGCTCACGTCCGGGCGTTTTCAGACATCATGAAGCGCCTCAACAAGAACATGCACGGCGACGACCAGGCCTTTTACCGGCTGCCCGAAAACCCCGAGCTTGCCGCGCAGTACCTGCTGCTCTACGAACTTTCGGTTCCCTTCGGCATGGACCTCAACAACCGAATGGACATCGGCAAAACCTCGACGCGGATGACCGTCACGCTCCACAGACTGAAGTCCGAGGAGATGCGTGAGCTCGAAGTGCGCGGGCAGGAGTGGCTCCGCGCCAACGCGCCCGACCTCGCGTCCGAGGCATCGGGGTACAGCCTCATCTTCGCCCATCTGGCCATACGGAACACCATGAGCATGTTGTGGGGCACGATCACGGGTATGGTCCTCATTTCGCTGCTCCTGATCGCGATTTTCAGAAGCGTACGCCTCGGCCTCATCAGCCTCGTGCCCAACCTCATCCCCTCGTTTATGGCTTTCGGCGTTTGGGGCTATCTGTACAGCGAGGTGGGGCCCGCCGGCTCGCTCGTGACCGCGATCGCCTTCGGCACCGTCGTCGATGACACGATTCACCTCATGAGCAAGTATCTGAAGGCGCGTCGCGAAGGACTTTCCGCGTCCGAGGCGGTATGCTACGCTTTTCGTTCGGTCGGTCAGGCGTTGTTCACCACAACCATGATGCTGGTGCTGGGCTTCCTGGTGTTCGCTTCGTCGGGATTCGCGATCAGTTGGATGCTCGGCCTCCTGGTGGCGCTCACGATCGGCTTCGCGCTGATCCTCGATTTCCTGCTCCTCCCGCCCTTGCTGATAGCCATCGACCGGAAGACATGACTCAGTGTTTTTCCAATACGGAAATGAGCCTAAGACTTCAGGCCGATCCTTCGTTGGACAACTCCGCTTGTTGACCAGCCGGTGAGACAAGAAATGTCCCGACGAATTGCCATTATAGGTGGAGGTGTTTCAGGGCTGGGCGCCGCATGGGCACTCCAACGACACCCGGACCGCTTTGATTTTCGGCTGTTCGAGGCTCAGGAGCAGATCGGCGGCAATGCGGTTACCGCCGATATGCCGCAGGATGACGGCAGTTCCATTCCCTTCGACATCTCCGTCACTGCGTGTATCCCATCCGTGTATCACCACATCCTGTTGCTGATGGAACGATTCGGCATCGAACTGATCGATACCAGGTTCAGCTATAGCGTGAAATACGGCGGCCAGATCTATGCCCACGATTTCGATTCCGATATCAGGGAACAGTTGCAGCACGAGATTGCGAAGTTCCAACGGCTCTTGAGGCGTCTGCGTCGGGTTGGCTGGCTGACCCGTGCCCAATCGAAGTTGCTGAACGCCCTCAACCCGTTCAATTACATCAGCATAGGAACGGTCCTGAATCTGGGAGGCTTCTCGGGGGACTTCAGGTACAAGATCCTGAAGCCCATGTTCGTCAATTTCCTGATGGCAACAAACGTGTTCGACATGCCCGCGGCCCTCTTCGCGAGGTACCTTGAGTTCTTCGATATCGAAACCGCCACGACGATGCAGACGTGGGACCAGGGGACCCGGCGCATCTACGAGAACCTGTCAGCCGATTTTCGGGACAGGATCTACCTCAACCGGCCAGTCCGAAAAGTGTATCGGCAGGCGTCCGGCGTCGTGGTTGAGGACCAGGATGGTATACAAGAGGCGTTCGACGACGTGGTCTTCGCATGCAATGCGAACCAGACGTTGATGATTCTCGATAAGCCCACGATGCTCGAACGCTTTATCCTCTCGTCGATACGGTACGAGAGCGAACTTCACAACCACACGGTTGTCCACTCCGACTCCTCAGTCCTTCCCGACAATGAAGTGAAGGCCCTGGCCACGCGGAGCAATCATATCGAACAGTACGGTGCGAGACCGGACAATTACGAGATCACGTACATCATGCACAACCAGCAACCGTGGGCCAACCTGTCTGACAAGCCCTGTCTGGTCACCTACAACCCGATCAGCCCGATCGATGAACGAAAGATCGTCAAGAAGTGGTGGTTTCAGCACATCGTCCACGACGTGCGTCACGTTGTCCTGCTCGTCAACCTGTTCCGCTGCATCCAGGGCAAGAGACGCACGTGGCACTGTGGGGCTCATACCCTGGTCAACAGCCAGGAGACCTGTCTGGTGACCGGGCTCGCCGCCGCAAGGCAGCTCGGCGCGGATTACCCCTTCGACGATCCTGCGGCAAAGCGGTCGTTCAACTATTACGGGGGCATCCTGCACGGATGGCGTTTCAGAAGGGCATAGCGCTGGACGTCACGGACCACCTCCGCAGGACGCATGTCATGAACAAGTCCCTATTCCGCACCTTCCTGACCGTCATGTGCATGTTCGTGCCGGCGGGGACCGCCGGCGCACAGTCGATCGAAGAGGCACGCGCCGTCTATGCCGAGGGCCGCTTCACGGAGGCTGCCGATCTTGCCCGGGCGCTCGACACCTCCGAAGGCTATGCTTTGGCGGCCAATTCCCTGGCGATTTGCGGCTATTACATTGCCCCGGATAGCGAAAAGGAGGGCTTGTTCAGGCTGGCCGTGGAAGCCGCGCGAATGGCGATCCGGCTCGACGCGGCCAACCCGGAGGCCCATCTCCAATTGGCCCATGCAATGGGACGCCGCGCACAGGTGACCGGTATATTGAAGGCGTTGAAAAAGGGTTACGCCAGTCAAATACGCGATGCCGTTCGAGAGGCGCTTCGGCTGGACCCGGACTTGGCAGCCGCCCATTTGAGCTTGGCCGCCTGGCACGCAGGAGCCGTCAGCAACGGCGGATTCTTTGCCAGCCTGCTCTATGGGGCGAACGAAGAGGATGCTCTCGCGCATTTCAAGAGGGCACTCGCATTGGCGCCTCAAGAGAAGGTGGTGCTTCTCGAGTACGCACTTGCTCTTCTGAACATGGATACGATTGGCAACCACGCGGAGGCGCGCGACCTGCTCGAGCGCGCGATACGACTACCTCAGAAAGACGCCCACGACCGGATCATTCACCGTAAGGCGGTCGAGCAACTGGCGGCTCTCGACGGCGAATGACCGGCTGAAGGCGCCCCCTCCCGCCCTCTTTCTCAAGGAGAGGGTGTGATCAGGATACCGGACGATTGCATGTTCATGGTGAGTTTCAGGGATTCTACGTGTCAGACCTGCCTACCTGGCCCATTTCGTTCTGGTCCTTTCGCTGGATAGGACTGGGGCTTTCGGTTGATTGCGTCCATTGCCGGTTCTCTCTAAAATTCATGGTTTCGTATCTGGGATCGAATTCCAGGTACCTTTTTTACTAAACCTTGAATGGAGGAAGACCTCATGTCCGCAGAACCGGATATTATTTACACAAAAGTCGACGAAGCGCCGGAACTGGCGAGCGGATCGTTTCTCCCGGTCATCCAGGCCTTTGCCAATACCGCCGGGGTCAACGTCGGCAGGAAGGATATTTCGCTGGCCGGCCGGATCATTGCGCAATTTCCGGACTCCCTGAAGCCGGACCAACGGCAGCCCGACGATCTTGCCCTCCTGGGCGAAATGGTGGAAACGCCGGACGCCAACGTCATCAAACTTCCGAATATCAGCGCATCGATTCCTCAAATCAAAGGCGCCGTCGCCGAATTGCAATCCCAGGGATATGCCATTCCCGACTACCCGGAAGACCCCAAGACCGATGAAGAAAAGAACATCAAAGCGAAATTCGACAAAGTGAAGGGCAGCGCGGTCAACCCGGTGTTGCGACAAGGCAATTCCGATCGTCGCGCGTCGACCTCCGTGAAACAATATGCCCAAAACAATCCCCACAAAATGGGGGCCTGGGGCAAAGACTCCAGAACGCACGTGGCCCATATGTCGGGTGGGGATTTTTTTGCCAATGAAAAATCGACGACGATTACCGAGAACACGGCCGGAAAGGGTCGCATCGAGTTCGTCGGCGCGGACGGCAGCACAACCGTGTTGAAAGACAGCGTGACTTTGGACAAAGGCGACGTGGTCGACGCCACGAAGATGAGCGCCGGCACGTTACGTCAATTCTTCAAGGAACAGATCGAAGACGCCAAGCAGAGCGGCATTCTCTTATCACTGCACATGAAGGCCACCATGATGAAGGTCTCGGACCCCATTATATTCGGTCATTGCGTGTCCGTGTATTTCGAAGACGTCTTCAAAAAACATGAAAAGGTGTTTGCCGAACTCGGCGTCAATCCTAACAACGGGGTGGGGGACGTGTATGCCAAGATCGGTACTTTGCCTGCCTCGCAGCAAGAGGAAATCAAAGCCGACCTGCAAACAGCCATGCAACAGGGCCCGGACCTCGCCATGGTGGACTCCGACCGGGGTATCACCAACCTGCACGTACCCAGCGACATCATCATCGATGCGTCGATGGCCGCCGCGCTCCGCGTCGGCGGGAAAATGTGGGGTCCGGATGGCAAGGAATACGACATGAAGGCCATGATCCCGGACCGCAGTTACGCGGGCATTTATCAAGCGGTCGTCGACTTCTGCCGTGACAACGGGGCATTCAATCCGGCCACCATGGGCAGCGTGCCCAACGTGGGCCTCATGGCTCAAAAAGCCGAAGAATACGGATCGCACGACAAGACCTTCGAAGCTCCCGGGAAAGGCACCATCCGTATGATTGATGGAGCCGGGAACGTCCTGCTCGAACAGGCCGTGGAACAAGATGATATCTTCCGCGCGTGCACGGTCAAGGATATTCCGATTCAGGACTGGGTGAAGTTGGCCGTGAATCGGGCCAAGGCGTCATCCACGCCCGTGGTGTTCTGGTTGAACAAGAACAGGTCTCACGATGCGCAACTCATCGAAAAACTGAACCGCTATTTGAAAGACCATGATACGACGGGTCTGGACATTCAAATCATGGCGCCGGTGGATGCCATGAAGCATTCGCTCAAACGGGCCAAAGACGGGCAGGACACCATTGCCGCAACCGGCAACGTGCTGCGGGATTATCTTACCGACCTGTTCCCGATCCTGGAACTGGGCACGAGCGCCAAGATGCTCTCCATCGTTCCCCTCATCAACGGCGGTGGCTTGTTTGAAACGGGCGCCGGCGGATCGGCTCCGAAACACGTGCAGCAGTTTGTGAAAGAAGGGCACTTGCGATGGGATTCTCTCGGCGAATTTCTCGCCTTGGCGGAATCCTTCGCTCACCTCAGCCGGACCCGTGACAACAAAAAGGCGCAGGTCCTTGCGAATACCCTGGACCGGGCCACGGGCAAACTCATGGAAAACCGCAAGGCACCCGGCCGGGTGCTGGGCGAGTTGGACAACATCGGCACCCACGTGTATGAAGCCCTGTATTGGGCACAGGAACTCGCCGCGCAAACCGACGACCCGGGGTTACGCGAGAAATTTGCGCCGGTGGCGAAAGAGCTCGAGGCCAACGTGGAGAAAATCCTCGACGAGTTGAAGGCCGCGAAAGGCAAGGCCATGGACATCGGAGGCTATTACCACCCCGACCCGTCCAAGGTCGAAGCGGCCATGCGCCCGAGCGCCACGTTCAACAACATCCTGGCCACCCTGGGGTGACCCAATCCGACAACTGTAGGGCACAACGATCGTTGTGCCCTACAAGGGACAAGGCTGGCTCCGAATCCTGTCCTCGGCGCTTGTCCCCGACTTGACCGGGGATCTAATCGGGGATCAATCCGCTGACTGTGGTGAGGGGCAACCGGTACAGACCCCCATCATCCTGCGTCAAGACGCTGAGGTAAAGCTCCCCTTCGAAGCCATCTCGATAGCCTTTTCATACGGGAGCACGGTGACGGCCCCGACCTTCAGAACCCGTTCGCCCCGATATACCCCAAAGGCCTGCCGAATATCGCCTGATCGCAGCAGGACGTTCAGTCCTCTATTGAATCGTTCTTTCCACGTGCCGGAAGATTTTATTTCAAAACCGACCACCTGCCTGCCCCTCTTCCAAATCAGGTCTACTTCATTGCCGGATTCCGTGCGCCAGTAGAAAAACTGCGCCCCGTGAGACTGCCACGAGTTGAGCGCCCTGAACTCATTGAGGATAAAGGTTTCAAACAGGACGCCCGTTTCGGTTGCCGAGGGCTTGTCCCGGTGCAGACCCGCCAAGGCACGCTGCACCCCGCAATCGAAAAGGTAGAACTTGGCGTGGCGACCTCTTTGACCTTGGCTTTGTTGCGATAGGCGGGCAAGTACCAGCCCAGTAACGTGTCTTCCAGGATACTGAAATACCCTTGGATCGTAGACCGGGCGACGCCCACGTCCCTGGCGACGTTGGTGATGTTCAATATCTGCCCGTTCATCAGGGCGGTGACGGACAAAAATCTGTAGAAACTGTCAAGGTTTCTGACGAGGGCTTCCTGTTGAATTTCCTCTTTCAGGTAGGTCTCGACGTAAGCATCCAGAAATTCGATTTTCTCCATGCTGGCGGTCGACGTCACGCTCAAGGGCAATTGCCCGTAGCGCAAGACGTCCTGCAACCTGAAGTCCTCGCCAATCTCAAGCATGCTCAGCGGAAACATCTTTTTTGACAAGGCCCGGCCTGCCAGCATATTGGCATGGGACCTCTTGAGTTTCCGGGCGCTCGAACCGGACAGGGCAAACCGGTAGTCGTGCCGGCTCTCGAACAACAAGGCATGCACCTCATCCAGCAATTCCGGGAGTTTCTGTACTTCGTCGATAATGATCCAGGCCTTTCTGTTTCTCAGTGCCGCCACTTCCTTGGCGAGCAGGGACGGGTCCCGTTTATATCGAAGGTATTCACCGGACTTCAGCAGGTTGAGACGCAAGGCCGCATGGCCGAGACGTTGCTCCAGCCACACGGATTTCCCCGTGCCCCGCGGGCCGAACAGGAAAAAACTTTTTTCCGGCAGCGTGAGTGTTCGAGCGTACATGTCGTTGATTCCGTTAAATTTACCGTAAAAATAACGGAATGAACGATGGCTGTCAATCTCACAAACCGTGACTTTCCGACTTTCTCATACGTGAATGCTGCTCCTGAAGAGGTTTCTCGCCACCCGATTTCAGAGGTGGCTCGGGAAATCTGAACAAGGGGGATAAGTGACATTGCTGCTCACGAGCGGCATCATGGCCGTCAATGAGGAGGACCCATGACGAGACGACTCCGCCGAAACCATAGCCCGGCTTTGAAGGCCAAGGTGGCGCTGGCGGCCATCCGCGGGGACCAGACGCTGGCGGAACTCGCCCAGCAGTTCGACGTGCATCCCAACCAGATCAAGCAGTGGAAGGAACAACTCCTGGCCGGCGTGCCCGAGGTCTTCGACAGTGAGGGGAAGCAGGCGGCCGCCTCCGAGAGCGATGTCACCGCGTTGCATGCGAAGATCGGACAACTGACCCTGGAGAATGATTGTTTAGAGGGTGCGCTCAGCAAGGCCGGTCTGTTGCCGAGCGCAAGACGATGATCGACCACGAGCACCAATTGAGCATCAGCCGTCAGGCCAAGCTGCTTGGGCTCAGTCGGGGCAGCGTCTACTACCAGCGCCGGCCCTCTTCCCCGGCCGATCTGGCGTTGCTGCGCCGGCTTGATGCGTTGCACGTGGACTATCCCTTTGCTGGCAGCCGGATGCTGCGGGGCTTGCTGCGGCAAGAAGGCGCTATCGTGGGCCGCCAGCATGTCGCCACGCTGATGAAGCGGATGGAGATCGCGGCGCTCTATCGGCGCCCCGCCACGTCACACCCGACGCCGGGCCACCAGATCTACTCCTATCTGTTAAGGAAGCTGGCCGTCACCCGCCCGAACCACGTCTATAAATCTCCGCACTCAAAAGCCCAAACTCCAGAAGACGTATTACTGTCCGCGGCAAAAAAAATCCCCCTTGCGTCTTTCCCGTAAATGCGATGAGGCTTAATGAACGATCGACGATACAACAGGGAGGCTTTCTCTGCCCAGGCAATGTCACAGAGCCCTTTGAAGCGAATCTGCGAACGCTGAAAGACTTTGACAAACGAAAAAATCTTGTCAAACTAAAACTTGCACTCTCACACAAACGCCGGGTAGAGGCTCTCGAAAGACTGCATGCGATGGGCATCAACCGAGCAGCCCTCTTCCCAGGCCTTGGAGGTTTTGCCGAATCATTAGGAATATATCATCCATTAATGTTTGCTTAACCCGCCCAAGACAAAATTCGCAGTTTCTCTAGCCTTCACTTGTCGATTCTTCCGTCAACTCCAGCTTTTCCACGTAAAAACTCAGGCAATCTTTGATCTGCGCCACGGCGTCGATGGGGGTTTCATAGGCCCAGACGGCGTTCTCGGCTGTTTGGTCTCCGACGCTGACGGAGAAATATGACGCATTGCCTTTGAATGGGCAGTGGGTGGAATGGTCCGTCCGCTGGAGATAGGACATCTGCACGTCTTCACGAGGAATATACGTGGCCGGTGGAAGCGGTCCTTCCTGCAGTACCAAGGCCCGGGTGGTCTCGGCAATGACGGTTCCGTTAAACGAGACCTTGATGCGATTGGGGTTGCGCTTGATGGTGATCGCATGGGGGTGACCTGGACTACTCATACGGTTTCTCCTTTCTTTATTGCATGAACGGACACATAATCGGCACAGTTCTGACGTTGCTGTGCGTCGCTTCATCTATTTTATGTGACGTAATCGCACCTCGGCAATTGTAGGCATTCGCGGGCCATGAATCTTGCTCGGAAACGAACGCTCAGGCAGTAGATGCACATGAACGTCGGCCCCAAGTCCGAAACCACTGCCGATCAATCGGCACCAGGCGATTTCGTCCCTCTTCCAAGAAGACAGCTCCTCCTGGCGCTGACCGGGGTGATGCTGGCGATGCTCCTGGCCGCGCTCAGCCAGACCATCGTCGCCACCGCGATGCCCCGCATCATCACCGACCTGGGCGGGTTCGACCGTTACACGTGGGCTTCGACCGCCTACCTGGTGGGGTCTGCGGTCGCGATCCCGATCGTGGGCAGACTCTCCGACCTCTACGGGCGCCGGATTTTCTTCCTGCTGGGCATCGCCGCTTTCATGATGGGCTCGATTCCAACCGGCCTGAGCCACACTGAACCAACTCATCACGTTCCGCGCCATCCAGGGCATCGGAGGCGGGATCATCATGACCACCAGCCTCGTGGCCATCGCCGACCTGTTCCCACCCCAAGACCGCGGCAAGTTTCAAGGACTGATCGGCCTCGTGTACGGCATGGCTTCGGTGATCGGGCCCACCTTGGGCGGCTTCATCATCGACAACTTGTCATGGAACTGGATATTCCTGTTCAACGTGCCGGCCGGGATTCCCGTGCTGCTGCTGCTCGCACGGACTTTCCCACGAACCAGGCCCGAGGTCGAGAAACGCAGCTTGGACTATCCCGGAATGGCAACCCTGACACTCGCCATCGTGCCCATCCTGCTCGCACTGTCATGGGGCGGCATCCAGTACGAGTGGGGTTCGCCGCAGACCGCCGGGTTGCTCGCATTCGGGCTGGCCATGGCCGCGGCCTTCGTGGTCATCGAATCGCGGGCTGATTCTCCCATCGTGCCCTTGGACGTCTACCGAAACCGGACGGTGGCTGTTTCGGTGGTCGTGATGTTCTTGAGCGGACTCGCTCTGTACGGCAGCATCATGTTCGTCCCTCTGTTCTTTCAGGGCGTGCTGGGTGCTTCCGCGACCACCAGCGATAGTTTCCTGACGCCCATGATGCTCGCGGTCGTGGTCGGAGCTGTTCTGTCAGGGATCCTGCTCCGCAGGACCGGCGGACGTTACCGGATACAGGCCCTCTTCAGCACGGGACTTATGACGATGGGGATGTGGCTCATCTCCACCATGGACGAACGGACGAGCTTCGCCGGTGCCGTGGGATGCATCATGGTCATGGGGCTTGGCTTGGGTGGGACGCTGACCGTATTCACCGTGGCCGTACAGAACTCGGTCCCGTTCAGGTTCAGGGGACTGGCGACTTCCATAATCCTGTTCTACCGGGTGGCGGGCGGGATGCTGGGTCTCGCCGTGCTGGGCGTGGTGTTGACGAAAAGGTTTTCCTGGAGGTTGGAAGGGGCGCTCTCCGGTCCCGTGAGAGCCGCGCTCTCCCCCGACCGGCTCGACGCCATCAAGAACAACCCGCAAGTGCTGTTCGATCCGTCCACCACCGACACGCTCAAAGCCGAATTCGCGGAGGCGGGAGTTGACGGGGCGCGCATGATGGATATGCTGCTCGACGCGCTCAACGCCGCGTTGGCCGGAGCGGTAGGCGACACGCTCTCGGTCGGCGCGGTCGCGATATCGCTGTCCATCGTTGCCGTGCTGTTCCTGGGCAAGCCGGGCGCGCCGGCTCATGCGCCGGAGCGTGGATGACTTACGGCGTCCCGACCAGGCGAAACCCGACGTCGTCTCGCAGGAAGGCGGACAGATTCCAGTAGCGATTCGAGGACCGCAGGTACCTCGGGTAGCTGGTCCAGGCACCGCCACGCAACATGTGCCGTGAACAATTTCTGCTCTTCCACGCGCTCCCATCAGCCGGAGGCCCCGGGTACGTCTTGTTCCAACAATCCTCAATCCACTCCCAGACGTTCCCGCTCATGTCGTACAATCCCAACCCATTGGGTTGCTTTTGCCCGACCTGGTGGACCCTGTTCCCGCTGTTTTTGTCATACCAAGCGACCGAATCCAGGTCATCGCTTCCGACGTAGAGGGACGCCTGACTCTTTTGCCCACCCCTGGCGGCATACTCCCATTCCACATCAGTCGGCAGCCGATAGTGTTCTCCCGTCAACTCGTTCAATTTCTTGAGAAACATTTTGGTGTCGTCCCAACCCACGTTCTCCACGGGACACCGGGGGCAGTTCCGGAACCTGCTCGGATTCCTACCCATCACCGCCTCCCACAGATCCTGGGTCACCTGATATTTGCTGATCCTGAAACTGTTGACCTGTACCTGACGGACCGGCGTTTCATCGTCATCGCAACTGCTCTGCTCCTCCGTACAGCCCATGGTGAACGTGCCGCCCTGAACGGTGACCATCTGCTGCTTGAGGTTTTCCAATAACGACGGCAACAGGTCCTTGAGCGTGGAGGCCCGTTCCTGCGCCGCCACCTGTCGTTTTGCTTCTTCCGTCTGCCGCCGCTCGGTTTTTTCGATCTTCCTCCCTGCCGCGGAAAGCAGTTCCAGGGTCGGCCTGTAATATTCGGAACTTTTTTCGATATTCACGACAAATTGTTTGAGCGAAGCTTGACCCTGACGGGCGTCATCCACTTTCGTGCCGTGTTCAACCAGAAGTTTGCCGAAAAAAAAGAAGAACTCCAACGGGGGTTCGGTATCCAGGGCTTCGATTTTCTCAAATGCCCGTCTCGCGGTTTGCGGCTCGCCGTTTTCAAGTGCCTTCTTCGCTTCCAACAGGTATTGATCCGCCAGAATATCATCGGGCAGATCTTGGGACACCGCCGTCCCGCAATAGCAAAGACTCAGGATGAAGCAAGCCAGGGTCAACATTGTTCTCATCTTCGCTCTCCTCCTACCGTCGGCGAAACGTGAATATAAAAAAATGGCAGGCCGATTCACATTGGCGCGGATATTAGTCGAGCGCCACCAAAGCGTCAAGGAAGCGGAAACGCGCGGCGCCCAAACCGACTACTGCAGGTTTCTCGGGACAATGCGGGATCGAATGGTCCACGTCCGATACCCCCCGTTCTCGGGATAGTGGCTGTCGGCGTGGGCGGACCGGGCCGTCACCTCCACGTCAACCGCCCGAATACTCGGCGCGTGCGTCGTGGAACGCCCCAGGGCGTCACGATACGAAAAGGTCAAGTCCTCGATATGCTCCGCCACGGGTTGTCGTCCACCCCTTCCCACCTTGCGTCGCAACGTGGAGGTCGAGTCATCGTACAGGTAGACAATGGATTCCTTTGAATCAGTGGTCACACCGTTGCCGTTCAAATCGGCTCGAACGTGCAATTCCGTGGGATGGTAGTCAAGCCCATAAAAATCATTCGAGGAATCGGCATCCCGATTGACTCCCATGGGATCGTAGCCTGCCATGCGAATCTCCCTGGCCATCATGTCCAGGCTGGCGCGAGCAGTTTGTTGCATGGCCAACACGTCCTCTTGAACGATCTGGCGCTTCACCTGACTCAGGTGCACACTATACACCGCACCAATGGTCAACAGGCCCAAAGCCAAGGCGATCATCAGCTCCGTTAAGGTGACTCCTTTTTGGTTGGTCAAGAATTGGGAATTCATCGTTTTCTAAGGGGCAAGAATCGTGGATACGGTCACGGAGTGCCGGTCGTCCGCCCACGATACCGTCACAGTCACTGTTTGTAGACTTGGAACGGGAAGGCCGGTCTCTATCCTGACGACGCGCTGGTACAAGGAAAAGTCCGGAATGTCGCCATAGGCTTCCACGGTTTCAAGGGGAGCCCGCGCGTCGTAGCCGGTGTTTTTCATTTGTTCCAGTTTATCCTGAGCCAGGGTCGAGGCCGTGGTCAGATGCTTGCTTGCCGCCGCGCCTTTACTCGCCGTGATCGCCGCGCCTGCAAAAGCCAATACGGCGACAAAAAAGAGCGCCATCGCAATGACGGCCTCCAGGAGGGTCAAGCCTTTGTGGTTAGTCATCAGGGGATTTCACTTGCACGCGACCCGTAATCGCAATCGTGATCTTTTTTTCTCCCGAAGCGTTGGAGACCCTTATCGTCGCAAGACTGGAGGCTGTGCCTCTCGGATAGAAGATCGGATTATTGTTGGACTGAATCGCGACTCCCGCAAACTCCTCTTGGATCGAGCGGGCTTCGACAGCCTCACCGGGATCGGCTCTTCCATTATTGTTATCGTCGTCCAAAATATCATAATGCTGCGGGTCCGCAAAAAAAATACGGACTTCATTTCTCTGTCTGACGGCTTGGGCCCTGGCTCCCAAGAGGTCCGCGCGGATTTGTCGGACCGCCCCATTCAAGCGGTACTGCGGCAGTTGCGAGGAAAGCCAGATGCCGCCCAACCCCAACACCACCGCCAAGATGCCGAGGACAATCATCAATTCCGTCAACGTATATCCCGATGACCCATCAGCGGGACGTACAAGATATGGGCTACAGGGTTTCACTTCGTGCAACTCTACCTCCTCTCACTCCTCCTTACCTTCCTCTCCCTTGATGGGAGAGGGAGCAAATTGTCGGATTCCGCCGCGCCTGTCCTGAGCATAGTCGAAGGAAGCGTAGTCGAAGGGCTAATCCAACCTACAAATCTACAAGAACATGGATTCATAGATATCGAACAGTTCCTGATAAAAAAACAGTGCCGTCATTGCTCCCAACGCCAGGAACGGACCAAAGGGGATGTATTGCCCGCGCTCCATGCCGCGAAAGGCCATGAGGCCGATGCCGACCATGGCCCCCGCACATGACGCGAGAAATAAGGTCATGCACACGTGCTGCCAGCCGAGGAACGCGCCGATCATCGCCAGGAGTTTAATGTCTCCCCCGCCCATTCCTTCCTTTCCGAACAGGTACGGACTGACGGCCGCAAGCATCCAAAGGATCCCTCCTCCCAACGCGATGCCCAGCAATGAACCGGCCCAACCCAAGGGAAGAATGAATGCCGACGCGAAAAAGCCGATGACCAGGCCCGGGAGAGAGATGCCGTCCGGGATCAAGAAATGATCGACGTCGATCATCGTCACCACCAACAGCATCGACAGAAAAAGCGCATACACGAGGGCGCTATGGCTCCAGCCAAACGTGGACACGATCCCGAGATAGCCTGCTCCATTCAGACATTCCACCAGGGGATAGCGCCATGAAATCTTTTCTCCGCACCATCGACAGCGTGCTCGCAACCAGAAAAAACTCAGGAGAGGAATGTTATCGAACCAACGAATGGACGCCTTGCATTGCGGGCAATGGGACCCGGGTCGAATGACGGATTGACCGCCGGGGATCCTCAGAATGCAGACGTTCAGAAAACTCCCCATGACCAATCCTGCCACAAACAACAAAATATAGAAGGCTGGTTCCTCTATCATGCTATATGTCGTGACTTCACAAAAACTCCCGTTTTTTGCTCCTGGAACGTTTGTTCCACTTTACTTTTCCAGAGATACCCTGCTAGTATTACCTACATAATTCATCTTGAGAACAATTTCGGTGCCCTATGGCCGTTCAAACAAAAGTGAGCAAAAAGAGAGACCTGCTTCCCATTAGGCGGAAACGCCCGGAAGCACTCACCGAACGGGAACAGGAAATTCTTCAACTGATCTGGTCCGGTCTCAAGAACAAGGAAATCGCCGAACGTCTCGCGATCAGCGTCAAAACCGTCGAAGCCCATCGCGCCAATATGATGAAAAAGGTACGCGTCTCGAATGCCGCCCAACTGTTAAACGCGGCCATCCAAGAAGGTCTGATCCAAATTCAGTAACGCTTATACTCCCCGTTGTCGAACAACTTCATACGCGACCACCGCAACGCTTGCCGAGACGTTGAGCGAGTTCACCTGCCCGCGCATGGGAATGCGGGCTTGAGCATCACACTGGTCGACAATCCTGGACCTGAGTCCCCTCCCCTCTCCCCCAAACACCAATAGGGTCGGTCCCTTGAAATCCAGCTCGGTATAGAGTCGGGGAGAGCGAGGATCCAACGCCACGGTCTTCATCCCACGATCCTGCAAGCGTTTGATCAATGTGCCGATATTGGGGCACCGGGCCACCCGAACGTGCTCGACGGCGCCCGCGGACGATTTTGCCACACTGGCCGTCAAGCCTACGGATCGGCGGTCAGGAATAAACACCCCATGAATACCAGCCGTCGCAGCCGTTCTGAGAACCGCCCCGAAATTTTGCGGATCCTCCACACCGTCGAGCGCAAGGAAAAACCCCGGCTCATCTTGTTGTCCGGCATGCCCGAGGATCTCGTCTTCCGAGGCATAGGATTTGGCCGCCACCAACGCCACCACGCCCTGGTGATGTGCAGAGGAGACCAGTCGATCGAGTCGTTCACGCGGTTGAACCTGCAAGGGAACGCCTTGGACCTTGGCGAAACGAATGATCGGGGAAAATTGACGATGGCGGTGCGACAGGAGGATTTTTATAAACGTACGCGATCCGGACCGTAGCGCTTCCGTGACCGCCCGAATCCCAAACAGGAAGTCGCCGGCCTCACCGCTTCCACCGGGTGCTCCCGTCCGGCCGGTCTTCGAGGAGAATCCCTTTGGCCGCCAAGGCTTCTCGTACGTGGTCGGCGGCGGCGAAGTCTTTTCGCGCCCGCGCTTCGGTCCTTTGTCGAATCTGTTCTTGAATCCACTCATCGGTGCACTCCTGCTCAGCGCGCATCCGGCTTTGCTCCAAGCCGAAATCCAACTCGCGAAAAACCCATTCGTTTTCGTTGAGTTGAAACAAGCCCAACGGCGCGCCACATTGCCGAAAGATTTCACGAATCTCCTGCCGGCCCTTCCCGGACAATCCTCCTTGAAGGGCTTGATTGGCCGCGGCCCGAAGTTGCTGAAACGCCGCCAAGGCCGCGGGGGTATTCAGATCATCGTCCATGGCCTCTTCAAACGACTCCTGAAAATGAGTCAAGGCTTGACCCAAAGAAATCCTGGAATCCGTATCGGTCCCGGGCTTCTCGGAGAGACGGCTGAAGAGGTCATACACGTTATCCAGCGCGGACTTGGCTTCCGCCACGGCCGTATTGGAAAAATTCACGTCTCCACGATAGTGGGTCGAGAGCAGAAAATACCGTATCGCCTCGGCCGTGACGGGTTCCGGACAATTCGACTGATCGAAAATATCCCGTACGGTAAAAAAATTCCCCAACGACTTGGACATCTTTTCCTCATCAATGGTGACGAAGCCGTTATGTACCCAATAGCGGGCGAACGCCTGTCCCGTTGCGGCGCGGGACTGCGCAATTTCATTTTCATGGTGAGGAAAGGTCAAATCCTTACCGCCTCCATGAATGTCGAAGGTTTCGCCCAAATGGCGCACGGACATGGCCGAACATTCGATGTGCCAGCCCGGCCGTCCCGGCCCCCAAGGACTCTCCCAGGCCGGCTCCCCGGGTTTGGCCGCTTTCCATAGGGCAAAGTCCATGGGGTCCTGTTTTCGTTCATCCACTTCGACTCTCGCACCGGCCTGCATGTCATCGAGGTGACGTTGACTCAACCGCCCATACTCCGGAAAAGCCGACACCCGATAATAGACGTCGCCATCGACCTGGTAGGCAAAGCTTTTTTCCTGGAGCGTGCCGATCATCTGCAGAATCTCCGGCATATGTTCCGTGGCCCGCGGTTCCACGTCCGGAGTACCGACACCCAACCGTTTCATGTCACGGACATACGCCTGCATGTATTTCTCGACGACTCCGTCCCAGGGGATGCCTTCCTCCGCCGCCCGGTTGATGATCTTGTCGTCCACGTCGGTGAAGTTTTTGACGTAGGTCACATCGTAGCCTTGATAGCCGAGATACCGCCGGAGCACGTCAAAGACGATCGCACTGCGAGCATGACCCACATGACATTCATCATACACGGTGACGCCGCAGACGTAGATTCCCACGCGTGGAGGCGTGATGGGAACGAACGGTTCTTCTTGATTCGTCAGGGTGTTAAAAATCTTCACGGAACGTTCATTCAGAGGTCGGCGAAGCGGAAGAAGGGCCCAGGGCCTTTTTCATTTGCCGTTTGATGATCCAATATCCCAGAACGATGCACGTCACCAGGACGACGGTGAACAGATTGAAGTATTGTTCCAGGACCTCTTTGACCCACGGACCCAGCAGTTGCACGGTACCGGCGACCAGAAAAAACCGGGCGCCCCGGCTGAGCAGCGACGCCACGACGAATACGCGAAAATTAACATAAAACGCGCCGGCCCCGATTGTAAACACTTTATAGGGGACGGGCGTCAGGCCCGCAATCAGGATCGCCCAGCCCTCATACCGTTGAAACGTGTCATGGATTCTGGAGACGCGGTCCTGCCCCATCAGCCGAAGCAGGAGCGGCTTCCCTCCCCACCACCCGATGAGGTAGCCGAACATACCACCCAGGACGGAGCCGATAGTGGAAATCGCCGCGTAATACAGGCCCCACGATGGATTCCCCAGGGTCAACGCCAGCAGTAAGACGTCAGGGGGAATCGGAAAGACAGAGGACTCTGCAAACGCCAGCAGAAACAACGCGGGTTCGGCGTACGGAGATTCCGACCAGGAGACCACCCACTGATACAGTGCCTGGAGCATGGTGTCTCGTCGCCACCCCTCAGGATGACCTCGTTCGCTTTGACAACGCGGATGCCCATGCCGTCAACTTTTTCATGGCGCGGTACTGCGTCATATCGAAATGCAGCGGCGTCAGGGAAACCCTGTTGCCGGCAATGGCATCCACGTCGGAATTCTTTCTTCGGTTCCAGGACACCTGTTCTCCGGCGATCCAATAATACGCGTTCCCACGGGGGTCGACGTTTTCAATGACGGAATTGTCATATCGTCGCCGGCTTAACGACGTGACCTGCATCCCTGTCACGGATTCAGCCGGAACGTCGGGCACGTTGACGTTCAATAACGTATCGGTCGGCAACCCCTCCTGCAAGACCAGGGTGGCCACCTCGACTGCGACCCCGGCCGCCACCGGGAATCGAAATCGTTTCAGCCCATCCAGTGAGACGGCCATCGAAGGAATGCCGCGAATCGCGCCTTCGAGAGCTGCGGCCACGGTTCCGGAATTGGTCACGTCGTCACCAAGATTCAGCCCTTTGTTGATCCCCGACACCAGCAAATGGATCGGACGGTCACGGAGTACCCGGCCCACGGCCACAATGACGCAATCCGACGGCGTGCCGTTCACCGAGAAAACCTGCCGGCCGATTTGCTTCAATCGAAGGGGCTTGTGGAGGGTAATGGCTCGCCCCATGGCGTTCTGTGGCCGTTCTGGCGCGACCACCCAGACGTTGCCGAGTTTCTTCAGGTGTTTCGCCAGGGTGCGGATACCGGAAGATTCGACGCCGTCGTCATTGGTGATTAAAATGTTCATCCCGGACAGTGAGACGCACGTACAATAAAAAAGCCTACCTCAATTCCGTTGAGGTAGGCTTTTTTCGAAACTCGCAACAGACAGTATGACAAACGTCTTTAAATATTTTGCATAAAGTGAGTAACGGCTTCCTGGTCAACGGCGCCCATGATGGCGGAAGAAGGAACCGTCGCCGACTTTTTCCCCGTGAGCCCGCATTCGATCTCGTCAAAAATCATTTCCACCGGCATGGACATCCCGCCATACACGTGAGGTCCTGCCACGATTTTGGCTTTCGAGTACCCATAAATGGCCGTCGCCACGTCTTTGGCCAACCACCCGACGTAATTGAATTCCGGGACCACAATCAGTTTGGCCTTCGAGCACAGTTTCCGCAATTCCCTGGTGGGGAACGGGCGAAGCGACTTCACTTTAATCAATCCCGCCTGAATGCCTTTGTCCTGGCACATCCGGATGGCTTCGCGTGACTGAGCAGCGGCGCTTCCCGACGCAATCAGCAGCACATCGGCACCCTCAACGTCTTTCGTCTCAATCAAGCCGTCCATGTAGAGATCGATATATTTTCTGGACCGTTCCACTGCCGCCCAAACCTCTTGTTGCCACACGGCGTGGATATTGTACGCCATGAAATTCGATTTTTGGACGGGCGCGTCCCGCGACAACCTGGCCGGAGGATTTTCCGCATCCAAGACCGGAACCGCTCCTCTCCAGGAATCTCGAGGCGGCAATTTGAGGCTTCGATCCTGCATGGAACAGTAGCCACGGGCATGGGTGACGAAAAAGCCATCGCAGCACACCCCGACCGGAAGGGTGACGTCATTCCGTTCACTGATAATGAACCCCTTCATGATGTAGTCAAACAAGTCTTGCTGATTCTCGGCGTGAAAGACGATCATACCGCAATTCAACAAGTACGACACTTCAATGTTGTCGGGCTGAATGGCCAACGGCGCGTTGACGACCCGGCAGGTAAACATGGCCACGGCGGGGAGGCGGTGGCCCGGCCACGAGGCAATCGGTTCAAGCCCCCGTAACGTGCCAGGGCCGGCCGTCGCGGTAAAACACCGCACACCGGCACGGGACCCGCCGGCAATGGCCGACATGACGCCATATTCCTCCTCACCCCGATAATATTCCTTGACGTACCCTTCTCCATACAACACCCCGATCAACTGCATGGTTTCACTTTGGGGTGTAATCGGATAGGCGATCGAAAGATCAACGTTGGACCGGCGAACGGCCTCTTTGGCGGCTTCACTGCCCGTAATGAATTCCCGTTCACGCGGCGCTTCGAAAAACATATGCTCAGGGGAAACCGCCTGTTGCCGTTTGGCCTCCGCATGAGGATCCTGTTTCTTGCCCGGACTGGAAGGTGCCGGAGCCGTACTGGTAATCGGGTCGCCTTGCGGATTGGTTTTGACTTCCGTTTCTAATGCGTCACTCATGGCTTACCCTCCAGGGTGGCGACAATCCCAGATCAACCTTCTGGGGTTGCGTGATCGAAAATAAGAGTCCTAGCCTTCACGCTGCATATCTTCGGCTTTATGCCCGAAGGCCTCGGCACTTGCCGTCCCTTCTTCTCCCAGCGGAATGTCCAACGGATTCGTATGCGTTTTGCCGTCATGCACGTGGGATTGCAACCCCGTGAAACGGACACTCTCGCCGCTCTCCGGCAAGGCAATCCCCATTTCCTCACGAACGCGTTTGAACACCTGTGCGGTCTTTCGAATCTTGGCTGCATCGGAATCGCGAACCGTAAACATGGCATCTTCATGACCCTGTTCCGCGCAAATCGCCGACGTCCAGCAATTCGTCCCGGCTCGAATCATTTTCAGCGTCAGATTGGCGTAATGGCAATGCACGCCGATGAAAATGCATGCTTCAATTTTATTGCCCCAAATCGTGAGATTGGGATGATTGGGGTTGATGACTTCCTCGGGCTCGATCTTCGGGTACTTGGGGCGGTAATCGGGCATCGGGATAATGAGCACTTCCGGGATTTGGGCTGCGAGTTCCAAGACGGCTCTGGCCTTCTCGGCCGCGTGGTCATTCCAATTCCATAACACCAGGGGACCGGGAAAAATCGTCGCATTTTTTCTCGTGAACATGGCCCTGGCCATTTCTTCCATCGCCTTCTCTTCGGGAACTTCATGCCCGAACGTCAGTCCATGCTCCGGTAGCGGAGGGAGGACACCCAATTCGGCCGCGGACGGAGGATGAAACCCTGCCGGACCCGGTTCAACGATTCTTTCCAACTCAGTTGCTCCCACTTTTATCCTCCACTCATTGTTTCCGTGTTGAGACGAATGCCATCCTGCTGATCTAACGCAATCCCTTACATTTGCCCGCGAACGGGATTGGCCAAGACCGCACTGCTGGTTTTTTCGCCATAGGTCACGTTTTCAGTCAGGGCCGTCTCGCCGATTTGATCAATCATTTCCATTTTGATGGCATTGTGCTTGGCCATGTTGTCGCACACCCAGACACACTGCGCACAGCCCTTACAGCGATCCACTGCCACGTAGGCGGCTCCATATTTGAACCCTTTATCCTCACCGGCCGCATTGTCATACAGGATGGTATTGGCCTCCGGACAATATTGCGTGCACAATTTGCAACTCGTGGCTGCACAAATCTCGGTTTCGATATTCGCAACTAAATACATACAGGCCCCTCTCGGTCAGTTAAAGAACTACGCCATGGCTGGCGTGGTGGCTGTCCGTTTCGCTTGCACCCAATCATGTTCGACGGCAAACTCCCAGGCCGCCTGGACCACCGCCAGATTTTTCTCGATCAATTCCTGTTTTTTCTTGAACTTTCTCTCGACCACGCTATCCAGGGCGGCCGTTCCTCCGGACACCACAAAGCCTTTTCCCAGAAACCGGTCTTTCACCGCTTGGGCCAGGGCCTCCATATCCGTCAGACTCGTAATGGCACCCATGGCGCCCACCATGGCCATATTCGTGGCCAAGTCGATTCCGGCCACGTCAAGCGAAAGTTTCGTGGCGGGCAGATAGAACAGTTTGGCATTCAATTCGGCGAGTTCACGTTCCTGATCAGGCTCGAGTCTCATGGGCCCATCGTGGTTGATCAGGGCAATCCCGTCCTTTTTCAATCCAAAATAAAACGGATTCGTGTAGCTTTTCCCATGGGTAATCACCTGCGGGTGAAAGATCATGATAATATGGGGGAACGTGATTTCGCCGATTTCATAAATCGGTTCGTCAGAGACCCTCACGTAACTTTCCACCGGCGCCATTCGCTTTTCGGAACCATAGAACGGCACGATGGTGCTTTCTCCACCGGCGTTGATCACCCCTGTACTGAAGATATGGGAGCCCGTGACGACCCCTTGACCTCCGACTCCTGCCATACGAATGTTATAACGAATCGCCATTGTCTTCCCCCTCCTCTCTCGTCACGTATGCACCAATCCTTCCTCTCTCAGTCGACCAGTCTTACCGCTTTTCGACGGCGGCGGCGGGTTTCGGGAGATATTCTTTGTACCCGTACAACTGGGACAAATACTCCTTGGCTTCATCCGTAATGTATTCCGAGAATTTGTAGCGGTCGGTCTCCACGGTTTTGGCGTCTTCCATCACCTTATCCGTCGGGATCGCGTATTCGATGTTACAGGACGTGTAGGCCTGGATGTAGCTGGGGCCGATTTCTCGCGCAACCAGCACGGCCTTTTTGATCACACTTTCAACTCGCCGCGGGTTATTGGGAACCACCGTCGCCACGTACGCGCAACCGGAAACTTTGGCCATACCCAACATATCCATTTTCTCGAACTTCTTCCCGAGCGGCGCCATTTTCAACACCTGATTCTTATTCGTCATCCCACTTTCCTGACCACCGGTGTTCCCATAGACCTCATTATCCAACATAATGGTCGTAAACTTTTCTTTTCTGAACCACGAATGCAGGGTTTGGGCGAACCCGATATCCGCCATGCCGCCGTCCCCGGCCATCACGACGACGTCTTTGGGTTTATCGCCAAACCGAAGGCGAAGGCCTCGGGTCAATCCGCTGGCCACTCCGTTCTGGTCTCCATAATTGCCATACACGAATGGGATGGCGGCTTGTGAGATCGCCAACCGGCCACAACCTGCCGTCCCGACCGTGATGGTATCTTCCGGATTGGGAAACGCCACTATGGCCAGCCGGATAAAGAGCGTCATGGCGCATCCCGCACACATAGGGTGTTCTTCCAAAATTTCCTTGAAGGTTCCCACCTGGGAGACCGAGACTTTTTTCCCAAACGGGCCATGCTCCACCATGTCCCGGTATTCTTTCGGCATGAACTTTCCAAACCCTGGTGTAAATTTGACATAATCGAGGCTCATCGTGGATCCTCCTTCTTGTATATGTTCGTATTATTCCGTCAGCAACTCAGTCCACCGACAGTATGTCCGGCATCACGCATTCAGGCTGTAATGCGTTCTTTCCCCTTCTTCTCCTACGCTCCGTTTCTCGGCGCATTTCCGGGACGTTTCAGCAACATAACGTAGATGAGGCCCTCTAGTAAAGACCTCTTACCAGCCAACCCGTCGCTTCCCCTCCTGATGCTCCGTGGAGGCGCACCATCATTGGTTGCTCGCCAACTGACTCCACGAGCCACCTTGAACCAGAGACTAGACGTTTATCCTAAAACCGAACCATGGAAGAAGGCAACAAAAAAGAAGACCCACCACTCTAAAAAGAAGCCCTATACAGGGATTTTGAGGCTAGGCCTTTGGCCCCATGTTCCTGCTTCAACGAAATACGAGGCGGGGGCAATCCGCGTCCGGTTGCAACCGTTGGAAGGAGACTCAAGCGCGTAGACGGGCTAATCCAAAATATACTGGAGAGGATCAACGACTTTATCGTTTACGGCAATCTGATAGTGAAGATGCGGTCCGGTCGAAAAGCGCCCCGTGCTACCGACCAACCCGAGGACGTCGCCCCGTTTCACCTCTTGACCGTACCGGACGAGAATCTTGGAAAGATGGCCATAGGTCGTCTCGACGCCATACCGATGATTGATCCGAATAAAATTACCCATCCTCGAATCATACGCTGCGACGACCACTTTGCCTTTGGCCGGAGCCCGCACGGTTTCTCCACGGGGGACACTGATATCCACGCCCGCATGGAAGGCCTTTTTTCCGGTAAATGGTGAAATACGTGGTCCGAACTTTGAACTCACGGGGCCTTTGACGGGCCAAATGGACGGTGTCGCGGCCCAAAGACCAACGCGTTCTCCCGCTGTTTTTTCCAATTTGGCCAGAATGCGGAGTTGTCGCACGGTCTGTCGATCGAGCCAAGACAACCCTGTTTTGATGTCAGCCGCCATCATCGCGCCGGAGTTGCCGGGATACTGGTCCGGTCCATTCACCGCGAAGGCATCGACATCCCGGATGCCTGATGCCCCATCAATGGAGGCCTCATACGGAACCTCTTCGCCGCCTTGTCCCTTGACTGCCTCGTCTTCCGCTTGTTCGGGCTCGAGCCCGAACATCACTTGCAACTTTTCGTTCAATGATTGGATGGTCAGGACACGCTGCCGCATTTCATCAACGGCTTCGGAAAACTCGACCACCTGTTCCTTGGACTGGTCGAGTTCTTCATGCAACCCTTCGAGTTCGGCTACCTGATCCGTCACCTGGTTCGTCTGTATCACGTAATGCACCAGGACACCCACTTGCACGACGGATAAAACCAAGGCAGCCAGTAGGACTCGTTTGACGGTACTCTTGCGCACACTGATCCTGAAAGGATTCCCTGTCAATCCCCGAAAAAGCACAAACATCCATCTGTCATCAGAGAGATTCACGGAATCGAGTCGGGGTCGCGGGTAGCGATGGCCCTTGGGTGGCATGCACTTGTGTACTGGGGTACGGCGCATACTTTACTGAACACAATCCTCAAGGGTCAATCAGGTGGAATACTGCTTTTGATAAAGGGACCGCCGCCCACTACCGGGGAGAAATGAGTTAGAGCGGCAGGCAGGTTAACGGGGCACGTGGGTCATGGCCTTGACCCACGCCAGATATTCGCTTGAGCCCTTCACCACCGACAAGGCGAGAATTTCGGGAACCTCATAGCTGTGGAGGGTTGTCACTTCGGCTTCCAGAGCTCCGTAGGCGTCGGCAGTCGATTTCATGACCAGCAGCCATTCATCTTCCTCGCAGACTTTGCCTTCCCATTCAAAAACGGAAATAACGTTGGGCACGACCGTGACGCAAGCCGCCAGTTTTTTCCCCACCACGCCCCGACCGATCCGAAGCGCTTCTTCCCGGCTCGAAGCCGTTACCAGAACGACAAGGGTGTCCACGATCGACCCTCACCTTGCAAGACCATGTCCCCTGGACCTCCTGCCGTCTCAACGCTTGAGGCGTTCGGGAGCTTTTTCCACCAAATCCTTCGTGGCAAGCCGCAGTGCATCCTGAAGGCCTTTCGGGTAATTCATGACGGAATCCTCCAACCCGCGATAGAGGCTTTCCGTTTCCCGCGCCTCAAATTCCATGGCAAAACCCCACAGTGCAGTGTCCGGCTCGCCCGCCGGGGTTAACTGCACGAACATTTCCACTTCAGTCCGGGTCGATCCCATCGGCAATCCGGCCACCCACAACAGCGTGCCGGCGGGACCCAACCCGTACGTGGAAATATGCCGCTCCCACCGCGTCGAATACAGTTGTCCCCGCAAGACATAATCACTGGGAGGCAGTGGTTGATCCTGGTCGACAAACGTCACGGAAGAAAACACGTTCGTCTTGCGAATTTCATCCGCCAGGGCACGCGCAAAATCGCGTGTCGGGGAAAAGGTCAATTTGTCGACGGGTGCGGGGCTCTCAATCGTCTCGGGCCGATCATAGGTCGAACTGGCATGAGGCACGAAAGGAATCGCGGCTGCCCAATATTGTTCACGCACCTCCGTACCCCGCTTATCTTCAAGAGGCACGACCACCAGACTGCCGGCTACCTGCTGGTCAGACGTCGCGTCCAAGTACGTCTTGTCCGGGGGAGGCGGATACTGCCAATCCCGTGAGCCCAAGCAGCCCGTTATCGTCAATGACACGATCATAAGAATACCGCACGCCTTATGTACGACAGACAGGCGACTCATATGTTGCCTCCTTTGGCAAGCAACAGTTTCCAACCGTTGCAATGATGGGTAATGCATGTACGACCACGACTTGGCATATTGCCGCACCTGTCACGTCGAACGGGATAACGATGCGACTTCAGTGCCTGAACCCTCCGGCACCCGCGAACTGTTCCATCAGCTCTGAATACGTTCGGGTAACCGGAAATTGAGGATATTCGGAACAAATCGTATCCGGGGGACGAAAGAAAAACCCGGCATCGGCCTCCTGCAGCATCGACACGTCATTATAAGAATCTCCCGCAGCCAACACGTGAAAATTCAGACTCTTGACGGCTGCGACCGCGTGGCGTTTCTGGTCCTTTTGCCGGAGCGAATAATTCCGGATGTAGCCTTCGCCGTCAATCTCCAGGGTGTGACAGAATAGGGAAGGATAGTGCAGTTGTTTCATCAGGGGACCGACCAGGTCATAATAGCTGTCCGACAAAATAATGACCTGACACCGCTCCCGCAGCCACGTCAAAAATTCCACGGCGCCGTCCAGGGGTTTCAGACCCGCGACCACCTCCGTGATATCCGACAGCTTGAGATGAAATTTCGCCAGAATGTCCAGGCGAAGCTTCATGAGTTCGTCATAGTCGGGGATGTCCCGGGTCGTGACCTGCAAGTCGGCAATCCCCGTTTTCTCGGACACTGCCAGCCAAATTTCCGGAGTCAGCACGCCCTCCATATCCAAACAGGTCACCACGGGTGATTTCATACGCCCCTCAAAACCGCTCACGTTTCGGATGAAAAATAAAAGGACAACACGGAAAGAATTCCAGAAAGGAGACTATTGTATAAAAACCGAAGAGAGACTACAAATTTTTTCATCCCGAAGGCGGCTCCAAAATCCCGGCGCTTCCATCCGGTCACTTACCCAAAGGCAATGAGCAGGCCGAACGCGAGGTAGCACAGGCCATTGAAAATCAGATGATAGGGCTTCAAGACATGGGACCGTAAATGAAATTTGAGATAGACCGCGGCCAGGATCGTCAACCCTATCCCCCACAGAGCTTCCTTGCGCGGAACCCATGGCGTCAACAACACCCCCAAGGCAGGAAGCAGGCTGCCTTGAAACACCATCGCCCCGGTGATGTTGCCGAAGGCCAGGGTATCCCGGCCACGCCGCACCCAAATAATACTATTCACTTTTTCCGGCAATTCGGTGGCCACCGGCACAATCAACAACGACAACGCCAAGGTGGAAAGCCCGAGCCAGGCGGCCAAATGCTCCACCCCGTAGACGAAACCCTTGGCCCCGGCGATGATGAACCCGAATCCGATGACCAGTTGCAGGAGGACCGTGGGGAGGTTCTCGGGAATGCGGAACCGGCTCAAAAACAGGGGGTGATCCGCCTCGGTTCCGTGACCCTGCTCAACCAGACCCTGTGAGGCGCGAATCGTCAACAGCAAATAGATGAAATAGCTCAAGATCAAGACCAACGCCAACGACACCCGTGCTCCTTGCCACTCCGGAGGCACGAAAATCGCGAGAGTCGCCAACGCAAAGGCAAAGAGAAACCAATTCAGGTCCCGGTGCACGCCGGTGGGTTCGGGACGAAAGGCCTGAGCCCACCCGCGACGCCGCGCGGCGAACGTCCCCATCAAGAAAAACGTGACGGTCGAAAGCATGAGCGGCGCACCTAAAATAGCCCCCACTCCGACGTCGTGCCGGACCGACAGATCCCCGCTGGCGGCCAACACGGCCACGACCGGGACCATCGCCTCGGGCAAGGCCGTGCCCACGGCCGCAAACACCGATCCCGTGACCCCTTCCGAAATGTTGAGCCGTTGGCCGAAATGTTCGAGCGCGTTGGTAAACGCTTCCGCGCCGACCAGGATCACAATCAACGAAATAAGTAAAATCCACAATTCCATAGGGTGAGGCTTCCTCGACGAGCCACCGTCGGTGGCATGGCACCGTGGACCTTGCTCACGACATGACGTTGCACTAGACTATCGTCATGAGCGATGAAATGGGAATCATCGTGGGCTGTCTGGCCGGGTTGCTCGCCTGTCGATTCGGAATCCGGTGGTGGCGCAACCGAAAGGCGGCCAAACAAGCCGATGAGCTTCTCTCCAACGTGGTGAAAGGCAAAGATGCCTTTCGCCGGTAATGCGATATCCCCGCTCGGGGACAGGAAGGGCTCAAGCGCGTAGGTATCAAACCGCAGCTTGGTTTGGCAACACCAGGCGCCTGACGTTTCTTTTTCTCGTGAGGGAGCCCCCTCATCCGTGTTCTCGACACCTGCCATTTCATGAGTGACGCCTCACAACGCGCCCGAATTCATCTCCACCGCGGCAATCTCTCGGAAGCACGCCATTGGTACGCAGAAGCCGTGAAAGAGGCACGGAATGGCGAAAAGGATCAGGCCCTGACCGCCGCGTTGGGCAACCTCGGCAACGTGTACGCGCAACTGGGAGAATACACCGAAGCAGAAGCCTGTTATCACGAAGTGCTCACGCTTCAACGCCGTGAACACCATCCGTCAACAGTGGGAGAAACGTTGGTCAACCTCGGCAACCTCAAAGCGGAGTCGGGCAACTTCGAAACGGCCAGGGCGTATTATTTAGAGGCCATTGACGTCCTTCACCCCATTGAACACCATCGCGCCCTGGGCATCCTGTACAACAACCTGGCGTTAATGGAACTCGCCACCGGGCAACCCGGCACAGCCGTCGTTCATTTTCAACGGGCACTCGAGTGCCACCGCACGGTCGGTGACGAATTGGGATTGGCCAACACCTTCAGTCAATTCGGCAAGGCGTTGCTCGCTCAAGGAGACCTGCAACAAGCGGAACGGTGTCTCAATAACGCGAGTGAACATTTTATCAAGCTCGGGCAGGAACCCAGCGAAGCCGCGGTGCTCCGCCTCCTGGCCGATATCTACGAAACCAGGGGCGACCACGTGTCCGCGTGGCGTTGCATGGAACGAGCCGTTCACGTGGACAGGCGGTATCACCTCCCGGAAATCGAGAACGATCAAGAACGCCTCGCCCTCTTCCACGCACGGGGAAAAGAGGCTCGAACCTCATCCGCGCCGCCGGCGTCCCCTGCAACGTTCAAAAATCAAAGGCCAGTTGAATAGGTCCGTCGAGCTTGTGACTCGCGCTCGGAGAGAGCTTGCCCCGGACGCGATCCGGGGGCTGGGGTGAGGACTCCCCACCCGTATTGCGGACGCCAATTTCCTGCAGAGGCCCGCGGCACAACCCGCATCGATGCCGTTTCGTGGAGAGGGTGTTGCGTTGGCGATGAAACGCGTGCCCGCACCGCACACAGCGCCACGTGAACTTCGCGGAGTCTTGGGCTTCTCCGCCAAGCGTATGATAAATCGTGATCCCCAAGCCATTGGCATTCATCAAGGCCATGATCCGTCGAAATTCCCGTCCATGCGAAGGACACCATTTCTTGACGTCGAACTGCCATTGATGAATCATCTCATGGGCCAGGGTCCCCCGTATTTCTTCAAACGATTGCCCGGAAAGGAGCGGAACCGACAGACGAATGATGCGCCCTTTACCATGTCGTTCCTCAGGGGCCACCCAAGAAATACGCGGGCCCGTTCGGCTCCGAAACAGGCCGGCCGACGCCGTCAGGCGGGTGCTCCATTGAATCTCAATGGCCGGCAACCGGTTCCCGAAATACGATTCGTTCAACTCTTGCCAGATCGACTGAAGATGCTCGACGGAAAGGGGAACGGTGATTGGAGTACGAAGCGCCATGTCCCTCCACACTGCTCCTCATGGAGTATGAGGCCACGCTATGGTACCATGATTGCTTGGTAAACCAAAGGGTTGGAGGTCGGGTTACGCCCTTCGACAAGCTCAGGGCTAACCCGACCTACGGAAGCTGTCATCCTCGACATTTTTAATCGAGGATCCAGTGTCTTTTCTTCTTCCTCCGTTTGCACGGATAACGACACTGGATTCGTGAGTACACTAGAACCATGATCCCCGAAGCGAACATGATGCACCATCTACCGTCCGATCAAGCCTTCATGCACGAAGCGTTGCGGGAAGCGGAACAAGCCGCTTCCGACGGCGAAGTGCCCGTGGGAGCGATCCTCGTGCATGAGAACACCATCGTGGCCAGGGGACGAAACACCAGAGAACGCCAACAGGACCCCACAGCCCACGCGGAACTCATGGCGATCCGGAATGCGGCCGTAAAGTTGCAATCCTGGCGATTAACTGGCACAACCCTATACGTGACGCTGGAACCTTGCCTTATGTGTGCCGGCGCCATGCTGCAAGCGCGGATTCCTCGCTTGGTCTTCAGCACCTGGGACCCCAAAGCCGGGGCATGCGGGTCTCTGTTCGCGGTCCATGAGGATACCCGCTTGAATCACCAAATTGCCGTCACGTACGGGGTATTGGAAGACGAGAGTCGTGACCTGCTGCAACGGTTCTTTCAACGGCTCAGGCAGAACCAGCCCCTGACCATGACCTGACAGAGCTTACCGATATACGGAGAGGTGCGAGAGTGGCCGAATCGGGCGGTCTCGAAAACCGTTGACCGGCAACGGTCCGTGGGTTCGAATCCCACCCTCTCCGCCATACCATCAACAGCAAGGCGACGCAGAGTGGAGCCACAGCTTCAACCAATAGCTGGACAAGACTACTCGTCTTCCTTCCCGGCCTAGATACTCTTGCTTCCCGCCCCCATGGACTCTCACCAAACCACTCACGGTTTAGTCCGTCCTTTGGCAAAGCAGTAACCGTTCCTCGGCTTTCTTCGGCCCGAAAGCCACCCATTTCCCATCTTTGACCGAATAACAGAACGCGCAGGTTCGATCCTCAAACGGAGAGAGCCCCATCAACCAATCAGAGGAAAATCCGGATTGATATTCCAAAGGCAAAAAGGCGGCAAAGGATGAAACCACTCCCGCCGGGCGTGCCGAGGGTTTGTCTTCCGGGAGTTGTTCGGTCATCCGACCCCACCTCCCGTTTCTGCGACCCCCGCTCGATGCAGGTCCCGCACCGTCTCGGCCAACCGGTCAATGGTGTGCGCCGTAATATCCCGGAACGACAACATGGCATCCTCATGGCCGGCCTGAGCACATAGAGCCATCGTATAGCAAGAGGTCCCGCCTCGGACGATTTTCAGTGTGAGATTGGCTTGGTGACAATGAACTCCGACAAATAACCCAACATCGATCCGATTATGCCAGATGGTTAAGTTGGGATGATTGGGGTTAATCTCCACCTCCGGATTAATCTTGGGGTATTTGGGCCGGTAATCAGGCATAGGGATCAACATCGCCCGTTGGTGGGGCATCACGCAGGACTTAATCGTCTCATAGAGATGGCGTACCGCCACGGCTTTTTGAGCGGCAGCCTCATTCCATGCCCAGAGCACCAAGGGGCCTGGAAAGATCGTCGGCACCTTGGCCAACAAAAACTGTCGCGCGGCCTCTTCAAAGGCCGCCTCCTCGGATACCCGATGCCCATAAAGAATGGCTTGCCCGGGGTCCGGAAGCCGTACTCCCATATTCGCGGCAGCCGGAGGAAGGAAATGCTCGGGGCCTGGACGTACTTCATAGGATGCTTTCATTCATTCACTCCGCTCTTGGTCATTCATACGATTGCATGGCTCGGTGATGACATCAATGACATCTCCCACCTGGGCCATACCGGAACATTCCAGCACGACAACTTTAACTTGGCAGTTGACGACTAACTCCTTGAGCCCCCAAGCAATCTCATCCCGCGCATCACAACAGACGCATCCGCCACTGATTTCCCGGATCTCCTCAACCAGGTTCGCCGCCAGAGGTCCGTCGACACTGACGGCACCCGCTTCGTTCATCAGGACGCCGGCTCGCACCCCACGCTGCTGCCAGTGCCTCAACAATTGAAGGAGCAACGTGTTTTGCCCGCACCCCGGAACCCGGACAGGAAGGTGACGGAGAGTTTTCGTATCATTTTCGATCCTTAGTCATTTCGTCAGCCGCACGACGGAACCAGGCAATCGTTCGCTCTAGATGATCGATTCCATAGAGCCTTGCAAAGTCTCTGGTCTTCGCATGCTTGTCATCTTGCAATTCAGCCAAGCGTTCTCGAATATACGTCGACGTCAACCGGATATGGCAACGGACCTCGATGCAGTTTCGCCATTGCACGTACGAACGAGGAATCACGTTATCGCTCACGTTTGACTCGGCCCCAGGAACGCATTGAAATTGGATGCCACTCGAAACGATAACTCGCGCCAGGCCGACGCAAAATTCTCGGCCGGCACGACTGGGCGCGTGCCGTTGTCCCACTCAAGCAGGGTTGATCGTCGGTACTCGATCCCCAATTGCTCGACGATGTTTACCTCGTAACGCCGCATCCAATCGATCAAATCCAAGGTCAACGTTGCGCACGCATTTCGCTGGGATGTAGTCGGCGCGTTCAACTTCGGAAGATCTGCATCGGACCAGGGCGGGCAATCCAGCGTCGCATGTGTTGTATATCGAGGTTGAAACTCGTAGCGGGGCAGGAAGACGCCACCCCACTGACCATCTCCGTAGAACACACCAAAACCACGCAGCACGACACATCGGCCCCGCGGCATCGCCAAGGCATACACGCTAGCACAGTCTTTGCGATCGGCGGGCGGCGCGATGCGATCAAAGCCGATATCGAGCAGCCAATTGCCTTCGGGCCGCAGAATATCGCAACCCCAGCACCACATCTGTTGGCTTAGCAGGGCCACCGCTTGTGCAAGGAGTTCACCTTCAGCGCGTTCGTGATCATTCACTTGAAAGGCTGTTGACATCTCAGTCAGCCTCGGCAGTCGCAATCGATGCGATGTTGGCCAACAGCCATGCGGAGGCAGCAAACAACTGCAACCAATCCCCACTGGAGCTGATCCCGTAAGTCAGCATGCTGGCAATCCAGCAAACGCTGGCAGCCGTTTGTCCGAGCCATTCGACGCGCAGGGCCCGTGCCAGTCGGTTTCGCCCCACAACAGACGCGATCCCCCTCCTCGCGGCCTCGCTCATCGCGGTCGGTCCACTCGAAGGCGCGGCGAGTACCCACCCGGCTGCCCCTTCGTCGTTCCCCGTCAACATACGCACTCCTGCCCACAACAGGAGAGATCACTGAGATACATGCCCCAGTTGCGGTACGTTTCCAATCCTTCCGCCGGCAGCCCTAACGAGGTCGCTATGGCTTTGGCGACGACGGCGAAACGTTGTCGATACTTGAAGATAAAGCAAAAGACGTGATTGTCATGACGAACAGCGGGGCCGCAGAGAAATACTCCCGGCACAATGGTCGACTCATCGTGCTCGCTCAGCAACGGATAGCCATCGACGCGTCGCCCGAACAATTCTGCGACCAGCTTGTGACTGCCTTCAAATCCACCTGCCAAGAGTGGCGGCACACGAGTTTGAAACCGACGTCCGTCCCGCGCTGTGACTTCATACGTGGCGTCCACGCGGGTGACAGAGGCGATTGGCGTTTCCGGAAACAACTCCACTTGTTCCTCGAACCAATCTTCTCGCATCCGTTCCAGCGAATACGTTGAGAGGGCGATACTGGGATCGTAACTCTCGTCTTGCCACGGACAACTTTTGTCGAACAATCGTACCCGTTTGTCGCGATACGCCAAGTGGTAGGCCGCGTCGACACCACTCTCGTAGCCACCGACAATGATGAAGTCGTCTCCGCCAAGTTCTTCATAGCTGGCAATTGTCGCAGTGTGTCGACAGAGTTTGCTGCCAACAAACCCACTCAAACGTGGGTATTGGAACTCGCCAGCGGCCCAAATGACATGCTTGGCTCGAAAAATGTCATCGGCCGTATCGATGCGAAAATCGTCGCTAACTTTTGTTATCCGCGTCACGCTGGTCTTCTCGCGTATCGGCAACTCGAAAAACTTCGCGACTCCCCGCAAGTGCAACGCATATTCCCTGCCCGTCGGATGCTCAACCTCTAAGCTGAACGCGGGCGAAACACCAATCGCGATCGAGTTCAAATCGAGCATACCCATCGAATTGGTCGGAAATGAGGGGGTGATGAATCGAGTCTCGGCCGGCCATGAGGCAAACGACGATCCGACCGTGTGTCGCTCAAGCACGATAAAGCTCTCAATACCGGCATGCTTTAGGGCTATCGCAACCCCCACACCCGCGGCACCACCACCGACGACGACGACATCGTAAGTATTAACGTTCGTTGCAGTCGTCATCGAGCGTTCCTCTCGGTCACTGCACCGCTGCAACAACCACACAGACAATCGCAACGGCGGTGACGCACATCACTCGAATCAACCGGGCCTGCATCCCTCCTACCACCCCGCCACACTCATCCGTAGCGCGCTTCACATTTGAGCGCGCTCTCGTCGAACCCTTGTGAGCCTAATCCAATCCACTCGAATATTTTCCCAGTGCGACCGATCCGGCTTATCCCCGCCTCCGGAATGGGCGGTCCGACGTCCCAGCCGCCATTCATGGCCAGCCCTCTACCAACTCGACTTTTTCACGCCGGGAATATCCCCCCGTAAGGCCAACAAACGAAAATCGATGCGGGACATGCCGAATCGTCTCAGGAATCCACGGGTCCGGCCTGAAATAAGACATCGGTTTCTCACTCGGCTTGGGCTGGCATTGCGGGGCAGCGCCTGCAGCCGCCGTTGCGCCTCCATCCGGTCTTCCAAAGAAGACCCGGGATTTCGGATAACTTCCTTTAAATTGGCTCGTTGGTGGGCGTGCCGCTTCACCACCTCTTGTCGTTTTTCATTCTTAATGATGCAACTTTTTTTGGCCATAGGACCTTCCTTTCCTCAAGGTGTGATTTTTTCCCAATGTCACCCTTTTGGATTAACCATTGTCTTGGTTCATTCATCCACCAATTTCGACCAACCAATCGTTCTCTGAATACGCTAGCTGATTGGCAATCAAATACAGCTGGGCAGTGAGAGGAACGAGCTTATGAGTTGAAAATGATTTGAAACGCCAACTGATGGCTAGCATGCCAGCAATTGCTTCTGCTGCCTCGGCTTATACCAAGACACTTCGCTTTCATGAATAACTTTTCAGTGAACGTCAGAAATTATTAAATGAAACGTCTTTTTTCTGGAGATGAGTGTATGACGAAGAGGAAAGGCCGAACAAAGAAATGTGGGAGTGTGGGCGCTACCAAGGAAGCAGGTGATGACGGAGCGCGCGGGGTTGGCTCTTTGTTCGGTTACCGCTTACTCAAAAAGGCCTTACATAATCCCTATCCCAGGCTCAGGCCTACAGTATGACGTTATAATACCATGTCAGAAAGCCGGCTAGAGGATTCTCCTCTCAGATCAATCGAACCGCTGGAACCACTCGACGATTCGCGGCCGTTGTGGCTCGCCGCGTATAGGGGCACTCCCCTCTTCCCGTGCTCGCAGCAAGCGGTAGCGGGTGAAAAAACTTGACTCTGTACTGAGGTACGGAGTGTATACTTCAGACATGAAAAAGACCGATAAAGAACTGATGACGATTGGAACCTTAGCCAAGGCAGCCGGGGTTGGGGTAGAGACAGTCCGCTTTTATCACAGGAGGGGTCTTCTGGAAAAGCCATCTCGAACGTCAGGTTTTCGAAAGTACTCGGAATCTGATGTACGGACAATCAAGTTTGTGAAGAGAGTTCAGGGGCTTGGATTCTCTCTCAAAGACGTTCAAGATCTCCTAGGCCTTGCTCTTTGTTCCCGGGAAACACGACCCTTTATTGCAAAGACTTGTAACGAGAAGATCGATCAAATTGAACAGAAGATAGCCGACTTGAGTAGGATGGTGGGAATGCTCCACGAGTTTTCCCTAATCTGTGGAAGTGAAGCGTCGAATGATTCTGAATGCAGGCTCCTGGATTGCTTTGAAAACAATTGGGAGTGCTGCAAAAAATGAGGAGGAGAACGCCATGAAAGATTCTTGTGGATGCTGCAAAAATGGCAAGTGTGCATGCAAGACAACGACGTGTGGCTGCTGTTGTGGAACTGAAGTTTGTCGCTGTGGTGCGTCATGCGTCTGTGGTGATTGCTGTAGCGGGTGCTGCAAGGCCTCGAGCCGTATGTAACTGCAATTGAGTCTCAATCTGACGTGGAGGCCATTAATTTGCGGACATGGGACTGACTAAGAGCTGGGGATCTATTCGCTGGGTAAAGAGGTTCATTCGCCAATCCAAATGGGGACCCGTCGCACGGCCCGATTTACCCAATTCAGCAATGAAGTCTCCTTGCGCAATACGATCGCCCTTTTTTACCAAAATTTTGTTCAGGTGGAGAAACGTGGAGGAAAGACCATGGCCATGATCAAGAATCAAGGTAGCCCCCGAAAAAAACATATTAGGGTGGGCCAGGGTGATCACTCCACCCGCGGGGGCTTTGACTGGAGTTCCAATGGCCTCCGCAATGTCTACACCAAAATGTGGCCGGCGGGGCTCACCATTCAGGATGCGTTGGCTGCCATAGACTCCTGTTATTTTTCCCATGACAGGCCAGATGAAACCATCCTCAAAATCCGTACGAGGCGCATCCAGCATTCTGGCAGCTTTAGCTAACCGGGCGTCTTCTTGAATTCTAGCAAGATCCCGTTTATGAGGATTGACCTTTCGAGGGGGTAACCCGTTAATGCGCTGAATCTTATATTTCCTTTTCTTAATAGACAGAACACGATGTTCTTTCTTCCCGTTGGGGTAGGTAATTGCCAGCTTCACCCTCTGGGATGCATCTCTTCCAAAACCCACCAAAAACATTCCTTGGGGAGATACGCGGACTTTCCGTCCATCTACCCATACTTTGGCCCCCGGAACAGTCGTGCCTTGAACCAGACCGCCCTGAACCATCGGGCCCTCCAAAGAAAGACTCTCTTGCCCTGCCCCTGCTGCCTGAACATAAACCGCCCCCATCCACCCCAAAACCAATAAAGACAGAACCCTCACCATATTTTTCAATGACCTTATTAAGGTTGCTTTTTCTTCTTCCAGTCGATTGGGCTTCGAGCCAATATTTAAATGGATTGCAGGGGGAGATGTGGCATGGGAAGCCTTGAAGTGGCCCCATACCCTGCTTTGGCAATTGAATGGAATATGACGTGTCACGTATTCACCCGCACATCGGAAACCTCAGTGCTTGCGAGGTACATGCCCTCCATGCGACCGGCAATCATGTCCACAGCCCTGTATGCCCAACCCGCCCCCATAAATGTTCTTGAGCGTGGGAGGAGGAGCGGTCGAGCCTGGTGGAGGATCCGATGACGCCCGGCTTTTGGCCATAACATCAGCCCCTGCCGAAAATACCGACGGGGTCTTCTCCAACGGTGCCCCGCATTCGCGACAGGCCGTCACCGGCGCATCATGCATGTTCTGCCAAAAGGAAAACCGCTTGGGACAAAACAATGACTTCAAACAATATTCGGCTTGATATTCATAGATGGGCATACACTTCCCTTTCTCCTTGCCCATTCAGCGTCAAGGCATAATCCGGTTCTTCACGGAGTTGACTGCAGCATTGCCTGCCTTATTCGTCTTTCGTTCTTTGAAACACCGTCACCCCGCCGACCAAGGTCCGGACAACCGCACCACGAAGTCGCCACCCAGCGAACGGGCTGTTCCGCCCCTTCGACCGAAACCGCTCCGGATCAACCGTCCATTCCATCCTTGGATCGATCAACACCACATCAGCCTGCGCACCGGCGGCCAACGTCCCGCACGATAGGCCAAGCAAACGGGCCGGGGCTGACGTCAGTTTTTCTATCATGGATTCCAGGGACAACAGGCCCCTTTCTACCAGCCGAAGAGAAAGCCCTAAGGCCGTTTCAAGCCCGACTATTCCAAATGGAGCCTTGGACAACCCCCACTGCTTCTCATAGGCAGCATGCGGGGCATGATCGGTGGCTATGGCATCAATGGTGCCATCCTGCAACCCGTCGCGGACCGCCTGGACATCCGCATTTCGACGGAGGGGAGGATTCATTTTCGCCAATGCGCCCTGCTCCCGCACAGTCTCTTCGGTCAACATGAAATGATGGGGGCAAGCTTCCGCGGTCACCCGAACTCCGGCGGCTTTGGCCGTCCTGACGGCCTCCACGGCATTCGCCGTACTGATATGCGCGATATGTAGATGACATTCCGTTGCCTTGGACAACGCGATATCCCGTTCCACCATCCTGGATTCCGCTTCAGAAGGGATGCCTCGGACTCCCAAGAGACGGGAAAGGGCCCCTCGGCCATACATCCGCACCCGGCCAATGACAGATCTTCGCAATGATCGATCACCGGCAGATCCAAGGCCCGAGCCTCTAACATCGCCTGTCGCATGACGGCATGCTCCATCACGGGACGGCCATCATCCGAGACAGCCACACATCCGGCCCCACGCAAGCCCCGAAGGTCTGCCGGCTCTTTCCCTTGTAATCCCTTGGTGATGGCCCCGATTGGATGTACGCGAACCAGCCCGGTAGCATGCACCCGGTCATGAATGGTCTCGGTCACAGCAGGGGAATCATTGACGGGATTGGTATTGGGCATGCAACAGACGGTCGTCAACCCTCCGGCAGCGGCTGCAGCAGTTCCAGTCTCGATGGTTTCTTTGTACTCATAACCCGGTTCCCGTAGATGGACGTGCAGATCGACCAATCCCGGTGCCACGATCAACCCGTCCGCCTTGATAAGGTCGGCATGTGAGGGAAGAGCCGTCTGTGGAGGCGTCACCTCGGCGATACGCCCTTGGCTGATCCAGACATCCCCCACACCATGCCACCGTCCAGGGTCGATGACCCAACCGCCTGAGATGATGCATAAGTCGGCAGGATAGTTCAGGGATTCCCCTAGTGCGGGAGCATGGTCAGCATGCCGATGGTCACCATTCCGGTCAGCATCATGGCAAACGGCCAAGCCCCACTGGCCGCCCCGTGCCGGCCATGTAAGTCGGGAACCAGATCGGCAAGACCGATATACAAAAAACTGGCGGCGGCCAACATCAAGGCATAGGGCACGATCGGCTCCGCATAGGCCAAGCCCCCAAACGCCAACACCACCCCTGCGAGGATCGCCATACCTGACAGGGTATTGGCCCAAAACGCCTCCCACTGGGAAAATCCGCTCGACAGCAGAATGGTGAAGTCACTCAACTCCTGCGGAATTTCATGACCCAGAACCGCCAACGTCGTGACCAGACCCAGAGCAGGGGACGCGACACAGGCCACGCCGATGGCAATACCGTCGGCAAAGTTATGAACGGCATCGCCGATCAGGATCAATGCCCCGGCTTCTCGGCGAACGGTCGAGCCCTTCGCATGCCCGCGAGGCTTGAGTTCAGCAGCCTCCCCGTGCGCATGGCGCCAGATCACCATCCATTCCAGAATAAAGAACAGGACCAACCCCGCCAACAAAGCGATGCCCGCCTCATTAATCGAAATGGCTTCGAGTGCCTCGGGAAGCAGCCCGATGGTCGCAGTCGCCAGCATCGTGCCGGTCGCAAACCCCAGCAGATTCGGCATCATCCATTGCCGCCACCCATCCGGTATAAACAGCACCAGACCTGCAGGTAATAAGGCACCCAGGCTGCCCAGCAACCCCATCAAGATGACAAACATCCATGTGGATTCTTGGGGCAGGCTCACGCGTTTGGGCCGATCTGGTCAGGGCCACAAACCTGACCATGATACATCGAAACCCGCCCGGTGTTAGCCATGTCCATGGACCGGTGGCAGTTCATGTTTGACTCGTGGCAATAATTCGGTGAGGTTGCAAGGGCGATGATCTATGTCGAGCTGGGGAAGGATGATCTGTTCCATGCCCAAGCGGCAGGCTCCGGTCGACCCCGGCAGCAGAAACACAATGGTGTCGCCGCACACCCCGGCATCCGCCCGGGATTGAATGGTAGAGGTCCGGATTTCACGGTAACTCAGCCAGCGAAATAATTCGCCGAAGCCCGGAATCGGCTTGGAAAACAGCGAACGGACGGCCTCCGGCGTCACATCCCGTTGGGTCACGCCGGTCCCGCCCGTCACGATCACGTATTCCACCGCCGGGTCCGCCACCCAGGCGGCGATCGTTTCCCGAATGGTCTCATATTCATCCGGACACAGTTTGCGGTCGGCCACGCGATGCCCAGCCCGCATCAATCGATCAACAATGGCGGAGCCACTCGTATCCGTTTCGATCGTTCTGGAATCCGAGACCGTCAAGACCGCCACCGCCACGCTGAGGCCGGCTCTTTTAAGGTCTGCTGTTTCCGTGGTTGCACCCTCTGCCTGACTCATTCCATCACCTCATGGTTCGATAATATAATCATCCGTGTGCTGACTCCGCCGCTCTCTCCGAATGACACACGCCGGACGGACGGAAGCCAGATGCCAGCCACCTCCACAAATTCGTTGACATAACTTTCCATCCCGATCACCGCCTGAGCATCCAGCGAAAAGTAGGTCATCACATAATGACTGGACGCTTGCCGGCCATCCGGGGCGGTGTCGTACCGTTCTATGGTATTCACCCGGCGTTCGGTCATGGGGGTGATGCGCCCGATTTGCGTATATTGTCGGTTCTTGAGGCGGTACCAGGACTCGAGTCGTCCTCCGGTCAACAGCACACGGCGCCCCCGGGGATGAGCACAACCGGCATCCTCTTCGGAATCGAAGGATAAGATGTAGCGGCCGTCACCATCCTCAAACGGCGAATAGGCCAAATGCATGCCCTGCGTCCACAGCCGTTCGCGCACCCATTCCTGTAACGCCGGATCGGCACAGGGCAAGTCCACGGTGGTTTCTTGTCGAGGCACCAACTGAACCGTTCCGAGGACAATCGTTCCGTTGTCGTTGAGGGTGACGTCGGCTCGATATCCGCCAAACTCTTTGGGCCACTTGTACATCCGGGCATGGGCCTCTCTGACCAGACGTCGCGCCTCGGGGTCGTCGGTCAGCTTCAGGCCGTGTGCTATTGTTGCGTCAGTCACGCCGTTTCCCGCTTCTCCAATACATCGTGGCTTCCATCATCATGATGATGTTCCCCATCCAGCGCCATGGCTTGCACATCCTGTTGCGTCACCTCATCCGTCGTTTTATGAATCTTGAACTGGGTCGTCTTTCCCGGTCCTTCCAAAAACGCGATGACCGTTTCAATGGGCGGACAACCGGGCTCCCGGCACTCCAATTCGGTCACCATGACCGTGGTCTCTTCCGGCAAAGACCAGGCCGAACGAGCCCAGGATTTGATGCGATCCGCCTGATCCGGATCAATGCGGCGGCGGCCTCCAAATAAATTCATCATTTCTCCCCCACGCCTTCCACGGCAAAGAGCGCCACCGTTCCGTCATCGGCTCCCGCCGCCAGACAGACATCGGTCGGACTCCAGGCCACACAGGACAGGCCTCCCGACACAGGCAGCTCCTGATTCACCCTCGGCTTCGCCTTCCCGGGCTTCCACAAGCAGAGCAACCCGTCTTCTCCTACCGTCGCCACCACCCGCTGACGGGGGTGACAGGCAATTGCCTGAATCCATCCCAGATGGCTGTTCAAAAGCCGACCACTGGATCCTTCGAATTTTTGGGCCGACCACGCCACCAAATCAGGGCCGGCTGCTGTCCATAAAGATTCTCCATAGGGATCGAAGACCACATGCCCGACCTTGCAGGGATAACCGGCCATATGCCAGTTCTGGTCGGTCGAGAGACTCCATAAATGGACCGACCCATCCAAATTTCCCGCGGCCAGATACTGCCCGTTCGAACTGATTGATAACGACAGGAGTGCCCCCTCATAGGGAAACGTCTTCACAGGAGAGTCCATCCCAACCTGCCACAGCGTCGCTCCTCCGTAACAGGAGGAAAAAATTTGGCCCGGATACCCCTTTCGCCAACAAAGGTCGGACACGGAACTCTTATGATCCGAGGTCTCCCATTCCACAGAACACCCGCCCGACTCCGACCACTTCAGGATCTGCAGGGTTTTTCCCGAGGTCATCGCCAGCCGTTCGCCGCCGGATTCCCACGCCAAATGTTCCACCCAGCCCTTTCCATCTCCCACCGGGACCACGGCACGCTCTTCTCCGGAATCGACGTCCCACACACGTCCCACTCCGTCTTCCCCGGCGGTTGCGAGAATTTGTCCTCCGGGATGCCATCCCTCCGCCAGTATCGCGCCTTGATGTTTCGGGTTACGGAAGACACACCGCTGGGATCCCACATGCCACACCGCGACTTGGCCGCTTGCATCCGCAGCCGCCAATCGGCTGCCGTCCGGTGAAAACATGACGGCATGGATGTATTCATCCAATGGAAACGTCCAGATCGACTGCAATTGGATTTTGGCCCGAGACCGCACTAAACGAGGCATAATCGAAACCCTTCGACCAGCCGGTCGCGATCGAGGTTGCGGCCGATGAACACCAATTGGTTCCCCCTCGGCTCCGTGGCCCGCCATGGCCTGTCAGGACGACCGTCGAACAACATATGCACGCCTTGAAAGACAAAACGTTCATCCCGTCCCTTCACATCCAGGATACCCTTCATGCGAAAAATGTCGGCACCCATGCCCGACAGCACGTCCCGAAGCCAATCATTCATCCGAGCCTCATCCACCTGCCCTGGTTCGGCAATCGACACGGAGTAGACCGACGGATCATGCTCGTGGGCTTCCTCGCCTAAAAAGTTCGGGTCGATTTCCAGTTTCCGGCCCAGATCAAACGCCCCCACATTCAACAGGCGTTCGATTTCCAACCGGGCATCCCGGGTCCGGTAGATTTTGGTCATGGGATTGATGGCCCGCACGCGGGCCTCCAGCCGCTCCACCTCCCCGTCGTCCACCAGATCGATTTTATTCAGGAGAATCACGTCCGCAAATGCGATCTGCTCCTTGGCTTCGGGACTGGTGTCGAGATGCTCCCAGATATGCTTGGCATCCACCACCGTCACAATGGCATCCAGCATCAACCGGCGCTTCATGTCATCGTCCACAAAAAAGGTTTGTGCGACGGGTGCCGGATCGGCCAGCCCCGTGGTCTCGATGACCATATAGTCGAACCGCTCTTTCCGTTTGAGCAAATTGGAAATTATCCGGATCAGGTCTCCGCGAACGGTGCAACAGATGCACCCATTGTTCATTTCAAAGATCTCTTCGTCCGCCCCTACCACCAGCTGATTATCAATTCCGACCTCACCGAATTCATTCACAATCACCGCCACCCGTTTCCCATGCTCGGTGGTCAGAATACGATTCAACAGGGTTGTTTTGCCCGCACCGAGATATCCCGTCAACACAGTGACCGGGACTAGAGCTTGCTCTTCGACTTTCATAATTGACCCCTTTCTGTTCGAACATCTTCCCAGCGCGACCGAGCCCGCTTATCCCCGCCTCCGGAATGGTCGGTCCGTGCGATTCCTGAAACTTTTACCCCGGGACTTCAACGGGTAATGGTGAGTCTTACCCGGACGGCGAAGCGAATATGAATCGCTTCGAAACTGAAGCAACCTGGTGGGTTAAACTTAGCCGAATACACGAAAACGGCAACGAGATTTTCATGAATGGTCCAATTCTTCCCTCGATCCTCCCCAATACGGTTATGAAGCAGTCTATTCTGTTTTTTCTTCTCCCGGCTGCAAACAGGGAAACCTGTGCGCCCAAGAGAATGAGTGAGACCGGAGAAGAGATCTATTGCAGGTATGCCAGCGATCCTTGGCGGGCACGAACTTGGTAAACGAGGACGTCTTGATGCCCATTTGTTCGGGTGGGAGTATTTCTGGTTACTGATGAGCACTCGTACGCTTCCCCGTCACGGAGACAGTTCTCAAGTCGAGTGTCTGGTCGAGCAGGTTCTAAGTGCGGACATCCGCGAGTTGCTGGCGGATCAAGGGGGATTTGCCCGTCCGTCGAGGGCCGAACAGGAAACAGGACTTTTGTTCTACAAGGACAAGGATTGTCCGCCACTGGCGAGAATGGCGCTGGCCAACGAAATCCGCTTTGTATGCCTTGCCCTCATACTCGCGTATGTGATCATCTTTTCCATTCCGGCAGGCTGACACAGACTGCATGGATTTGATCCGTGTATTCCTTTCACCTGCGATAATCCGAGATCGAGTCGCCGTTGTGGCATCATGCTTGCGGAATCCGTTTTTCATTGTTATATTTTATGCAATGGATCTATAAAACCAATGGAAGGAGGTTGGGCCGTGATCAAGTCAACGTTAACCGATAAATGGCAAACCACCATCCCGGCTGAAGTCCGCAAGGCGCTCCACCTCAAGCCTCGGCAGCAGCTCATCTATGAGGTGGTTGACGGCGCCGTTGTGGTGAAGCCCCAACCCGAAACGCTCAAGGATCTGTATGGCTACCTGGCAAGTGACCGGCCGCCTGCCTCCAAATCCGAAGAGCGAGCGGCAGCACGTAAAACAAGGGTTTCGAGATATACATGACCAAGTATCTTCTGGACACCAACGTCCTGATCCGCTTCATCCTCGGCGATCATGACACACACTCCCCGGCAGCCCGGAAGCTGTTTGGCGAGGCTTGTGATGGAAAATGCACGTTGATCCTGACCGAAGTGGCTGTGGTCGAGGCGGTGTGGGTACTGCATTCTTTCTACAACATCAAGCGGAACCCGATTACAGAAGGGCTGAGCAAGGTCATCCTGAGTGCCGGCGTCCGCTGCATGAAGCGTGACGAAATGCTTGATGCCTTGAATCGCTTTGCCTCAACAAATTGCGACTTTCTGGATTGCTATCTGGCTGCCCTGGCTGCGGCCTCCAGCGACCACGTGGCGACTTTTGACAAAGACTTCGATCAATTTGGCGACGTGAGGCGATGGGAGCCGGAAGCGTGAGTCTGCGCATTATTGTCAGCTCTTGGCACGTTTGTAGAACGTCACGAAGAACTTGGCGTCCTCTGACAGACGCACATAGTGAACTTCTTCCGGCAGGATCACGAAAGGCCTTTCCGGTGAAATGACCGCAAGCGGCGCATCGTCTCCTTGCAGAAAAAAGCTCACTGTCCCCGCCTCGACCGTGAGAAGCCCCCACGTTCCAGCCTGCAACTCATGATGATTTAGAATCTTGTCGGGCACGGTTTCGTTCGTGAATAGAGAGGTCTTGCCAGAGGCCTCTACGTCGTCCGGTAAGTCACGCGGTTCGGTCATCATGCTGCCTCCATTTCTCAAGAAACTTTTAATCCGTCACTCTATCGGTTCCGCTGTCCTGCTTGTTACCAAGATGGATAGCGCGAGATCCTCGACAGAGGCGATAGCCATGATTTCCAGCCTACGCCGGCAACTCTGGATTTCGTCTGCCATACGTTCAAACACGCAGGCGCGAACCCTGGACGAAGGTCGATAGCGGCAGGCGACGTGTTTGTTTGACAACGAACGGCTAATGGCCTATAGTTTACCCTCCGGATTGGGGGTTGTTCCCGGTCGGCGACTGGCTCTGGGGGGGTCCCGGGGCCTTTCGTTTTTTAGGGAAAGATTTTAAGACCCCAGCCGTCAACCTTCCCGGCGCGATTCCGGTATAGTTTCCGCTCAATGATGTCCCACGCCCGATTGGTTTGCGCGGGATCCATTACATGCCGGCCTATTGGACGCGCGGTCAAATCCGTCAATTGCAGGCCAGCAGAGTTGACCTTCTTGTTAGCGAAAATGATCTCGAAGCCCAGCCTCTCACGCTGATAGTTCCCTCCGTCGCGAATTCGGCGGAAGGCAAGCTCAAGCTCATCGTCTTCCCGCCTACCTCTCCGTTCGACCACCACATGAGTGATGCGTTTATGCTGATCCTGCTCTTGAAGGAAGGAATAGGCTCGCTCCATGCAAAACTGAAGCGCCAATTCGTATGGATTGTCAGGATGAACATACGTTCCAGCGTGTCGCTGCTTGTGGATCACGGTGGCGACTATGGTGAAATCGGCTTCGTCAATGAGCCGATTCAATTCATCCATGAAGGCGTCGCGTTTTTCCCGATTGTTCAGGAACACGAAGGGCGGCTTCTGCTGACGGATATCGCGCTCGTGCAGAACAACGATGTCGTGGCCGAAATGAGTGAACTTGAATTCCTGCACTCTGGGCACGACGTCATTCGCATAGTGATCCTTGCGAAAGATACAGAAATCGAGGGCAAAGACGGGATATTCCCGGTCAATGGACTCAAGACCGTGATCTCCACTCTCATCGACAAAGATTACATAGTCGCTATACGTCATTTGATCACGCGATTTTTTATGCGACCTTGATCTTCTTCAACAATTGCCTTTTAATCTGCTTCCCTTTGACTGTCTTGCCTGCAACGATACATATCCCTTTATCGGCCGCTTGAATGCCTTTCCAGTCTGTAATTGCTAATGCTGCTCCATGTGGTAGCGGATCGCAGTAATCGGGTCTGGCAAATCCTGACACTGCGTATCGTTCACTTCGTGCCCTTCGACTTGGCTTCCTTCGGCTTGGCTCAGGGCAGGCATTGAAACCGGATGCCCCACCAGTTTTCAGTTACGACTTCCGAGCCCCCTACGCCCTCGATGACGCGTTGCCGGCTTTTGGTTTGTCCTTCCTTGAGCACCTCGTGGGGGCCGCCGCAAAACTCGCGGATTTGGTCAAGCGCTTCCGTACGCTTGGAGGTATACAGGTGTCCGTCGTTCCCTTTGTACAGATACCGGACGACGCCGGAATCCGGGCTCTCCCGAATGACCTCGACACCGCCGCCACACCCCCCCGTCACGACCCCCAGCGCCACAATGAGCGCCCCCCCTGCTTTATATACGTTCAGAAACCTTTCGCGTGCTCGTCTGATTCCCCTCCTTTGTAAGGACGGGGACTTTTTCCGAAGAGGGAAAAGTCGGGAGGTAGAGTCTGTGTACAGGACGCCCCCCCCCAGTGCTCCCCGGTCGGTCGGCTCTACCTCACCTATCCTCCTCTTACAAAGGGGAGGGAAAGCCTCATACATCAACTCGCGTGCCAACGCCTGTCCCCGGCCGTTGAAATCGGAGAGTAGTGCACCCACGTCGGCTCTTGACCACGTTTGGAAAGTGGGCATAGGATATTTCAGAGGCAGGCATTGGTTCCTGATGTTCCTCCACACATTTTCGAGAGGGAGGTTTGGTATGAAGATTCGGACAATTCTCAGTGGCCTCATAGGTCTCTCACTTGCGTTGATAGTACTGGGTGGTTCCGTCTCGGCTGAACAAACGTACGTGCTGACCGTCCAGGAGTTGAACCGGGGACTGCAAAAAGCTCCGAGCCTCCAGCAGAAAGGGTTCATTCTGATTGACGTCCGCACCGGCGATGAACACATGACGGGTTTCATTCCCGGCACCGATTACAATATCGATTTTCGGGAGATGGGCCGCCGTCACACGGAACTCGGTGCCAAACTCGACGATCATATTGTCGTATACTGTCAATCCGGTCACCGGAGCAACATCGCCGCGGAAACGCTGGCCGGACTCGGCTACCAACACGTGTATAACGTCGCGGGCAGCATGAACGCCTGGGCCGAAGCCGGGTATCCGGTCGATTTCCCGCAACGTTGAGCGTCCGCGAGCGTTTTGTAGGTCGGATTAGCCCTTCGACTACGCTCAGGACAGGCGTCGCGTAATCCGACAGCTTTGCTCTCTACCTCCCCCTCACCCTGCTCTCTCCCACCAGGGGCGAGGGTCCAAGACAGGGCTACGGCGTCGATTCTTCCTCCCTGATTTCTGAAAAAGTCCGATCGAACTCCAGGTGCTTCTCCCGAAAGACTTCCAGGAGCGTCGGATCGAAATGTCCGGGTTGGGTCCGCGCGTTGCCATTCAGGATGATATCGCACGCCTTCTCATGGGAAAAGGCCGCTTTATACGCGCGCACGCTCCGAAGCGCGTCATAGGTATCCCCCAACATGACCATCCGACCGCCCAGGGGAATGGCCTCGCCTTTCAACCCTTGCGGGTAGCCGCTCCCGTCCCACCGTTCGTGATGCGTGAGGGCAATGTCCCGCGCGGTCTGCAATAACAACGACGGGGACCCGGCCAACAGATTGGCTCCCAGGATAGGGTGGCGTTTGACGATTTCCCATTCCTGTTCATCCAACGGCCCCTGCTTGTGCATGATCCTGTCGGGGATCCCCACCTTCCCCACGTCATGCATGGGCGCCGCTTCGAAAATCAGTTGAGCGTCCTGTTCGTCGAGACCGACGACCCGCGCCAGAATTCGGCTGTAGTGACTCAGGCGCTGGATGTGCGCGCCGGTCTCTTCGTCCTTGTACCGCGAGGCCAAGGTCAGGCGGACCACGGTATCGGCATAGGCTTTTTCGAGTTCGCGCGTTTTGTGTTGTTGAGCCGCATAGGCCGCCTTCAGGTCCCGGGCATAGGCCTGCAACTGCTGATTCGTCGTTTCCAGTTTGTGTGATTTTTTTCGTTCACGGGATAACAAGGCTTTCAGATCTTTGGCATACAGGGCCAGTTGCGACTTGGCCGAGCGCAGTTGTTTGTTGAGATCATCATCCGGGACGAATTCCTGAGAGAGTTTCATCGGCAACCAGGGGCTAGGCTGCGCTTGTTTGGCCGAGTGCCTGCCGGACGGTCTCAAGCAGTTGCAAGGGGCTGAAGGGCTTGACCAGATAGGCAAAGACCTCCGGCGCACCGTCGCCGGCCGCCGGCTGTTCCAGGGCCGTCAGGAGGATTAGGGGGATAGGCCGGGTGGCCTGATCGGCCAGTACGGCTTGGGCCACCTGAAGGCCATCGAGTTTGGGCATCATCCGGTCCAGGATCACTACGTCCGGCCGTTCCAGCCGGACCAGGTGCAAGGCCGATTCCCCGTCCGAGGCTACAAGGATGCGATAGGCCGGATCTTCCAGGGTGGTTTGAAGCAACAACCTCAGATCGGGGTCATCGTCCGCAATGAGAAGTGTTTTCATCGCCTCATGCCTCCCCTGCCCCGGCGGATCCCCATAGGAGACAAACGGATTCAGCCGCCATCACACACCGGATTTTCGGCTTCGGCTTCACCTTCATCACCAGGCACGGTCGCGGGGGCATCGCCCTTTTCCATACGCCGGGCGACGGTAAGGAATCCCGAATGGGCGATCATCCGCAAGTCCGGCCGGACGCTACGCCCGTCGATATTCCATGGGCGCACGAGGGTCTCGAAGGTTTCGATCAATCCGAAGGCCCTGGTCCGTTGCAGGGCCTCCACCGTCTGAACCACCTGGGGCACCGTCGGAACAAAGCTCAGATAAATGCCGCCGGCCCTGAGGGCAGCCGGCACGTGAGGCACGACGTTCCAGGGTTCCGGCAAGTCCAGAATCACCCGGTCGAAGACGTGGGGAATGCCCTCCACGTCCCCGCCAATGCCTTCATAGGCATCGCGTTGCACCAAATGGAAGTTGGCCACGGGGCCCAGGAATCGCTCGATATTTTTCACCGCGGTTCGCGCGAAGTCTTCCCGTCGTTCATAGCTCACGACCCGCCCGCGGTCACCGACCGCGCGCAGCAACCCCAACGTCAGCGCTGCGGAACCGACCCCTACTTCGAACACGGAGGCGCCCGGGTACACGTCGGCCCACATGAGGATCATGGCGATGTCCTTGGGGTACAGGACTTGCGCGCCCCGCGGCATCTTCAGCGTGTATTCCGCCAAGGTGGGCATCAAGGCCATCATGGTCTTGCCCCCTGAAAGACGAACCATGACCCCGTCGGGCTGTCCGATGAGGTCGTCATGCGGGATGGTCTCCCCGCTGTGTTGAAACCGGTCGCCGGCTTTGAGCGTGAGGGCATACTGCCGCCCCTTTTTGTCGACCAAATGAACGCGTTGGCCTGGTTGAAAGGTGGGCATCGCCCGCATTCTAGGAGCCTGCCCCCGGGGTTGCAACTTGGCATGTGCGCATCCCTTCCCCATTCCGTGAGGCACCATCCCAATTCCACGCCTCTTTTCACACCACAATCCGGCATCAGGCAGCATCCAACCCTCAGCGGGGCTGATGCGTCTCTAAAGACACTGGATCCTATAGATCGCCTGGATCCCCGATCAAGTCGGGGACAAGCGTCGAGGATGACAGAAGAAAGACATAGTAAGCGCAACCACAGCATTCTGTTCCAGGGGGGCTTCAACGCCAACCTGGAGCAGGCACTCATTGTATTATGAGTATCATTTTTGGTACACTCGATCGTGACCCGGGAATGGAAACGTCTGCCCGCATACTTCTACCGTTCTGACAGCGGGCGGGAGCCGGTTCGGGAATGGCTGAGGAGCCTCACGCCAGTTGACCGCAAGATCATCGGTGAAGACATCAAGGACGTGGAATATTCCTGGCCACTTGGCATGCCGCTGGTGCGTTCCCTGAGCCATGGTCTATGGGAAGTGCGCAGTCATCTCAGCGGGAGCAGAATCGCGCGGGTCATATTCTGTGTGGATGAAGGAAGGCTGGTGTTGCTGCACGGTTTCGTTAAAAAGAGCCGGAAAACCCCGAAGCAAGATATTGAGTTGGCATTAAAACGCAACCAGGGAGAAACCCGATGAAGAGGAAGAACGTCGGAACTTCGTTCGATAGCTGGCTGGACGAAGAAGGTATCCGGCAGGAAGTCACTGCCGGCGCCATCAAACGGGTACTGGCGCGTCAGGTCGTAGCGGCGATGGCACAAGAGGGACTCACCAAGACGGAGATGGCGCGGCGAATGCGGACCAGCCGTAGCGCCTTGGACCGGTTGCTGGACGCCAAGAATGAATCGGTCACGCTGGCGACGTTGCAGAAGGCGGCCACGGCCATGGGGCGCGAGGTGCGCTTGGAATTGGTGTAAGAACCCACACATGCTTCCCGTGTGCCCGCCGGGTGCGTTTTCTTGACACCCTTGGGAGAGGGTCGTAAGATGGTTTCTGTAGGAGGTTTCCTCCGCATTGACTATCTTTCGCACAACGCCCTCCCGGTTTTGGTCCGTTTCTGCTTCAGTGTGGCACAATCGAAAAGGACGCGCGGTCATCGCGCTGAGCGTTCTGTTTTTCGCCTGTCACATCGGCCTGTCCCGGGCCGAACCCTCCCTGGTCGTCACCGCGGCCTATGAAGGTGTGATCAATCCCGTCGCGGCCGAATATCTTCATGAAGCCATTGCCCATGCCGAGCAGGAACGCGCGCAGTTGCTCGTGTTTCAACTCGATACACCCGGGGGGCTGGACACGTCGATGCGTGTGATGATCAAGGACATCACGGGCGCCCAACTGCCCATTATCGTTTACGTCGCCCCGACCGGCGGGCGCGCCGCGTCGGCCGGGGTTTTCCTGACCCTGGCGGCGCACGTGTCGGCCATGGCGCCGGGGACCAATATCGGTGCGGCCCACCCCGTGGCCATGGGCGGCGGGGAAATGGACGAGGTGATGAAGGAAAAAGTGGAGAATGACGCGGTCGCCTACATCCGGTCCATTGCCGAACGGCGGGGCCGGAACGTCGAATGGGCGGAAAACGCCGTCAAGAAAAGCGTCTCGGCCACCGCCACGCAAGCCCAAGAGTTGGGCATCGTCGATCTAATTGCGTCGGACCTCGACGACCTGTTCCGGCAACTCGACGGATGGGACCTCGCCATCGGTGAACAGACCGTGACCCTTCAGACGCAGGACGTGCGCATCAAGGATTTTCCCATGAGTTGGCGACTCGAAACCATGAAAGCCATCAGCGATCCGAATATCGCCTACGTGCTGATGACCATCGGCACCATCGGGTTGATCGCGGAACTCTACAGCCCGGGCGCGATTCTGCCCGGCGTGGTCGGCGCCATCAGCCTGATCCTCGCCTTTTATTCCCTCCAGTCCCTCCCCGTGAACTACGCGGGGGTGCTGTTGTTCATTCTGGGCATCGTCATGTTGATCCTGGAGGTCACCGTCACCAGTTACGGAGTGTTGGCCATCGGCGGGGTCACCGCCATGGTGTTGGGGTCGCTGTTTCTCTTCAACGAGGATTTTCCCTATTATCAAGTCTCCTGGTCTGTTATGCTACCAGTCATCGCCTTGGCGGTCGGGTTTACGTTTCTTGTCGTCAATTTCGGCATCCGGGCCTTACGACGGCAAACGCCCACCGGCAGCGAAGGGATGATCGGCCGCATCGGATCGGCGAAAACGAACCTCACCCCGAAAGGCCAAATTTTCGTCCAGGGTGAAATCTGGGACGCCGTGAGTTCGGCGCCGGTGACCGAAGGACAAGCAATTCAGATCACGCAGATCGACGGCCTTACAGTCCACGTCAAACCCCTGGAACCTCAAAACGAGGGGCAATAAACCATGGACCCTTTCAGTCCTACCACGCTGTTCATTCTGTTTTTGGGGCTCATCATCCTGATCTCGAAAGGGTTGTACGTCCTGCGGGAATACGAGCGAGCCGTCATTTTTCGATTCGGCCGTCTCGCCAAAGGCCTGGTCGGAGCGAATGGACCCGGCATTATCATCATTATCCCGTTGATCGACAAAATGGTGCGCGTGAGCCTCCGCACCGTGACCATGGACGTGCCCCATCAGGACGTCATCACGAAAGACAACGTGTCGGTCAAGGTCAACGCGGTGATCTATTTTCGGGTGGTGGAATCGGAAAAAGCCATCGTCGGAGTAGAGGACTATTACTATGCCACCTCCATGATCGCCCAGACGACGCTGCGGAGCGTCCTGGGCCAGAGCTACTTGGACGACCTGCTTTCGAAACGGGATGAAATCAACGCGGACTTGCAGCGGATTATCGACCAGGCCACCGAACCCTGGGGGATCAAAGTATCCGCCGTGGAAGTCAAGAACGTGGACCTCCCGCAGGAAATGCAGCGGGCGATTGCGCGGCAGGCCGAAGCCGAACGGGAGCGACGGTCAAAAGTCATCCACGCCGAGGGAGAATTTCAGGCCTCCCAACGCCTCTCCGACGCCGCCAACATCCTGAGCCGGAATCCGGCCGCCTTGCAATTACGGTATCTCGAAACCATCATGAACGTGGCCGGGGACAAGAATTCCACGATCCTCTTTCCCGTGCCCATTGACTTGCTGAGCCCGTTTCTGAAAAAGACAGAATCATCGGATGCGCCGCCACCGGAAGCCCCCCCTACGGAATAGGACGGTTTTCACGCGGGCCCCGCCATCACATGAGTAGCCTCACGTCATGAAGCGTCTGTTTGCGGTTATCGGCTTGGGCCGATTCGGATATAGCGTCGCGGAATCCTTGGTGCAAAAGGGCTGTGAAGTCCTCGCTATCGACAGCGAAGAAGCGAAAATCCAATCAATCAGTGACATTGCGACTTTTGCGGTCCAGTGCGACGCGACGGATGAACGCGCGCTGAAAGCCGTCAGTACCCAAAACGTCGACGTGGCGGTGGTGAGCATCGGCGAAAACATCGAAGCCAGCATCCTCATCGTCCAAACGCTGGCCGAAATGGGGATCGCGTCCATCATCGCCAAGGCCGTCACCAACGCTCACGGGAAAATCCTCAGCAATCTCGGGGTCACCGAAGTGATCTACCCCGAACGGGACGCCGCCATCCGGCTTGCGCACAGACTGGTTTCCCCCGAGGTGTTGGACTACCTCGAATTGGCACCCGGGTACAGTGTCGAAGAAGTCGCGGTGCCGGACCGGTTTTCCGGCATGAGCATTGAGGAAACCAAAATCCGTGAGCTTCACAATCTCAACATCATCGGCATCAAGAAACAAGTGAACCGCATGATCAAGGGAAAATTAAAGAAAGAGGATACCTTTAATTTCACTCCCTCCCCTGACGACATGATCGAAAAAGGCGACGTCCTAGTCATGATCGGGAAAGAGCATGACCTGGACGGATTCAGTAATTCCGAATAACGCATCGGGGCGGGAAGACGCGCTACCGTCCCTGGCACCTCAAGAAAGAGAACGAGAAGACCTCGGTTTTTTCCTCCCCTTTGCAAGTGGGCGCATTTCCGAAGAGGGAATGCGGGTGGGGTAGCGCCCAACTCCCGTGAACTTTATGCTTTGTTTTGTTGAACCTCCATTCGATAGCAACGCTCTACCTCCCCTACCCCTCCTTACAAAGGAGGGGAACCAAGTGGGCGACAGCCCGGGTTCATGGCTCCTCCGTCATGTCACGTCACGATGACCAGGCCCTCCTCAGCGAATTCCGTCAGAACCTGGAAGCCTTTTATACGGCGTTGAAGCTCGCTCCGCCCTACGACAGCGTCGAAAAAACCATACGGCGTCTCTCCGCCCTGTTCCAAACCAAAACCGCCGAGGAGCAGGCGCAACTGCTCGGCGACGATTCCCTGAGACGGGAACTCCACGTTCAGGCCTTTATGGAAT
>MKWU01000438.1_pt1 | contig 79596 bp, 74 predicted proteins | sample 809101 | NCBI WGS metagenome assembly MKWU01 (sample SAMN05860141, study PRJNA318959) | sponge metagenome | host: Aplysina aerophoba | place: Slovenia: Piran, Adriatic Sea, Gulf of Piran | collected 2013-05-07 | reverse complement strand
TTGAACTGGCCGCAATCATGAGGAAACTGGCGAAACCGGTGTTACTGGTGGTAAACAAGATCGACGGGATAGGCCGGGAGACCGCAATGTCCGAGTTCCATTCCATGGGCGGGTTTGCCGCGCCCATACCGGTTTCGGCACAAGCCGGGGACGGCATCAGCGAATTGCTCGATGCAATCGCTGCATCATTACCGCAAGCCAGCGCGTCGCCGCCAGAAAACGCCGGTGCCGTCAAAATTTCCGTTATCGGCCGTCCCAACGTCGGCAAGTCGACCCTGATTAACAGGGTCATCGGGGAAAACAGGGTGCTGACCTCCGACCTGCCGGGAACCACCCGCGACAGCATAACGATCCCGTTCCGGCGCCGGCAGAACGATTACTTGCTGATAGATACGGCCGGCATTCGAAGACGCCCCAAGGTAACCGGCAAAATAGAAAAGTTCAGCGTCATAAAAAGCCTGAAGGCCATTGAAGAATGCAACGTTGTCATATTGGTGCTGGACGCCCGCGATGTCATTTCCGACCAGGACCAGACCCTGCTCGGAATAATCAGCCAGTCGGGGAAATCCCTGATTATCGCGGTCAACAAGTGGGATGGCCTGAGCGCCTACCAGAAAGCGACCATTGAGCGGCAACTCGACAGGAAGACCGGTTTTATCGACTACGCCGTTACCCGGTACATATCAGCATTGCACGGGACGGGCATAGGGAAACTGTTCGACAGCGTAGATAAAATTATCCGCTCACGGCAGCAGGATCTCAACTCGTCAACCGTAACCGGTATGCTGCAGGAAGCGCTGGCGGCAAATCCTCCACCCCTGGTAAGGGGGCGGCGCATCAAGCTCAAGTATGCCCACCTGGGAGGAAACGACCCGGTCCGCATCATCATCCACGGAAACCAGACCAGGGATATCCCGGCAAATTACCAGCGTTATTTAGCCAATCATTTCCGCAAAAGAATGAAGTTGACGGGAACGCCTGTCTTCATCGAGTTCAAGCACGGCGATAATCCATACAAATCGTTGCGCAACACCCTGACCAAACGTCAAATCCGCAAACGCAGGCGCTTGATCAAACACTCCCGGAAAAACTGAGCTTGATTAACCGGCATAGGTCAGTCCCTTGTGTTTCATCAGGTCCGGAATGAACTGACGCGCAGGCAAACAGCCCCAAGGCGTTCGGGGACGGATTTAAATCCGTCCCCTGGCGTACAAATGTCCCGGGACGAAGTCACTATTATTATGGGCCTGCGCCGCCTGATAATCGTCCCGATTTTTTCATTGCCCGATTGAATTGAAAAAAGTGATATGCTTACAGGGCGCTGCATTCAAAGGAGTCTGACAATGAGCAAAGAATTAATCGGCATAATTGGATTATTTATCAGCCTGGCCGTTGCAACCGCTTCCGTCATTGGCGTTGTACAGGCTGGCGCTTCGGAGTTGCGCGCGGATATGCGTATCATGCAATCACAAATAAGCGACTTGCAACAACGTATATCCAGGGTTGAGACCAAGCTAGATAGCGCATTCCCTGATGCAACCGAAACAGCACAGGCAAGCAATATCAAGGTGCCGTGAACTTGTTCACAAGCTGTACATAACCGCCTCGAGTGCGGCGTGGTGAATTGTACCAACTCATAGACCAGTTCTTGGTTGACTACCTGCGCGTGAACCAAGCAGTGTGTGGGTAAGGTATTGCCCATATCAATATTAGCGCCATTTCGAACTGTGTCAGAGAACCAATATCAACAAAACAGGACGCGTGCCGAGCAGGTAGCTACAGGCAAGTGGATATCTCCCGGACAAACCGTAAAAATTGCAAATTTTGGGATCAAAGGTGGTTATTTTTATTATGGGGGAGAACAATTAAAGGCTCGGGATAATTTATGGCACCGAAGCATCACCGATGATCCTGAAAGGGGTATAGGGTACGTAGAATGGCTGGCAAGCAGTCGGGATGACCCTGATTGTGACATAGGCTATGTTTTTCTGTATTTCTATGGGATTGAACGTAGGCTTCTTGTGGACAGAAAACAATTGTCTCCTTTTGATCGGCAGGCTTTGATCGATGAAATATGGCGATTAAAAAGAATCTATGGTGGCGACAGTACTTTCAACCGAACTGCTACTAATCTTTTAGCCCATGTTTGGGTCATAATTCGTGAAAAGTTTCGAACAATACCAGCAAAGCCTGATGAATCATTGCTGACTGGGACACGAGAATTTACCTCTGCATTCAAGTATTTGTTGGGCAAGGCAGTGGCTGGTGGCACTCCTGTTTCAAGTGAACTTGCCCTAGCATGGGTTAGAAGTCATCCGAAGATTATCGATTTTCTTGATCCTGCTATGCTTTATAATAAAGGGTTCAGATCATCGTTTGAACTTCGCTATCAGGGAAAATACGGACAAGGCATTACTATTTGGCCCGATAGCACAAAATTGCAATTGGTGTATCATCCTGCAAGCCCTACTCTCGGTTGCCATATTATCAAGTTAGATATTCTTGACCCCAATCCTGGTCGCTTAACACGCCCATTTATAAAGCTGGTACAACTCGCAGAATTATGTGTGGGTCACAGGTTAAATTCTGTCCCCAAAGTTACAAAGAAGAACATTAGAAAGTCTGCCAAGTGGATTTATCCTGGTCAAATTGTGAAGATTGGGAATATTAAAATCAAAGGTGGATATTTTTATTTTGGGAAGAGCATTGATAATACCGAAGCTTCACTGATAGATACTGATTTACAGGTCGACGAATCATCTTCTGAATATAGACTGAGGTTAAACAAATTTTGGCCTCGATATCGTGATATGTCTCCTCGAAATCGTGGCGCTTATTTGCGCTGGCTCGCAAGCAACCGTGATGATCCAGACTGTTACATGGGCTATGTATTTCTGTATTTCTACGGCATCGAATACAGGCTTCTTGTTGATGGAAAGCATATATCTTCTGTGGAGCGAGGTGTATTAATCGAAGAAATATGGCGGTTAAAGCGAATATATGGTGACAAGAGTTCTTTCAATAATGTAACAAACTTTTTCGATTTCCTTCGAATCATTGAAGCACAGTCCGATAAATCATTGCTAGCCGGCACACGACAATTCACCAAGGAATTCAAGTATTTATTGGGCAAAGCAGTGGCCGAAGGTGCTCCCGTTTCAAGTGAGCTTGCTCTGGCTTGGGTTAGAAGCCATCCTGATTTTAGTCTCAGGTCTCCTACCAGACGTTACACAAAAAAGTTCGACTTGTTGTTTAAACTGCGGTATGAGGAAAAATATGGGCCTGGGATCATCCTTCAACCAAACAAAACTAAATTACGTTTGGACTATTATCCTGCAAGCACTACTCTTCGACGTTATCGGAGTATTACGTTAGATCTTCCTGATCCCAGCCGTTTAAAGGCCCCAGTTAAAACACTGATGCACATCGTAACGTTGTGCACTGATGAGTTGGATGCTTATTATGAGCAGGCCAAGTTTAGAAACCTGAAATCCTGGCTTCGCTCCAAGACGACAAATTCTTTTGGTATCGTTCAAACAGAAGATCTTTCATCAAAAGTTTGGGGAAACAGTCCTATAAAGATAAACAAAAAAGAAGCAGAAACGTTAGCAAACCTTGTTGAAAAAGCCGGTTTTGGATTAGCGCCTGATATACGGTTCCACCACGCTAAACCAGAAATCAGCGGACGTGTTGTTATATTCGAAAATGGACATGGCCCGGATTTCACTCCTGGTGATGAGTTTAACCATCTTAGAACGATTCTGCGGCTGGGAGCCATGATTGCAACCGCAGACGGTCGAGTTGATAAAACGGAAATATCTGTAGTTGACAGGTTAATTTCAGATAACTCTGATCTTTCAGAAACCGAAAAGAAATCCTTACATGCTTATTTACATTGGCGTCTCAAAACGAGACCTGATATGAGTGGCCTTAAGAACCAATTACAGAACTTAAATTATCGTCAAAAGTCAGCAATTGGTCACATTCTTGTAGGTGTCGCTCTTGCAGACGGAAAAATCGAACCAATGGAAATTAAACAACTCCGCAAATTATATACTTTGCTGGGACTTGATGATGCGCTGGTTCCCAGTGATATTCATAATCTGAAATCAAGGAAAATCAAATCTTCACCCTATGGCAGTCAGACACAAACGAAGGTAAACAATCTATCAAGCCCTGCAACTTCGCTTAATCCCGTACTGCTTGATGTATGTAAAGAAGAAACCGAAGGCGTTAAGGCTGTTCTTGACTCAATCTTTGTGGAAGAGAATATCAAGGATGAAAACGAGAATATGAGGGGCGATGTTGTCGCAACTCCACAAATAACAGGGCTTGATGATGCTCACACACGCTTCTACGAGAAGTTAATTTGCAAGGATAAATGGTCATCAGAAGAAGTTGAAGATATATGTAAAGAATTAAATCTAATGGTTTATGGCGCGATTGAAGTCATCAATGAGTGGGCATTTAATAATGTTAATGCTCCTCTGATAGAAGACGAGGGCGTTATCAATATTGACCTTGCGGTTGCACAAGAAATACGAGCGCTTTAACTACGAGGAGAGTTATCTGTGGCGAAGGACAAAATTCGACCAAAAGAACGTGATTCAATCATCCGGTCACTGAAATCAGGCGTTACACCCAAAGTGGGTATTCGGCACATCCAGGTAGGACGCGTGAATGAAATAAAATCACTATACAAAGATATTGAAAGAGTGGTTTCCGGAGGCGCTGTTTTCAGGCTTATCATCGGTGAATACGGTTCCGGCAAAACATTCTTTCTCAGTGTGGTGAAGTCTATCGCGTTGGAAATGAAAATGGTAACGGTGAGTGCCGACCTCTCCCCTGATAGACGCCTACATGCTTCGGGCGGTCAGGCAAGACATTTATATTCTGAACTTATGCGGAATCTTGCCACCCGAAATAAACCGGAGGGTAACGCTATCAACAGCGTTGTGGAGCGCTTTATCACACTGGCAAGGCAAGAGGCTGACAACCATGACAAAACAGTAGTATCAGTTATCAATGAGCGTTTAAGTCAATTGACCGAGCTTGTTGGCGGTTATGATTTTGCCAAGGTTATAGAAGCATACTGGGATGGCTTTGAATCCGGTAATGACATTCTGAAAGCACATGCCATTCGCTGGCTGCGTGCGGAATATACCACAAAGACAGATGCAAGGAGGGATCTGAATGTTAGAACAATTATCTCCGATAATTCATTTTACGATTCGCTGAAATTACTCAGTCTGTTTGTTCGGCAGGCGGGTTATGCAGGGCTTCTGGTGAACCTGGATGAGATGGTCAATCTTTACAAGCTTAATAATACGCGAGCCAGAGTATCAAATTATGAGCAAATAATGCGTATATTAAATGATTGTTTACAGGGGACAGCTGAATATATTGGTTTCCTGATGGGGGGCACACCTGAATTTCTTCTGGACACTCGTAAAGGTCTCTATAGCTATGAAGCCTTGCAGTCAAGATTAGCTGAAAACCCCTTTGCACAAAAAGCGGGCGTGATTGATTACTCCTCGCCGGCCTTACATCTGGCAAATCTGACCCCCGAGGAACTATATTTACTGCTTGGTAACTTAAGGCATGTGTTCGCTTCTGGTGAGCAAAACAACTATCTGGTACCGGATAAAGCGCTAAAGTCATTTTTAAATCATTGCAGCCAAAAAATTGGCGATGCCTACTTCAGAACGCCTCGAAATACAATTAAAGCTTTTGTCGATATGCTTGCCGTACTTGAGCAAAACCCTGGTATCAATTGGCATGATCTTGTTGAGAAGATAGACATTGAAGAGGACAAAGTGAGCGATATGCCGGAGGTGGAGACAATGAGAGAGGATGAACTGGCAAGTTTCACAATTTAGTGAAAGCAACGACTTTGCTCGGCTCGACCCCAGAATTCAAAAATGGGTCTATAAACAAGGATGGCAAGACCTGAGGGATATCCAGAAAAAATCCATAACTCCAATTCTCGCTGGCAATACTGACGTTGTCATCAGCGCCTCTACTGCGGCGGGAAAAACCGAGGCCGCTTTTTTACCTGCCTGCAGTTTAGCGGCGGACAAAAAGGAAGGATTCGGTATCCTGTACATCAGCCCGTTAAAGGCGCTGATTAATGATCAGTACCGTAGGCTGGTAAGCCTTTGTGATGACCTTGATATGGCCGTTACGGCCTGGCATGGAGACAGTTCTCAAGCCAGAAAAAAATATGCAAAACAGAATCCTGAGGGAATATTATTAATTACGCCGGAGTCTCTTGAGTCTCTGTTGATGCGGGAACCCGGTTGGGTCAGGTCGGCCTTTGAAACAATACAAGGCATCATCATTGATGAATACCATGCGTTTGTCGGATTTGAACGCGGTTGTCATTTACAGTCGCTGATGCACCGATTAGAACACCTCATAGATAGACATACACAACCGATACCAAGAATCGCACTCAGTGCAACACTGGGTGACATGGATAGCGTTCAAAGCTATTTGAGGCCATCAAAACTCATTCCTTGCCAGTTGATACAGGATAAGCAAGCCCGGAACACATTAAAAATACAAGTGCGCGGTTATTTAAATAAGCCTCCTCCAAAAACCCATAATCCTGATGGAATCACCAGCCAACCTTCAAGCGCTGATGAAAAAATAGCGGATGATTTATTCGGGACTCTTCGCGGCGAATCCCACCTCATTTTTGCAAATAGCAGGAGGAGAACTGAACACTTTGCAGTGTCACTGAGCGACCTCTGCGAACGGCATCATGTGCCTAATGAATTTTTTCCTCATCACGGGTCATTGTCTAAAGAATTGCGTTTTGAACTGGAAGGTCGTCTTCATAAAGAAAACTTGCCTACCACAGCAGTTTGTACCATGACCCTTGAACTTGGAATCGATATTGGAAAGGTCAAGTCAATTGCGCAAGTGACTGCTCCTCACTCCGTTGCCAGTTTAAGACAACGGCTTGGCAGGTCGGGCAGAAGAGGAGAGCCGGCAATTCTAAGAATATATATATCAGAAGACGAGTTGAATGTTAATTCCAGTTTGGGGGACAAGCTCAGATTAGAACTGTTGCAAAGTATAGCCATGCTCCGTCTATTAGTGAGTGAAAAATGGTATGAGCCGCCTGATATACACTTGTATCATTTTTCGACATTGCTTCATCAAATCCTGGCCATCATTGCACAATGGGGTGGGGTAAGGCCCGATCAGGTCTGGGGGCTTTTATGTAAAAGTGGCCCTTTCAGGCGGACTACAGTTGATCACTTCAAGACGTTGCTTTCATACATGGGACAAACAGATTTCATTGTTCAGCTTAATAGTGGAGAACTGGTCTTGGGCAAAACAGGTGAACGCCTTGTAAACCACTATAGTTTTTATTCCGTTTTTAAAACCCCTGACGAATATCGAATTGTTGTTGAGGGAAAAACATTGGGTACACTCCCCATAGATTCCATGATATTACCCGACCAGCATATTGTTTTTGGTGGTCGCCGCTGGAAGGTCAAAGATGTCGACAGCGAGAAGAAGACAATCTCTGTTACGCCCGCAAAAGGAGGGGAACCGCCCAGGTTTGGAGGGGGCGGTATGGGAATTCATGACCGGATCAGGCAGGAAATGTACGAAATATACCGGTCTGGCGACCATAGAATCAGTGTTGGAGATGTTAAATTGGAGTTTATGGATGAGATAGGTCAGAACCTATTCCGTGAGGGTCTTGAATACTTCAGAGATATTAATCTTGAATTTGACCGCATCGTCCAACTTGGAAGTGATGTTTTCATTGTTCCATGGATGGGAGATAAGCTAGCAAATACGTTGGTTGCGATGCTGAAGTCCTCTGGATATGAGGCTAGTGCTTTCGCAGGGATAATTGAAATCAATAACGCAAACAAATCTGAAATTGGCGAATGTCTAAAATCTATAATCTCCTCACCAATACCTGAAAATACTGAACTAGCCAAAGCGGTAAAAAACAAACACACGGAAAAATTTGATCATCTACTACCGGAACAACTATTGAATACAGCTTATGGCGCAAAGGCTTTTGATACGGAAAAGACTGTCTTATGGCTGTCACGGATTTTGTGAAAGTTTGTTTCTAAGAGATGAAGTTACTCATTCTGACAGCAGAGAGATCAACGCGTTCCGGACCTTTTCCGCCATCATGTCCGGTTCCCACGTGTAGCCCGGGGCAAGAAGGGGTCCGATATCGCTTGTAAAATTTTCATCTCGCAGCTTGTCGGTAATGTTGTCCTCGAACTGCTTTCTCGAGACTGTATGGCCTCCGTGGTCCATGTACTCGTAGAAGATATTGACTATCTTTTCGGGGCTAACCTTCCCACTATCCAGTGCAATAGCGAGATCAAAGAGATCACGTCCCTTCTTTCGCTGATACAGAGCGCGGAGCTTCGTGCCCAGCAGTTCGTTAAGCTCGTAGCTCTGGATTGAACACGATCCTTCGTACCACCGAGAGCGTAGTTCGAAAGGTATCTCTCTGAAGCCTTCCACAGCGAAGTGTTCGCGTGTATTGATTTCGACTTTTAGCCGAAGGGGTAATTGCGGAGAGCCTTCGGACTCAAATCGGTAGTTGAAGGTGATGCGGGACTGGGTTTGTTTGTAATTCGGTTTACCCAACCACGGATTCAGAACCTCATTCAGTGCGGCCATGACCGGTCCCGCCGGTTCAGCGTTCACCTGAACGAGATCAATATCTTCAGAATACCTTGCCGGTGGCAGGTGGAGTTTAAACAGAGCCGTACCGCCTCGGAAAGCAAGCGCGTTGTGTAATACTTCATTCGAGAATATCTCTACGAGCGCGCGGCTGATGACGAGGTCCTGCTCGACCTGTGCGTCATCTACCCACGGCGCTTGGTCCCGCCACTCTGTGATGTAGTCTTGAGGGATCATATGTCAGGCTCCAGTTCCGTATTCACAATCAGCTTCCAGTCGGAAGCGCGGTGGCTGTCTGCACCCTCATGCCCCGGCGCCAACATAGTATATCCGCGAGCGTGTTCGTGAACGTAGGTCCGTATATTCTCTGCGACGGCGACCTGCTCGACCAGCTCCAGGATGTAACCGAGCCGCTGGACCCAGGTGACAGGCGCCGTTACCGCAACTGTTACTAATGCTGCCGGGTCGATCTCGCTGGCGAGTTCAGACAGGATTGTCGCAACCTGGTCCAGCCCACCGACATGTTCCGGGTAACCTGCAAGGTCAAGCGCCGTTGCTTCCGGTGTCGAAACGCGAAGTTCGCCCCGCTCTGTATTGAACAAGCGCACCGATATTTCCTCAATCTTATTTCTGGCGATGAATTTGACCCGCACTTTGCCGCAACGAATCGGTCTGCGGTTTCTCGCCAGGAAGACCTGGAATTCCTGCGGACGCTGGTGAGCCGCCCCGTAGTATTGCGCGGCGGTCAGCAGGCCCGCGTAATAGTTCAGTCCCTTGTACTCCATCAGGTCCGGAATGAACTGATGCGCAGGTAGACAGCCCAGGGAGCGGTATTCCGGTGGGATGATGACATAGAATCCGCGGAAGGGAGATGCAACCTGCCCCTGTTTGCCGAGCCGATTCAAGGCCAGCTTGCAGGCATCGGGTGAGACCTTCAGTGCTGCCCGCGCCTCTTCCGAGGTGAAGCTGTAATGCCCCTTCGATGCCAGCTGCGTGATGAGATCTTTGGCTGTAATGCGTTCAGAGTTCAATTTCACTTTCTAAAAGTATCAAAAAATGATACATTTTGCAAGTGAAATCGTTAAAAAACCAGAGCCATGGAACTCATTATTGAGTTCTCTTAAATTGAAACGGTATTAATTTACCGGATAACGGTCGCGGATTAACGTCAGTATGCGGGCAGCGTCATCCGTTGCTTCCCATTCATCATCTTCATTAACCACGATCAGTTCGGTTTTGTTGCCCACCCCTGTCAGGCTGATCTGGTACGAAGCCTGCGCCGCTTCCCCGTCTTTCCAGAAGGCCAGTTTGGAGAAAAAGCCTTTCTTCTTATCGCGCATTTCGGCAGCGGTCACCTGGTAAAAACCCTTTGCCGCATCCCCGCCGGTTACCTGCAGCCCGCTGTTGCGCAAGGCGACCCCGGTATTTTTCCAGGCCTGTTCAAAGGCTTCCGGAATGGTCAGGTACATTTTACCCTCGCCGGCGTCAACCACCCGAACCTCCCGGCCCGAACCGGTGCGGGAGGCAGCGCCGGCAACCTCATTAGAGGCTACTGCAGGCGCGGGCGCGGGTTCGGCGACAGGTTTGCCGGCGTCAATGAACAGGCTGAGATCTGCAACCAGTTGCCGCTCCAGTCTCGCATCCTTGTCATGGTCAAGCCAGTCTGCGTTCTCATCAATCCGGGTCTGGCGCTGCTGGCTGATGATCAGCATGGTAACGTCCTGGCTATCGCCTTGTTCGGCAAAAATCTTGTATTTATGACGATATTGCAAGCCGGTTTGCTCAGCTGCCTCGGACCAGCCTGTTTCCAGCACTCCCAGTTCCTCATCTTCCAGTTCGATGGGATAGTTTTTTGTCTCGAAAAATTCGAGCAGCGCCGGCCAGGCCAGGTATAACGGCATGGACAGGGATAACCATTGCTCGTCAGTATCCGTTGTCCCCATGGGCGCCTCTGTGCTCGCCGGTCCACGCGGGTTCCTGTATCTGGATAACGTAGCAGGCGCCTCGTTGGGAATATTCATGGAATCATTGATAGCATCCGCAGTCAGGTCGGGGGGGATCTCCAGATCCGGCATGCTTTCACTTTTCTTGTATTCGGTTTTCTTATCAGGCAGTAGTTTCCCGACATCAGGCATATAAGCACAGGACGTCACGAAGCATAAGCCGCTCACACCCAACACGAAATTTAAAATCGTTTTTTTCATAAATCACAATACCTCGGCTTGTTTCATTGCGGCTTCAACTTGCGGACAAAATTCTTCGGACAGCCAGGTCATAGGCAAACGGATGCCGTCTTCAATAAGACCCATGCGCGCGACAGCCCACTTGGCCGGAATCGGGTTCGACTCCAGGAACAGGGACTGGTGCAATCCCAGCAGTTTTGCATCAAGCGCCTTCGCTGCCTCCCGCTGACCGGTGCGCGCCAGCCTGGTCAATTCATGCATGGCAGCCGGTGCGACATTGGCGGTCACGGAAATAACGCCGTCACCCCCCATAAGCATAAAATCACAAGCTGTTTCATCATCGCCGCTCAACAGCAAAAAATCATCACCGCAATCTTCCCGGATTGCCCTGACACGCGTCAAGTCGCCTGTCGCTTCCTTGACGCCGACGATATTATCAAGCTGTGCCAATGCGGATACGGTGCCGGGCAACATGTCGCAGGCAGTACGCCCGGGTACGTTGTACAGAATCTGCGGGATAGCCACGCGTTCGGCGACAACTTTGAAATGCTCATACAAACCCGCCTGGGTCGGTTTATTGTAATACGGGGTTACCAGCAGGCAGGCATCGGCCCCTGCCTCCCTGGCGCAGTCCGTCAATTCAATGGCTTCAATAGTCGAATTTGCGCCCGTTCCGGCGATGACGGGGACGCGCTTGTTGACTATTTGCACAACCCGCCTGATGACCTCACAGTGCTCCGCCGTCATCAGGGTAGCGGATTCGCCGGTGGTGCCGACGGCTACGATACCGTCAGACTTGTTCTCGATATGGTATTCAAGCACCCTCTCCAGTCCTTCCAGGTCTACCTGCGTATCCGGCCCGGCCCCGCTCTTCATGGGGGTGACAACGGCAACAAGGCTACCTGTAAACATATCGCTCGTATTCTGCAAGGTGAAAACAAATCCGATGTATCAAATGCACACCTGTCGTTCCCCTGCTGGCACAACGTCACATATTGCGTATAATGAGGGGAAGTAAGTCCATTGTAGTATAATAAAACGAGTATGGTACTTGTCCGACCCGCTAAAGACAAGATAATCAGGAAACTGTTTATTACGCGGGATCCGTTTTAAACACCGGCTTTTTGGACCCCTCACCCGGACCACATTAATGATACAGTTTCTTGCCCTCACCGTTATCGGCAAACACGATCCCGCCCTGTCCGAACGGCTGACCGGCGCCATATCGGAATGCGGCTGCAATATCCGGGAAAGCCGGATAACCATCCTGGGCCAGGAATTTTCCATGCTGTTGCTCCTCTCCGGAAACTGGAATGCCGTTGTAAAGGTTGAAGATGCCCTGAACAGGCTGGGAAAAGAGCTGGATTTATCGATCAACATGCGCCGGACCGAATTAAACAAGTCGCAAAAAAACCTGATGCCGTACGCCATAGACGTCGTATGCAGCGACCGTATCGGCGTGGTAAACCGCATCACCCGCTTTATCCTGGATAACGGCATTCAAATCCGGGACTTGTACACAACCACTTACGAGGCATCTCACACCGGTACCGAGATGTTTTCCCTGCACCTGACCATCCACGTCCCGGTGGAAATTTCCATTTCGTCGCTGCGCAACGACTTCCTGGAATTCTGCGACCAGTTGAACCTGGATGCGATCATCGAACCGGTAAAATAAGGATATTTACTCTGACCCCAAATCTCACAACCCTGGATATCACTGAATGACTACTGTAAACACGGGCGCCACGGTGCCGGACTTTGAGTTGCCGGCTACGGGTGACAAAACCATCAAATTAACCGACCTGAAGGGAAACAACGTGGTCCTGTACTTCTACCCCAAAGACAGCACGCCGGGTTGCACCCTGGAAGGTCAGGACTTCCGCGACAATATCGAAGAATTCAACTCGCGCGGGACGATCATCCTCGGCGTTTCCAGGGACAGTATAAAATCCCATGAAAAATTCAAAACAAACCAGTCGTTCCCTTTCGATCTGCTGTCCGACCGGGATGAACTGCTATGCAGGCTGTTCGACGTCATCAAGGAAAAAAACATGTACGGCAAAAAGGTGATGGGGATCGAACGCAGCACGTTCCTGATTGACGCGTCCGGCACGCTGCGCAGGGAGTGGCGCAAGGTCAAGGTAAAAGGCCACGTGAACGAAGTACTGGAGGCGGTTAAAACTCTCTGACGGCCGGAGCCGCCCCCGTTATCCGCCGGAACGGCGCGGATATTTGGGGTCAGAGCAAAAATAATCACCCGTGAAAAACACCGGTTTGTCTTCAGAATAATTTTTGCTCTGACCCCAAATATCAGGCACCTGCTTCAGGCAACTGCTCCTCGCTGGTGGGCCAGACATTGATCAAGGCCTTGACCAGGGTAGCCAGCGGAATGGCGAAGAACACGCCCCAGAACCCCCATAACCCGCCAAATACCAGTATGGCGACGATGATCGCTACCGGATGCAGGTTGACCACGTCCGAAAACAGGATGGGCACCAGCACGTTGCCGTCCAGGAACTGCAGGATGAAATAGGCAACGACCAGCCAGATGAAGACCGGATCGAAACCCCACTGGAAATAAGCCACCAGGGCGACAGGCAAGGTCACCACGGCGGCGCCGATATAGGGGATCAATACGGACAGGCCCACGGTAATGGAGAGCAGGGAAGCGTAATTCAATCCGAACAGAGAGAAAACGATGTACGAGGTCACCCCGACGATGGCTATCTCATAGACCTTGCCGCGTATGTAATTGCCGAATTGCGCGTCCATCTCCAGCCACAGGTGGCCGACCAGGGTGCGGTCACTGGGCAGGAAGCGGCTCAGCCAGCCCAGGACCAGGTCCTTGTCCTTCAGCAAAAAGAAAATCATCAAGGGCACCAGGATCAGGTAAATGAGAACAGTGATGATGGCAGGAATCGACGCCACCGAAACGGACACGACACCCTGTCCGAAATCACTGGCGCCGCGCCGCAGGGCAAGGCCTATCTCGTTAACCAGTTCGGCGGAAATGATGTCGGGATATTGTTCCGGCAGGTGCAGCAACAGTTCCTGCCCGCGGCTCAGCATGCCTGGAAATTCCTGGACAAACTGGCTTGCCTGCCCGGACAGGATCGGCAACAGGCCGATCACGATGAAACCCATAACCAGGATAAACAACAGGAATACCAGCGAGACGGCCGTTAATCTCGGCACCTGTCTGGCGGTCAGTTTCACAATCGGCCCTTCCAGCATGTAGGCGATCACAACCGCTGCGAGCAACGGCGTCAGCATGCCGCCCATAAAATAGAAAACGACAAAAGCGGCAGCCAGGAGAATTACCAGCACGGCAGCCTGGGGATGGGTAAAATAGCGCCGGTACCAATCGTTTATAAAGTCGAACATGTGTTTACCTAGTCACCGGCCAATCGCAGATATTTGATCTGAGTGTTACCGGCTTATTTTGTGTATTTTTACACTGACCCCAAATATCCGGTAACCATCAACGTCTGCATGATAACGTCAAACAAGGTAATAGACCAGACGGGTATGGCTGTTTTATGTATGATGTTTTTCCGACCTGAGACAATTCGCTGCTGATGCACAATCCTCTCCCCCGCCCGATCCGACCATGGAACCAGACACACTTGCAGCCGCGATAAAGACCTGGGGAACGGAAATCGGCTTCCAGCAGGTAGGCATTACCGGCATCGACCTTGCGGAAGACGAACACCACCTGCTCGACTGGCTCGACCGGGGGATGCACGGGGAGATGGCTTACATGGAGCGCCACGGCAGCAAACGTTCCCGGCCCGAGCGCCTGCGGCCGGGTACCCTGCGGGTTATTTCCGCGCGCATGGACTACCTGCCTGCCAAGGCAACACCTGCCCAGTCAGTGCTGGACGGCAAGGAGATGGCTTATGTGTCGCGCTATGCGCTGGGCCGGGATTACCACAAGGTGATGCGTTCGCGGCTGAAAAAACTGGCGCGCCGGGTTGAAGCGGCCATCGGTCCCTTCGGCTACCGGGTTTTTACCGACACCGCGCCGGTGCTGGAGAAGGCGCTGGCGCGCAACGCCGGGCTGGGCTGGATCGGGAAACACAGCAACCTGCTGCACACCGAGGCCGGATCATGGTTTTTTATCGGCGAGATATACACCGACCTGCCCCTGCCCGTGGACGAAAAGTTTGCCGGGGAACACTGCGGCGCCTGCCAGGCGTGTATCGACGTCTGCCCGACCCGCGCCATCGTCGCGCCTTACCAGGTCGATGCCCGGCGCTGTATCTCCTACCTGACTATTGAATACCGCGGCGTCATACCCGAGGAGTTCCGCACTGCAATGGGCAACCGCATCTACGGTTGTGACGACTGCCAACTGGTCTGCCCCTGGAACAGGTTCGCACAGAATTCCACTGAGCCGGACTACCTCCCGCGCCAGCGGCTGGATTCGGTCACACTGGTCGAGTGTTTCCTCTGGAGTGAAAGCGACTTCAACGATAAAACGGAGGGCAGCGCCATCCGGCGTATCGGCTACGAATGCTGGTTACGCAATGTTGCCGTCGCCCTGGGTAACGCACCCGGTTCAGCAGCGGTCATCGATGCCCTGAATTCTCGCAAGGACCATCCCTCGGCCCTGGTGCGGGAACACGTAAACTGGGCCCTGGCACAGCACCGGGAAACGCTCAGGTAGAACAGCCGGGCACGTCTGCGGCGTACGCCGATATTCTTGTTTCGGCCAACCCGGCGTATTCGGGGTCGATTTCGTAGGCCACGTAATCCCTGCGATCCTTCAAGGCAGCAAGGCAAACCGTCCCGCTGCCGGCGAACGGGTCGAGAACCACGTCACCCCTGAATGAATATAACTGGATTAACCGGTGCGGCAACTCTTCCGGAAAAGGCGCGGGATGGCCTATTTTATTTGCCGACACCGCCGGGAAATCCCACACGCTCCGGGTCCACTCGAGGAATGCGTCCCGCTCTATGGTGCTCTCCCGGCCGGCTTTGTCCCTGGAAAACGACCCTTTGGAAAACACCAGGATATACTCATGGACATCCCGCAATACCGGGTTAGCCGCGGATTGCCAACTACCCCAGGCGGTGGATGAACCGGCGCTGGACCCCTTGTTCCAGATTATTTCACCGCGCATCAGGTAACCGATGGCAGTCATCGCTTCCATGATATGGCCGTGCAGCGGGATGTAAGGCTTACGCCCGAGATTCGCCACGTTGATACAGGCGCGCCCGCCGGGAACCAGGACCCGGTATGTCTCTTTCCAGACCGCGCCAAGCAGGTCCAGGTATTCGTCGAGGCTCAAATCATCGTCGTATTCCTTGGCGGCATTATATGGCGGCGAAGTGATCATCAGGTGGACACTGTTGTCAGGCAGTTCCGCCATGTGTTCGCTTGATTTGCAGAAAATCCTGTTTATATACGCCGGCGGGATTTCATTTTCTTCATAGTCTCCCGTATCCTCCCTGCCCTGGCCCTCGTACATCCTGGTATTGTAAAACGCGGAAGCATCATGGCTGCTTCTCCCGGGCGCGCCGAATGCGCTCGTCGCCGTTCCCTGTTTGCGTTTCCGGGGCCGGGTCACCATCTCATTCCATAAACGCAAATATTCTCGCCTGGGCCTGGGAGCCGTCCTTCACCGGCAGCACGCCGATCACGGCAACTGCGCCCCTGACGGGCAGATCATCCAGGTTGTTCATGTTTTCGACCTGGAATTTTCCTGCGCCAAGCATAAGCCTGTGCACGGGAAAACTTAAATCGTTACCCGGGTCCAGACTCAGGGTATCTATGCCTATCCCGGCGACGTCCCGCTCCACCAGCAACTGCGCGGCCGCGACGGAAAACCCGGGGAAATGCAGCACGCCTGCCTCGTCCTGGTTGACATAGGCCTGCGGGTCGTGAAACTTTTTGTGCCAGCCCGTGTTCATGACTACCAGGCCTCCCGGCATGATGCGGCCGTTACGCTCCTCCCAGGACAGGACGTCAGCGACGGATAATTGGTAGTCAGGCTCCAGGGCGGCCTTGTCCTGAACCCCGATGACTGCAACGGGGAGCACCAGGTCATCCAGGCCCAGTTCGTTAACGGAGGCTCCGCCTTCGATGAAGTGCGCCGGGGCATCGATATGGGTGCCGATATTTTCCCAGAGGAAAAACCGGTGCATCCGGTATCCCTTGTCATAGTCCGCCAGCCGCTCAATCACAAACGGCGCGGTCCCCGGCCAGAACGGCATGTCCTCATGCAGGGCATGGGTCAGGTCGACCACCTGCCGCGCGTCAAAAGGATGTGCCAGGTCAGCGGGTTGAACGCCGGCAGACAGGCAAAAATACAGGAGGCAGGCGCCGGGCAGCTGAAGCTTGTTATTCATGTCCCCTCCATCAGTTGCTGTCATGTGGTTTCGATCAATGCGTTAAAGGGAAACTTTGATACGGATCATATATTATTCGCCCATGGATCATACAAGTTTACGGGAAGCGATTATAGGCGCCGCGCGCGCACTGCAAAAAAACCGGCTTGGCACAGGCACCGCCGGCAACGTCAGCGCCAGGGTCGCGCAAGGTTACCTGATAACGCCGACGGGAATGGATTACGAGGCGCTGGCGCCCGCGGATATCGTCAGCATGGACCTGCGCGGCAGGCGCGCCGAAGGGGACCTGAAACCCTCAAGTGAATGGCGCTTTCACCAGGACATCTATGCACAACGGCCCGATACACACGCCATCGTCCACACCCATTCGCCCTATGCCACTGCATTGGCCTGTACCCGCCAGGACCTGCCTGCGTTTCACTACATGGTCGCGGGCGCGGGCGGCGCTTCCATTCGTTGTGCCGGGTACGCCACCTACGGTACCCAGGAATTGTCCGACCACGCACTGGCGGCGCTGGCGGGCCGCCAGGCCTGCCTGCTGGCCAACCACGGCGTCATCGCACTGGGCAAGGACGTGGGCGCCGCCTTCAAGATGGCGCAACTCGTTGAGGAACTGGCCAGGCAATACCTGTTAAGCCGCATGCTGGGGTCTCCCGTGCTGCTGGACGAGGCTGAAATGGACGTCAACCTGGAAAAATTCAGGGATTATGGCAAACATTGATTTTTAAAGAACAAAATCTAATCTGCGTTAATCTGCGTAATCTGCGAATAAAATAGATGGAAATCTGGCAATACATCATCCTCTTCCTGGTTGGTATTGTCGTCGGTTTCGTCAACGTCATGGCAGGCGGTGGTTCGCTGCTGAGCATCCCGATCATGTTGTTCATGGGCGTCCCCGGTCCCGTCGCCAACGGCACCAACCGGATCGCGATAATCGCGCAGATGGCCACGGCGGTCGTTGCGTTTTTCAAAAAAGGCTATTCGGATTTCAGGCTCAGCCTGTCCCTGGCCCTTGCCGCGCTCCCCGGTGCAGTGGCCGGCGCCTATGCCGGAACCCGCCTCGAAGGTATCTGGTTTAACCGTATTGTCGCAATCATCACGCTGGCCGTAATGCTGCTTATGGCTATTAAACAGGATGAGAAAACCTATGCCGGGACGCCTTCTGAAAAACCGCGCCTGCTGCTTGCCCATATCCTGATGTTTTTTGTGGGACTTTACGGCGGTTTTATCCAGATCGGGATCGGTTTCCTGTTCCTGCCCATACTGAACAGGACCCTCGGACTTGACCTGGTCAGGGTCAACATGCACAAGACCTTCATTATCAGTTTCTACACCACGGCCGCCCTGATCGTATTCGCCTGGCAGGTGGAGATTTTCTGGGTTTTAGGCATCTGCCTGGCCGTAGGCACATCCATCGGTGCATGGATCAGCGCCCACGTGCAGGTAAGCAAGGGCGAATGGATTATCAAGGTAGTGCTGAACACCGTACTGGTGCTGATTATCGTCAAGCTGTTATTCTTCAGTTGACGCAATAAGATAGCTGGTCCCGGATATAATTTTCAGAGACTATGCACGGTAAACCGGAACACCTGAAATGCTGGAAATGCGGCGCCGGCCTGGACTACCTGCTCATGCCGTTGTCCAGGAGCGCCCACTGCAAGGCCTGTGAGGCGGCGCTGCACGTGTGCAGGATGTGCCGGTTTTATGACCCCAGGGTTGCAAAACAGTGCCGTGAGCCCGTCGCCGATGCGGTCAAAGACAAGGACAGGCCGAATTTCTGTGATTATCTTGAATTAAACCCGCAGGCGTGGGAGCCCGCCGATCATTCGCAAGCGGACAGCGCCGCCTCAGACCTGAATGACCTGTTCGGCCTGGACGCGGCGGGTGGGGCAAGCGGGACGTCTGCTTCGGCAGAACAATCCCGGCAGGAACTGGATGACCTGTTTGATTTGAATAAATAGCACCTGAGCAAATCCGGGTTGATCCCGTAGTTTTCTAACCGATAAGCGCGCGCAACTGCGCGCCGGGATCATCAGCCCGCAGCAACGCTTCACCTACCAGAAAAGCATGCACGTCGCGGTTGCGCATGAGTTCTATGTCCGCACGGCTGTTAATGCCGCTTTCCGTCACCACGGTCCGGTCATGGAACACGTCCGGCAGCAGGCCCAGCGTCGTTTCCAGGGATGTCTCAAAGGTATGCAGGTTGCGGTTGTTTATGCCTATCAGCGGCGTGCGCAGCAGCAGGCCGCGTTCCAGTTCCTCGCGATTGTGCACCTCCACCAGCACGTCGAGGCCGATATCGGCAGCAGTTGCCGCCAGTTCCTGCAGGCTGAAGTCGTCCAGGGCAGCGACGATCAGCAGGATGCAGTCCGCCCCGATGGCTTTTGCCTCGTACACCTGGTACGGGTCGATGATAAAATCCTTGCGCAGCAGCGGCAGATCGGTTGCGCTCCCGGCCTGTTGCAGGTGCCTGTCGGAACCCTGAAAGAATTTCTCATCGGTCAGTACGGACAGGCACACAGCCCCGGCGTCCGCATAGGCCCGTGCGATCGCTTCCGGGTCAAAATCCCTGCGGATGACACCCTTGCTGGGAGATGCCTTTTTGACCTCGGCAATGACCGCGGCCCGGCCGTTATCGATGGCGCCGCGGATACACCGGTAGAACCCCCGGGCAGGAGCCGTATCCCTGACCTGCTGCTGCAACTGCGCCGGGGACACGGCTGTTTTCCTTGCGGCAACCCATTCCCGCTTGTAGTCCAGTATGGTTGCCAGGATATCGGTCGTATTCAACGCTGTCAGCCCGCCAGCCGGTTTGTCAGCGACGCGAGTTCCTGCAACTTTTTCATTGCCGCGCCGGAAGCAATGGCCTGCCTGGCAAGTCCGATCCCCTGTTCCACATCCGGCGCCAGACCGGCGACGTAAATGGCGGCGGCGGCATTCAGCAAGACGATATCCATGGCCGGTCCCGGGTTGTTTTCGAGGACGGAGAGCATGATGCCGTGGCTTTGTTCTGCGCTGGTGACGACCAGTTCGGAGACAATTCCGGGTTTGATCCCGAATTGTTGCGGCGTGATTTGATACCTGGTGATGCGGCCGTCCTTAAGCTCGGCCACGTCGGTTCGCGCAGAGTTGCTTATCTCATCAAGTCCGTCGTGCGAGCGCACGACCATGCAGTGTTCGCTGCCGAGCCGCTGCATGACGCGGGCAAACACATCCAGCAGGTCCGGCTGGTAGACACCGATCAACTGGCGTTTGACGTATGCCGGGTTGGTCATGGGCCCCAGCAGGTTGAATACACTCCTGGCAGCCAGTTCCCGGCGCGGTCCCGCTGCGTACCTGGTCGCCGGGTGGTGGGCCGGCGCAAACATGAAACCTATCCCCACCCGGTTGATGCACTCAGCTACGTGCTCCGGTTTCAGTCCCAGTTTGACTCCCGCCTGTTCCAGCGCATCGGCGCTGCCGGAGCGGCTCGAAATCGAACGGTTATTGTGTTTTGCAACCTTGCCCCCGGCGGCCGCGATAACGAAGGACGCCGTGGTGGAAATATTGAAGGTGTGCGCGCCGTCACCGCCGGTGCCGACGATATCCACCAGGTGAGGGCCGTCAACGTGTACTCTTACGGCAAATTCGCGCATCACCGAGGCTGCTGCGCCGATCTCCTCGATTGTTTCACCTTTCATGCGCAGGGCTACCAGGAAGCCGCCGATTTGCGCTTCGGTCATTTTCCCCGACATCATGTCCTGCATCACGGCCCGCATGATATCGACAGGCAGGTCACCGCCGTTGATGACTTCGTTCAGTGCGGACTGGACACTCATCATTGGGAACTGATGCGGAGATAATTCCTGAGCAGGTCATGACCGAAAGTGGTCAGTATCGACTCGGGGTGGAACTGTACGCCGAAAACAGGATACTCCTTGTGCCTTACCCCCATGATCTCGTCAATCCCGCCGTCATTCATCCTGGTCCAGGCGGTGACTTCCAGGCACTCAGGCAGCGATGCCCGGTCGACCACCAGGGAGTGGTAACGTGTTGCGACAAACGGGCTTTCCAGCCCGCCGAAGACGTCCGAACTTTCATGATAAATATCGGAGGTCTTGCCGTGCATGATACTGTTGGCATGGATGATGCGCCCGCCCAGGGCCTGGCCGATACTCTGGTGTCCGAGGCATACCCCCAATATGGGGATTTTATCCTTGAACTCGTTAATGACGTCAACCGATATGCCTGCTTCGCTCGGGGTACAGGGGCCGGGCGAGATGACGATATGCTCCGGTTCGAGTTCGTGGATTCGCTCCAGGGTAATCTGATCGTTCCGGTAAACGCTCACCTCCTGGCCCAGTTCGCCGAAGTACTGGACCAGGTTGTAGGTAAAGGAGTCGTAATTGTCGATCATCAGTAACATGGGCAATCCCGCACTATTCCCCGGCAACCTGTTGCAATGCCGTCCTCATGGCGTCGATGACCCCGGCATAATCGGCGCTCCCGAAAATCGCCGACCCCGCCACAAACGTGTCGGCGCCGGCGGCGGCTATTTCGGCAATGTTCTCCGCTTTCACGCCGCCGTCAATCTCGAGGCGAATATCCAGACCGGAGGCATCGATGATCTCTCTTGCCGCGCGCAGCTTGCCCAGCGCGGCGGGGATGAAGCTCTGCCCGCCGAAACCGGGGTTGACGGACATGATCAAGACCATATCGACCTTGTCGATGACGTGGCGCAGATGCTCCAGCGGCGTTGCCGGGTTGAATACCAGCCCGGCGCGGCACCCGTTGTCCCTCACCAGTTGCAGGGTCCGGTCAACATGCCGGCTCGCCTCGGGGTGGAACGTGATGATATCGGCGCCGGCGGCGGCAAAATCGGGGATGATCCGGTCCACCGGTTCGATCATCAGGTGCACGTCCAGGGGCGCGGTCACGCCGTAATCCCGCAAGGCGCGCACGACCACCGGGCCGAAAGTCAGGTTGGGCACGTAGTGGTTATCCATTACGTCCACGTGGATATAGTCGGCGCCGGCCGCGAGCACAGCCTCCACCTCCTGGCCCAGGCGGGCCATATCGGCGGACAGTATTGACGGGGCGATGATGTAATCGGACATAGACGCGGATTATATCGGACTTGAGGGGGTGGGGCTATTTTATACTGACCCTGAACATGCCAGGCAGGTGAGCGTCAGACGTTGAAGCGGAACAGTATCACGTCACCATCCGCAACAATGTAGTCCCGTCCTTCCAGGCGCCACTTGCCGGCGGTTTTTGCGCCCTGTTCGCCCTGGTGCTCAACGAAATCATCATAGGCGATTACCTCGGCGCGAATAAATCCCTTCTCGAAATCCGTATGGATACTACCGGCAGCGCCGGGGGCGCCGGTTCCCTTCCTGATGGTCCAGGCCCGGACTTCCCTGGGCGTCATCGTGAAAAAAGTGTGCAGGTCAAGCAGTTCATAACCGGCCCGGATGAGCCGGTGCAGACCGGGTTCGGGCAGTCCCAGGTCACGCAGGAACTCGTCCCTGCTGTCTTCGTCCAGTTCGGCTATCTCGGTCTCAAAAGCAGCCGATACGGCGAGCAGGTGAGCGCCGTCCGCGCGTGCGCGCGGCGCCAGTTGCGCCAGCGATTGATTGGTGGAAACGCCGTTTTCCTCCACGTTGGCGATATACAGGACCGGTTTTTCCGTCAGCAGGCCCAACTCCCGCGCCATGCCACGTTCCGCGCTCCCCTCCGGCAGGGTTCTGGCAGGTGCACCAGTGTCGATATGGGCGGCCAGGGTGGCCAGTTTCCGGCAGCGTTCCAGCGCCTGTTTATCGCCGGTTTTTGCGACTTTCCCGGTCTTTTGTGAAGCCCGTTGCACGCTCTCCAGGTCGGCCAGGCACAGTTCCGTGTTGACCGTGTCAAGATCGGTCAGCGGGTCTATCCTGCCGTCGACATGGACGATGTTGTCATCCTCGAAGCAGCGCAGCACCTGGGCGATGGCGTGCATCTCGCGTATATGACCTAAAAACTTGTTGCCCAGTCCTTCCCCTTTCGATGCGCCCGCGACCAGGCCCGCTATGTCGACAAATTCCACATGGGCAGGCACAAGGCGTTCCGGCCTGGCAATCCGGGCGATAGCCTGCAACCGGGCATCGGGTACGGGCACTATGCCGGTGTTGGGCTCAATGGTGCAGAACGGGTAGTTTTCGGCGCTGACCGCGGCATTGGTCAAGGCATTGAACAGGGTGGACTTACCTACGTTTGGCAACCCGACGATCCCGCATTTGAAACCCATTACGGTATGTCTGCGCGGGTTATTGAGTGTGCAGGCGGGTCATGGCCTTGTCCAGTTCTTCGCTGAACAGAAAAGGCAGTATTTCCATACCTCTTAGCAGTGCCTGGTTGATCAACTCCGTGTCACCGCTGCCGGGCCTTCCCAGTACGTGCGCCAGCACCCGGGTTTTGTCCCCCGGGTGGCTTACCCCTATTCTCAGTCTCAGGTATTCGGACGCGCCGAGTGTTTCGCTGATGTCCCGCAACCCCTTATGCCCGCCATGACCGCCGCCTTGTTTCAGGCGAATCACGCCCGCTTCCAGGTCTATCTCGTCGTGAACAACCAGGATCCGTGCAGGCTCGATCCGGTAATAATCGGCAACGGCATGAACTGCGCGTCCGCTGTTGTTCATAAAGGTGGCCGGTTTGAAAAGCAGGCAATCAATACCGGGAGCCCTGATGCGGGCGAGGTCGCCGGAAAATTTTTTTTGGGCGGTGAAGCTGACCTGGTGCTTGTCGGCAAGCATGTCAACGAACCAGAAACCGGCATTGTGGCGCGTCGTCGAATAATCAGCGCCCGGATTACCCAGGCCTGCTATGAGTTTCAAGCCGGTTGGTTCGCTCACCCGGAAACCAGAAGATTACGGTTTGACGTGAATATTGCCAGGTTTGCCCAGGATCAGGTCCCCTGCCTATTCTTCTTCTTCCGTATCCGCCTCTGCCTGTTCCTGATCCTCTGCTTCTGCCTCTACTCCTTCCAGTTCTTCTTCGTGCTCCTCTTCCTCCATGCCGCCCTTGGGCAGGTTCACGGTTGCCACCGATGCAGATGCATCCCCGCCATGTAGCAGGGCATAGATTTCGACCCCCTCGGGCAACTCGATATCGCTGACGTGCACGGTATCGCCCAGGTTCATGTCTGCCAGGTCCACGTCTATGAATTCCGGCAGGTCCTTGGGCAGGCAACTGATTTCCAGTTCGGTCATGATGCGGCTCACCACGCCGCCACCGGTCTTGACGCCCGGGCTCAGGTGTTCATTAATGAAATGAATCGGCACCCGCATGGTGATTTTCTGTTTCTCGTCAATGCGCAGGAAATCGACGTGCAGAATTTCGCTTTTATAGGGATGTCTCTGTAAATCCTTTAAAACAACCTGCTCACTTCCGCTGTCGAAGTTGATGGTCAGGATGCTTGAGTAAAAAGCCTCATGGTCGAGCCGGTGCAGCACATCATCATGCAGTACCGATATCGACTGCGGTTCTTTATTCGCCCCGTACACGGTACCGGGAATTCTGCCCGAACGGCGCAGGCGCCGACTTGAATTCTTTCCCAGTTCGTTACGCGGCTGTACATTTAATTCATAAGCTTGCATTTCATAACTCTCAATCAATAAACATGGAACTCAGCGATTCTCCTTCGGAAATCCGGCGGATACTTTCCGCCAGCATTGTTGCAACGCTGAGTTGGCGGATTTTATCACATTCTGCGGCAGCGTCACGCAACGGAATGGTATCCGTGACGACCAGTTCATCCAGCAGAGATGAATTGATATTATCCAACGCCCTGCCTGACAGTACCGGGTGTGTGCAGTACGCGACGACCCGGTCGGCGCCGAAGTTCTTCAAGGCGTTGGCTGCCTTGCACAGCGTGCCGGCCGTGTCCACCATGTCATCCACGATAATGCAGGTCCGGTCTTTCACATCGCCGATAATATTCATTACCTCGGACTCGTTCGCCTTTGGCCGGCGTTTGTCGATAATGGCCAGGTCGGTATCATCCAGTTGCTTGGCAATGGCGCGCGCCCGCACCACACCGCCCACATCAGGCGAAACCACGATCTGTCTTTCGTATTTGTGCTTCCATATATCGCCCAGCAACACCGGGGTCGCATACACGTTATCCAGCGGCATATCGAAAAAACCCTGGATCTGATCGGCATGGAGATCCACCGTCAACACCCTGGAGATGCCGGTGATCCCGACCATGTCCGCCACTACCTTTGCCGTGATGGGAACCCTGGCCGACCTCGACCTGCGGTCCTGGCGCGCATAGCCCATGTAGGGAAGCACGGCCGTGATCCGTTCCGCCGATGCCCTTCTCAATGCGTCCGCGATGATCAGCATTTCCATTAAATTATCATTGGCGGGCGTACACAGTGACTGCAGGATAAACACGTCGCGCCCGCGTACATTCTCCGCAATCTCCACCATGACTTCGCCGTCGCTGAACCGGCCCACGTTGATCTTGCCCATGGGCATGTTCAGACGGCGCGCGATTTCACCCGCCAGAACCGGGTTGGCATTCCCGGAAAACAACATTACATCGTCTAGTGACATCGATTTTTCCCGCAATTTTTCAATCTGGCAGGGGCGCCAGGATTCGAACCTGGGAATGCAGGGATCAAAACCCTGTGCCTTACCACTTGGCTACGCCCCTATCAAAATCTGCGATCTCCAGCACGACCCGGTGTACAGTTATAACAAAGTGGTTTCAACAAGGAACTGCGGCGGACTTTCCATTGTAACACAGCACGGAGTGGGTAAAGGAATAAAAATACTAGCGTAACTGGCTGTCCTTGCTGCCGCGCCGGTTGTATCCGCTGGAAAAGGCCTGTTCCTTATCATGATCGGTCTGGCAGTTGACGCAAAAACGCACACCGGGGACTGCCCGTTTCCGCTCGGCAGGGATCGTTGCTCCGCATTCCTCGCAATGGTCCAGGCTCTCGCCTTCGGGCAACCGGCTGCGTGCGTGTTTTACCGCATCATCAATACTGGCATCGATCTGTTCCTGCACCGCCCCGTCGCGGGACCATCCACCGGCCATCACTTTCTCCTGCATTAATTGGTAATCGAATTTAACTATAGCGCATTTTTACTATTCCGGATAAATCTACACAATTCATCCTGTTTATGCTTTATCTTGTCTATCCTGTCCATCCATGTTAAACATGCGGCATAATCTCCCTGTGTACTCTATGCGTCCCATACCTGTATTACTCGGCCTGCTGGCCGGTCTGCTGGCACTGTGCGCACTGATCTTCAGCATTCCCGAACCCGGCAACGGTCATGCTGTGGCGCACCACGCCGTAGACGGCATGCGCCAGGCGGGCGACGCCTGGCAACAGAGCGGGCCCGTGTTCCGTGTGGGCTATTGCCTGGGGGTATTAATCTACCTGATATTCAGCATCCTGGTCTATATCGGGGTGCCGCAGGCAAAACGTGACCGGACACTGAGGCTGGTGCATTCGGCGGCAACGCTGGCGGTACTGGGCATGTGGTCATTTCTGATTTACCTGTCCTGGCAATACCTGCACTCCGGCGACCCGATGATCGGTTCCGCGTTTCCCCTGCCTACCCTGGTCATGTTGCTGGGTTTGTGGATAGCCCCGGTGTCGTTTTCTCTTATTTATGTCCTGGGATTCAGACGCTGGATCTTCACCCCGGAAGACGAGGAAAAGTTCAGGCAGATCATGGAAAGTAAACGACCATGATGGAAGCCTGGCGCAACCCGATTATCCTGCTGTCCCTGGTGCTGTACCTCGGAATTTGCATCGGCTTCGGTTTGTGGGCCATGCGCCGCACGCACTCGACCAGGGACTTCTTCATGGCGGGCCGTTCCCTGGGGCCGCTGGTGCTCACATTCGCCATTTTTTCCAGTACCCTGAGCGGTTTCGGGTTTGTCGGCGGTCCCGGACTGGTTTATTCGATGGGGATGAGTTCCGCCTACATGATCATCGTGTCCACGGCAGGTTTCACGATGGGGTTTTTCCTGGTATCCAAACGCATCCGCCTGATCGCGGAACTGCGCGACAACGTTTCCCTGCCGGGTATTGTCGCGGCCCGTTACAACAGCAATCCCGCGCGTCTATTAACAGCCCTGGCCATATTGCTCGGGGTGATGGGTTATCTCGCCACCCAGATACTGGCCATGGCAGTAGTCATGCAGTCCATCATCAACAGTGTCGGCTGGTTCGGTTCGACCAGCCTGCTGTTTTGCATGGCGGTGTCTTCCGCCGTATTGATATTTTACTGCGTCACGGGGGGCATCATCGCGTCCGTGTATACCGACGTTATACAGGGATCCGCCATGGCTGTGGCGGGCATCCTTATCGTGTTTACCGTTTACGCAGTGTTTGACGGCAGCCTGGCCGGCGCTTCCCGTGTCCTGTACGAGGACGATCCCGCTGCGATCGGGCCGTTCGGTACCGAGGGCATGATCTGCGCGCTGTCCTGGTATTTCGTGTTCGGCCTGGGACTGGCCGGTCAGCCGCATATCATCACCAAGATGATGATGACGCGGAATCTCGCGGACAACCGTTATGTCCTGCCGGCATCGATCCTCGGCTATGCCTTGTCCGGGCTGCTGTGGATTATGCTGGGTTTTGCCATGCGGGCGCTGGTAATCCAGGGCGCTCACGCACCACTGGGTTCGCCCGACATGGCCGCCGCGGAATTCCTGCAGTTCTATACCCACCCCATCCTGGCAGGAGTCGTCTTTGCCGCGCTGTTTGCGGCGATCATGTCTACTGCCGACGGTTTCCTGAACGTGGGAACCGCCGCGGTTATCCACGATATCCCCATTGCCATACGCGGCCATGCAGTGAGGAATGAACTGTTCTGGGCGCGAGTGGTCACGGTCCTGCTCTCGGTGACGGCTGCAGGTTTTGCCCTGTTTTCCTATTATGTGAATGAACGGCTGGTGGCCATCCTCGGGGTGTTCGGCTGGAGCACCTTCGCGGCCGCGATCGTGCCGGTGGTAGCCCTGGGTTTGAACTGGAAACGGGCTACGGCCGGCGCGGCCTGCGCGGCCATCGTCATCAGCCTGGCGCTCAACCTGTCACTCGAGTTATTTGCAATAGATATCCCCTGGGGCATACACGGCGGGTTTATCGCACTGCTGGTATCCATGATCAGCTTTATCGTGATCTCGCTGTTGCAAACGCCGAAACCGCTGGCAGAAGACATCGATGCCGTCATGGATATGTAACCCCGGGTTCCCTGCCGGGTCCGTTGCCGGGTCAAGCGTACGGCCAGATCTCCAGTCCGTGGATCGCATTCCTGATATCCATGGACAGGTTGACGCTGACGACTGTCTTGTTCGAGTGAAGATCGTATATGGTGATCGTGGAAGGTGAAGAACCGCCCGCGATAAACCTGTCGGACAGCGGACACAGTCCCCGGCCGAACCCCTGCCGGGCAATTTTTGTATCGTCCATCCCGGCAAAGCGGATTTCCTCTTCCGGGTAGCGCTTTATTCTGAACGCCCGGTCGCCCCCATTCCGGCCCACGTAGCGCACACAATCGGATTTTGTGTCGTTGAACAGCACCCCTTCCCTGAACGGCCGGGCGTTATGGCTGCCGGCCGGTAAACTGCAGGCTTCGGATATGCTGAAATCTTTTCCGAGATGCAACATGGCGCCCGTGTGCAGGCCGCTGAAATAGACACCGGTAGCCTGCACGGAAACCATGTTCAGGTGCAGGTTGTTCACAAATTCCGGGCCGTCGCTGGAACATGGGTCGAACTGTTGAAGCTGCCACTCAGAGCGCTGCCGCTCAATGTAAAGGCCCCGGGCAAACTCTTCCTGCGACAGGTTGAACACCAGGATACTGTCATAACCCGTCGAGGTCAGGAACAGCAGGTTGTCCTTTTTGCATATCTCGTGGCAATGCTTGAGATACGGGTTCCTGAATGAACGTTGTATCTGGAAATCCTGGTCATAAACGAACAGTTCATCGCTGGCGGCAATGTAAATCTCGCCATTGTGAAACTCAATGCCGCGCAGGCCCCGGTCCCAGCCGCGCCCGGTAAAATCAATGTCCGAGGTATTCCAGTCCACGTGCTGGAACGCCTCCCGCCGGTCGAAATCCACGGTAAATATCCCGCCATGGCTGTCCCCCTGCCCGCTGCCGCGCACCACCGAGGTGGCGATCAGCTTCGGCAGGTACGGCCTGTTACTCGCCATGCGCCGTATTCAGTAGCCCCGGCCGATATCCACAACGTTCAACATGCGCTCGCCATTGATATAGCGCCGCAGGTTTTCCGTGATGACGATGCGGTTGCGCTCAAAGCCCTGGTCGGTCATATACGAGATATGGGGGGTGATGATGACATTGGGCAGGGTCCACAGTTCATGGCCTTCGGTCAGCGGTTCGGGGTCGGTGACGTCCAGGCCTGCCCCGGCCAGCCTGCCGCTCTTCAGCGCCGCGATCAGCTCTGCGGTATCGGTGTTCCTGCCGCGCCCGATACTGATAAAGTACGCGCCTTGCCTGACCGCGGCAAAGAATTCCCTGCCGAATATCCCCGTCGTTTCCCGGGTCAGGGGCAGGGTATTGACGACCACGTGCGCCTGTGCGGCCAGTTCCGGCAGTTCATCAGACAGACCCACGTAGTCGACAAACTCCGGCCCTTCCCTGCCGGAACGGCGGGTAGCGATGACCCGCATGCCCAGCGCTGCCGCCCGCCTTGCAACTTCTGTCCCGATACCGCCCAGCCCCACGACCAGCATGGTCTTCCCGCTGATTTCGATCATCGGGGAAGGCGTATCAGGCGGTCTCTGCCAGACTTGCTCCTGCTGCAGATGGTGGAAATACTGCAGGTTCCGGGTCAGCATCATAAGCATGGCAATGACGTGCTCCGCTATCGGCGGTCCGGCAGTGTGCTGCGAATTCGTCAGGATGAAATCGGCTTGTTTTGCTTCCGGCGACAGGAGACAACGATCAACGCCGGTCCCGAAATGCTGCAGCCAGCGTAGGTTTTTTGCAATCCTGATCAGTTGCGGGCTGCAGATGCCCAGGATCACTTCCGCCTCCCCAAGTATGGTGATTTGCTCAGCGCTGAATTCCTGGCCGGTAACGGTAACGATTTCAATGCCGTCGCTGACTTTACCCAATGACTCCAGCAGTTCATCGCGCAAGCCCCAGCGCGCGGAAGGTATCATTACGACGATTTTTTCCGGCCTTTCCCACCCGGGTGATTCACGCACAGGCCGTTCAGCTTCATCAAGGCGCAGTTGTTCGATGAGCGCCTGTGTTGCCGGGTCGGGTCCGGCGGCGCCTGCCGGCAGACACGTCAGCATCAATACAACTGCAAATGCGGAGATAAGACTGTTCATGGTCGGGATACTGCCTCCGTTAATGCGCCCCGGCATTTCCACCCGGCGGCACGTAGTCAAAGATAAACGTAATCCTGTCCTCTGCGCCCTTGTTCATCACGCTGTGGACTTTCTGGTTGTTGATTTCATAGGCCTGTCCCACCTCCAGGCGAAACGGGCGGCCGTCGATCATGAAACGGACCCTGGGGTTGGTAGTGATCGGGACATGGATGCGATGACTGAAATGAAATGACGGATGCGCGTCGCGGTGGGGCCTGATTTTACCGCCGGCAAGGAGTTTCGCCGCCATGGCGCGTATGATGGTCCCGCCCGCGGGGTAAAAATCGCTGATGATAGCGTGCATCAACGGCATGGCGACCTCGACCAGCCGGTCCCAGCCGGGCTGCTTGCTCACTTCGATATTGGGCCAGCCCGTCCCGTCCGTGAAAACCAGTACGATGGACTCCGTGTAGCGATGAACGTCGTATTCGTTCTGGCGCTGTTCCTGTTCGTACCAGGCGCCCTGCTCCTGGTCCAGGATGCGCTCGCGCAATGCGTCCATGTCTACCTGACCCAGAGATTTTATCGGTTCACCTATGTCCATCGCACCAGCCTAACAACCAATCAAGAAGACGTCAAAAACCGTACAATTTGCACCATGGCTTCGGTATCAAACCGGCAATAACGCAGCAACTGTTCTTCAAGTTCCGTTTTTCTTGCCGGGGTGGTTTCGGGGTTAATCGCTTCGATGTAGCCATCGGCTGCGGCCATTCCCTCGGCTATTCCCGCCAGCCCGGAGTAATCCATTGCAGCATCAACAGTAGGCGAAACCGCTTTTATGGACCATGACCCCAGCATCTTCGGGTGGTAGTAATGCTGCCTGACTATGGGGTGCAGGTCGACCAGGCGTTCGACGATTCCCGCCAGGCGCGCCGCCAGGTCCGGAAACATCTCGACCAGGCTGTTGATAACGCGTTTCTCATAGTTTGTATACATAAACACCGGCCCGCTCGACCCCAGGCATTCAACCAGTCTTTGCGCCAGCGCGCGCATCGGCGGGTCGCCCGACAAATCCAGGAACTCGTGGTGGCGGATATCCTCAACACCGCCTTCGGTGGCGCCGTAGTCAACATGGCACGACCACTGCACGGGAACGGACTGATATGGACGCATCCCCGCCCAGAAGGGTACGGCAGGTCCTATTGTCTCAAAATCCAGGAAATAGCGCGGGTATCCGAACTGCTCGAAGACCTGTTGCGCGTCCACCGATACATCAGCCTCCCCTTTGCGCGTGGCCGCGTGAATGCGCAAGCGTGTCTCACTGGTGAGCGCGGCTGCGTCCACATCCCTGATATCGCGGCAGCCGGCGTTAACCCAGTCAGCCAGTTCCGCCCTATTGCCGCCCAGGCCCATGACCGGGTATTCTGCCTGCGCCGGCCAGCAATGGGACATGAACGCGCACCCATAGGGGCTGTAACAGTGGCCGCCGACCGGCATTTCCGGGACCGCTCCGGCAATGGCGCTTCGGGCTGCGCTGATCAATTCAACCACCTTGTCCTGGAGTTGCCGCGCCCTGGCCGTCAGGTCCTCTTCAACCAGCAAGCCGCGGTAATCAGCGCCGCCTTCGTACACAAACGCAGTGTCCACGTGGGCAAGGGATATTGTCTTGAGATCCAGGCCGGCGTTCCTGAGCACCCAGTACTGGATGGCGCAATCCACCTCGTGGTGGGCCTTGACGCTGGCGGCTGCTTTCACCTCGATGGCGCGCCAGCCTCCGCCTTCGACCGGCAGCAGGACATCGGCGCGCACAAGCACACCATCAAACTGAAACGTGGCTTCATAGATGGGCGCGTCGTGCCCGTTTGCCACCAGTTCAGCCGTCTGCTCCAGCGCCTCGTTCAATCCAACGGAATAGGGTATATCCACCCCGTCCCCTGAACCGAATACCTGCTTGGCTATTTCCCCCACCTGGTTCCCGGCGGCAAACAACGACTCCGCCATGGAACTGGTCTCGGCCAGTTCCGGGTGATGCGCCTCCAGGTGCAGTTTCTTACCGCACTGCCAGGCCGAGATCAGGCGGGATTTGGAGAGGTAGGGTTTTGTCGGTGAATTCAACTTATATTGTGGCAATCTACTGCCTTTGCATATTTGTTTGATAGTCGCCGGCGCTGGAGAACTTCTGCCGTCTACTTCCCGGCCCATAAAGTCGATATGGGCGCGGCGGTAATCCGGCTTCCGAGCGAGTAGGTGGCGGGGCCGGTGTGGAGCACGACCCCGGCGATAAATTGATCGCTGAGATTATCCCGCAACCATGCCAAGTGACGGGCGTCCTCGCCTGAAGGAGCACTACTTGCCTTGACTTCTATCCCTATGATGCGTTGCCCGCGTAGTTCGGCGACGATGTCTATCTCAATACGTCCCCGCTCCGAGCGGAGGTGGTACAGCCTGGGCCGGGCGGTAGCCACGGTTGCTTCGGCCCGAAATTGAGCAGTCACAAAAGTTTCAAGGAGACGTCCCATCAGCTTGCCGTCACGCATTACCGCCGTAGTGTCAACGCCAAGCGCCCCACCCAGTAACGCAGAGTCGATCAAATAGCGTTTGGGTGACAGGACCAGACGCTTGAGGCGGTTCGAGGTCCAGGCCGGCAGTTCATCAACTACCATCAGGTTCCTGAGCAAGCGTTCGTAGGCCAGCGCAGTCTTGCGGTTGATGCCGGCGGCGTCATAGAGGGTCTTATGTTCGGCAAGGCCGGCGGAGTTGAGCGCATACGCCTCAAAGTAGCGCCCGAGGCGGGCCGGGTCACGGCTGCCGTTGAGCGTCAGCGCGTCGCGGGTTAATAGTTGTTCAACGTAACTTTCCAGCCAGCGCTCGCGCACGCGCCCGGATAATGCCAATGCCGCTTCGGGGAACCCTCCTTGTAATGCCAGGTCGATATAACCGCGTAAATCGGGCGTATCGGAGGCGGGCGCCAGTTCCTCACCGGCAACCAGCCGGTCCACCAGGGGTTGCGCGGCATTGCCTGTCTGTTCGGCGACGGTCAACGGGTACATCGGGACTCGCACCACTCTCCCTGTTCCAGGCCAGGTTTCCGTATCAATATCGGCGCGCACGGACCCGGTCAGCAGGTAACGACCGGGGCGACTGTCAGAGTCCACCGCTCGTTTAACGGCGCCCAGCACCTCCGGCACGGCCTGCCATTCATCGAGCAATACCGGCTCCGGCAGGTCCCGCAGCGCGGCGTCGGGGTTGGCGCGAAACGCTGCGGCTTCATCGGCACGATCAAGCCGCACGACCCTGGCCGCGTACCGGGCAGCCGTAGTCGTTTTGCCTGTGGCCCGGGGTCCCACGACCAGCAGGGCAGGCAATTCGGACAGAAGTTCCACCAGCAGCGGATCTATCAAGCGGGGCCTGTAGGCACTCATCATGCTGGCATGATACCATTTATCTTTGCGTTGAGTACCGTTTTCCCGCAGCCTTGAGTGCCGTTTTCCCGCGCTCTTGAGTACCGTTTTCCCGCAATGCAGTATCCGTAGCGACATTCCTGCGGCCAGCAATAATCTGCGTGGTGCGATTGGTCGGTATTTTAAGCTGGCGCACCAATTTTGACATTTGAGACGTAAACATCCATAATTCTTGCAGATCTAATATCTGATATTATATTTGCAAAATGTATATCCAGCGTTACCTGACCAGCACCATTAAACGGGCGATGACTTCCTTCCCTGTGGTACTGGTAACAGGCGCAAGACAAACCGGTAAGACGACCCTGTTGCGCACCGAGTTCGGCGAATCCCACGAATATATTTCACTGGAGCGACCCGACATACGCAACCGCGCCCTGGCGGACCCAGTCGGCTTTTTTGCACAATACACCAGACCGCTGATCCTCGATGAAATTCAATATGCCCCCGAACTCCTGCATTACATCAAGGAATTGATAGAACCGGAACGCAAGCCCGGCTGGTGGTTGCTGACGGGTTCACAGAACTTTTCCCTGATGCAGGGGGTGAGCCAGACACTCGCCGGCAGGGTGGCCGTTTTGACCCTTGACCCCTTGTCCGTCAGGGAACGGTTGCGACAAGCGCAAGTGACGCCGGAAACCATGCTTGAACGGGTATTCACGGCGGCGCCCCGGACAGCCGGCAATGGTGAAGGACCCACGGTCAACCTTGCCGAATGGTTATTGCAGGGCGGCTTCCCTGAGCCCTGCCTGACTAAACAGGCAGACCGCCGGCTCTGGTTTTCCGGTTACGTGCAAACGTATCTTGAGCGCGACGTCCGGGATTTAACCCAGGTCAGCGACCTGGGCGCTTTCTCCAGGTTCCTCATGCTGGTTGCCGCGCGCACCGGCAACCTGCTGAATATGGCGGATCTCGCCGGTGAAATCGGTATCAGCGCCCCGACGGTAAAGCGCTGGCTGTCCGTGCTGGAAACCAGCCAACTCATCTACCTGTTGCAACCCTATTACAAAAACTTCGGCAAGCGCATCCGCAAAAGCCCGAAACTGTACGTGCTCGACCCCGGTCTGGCGACGTTCCTGCTGGGTTTGCATAGCTGGGAAGCTGTCCTGCAGGGACCGAGTCTGGGTCCGCTGATTGAAACGGCAGTCGTCACTGAGTGGCTGAAACTCTTCCGCCAGCAGGGAGAACAACCCCATGTCTATTACTGGCAGTCCGGCGCAGGCAAAGAAGTGGATTTAATTATCGAACGCGACGGCAGACTGTATGGCATAGAGGTCAAGGCAACGGCAACCCCGACTGCGCAACATGGCAGCGCCCTCAAACGCTGGCTTGAACTTGCCGACTCGAACACCCGGGGCGCGCTTGCCTGTAACGTGGACCGGCCACAAACGTTAAGACCGGATATAAAGGCTGTTCCCTGGCACCTGGGCGGATAGCTCGTCCAAGCCGCGCTCTCAGTAGAAGGTGGTCATGCCAAGGCCGAGAAATATGTCCGTGAATATGGCGAAGAATATAAACAACGCCAGAATCCCATTGGGTAAAAAGTCACCAAGTCTTATGGAGATTTGATCAATGAATTTTCTTGTTGATGATGAACTGTTGCAAACGTGCAAACACGTCGCGACTATTTCGAGATTAAAATATCATGGGCCGGACCGATCATTCGTTCCACCCGCGACCAGCAAAACTGCTACTGTTACTTTTATTGAAGTCAATGATAAATCCTATGCAGTAACGGCCCGCCATGTAATTGAAAGTTTTAGAAATTCCGCTCTGCAGGAAGGGTATGAGGATGAAGGTTACTTGTGTGTCCAGTCCCCGGGTGTAGACATTAATGGTCCTTTTCTGACACCCCCTCCAACAGGGTTGATAACAGCAACTCCCGATATGGCAATTTGTCCGATTGACAAAAAACTTCCTAGTCGCATCAACAAAGAGGCTTTCCAGGTTCTCGCTCAGAACGATGCGAATTGGCCTATCTCTCTGGCGGTGGCCATTGGGTTTCCGACCGATGAAAAACATGATCTACAAAACAGCCACGGTAACCTCAATTTAGCACTATCATGCGTTCATGCTGTAGCTGAAGGAATGGACTCCGACGGATTAAGCGATCAAGTACAGTTCTTCAGCGAGTTATCTGAGATGCCCACAGTTGGAAGCCTCAGCGGAATGAGTGGTGGCCCCGTCTTTTGGAGCGATGGTGCTAGACATGGGCTTCTTGGCTTTGTTAAAGAAGGCCTGGATATCTCCGTGAGTGAATGTGGAGATAAACCAAAGGTCCAGTTCATCTGTCAGCGGGTTGACTACGCTATCATGGAAAGGTGGACGAATTATATCGACAGGAACTGGCAGTCAGAACGGGACAAAATAAATGCGATGTTCTGTGAATTGTGAATTGTCGATATGAGTGCATTAATGGTATAGTGCGGGGTCAGCTATACCGTTGCTTATGAGTTGGATTAAATAACATGTCACACCAGACTACAGGCTCGACTGACCTAACCCGCCGCGCATTGAAGGGTGCCGCGTCTCGGGAGAGTCGCTCCTTTGATTCTACTGTTAAAAAAAATCCGGAGCCAAGGAATATTCCGTCTGGTGGTAGCCCCAGGAAGGTCATCGCCAAAGCGCGAACAAAGTCCGGCCTGAATGACGACGCCGCCATGTCCCTGGCAGTGGAGGAAGTGAGGCGATTGCGCGAAGGTCGATAATCTGTTCAACGCACGTGACCACGCGTCAATGCAGTTGAGACGAGGAAAATCGATGGGACGATGGAGACAGGAGGTCAATGGCAAGGAAGATTGTCATAGTAGACACGAACGTTATTGTTTCAGGCCTGATTGGTTCGGACCCGAACAGTCCGCCTGCACGGATACTTGACGCGATGCTTGAGGGCGACTTTCCGTACGTTATGTCTACTGCCTTGTTCAACGAATATTCCTCAGTATTACGCCGACCGGCTGTTGTCAGGCAACACGGACTGACAGAGCCTGAAGTAGTCCTGTTGCTGACCAACCTGACTGAGAACGCAATCTGGCATGATCCTGTTATCAGTAATATGGCGCCAGACTTCGGTGATAATCATATCTGGGCGTTGCTCGAGAGTCAGCCCCACGCTCTGCTCATAACAGGTGATAAACTGCTCATTGGCAATCCACCGACCGGTGCGATAGTGATTTCGCCTCGAAACGTCATCGAAATGATTTTGGCCTGACCATTCTCAGTAGATGGCGGTCATGCCAAGGGCGAAAAATAAACAGGTATTCACGCCCGTAACCCGGTCAACCGGCATTGGCGCAGGAAAAGAATCAGATATTCTCCCTGAACACATCCAGCCAGGGGCAGGTTTCCTCAACGATCAACTCCAACAGCACCGTCGCCCTGGTCATGGCGCAATACAGAATTTTGCGGGTCCTTTCATTGACTTCCAGTGATTCATCCAGGTCGGTCAGGATGATGACCGGCGCCTGCTGGCCTTTATAGCGGAAGATCGTGTCGAAGATGAGTTCTCCTTGTATTTTTTTCGTCGACCCGGCTCCAGTGGACGCTGTGGAATACAGAATAGTCTGCCGGCAGTTCGGCTTGTAATTTTTTTAACGTGTCTAATTCTGCGGAATTGATATCCGGCATATCGGGGCCGGGTAGGCCTGAGGGGTAGGTTTTGGCCATTCTGTTACAGGTATCCTGGTTGATGGGTCTGACTTACTGCTTGAACAAAAAACGCACCACTTCATCATCTTATCAGTTGATTTAAGCTAACATCATTTTGGACGAGATGCTCGTAACCTTTACACGCACACCGAGCATCTTTTTGATTTGTGTAACATCAACAGGGACAGAATTAATTCTGTCCCAGGCCTGAGTTACATTTCGTCCGGGTGCGCAGAGACCTGAGCATGAGAGTTTAGAGAATCATATGAAATGATAGATGATATGCTGGACCCTAAAGAAGAAATCGATTACCCGGAGGGAAAAATGCCTCAACAGATTCGTATGTGGGAAGTAACGGAGCAAAACACCCTTGCCGAAATTGAAAGCACCCAAGTCAGCCTGGAGAAAGAGTTGGAGGACTGGCTGGAAAACGATATTTCAGTGCTTGATGAAAAACTGTTAGTAATAGGTCGGCAGGTACGCACTGATTATGGTGGTGAGATTGATTTGCTTTGCATCGAAGAGAACGGCGACATCGTAGTCATTGAACTCAAGCGGGGAAAAACTCCTCGAGATGTAGTTGCCCAAGCCATGGACTATGCCTCGTGGGTGAAAGATCTGGATTTTGAACGAATTGAGGAAATAGCATCCAAATATTCCAAACTGAAAGACTCGCTGGAGGATGCTTTTACAAAAAAGTTTCGTGTTGAGGAACTGCCCGAGACACTTAACTCAAGCCATCGCGCATTAATCGTAGCTGAGTCTATGGATGCCGCCACCGAGCGGATTGTACGCTATCTCTCGGAAATGACCGTGCCTGTCAACGTAGCTACCGTGCAGTATTTTGAGGACAATAATGGCAGGAAACTGCTGGCACGAGTGTTCCTGGTTGACCCAGAAGTTGCTAAAGTCCGGGGTTCGTCAAAAAGACGAAAAGGATATGTAACGATTAATGAGCTTCTAGAAACAGCCGAAAATTGCGGCATAGGTGAATTATGCCGTCGGCTAAGAAATAGTATTAAGGAAATCGATAACATCGGACATGAGGCATCATACGCCCGGGCCAATACCCTTAGATTCTACAACAAAGATAGTGATGGTAAGACCCGTACGGTGATGTTCGTCGATTTTTCGTCACCCGAACAATCCGCACAAAAAGAGTTGCGGTTTCTTATACACGTAACCCGGTTCAATGACCTTATAGGCATAAGCAAAGAGAATATGGAAAACTTATTACCCGCCAGCTGGCAGGAAGCTAATGAAGAAGTACGTAAATGGCGAAATAGTTCTGACTATGAAAAGGATTGCGCAGTGGGTTTTAAAGGCGCTTTCCGCACCGAAGAGGAAGTGGATAAATTTATCGGTGGGTTGAAGAAGAGTGTCGGAAAAGGACAAGTTCATAAGTGAAGACCATGTGTGCTGTCCAACATAGAAGTAAATTAGAATTTTATCTGTGAAATATCACGCCTCCGAGGGGTATAACAATGACAGTTTTTGAAGTTTACGAGCCGATAGAAATTCCATTCACGTCAACAAATAATGTCAAGCGGATAAATAGAGACAATACGAACGAGTTTCTTAGGAATCTTGTAGAGGAAGGCATTGATAAAAAGCAGGGATGTTATATTTTTTGTCTACGGACAGGTCGTGGATATAGCCCGTGGTATGTGGGCAAAGCTACCAAAGGAATCCACCAGGAATGTATGCAGGATGGAAAGATTAGACGGTATAACGAAGTTCTCCACGATGGAAAAAAAGGCACACCAGTAATGTTTTTTCTCCTTCCCGGACAAAGGAAAAATAAGGCCCCAACTAACACCATTAATGAGATGGAGAAATTTCTCATAAAGGCCGGATACGAACGGAATAAAGATATAATGAACACACATCATGCTAAAGATGATACCTGGACGATAAAAGGGGTATCTGGAAAATCTGGGAGTGGCCAGTCAAAAAAGGAAGAAAGAGATTTCAAAACAATGCTGAAACTGTAATTTCTTTTGATAGAGAAACATCAACGACTATTCAGCAACAATTTGTAGTCCTATTTTAGGGTTATACCAGTCTGAACCTACAGAAGCTGCTGATAATTCATCAGAATTTCAAGGCGCTTTGCAGGCCAGGCCTGTTCCTATCTGCTATGACACATCCTGACGAGAGAGAACGGGGTCAGGTCGCACAATGCACAGGATGGCAGGGTTACCGGGAATTTGTGTGTGTCCCGAATTACCGCCGCGAATCACAAGCATAGTGGCTTTCACGCCAGATTTTTCAATACCTTTAAAATCATTTACATTGAAAGCTGCGATAGTACTCTCCATCTACAATATCACGATTGAACTCCTTGACAACGACACTGTAAAACACAAAGAACCGGAAATGCGGACATGAAAGAGATATACGATTGGGTTCCATGGTTTCGAGAACTTGCGAAGAAAATCGAAGAAAGGGGCGAAGCATATTTAATTGAAAAGGCGAAGGAGGTGGATTGGGTCAAGAATCCTTCTCTGCTCAATTACGGTGATGAAAACATCGACCCGTTTTCGTTTTTTTATTTTCTGGCGCAAAAAAATACCAAAAAACAGCGAGTCCCTGTGTACCGCAGTGTCCAGGATGTGTTTGAAATTTCTCACCAACTCCATGACGCAGACGGCAGCGAAGTCTTGGGAATTCCTACTCCAACACCCCAGAGCGCAGCCTTGTTTTTTCATGCACAGCAAAAAAGTTTCAATCCTGAGGCATTGTGGAAATTGTATCGACAAGCCGTAAAAGATCTACCTGATATCAGGCCAGAAGACTTTCATGCCGTTTTCAAGATAAAAAATGTTGCAGTTCGCAAACTGACACAAACTCTGTATTTAATTAATCCGCATCGCTTTATTCCTGTTGATCACCATTTTAAATTGGTTATTGATAGATCCGGACAGTATTCGGATGCACAACTGGAGAGGGCGCTGGACAGGTTAATCAATGATATCGCATCAGATGATGGCTTTGTTATATATGAAAAGGAATTAGAGAGGATAAGCCGTATTTTCCCGGAATGTCATTTCTACGAAATAGCCTGGGCTTTTCGTTGCCTTATGTCTTGGCCAATGAGCTCAAGCAGAAACTTTTTTCAAATTAGCTCTCAGGCGTATGGGGAAAATAGAGGAGATTTTTGGGAAGCTGATGGGGATTATGGTTTCGAGAAAAATAACTGGGTTTATGTCGGGGGGCCGGGTGGTCGCAAATCCTGGAAAGAAGCCAAGGACGGGGAGGGCTATCCTCTAACAGAACCTGGTCGAGGTGACATTATTCTTGTCAGAACTGGTCGAACAAGAGGTCGGGCAATAGGCATTGTAGCTCATAATGATTATGCTGAAGCTGGTGGCTTAAATGAGGAGAGCGTAATCCATGTTTTATGGCTAAATAAATCTGAAAATGAATTATCGGGCAACACGCCGATACGTGGCTTTACTCGAGCTGAGCCACATAGTTCCACATATAAAGCTTTCAGGGGTAACCCTGGCTATATACCCACCTTTGAGTTTATCGATAATTTGACCAGAGACTCCATCGAAGAAGACCCCGCGTCATATCCGGGCGACCAGGAGCAGGAACCCAAAATCATGAAAAATCATCCATTGAACCAAATTCTTTTTGGCCCTCCTGGTACAGGCAAAACCTGGAATACGGTGAATTATGCCTTGGCCATAATAGAAGCCAAATCTGTAGAAGACTTAAATAAGGAAGATCGCGAAGAAATAAAAGAGCGGTTCAATAAATTAAAAGAAGCCAGCCAAATTGAAATGGTGACATTTCACCAGAATTACGCCTACGAGGATTTTATTGAAGGTATCAGGCCGGTACTGAAACAGAAAACGGAGGGCGGGGAACAAGGAGATAAACGCGATATCAAGTATGAACTTTCCAAGGGCATTTTTAAGCGAATCGCCAAGCGTGCCAAAAAAAATTCAGGACAAAAATATGTCCTCATCATCGATGAAATCAACCGCGGAAACATCGCCAAAATTTTCGGCGAACTTATCACTCTGATCGAAGAATCCAAACGGCGTGGAAATGATGATGGGGCAACCACTACCCTGCCATATTCCAAGGAATCCTTTAGCATCCCCAAGAACCTTTACATCATCGGTACGATGAATACCGCCGACCGCTCCATTGCCCTGCTGGACACTGCGCTACGACGCCGTTTTGACTTTGTTGAAATGATGCCTAATCCGAAGCATTCCGGGATTAGCACAAATATTGAAGGAGTTAATTGCCGGGAATTACTCGAAAAGATAAATGAGCGTATCCGCGTTTTACATGACCGTGACCACCAAATCGGCCACACATATTTCTTGGATGTAAAGAATATAGATTCATTGGCAAAGACATTCCAAAACAGGATCATACCCCTGTTGCAGGAATATTTTTATGAGAACTGGGAAAAGATAGAGCTGGTGTTGAACAGGAATGGCTTTATTAAAAGAAGAGACGTAGATGAAAGTTTGCTCCGGGATTCAAACCTTGTGGATGCCGACCGCAAAATTTATGAACTGTTGCCTGAAAATGACGATAAATGGAAGAAACCAGATAGCTACAATGACATCTACCAAACTCATAAACAGTCTTCACAAGACGGGCAAGACAATTCGTCTGAGTGAGAAAATATCGTGCCGATCATCAAGGAATATAAAAGCCTGACCACTCTTGAACCTCAGTTGACCGATGAGGAATTCAACGACCTCAAACAATTTGCACTTGATAACCAACGCGACAAGCAGGACAACCACCGACCAGTCCTACAACTACGAAACAATAATGACCTTCGTGCCCAGAACTATGTCGGTATCATTACCACCCGAAAGGGAACTGTACTGGAAATACTTCCCAAGATCGATCTCGGTGACGATAAAAATAATAAGAAAACCAAAGAGATATTTCTCAAAATGCTGCGCACCTGGCGCGGGTTGAGTGAAGCTCAGTTCAGCCAAAGCAACATCAACGCCCTACAGCGGTTCAGCATGCTGGAAGCATTCATCCGGCTGTTCCTGGATAACCTGATATCGCTGACCCAGCGCGGTATAGCAAAGCAATATCAAGCAGTAGAAGACAATCTGGCTTGTCTGAAAGGCCGCCTGCTGTTCCCACAACATCTAGGCAATAACCTTACCAACCAAGCTCGGTTCTACGTGGGATTTGATGAATTCAGCGCCGATAGACCGGCCAACCGCCTGATTAACAGCGCAATCCACAAACTGATACCAATGGTAAGGCAGTCTCAAAATCAACAATTGCTGTATCAACTCAGGCTATGCTTTGACGAAATCCCGTTATCCAGACAATGGCAGACCGATTGGGACAGACACCGTGTTGACCGCACCATGCAGCATTACAATTCGGTCATGCAGTGGGTGGGTCTTTTCCTGTTCGGACATGGATTGACTACTTTCCGGGGCAAACACGTCAATCAATCCCTGCTCTTTCCCATGGAAGAAGTTTTTGAGGACTTTGTTACCCACCACATCAGGAAACACCAGGACCAGTTCAGTGTGAAGGCACAAAGGCCGCAGAGGCCCCTGGCGCACCTTGATGGAACAACTCCAGCTTTCCAAATGAAGCCGGATATCAGTTTGACGCCTTTTGATAAGCCTGACGATGTCAGGTACATCCTGGATACCAAGTGGAAACACATCAATGAAAATGCCAATGACCCGAAGCGCGACATCAGCCAGACCGACATGTACCAGTTATACAGCTACGGCAAAAAATACGGCTGTGAAAAAGTCGCTTTGATTTACCCGAGCACAGATAAATTTAAATTCGAGAACCGTTTGTATTATCGTTTTGATGATAATTTAAGCCTGTATTGTTTCCCCTTTGACGTAGAGCATCCGAAAAAGAGTGTTGGCGAGATAATCTCCAGTCTGCAAAATAAGAGCAGCTTTCACTGAATTTGTGAACAGGAACACTGCTATGAAGCAGGAAACTATCATGACAGGTTCACAGCACATCCTTTTTTGGTTGCAGTCTGTATCGACCAGCTACTTAAGTCGTTTCAGTTGTTTATAAATATCGTCGTCGTTACGCTTGCCTGCGACAAGGACCAGCAACTCCTCGCCTTCGACCCGGTACACAATACGGTATTCCCCCACGTCCACGCGCCGGTTATTCTGTTGACTGCCCCTTAATACCTGGCTGTCGTGGGGTTTCGGATTATTCAATAATGAGAATATCGTGCTGACCACCTGTTTGTATTGTTTGGGCGGGAGTGTTTTGACGAATCGCCCGGTCTGGCGGGATAGCCTGAGAGTCAGGCTCATGCGCGAGCTTGCAGTAATTCCCTGATCTCTGAATCACTCATAAAGCCTTCTTGTTCGGCAGTTCGCGCTTGCAGGTCCCAGAACATATCTTCCAGTTCGCAGAGTTGGTCGTAGCGGCGCTTGGACAAGACAACGCTGGTTACGCGGCCGGACTTCTCAATCACCACGGGCTCCACCTGGGCAACCTCAAGGTAGCGTCCCAGACGATGCTTCAGTTCAGTTGCAGTCACATTCATTTTGGCTGGCTGGTTATTTGTTTTACAATAATAGATTGACTATTTTAGCTGGTTTAGTCATTTTAGTCAATATTTTTTAAAGAGAACGGGGTCAGGTCGCACAATGCACACGACCTGATCATGCAGTGGGTTGAATAAGTTATATTGGTCCGGCCCCATACACTACCAGGAAGCATGAACCATATCCTGGTTGCGAGATGGAATATCGTTTAACTCTTTCCCTATCTTCTTTTGTGCGAGACGCAGTTCATAACTCTTCTGCAAATTCAGCCAGAATACCGCAGAGGTACCGAACCATTTGCCGAGACGCAGTGCAGTATCCGCAGTGACGTTCCTGTGGCCGCCAATAATCTGTGTGATGCGATTAGTCGGTATTTTGAGTTGGCGCGCCAACTCCGCGGCGCTGATGCCAATTTCGGCTAACTCTTCTCCTAAAACAATGCCCGGATGTATTGGAGTTCTGCTCATAAGCGCTTCCTCCTTATCAGTGGTAATCGGTTATCTCAACATTTTCAGGTCCATTCCGGGACCATTTAAAACAAATTCGCCATGTCAGAAGCCGGGCGCGGGCATCGACGCCTGCTCCTGTAGATCAATTACAATCCGGTCAAATTCAGATTGCAAGTTATCCCGAAGGGATTGCGGCAGGCCTCTCAGCGCATCACTGTCCGGTGGATAATCATGCAGGTACGCCTTCAACAGTCGTAATACGGCGATTCCCTGTCTCCCGTCACGCACTTTCTTAACGGGAGACCGGTCCGGCAGTTCCGACAGCCAGAGTTTATGCGCGGCAAACACCCTGGGGTCCGGCACATCGAATACAACGGGCAACCCGTCATTCCCGACCACGGTAGCGCTCACAACGGGCGCTGCGTATAGCCAGTCAAGATTGTGTATCTCGGCTGCGACAAGGTCATTTTTGTACCCAGTGAAGGATGTCTTGGTGGTTTTATGGCCCTGGGTTGGCGCCGGCTTGATCAGGTCCACCATATATCCCTTGGCATTGGCGGCTCGATAGGGCGCTTTTGGCAGGCGATCAAAGGTTCTGTCCGCCTCCTTAAGCAGTGACAGCAATCCTCCGACAGGTTCAATGACGGCGAGATTCAGTTTTCTCTTGACGTCCCACATCAGATCGATGTCCTCAGACGCCAGCAAGGCGGGGTCGAAGTGCACACCGGCCATGTTCTCATAGGCGAACAGCGCGTTGGTTCCGACCACAATGAGCGGATGGGAACCGGTTTTAACCAAGCGGACAGACCGCACAACATCTGCCGTAATTTTCGGTACCCGGTTGATCCCTGCCGCGACACAAAACCCGCGCTGCTGCGTTAACCTGTCCAGCAGCGATTTCCGTTTCTCGCCAAGTTCGGCTTTTCTGGCATGGTAATTGTCGTATATCTCCTGAGTCCGTGCATCCCTTGCGCCAAGGCTTTTTCCGTCGCCGCGGCTGTTTCGCTGCCTGAACAGGTATTCCTTCCCGTTGACTTTTTTCCACCTCATGGTGCCCCGATAGCTGCGGAAATCGGAGTCCACTGACAGGTAAGCTTCGTACAATTGAGACACGTCAATCAGGATACGTCGTGAATTTTCGTTTATCTCATTGATGTTCATGGTTTTTGCCTTAAAAAGTATATTTACCAATATTTTAAGGATAAAATGAGTATAAATCAATACTTACGGAATTTTAGCGCAGGATGCTTCCCTACACCAAAAAATCTCCCGTATCCAGCAGGGTGGTGCGGGAGAACGCGGGAAGACAGGGTCAGGCCGCACAATGCACATGATTGTAATTCCGCCTCTAACCGCTATGGAAATGATTCTGGCCTGACCAGGACATTCGCCCGATTATTTTCTGCCATTGCCGGACCAAGCCGGATCTCCTGTTCCCGGGACCCGGGTAAATCATATCATCACTCTGCGACACAATCTGACGCATAGCTGAGTAGAATGACTTTATACATCGCACCGGAAACGGTTTGATAAACATACCCATCACAACTCTTACAGGTGGTTTTATGAGCAAATTCCATTCGCAGGACGAACCAGTCACTCAGGACAGTATGGAACCCCTGGTACAACTCTGGTTGCTGCGCCTGCTGATTCGATTTGGCGCATTCAAGAAACATTACTGCAATAACCGCAGTCGCTACTCTGATGATGAGCTGATTTTTTCCCTGGCGGAGATATTCGCGATTGATATGGAACCTTGTATGGTGGAAGACGACGACATTGACTACAAGGAGGTACTCAAGCGTTTGGACAAGTTATATGTAAGCGCTGAAAAAAAATCAAACCTCGCCACAACCCCCAAGTGCCTGGCCGGCAACGTCCGGTGCCTTTCAGCGCTTGCCGGGTTGTCTGCAACGGATTGCCGCATTCTGGAATTCGCCATTCTTATCCGCACTGAGGAGACCCTGGAGAAGGTCAGCGACCTGCTCGGTGACCTGATGTCGAAACAGGTATTCAAGGTTTTGTCGGTGGCGCTGGACCTGCCGCAGCTTGAGGTCAGTAACTCATTGGGCAAAAAGGGGGCTTTGGCCAGGTCCGGGCTGTTGTCACTTGATCGAAGCTGTGCGAATAATTTGAAAGACAAACTGGATTTACTGTCTCCCGGTTTTGCGGATATCGTGGTATCGTCAGGTGCGAACCCTGTGCACTTGTTGCGAGACGTCGTCTCTCCAGCTTCTCCTCCGCACCTGACAATCGCTGATTACCCGCATCTTGAAAAAGAACTTCGCGTTCTTCTCCCGTATCTTAAGGAAGCTGTCACGACCGGGCGCAAAGGCGTGAACATTTTATTGTACGGCGACCCCGGCACCGGCAAGAGCCAACTGGCTAAAATCCTGGCTGCTGAGACAGCCTGTGAACTGTTCGAGGTTGCCAGCGAGGATGATGACGGCGACCCGCGCATAGGTGGGTTGCGCCTGCGCGCATTTCAGGCTTCACAAAACATTCTTTCAAACCGGAACATGATGATCCTGTTCGATGAAATAGAAGATGTTTTCGATTACGGCGAATCCTGGGATTTCGGTATGCTGTTTGCTCCTGTAAAAACCAGGAACAACCCCAAAGCCTGGTTCAACCGTGCACTGGAAGAGAATTCAGTTCCCACATTCTGGCTGGGAAATTCCATCAATGGACTGGACCCTGCGTTTATTCGCCGCTTTGATATGATCATCAGGCTACCGGTTCCACCCAGGAGACAGCGGCAAAAAATCATTCGTGCAAGCTGTTCGGACCTGCTCTGCGAACAAGACATCGAGCGCATATCTGCCGTAGACGCCCTGTCTCCGGCGGTCGTAAACCGGGCCAGTTCCGTCATCGATGCGATCAAGGATGAACTGGCGCAGACAAGCCGGGCTTCGGCGCTTGAATTGATCATCAACAACACCCTCGAAGCGCAGGGACACCAGCGCATACAACGCTACGACCCGAACCGGCTGCCGGAGACCTACGACCCTGCATTCATCCACACTGACACCGACGTAGAAAGCATTGCTACAGGACTGAAGAAGACAAAAACCGGACGACTCTGCCTTTACGGGCCGCCAGGTACGGGCAAGACTGCCTACGGGCGCTGGCTGGCGGAGCAACTGGAGCTTCCCCTGCTCGTCAAACGCGGCTCGGATCTGATATCCATGTGGGTAGGCGAGACCGAGAAGAATATCGCCGGGTGCTTCCGGCAGGCGGAGACGGAGGGAGCCATACTGCTGATCGATGAGATCGAGGGTTTTCTCCAGGACCGGCGTGAGGCGAAACATAGCTGGGAGGTCACCGGCGTCAATGAGATGCTGACTCAAACGGAATCTTTTGCCGGAATATTCATTGCTTCAACCAACCTGCGGGACAACCTGGACCAGGCCGCGCTGCGGCGGTTCGACCTGAAGATAAAATTTGACTACCTGCTGCCGCAACAGTCCCGGGCCTTGCTGGAAAGTTACTGCGATACGCTGAACCTGGATACCCCTGACAATGCGCTGAGGGTCCGTCTGGGTCGTTTGCACAACCTCACGCCAGGGGATTTTGCTGCCATTGTGCGCCGGCACCGGTTCAAGCCGCTCTGCTCAGCCGCGGACATGGTGTCCGCGCTGGAAGAGGAATGCGGCCTCAAGGAAAACTTCAAACGCCCTATCGGGTTTTGCTGATATTATCCGAACCGGCAATATCACAATGTGGAGTTTGAAGAGCATGGCCAAACGTCCTGGCAACCAGGAAACACTGGTGTTTGCGCTGGAGTTGTTGCGCCGCATACCCCGCACAAGAAAAATAACAGCGAAAAAGTTGCAGGAGCAATTACAGGAAGCGGGACTGAAAAAAGATCTTCGTACCGTCCAGCGACAATTGAAACTGCTGAGCGAGCGATTTGACATCGAGTGTGACGACGAGGGCAAACCTTACGGTTACCGCTGGAAAGAGCAGTCCGAAGGGTTCTGCGTACCGCGGCTGAATTTGCAGGACTCCCTGCTGCTGACCCTGGCGGAACAATACCTGCGTGCGCTCCTGCCGGCGAGGCTGATGCGATCGATGGAAGGATTCTTTTCCCAGGCACGGTACGAACTGAAGTATCACGACGGACAGCGTCCGGAGCAGGAGTGGCTCTCTAAAGTGCGCATCGTCGACACTACGCAGCCTCTGCTGCCGCCGAAGATAAAACCCGGGGTGTTTGAAGCCGCCAGCAATGCCTTGTATGAAAACAAGTGGCTGAAACTGAATTATGAGAATGCACAAGGCTGGCGGGACGAGTACCGGGTCATGCCCCTGGGCCTGGCCCAGCAGGGACCCCGGCTCTACCTGGTGTGCCGCTTCGAGGGCTTCGACAACGAACGCAGCCTGGCCCTGCACCGGATCATTTCCGCGGAAGCATCAATAATGAGTTTTGAGCGCCCGCCGGAATTTGACCTGAAGAAATATGATGATGACGGCCGCTTCGGTTTCGGCGAGGGCGAGCGCATCAGGCTCACGTTCAGGATCAATAAACCAAACGGGTTTCACCTACTTGAGTCGCCGTTATCCGAAGATCAGGAAGTGAAGGAACTGGACGACGAGTACGAGATCACCGCCACTGTTGTCGATACCGAACAACTGAATTGGTGGCTGCGGGGGTTTGGGGATACACTGAGTGGTGTTCAAAAGAATGTGTTGAGACAAAAAGATACGGGAGAGTAAACATGTGTGAAGCTACTGACAAACCAAATATTTTTAAATATGCAACTAAAGAACTTTCACAGGACGCGGTTATCTGCTGGCTCATCGAATGGTCATCTTATGACGGGCAGGGACACGAGAAACTACGAGAATGTGGTCAACAATTTGTCAAAGCCCTGTTTGCTAAACATGATAAGAAAGTTCCTGAGAATTGTGGGAAGCCGGAAATCTGGCGGCAGGACAACAATATTGACGTGCTTGTAAGCATTGGGGAATACGTGCTGTTAATTGAGGATAAAACGGGTACGGGTGATCATAGTCGTCAGCTTGAAAGGTACTATCGGCTGGTGTGTGAAGGAAAAACTCAAGCAAAAGAAAAAGATGATAGCAAAAACATATTGCCTATCTACCTGAAGACTGGTAATCAGTCATTTTTTGATAGTCTGAGAATTGAGAATTTAACTCCATATCCATATAAGGTCTTTAATCGTTGTGATCTTTTGAAAGTGGTCGAGCCTTATCAAGGTGCACACCCTATACTTGATGACTTCAGGGACCTTCTGAAATGCTTGGAAGACGATACGCAAAGCTATAGGGAATGGCGAGAAGACGGCAATGGAAAAGTAAGTTACCGGTCATGTGAGGGTTTCTTCCGCGAACTCGAAAACCAACTTTGTGTGCTTAACAGTGATAGTGGATTAGTGGGTTTTGATAACAAAGACAGTGTCAAACCTGCCCAAAATACTTTGAGACCAAACGGCTACCCTTTTTGGGGATGGGGTTGGGTTGCTAATCGAGCTGGCGGTTTTGCGGGTTTCTGGTGGTATTACAAAACTGTGAAATCCTGCGGGCACGATGTTGACATTTATCTGCAGTTGGAGATCAAACTGGACAAACCGGATGCTAGGAACCCCAACAAACTTAATAACCGTAAACTTTGTTTTAAAGTGGATACAAAAGGATTAAATAACGATCTATCCCAAGTTAAACAGGATTGCCATACGCGAATCATAAAATCCGGGAAGTTAGAGTCTTCAGTCGGACTTGCACGCAAACCAAACCGAATGAGAACAGGAAACACAATGACTGTTGCACAATGGAACGACAGTGACAGACAAAACCCTTGGCTGATATTCAAACCAAATGGCGGACCGGATATCCCAGAAACCGTCAATAACCTCATTAAGGCGCAAAGCATACTGGACAGGGTGGGGGGTAATATCAAGTAATCAGCATTTTGGGAATAACTTCAGGTAATTCCATAATGCATGTTTATGGGGTCAGGTCGCACAATGCACAATTCTTAGCAGACATATGCATTGTGCAACCTGACCCCGTATTGCAATGCAACCGCCCACAGGGGGCCAGATGATTAGTCCGTTGCGCCAGGCAGGAAAGTTGGAACGTGCCCAAGGCTGCCTCCTCGGACAGCTCGCCGGCGATGCGTTGGGAAGCTTGGTCGAATTTCAGACGCCCGAACAGATCCGGCGGGAATATCCCAACGGCGTCCGGGAACTTGCCGACGGGGGACCCTGGAACACGATTGCCGGCCAACCGACTGACGATTCAGAGATGGCGCTGTTGCTGGCCCGCATGCTGGCGGACCAGGGGCGATATGACCCCGGGGAAGCCAGGAAGGCTTACCTGTTCTGGCTGGACTCCGGGCCCTTCGATCGCGGCATGACCATTTCCGGAGGCCTGCGGGGTCGTCCCAATCCGGACAGCCAGGCAAACGGCGCGCTGATGCGGATCAGCCCGCTGGGCATCTTCGGCGCCGACCATGATTCGGAGCACGTGGCCGAGTGGGCCCGACAGGATGCCGCGATCACCCATCCCCATCCGGTTTGCCGGCAAGCCAACGCATTATTCACAATGGCGATTGCCCATGCCGTCCGGCAGGGGTGTGACGCCCGCAGTCTGTACGAGCAGGTCGTGACCTGGGCGGAAGACATGGAGGTGGATGGGAGCCTGCTGGAGGCGGTCCGAGGTGCAGCCGAAGCGCCGCCCGCCGACTATGTCCACTTGCAGGGGTGGGTCCTGACAGCATTCCGCAACGCCCTGTGGCAACTTCTGCACGCCCCGAATCTGGAGGAAGCCGTCGTGGACACCGTTATGCGCGGCGGAGACACCGATACCAACGCCGCCATCTGCGGCGCGCTTCTTGGCGCGGTGTGGGGCCGGAACGCGATTCCCGACCAATGGACCGAATGCGTGCTGAACTGCCGCCCTGCGGCCGGACAACCGCATGTGCATCGTCCTCGCCCCGAGTGTTTCTGGCCCGTGGACGCTTTGGAGCTGGCGGAGCGAATCTAACGTCGATTACCTGGCCAAGTCTCGTGTACATGATGTGTTGGGTAATTCCGGGGACACAACTCTTAATTCCGATCTATTGATACAGTAAACCAGCAAGGAACATGTTATCCCGGCATTCCCTCCACGATAAGCCAAGGCAGAAACACGACAGAACATAAGTGGTGTATTCCCAGGATTCCACCCCGAGAATGTCACTGCCTTATCCTGTAAACTGAACCTGATTGACCTATAATTGAAAACATGGAGGCCGCAACGATGCAACCGCTCATAGAAGCCCTGACAATTATCATCCCCCTTACCACGATCATGGTGACGCTGTTTGCCTGGTTGCGTCAGGACATCAAGGCGCAAGGCGAACGTCTCGATAAACGCATTGATATACAAAGCAAGGAATTAAACGAGGCGATCAAAGCTCAAGGAAACGAACTATGCCAAGACATCAAAACACAAGGGAACATGCTCCGCCAGGAAATCAAAGCGCAAGGCGAACGTTCCGATAAACGCACCGATGAGCAGGGCAAGGATATCAGGACATTGATCGCTGAGGTTTCCGCCCTCAAAGCCACGGTAGAAACTTTCTTCCGACTGCGCGTGGACCCGCCGCAGCCACCGGACAACCCCGGCGCTGCCCAGGCCGGCAAAGCTGCTTGATAGTAATACCGGGTTAACCCTGCTTAAGAATCCCTGTTATTCAAGCAGGATGCATTTCCTCCCGGATGACCCGGTGTAGCGTGCTTTCAAGCGGTTCGCCCTGACGCTGTACATGATGACGTAACGCGTCATTTATCAGGGATTGATAATTCCCCCCGCCATGCACTTGATCTTTAAACCATTGAATAATATCTGGGTCAAGGTGAATGGTAATGCTTTCCTTTGCAGTTTTAACTACTGGCCCGCGTTCGCCTTTACTAAAATCATAGTTGTCTCTCATAACATTAACCCTCATGATGTCCCCAGTATTTTCTTTTCCGCCTCCTGGAGTTCCCGCTTCGTGTCCAGCCCACTCCTGACCAGGGGCGTTGCGCGTCTGATGATGGATATACCACACTTCATGGCAATGTAAAGAAACAGGAGAGGGAATAAAATATTCTTGATGAGCAGGACGATTAACATTTTGGCTATCGAAACCATGTAATCGTTGGCCAAGTCCGCAAGCCTGTCAATCGTTTCCTTAGGATTTACCTTTTCCAGCATGGCACTTAACCTTTCCAACATGGAATCGCAGCTCTTTCCATCCATTTTTCTATCGATACACTCAAGGTCATTGTTCACGGTGTCAACCTGTTGTTCCAGGTTATCAAGCTTGCGTTCGAGGTCTTCTTGCTCCATCTTAAGAGCATCGGTTTCCGGGTCGGATTCCGACCCGCCAAGCCATTCGGGAGGCCAACTCAAGATTCCCTTCCTAAGGGCATCAATCTCCGCCTTCACTTCATCGAGTTGTTTCTGGTAATCTGCTTTGGTCTTTTGTAAAGCGGCTAACTCATTCGTTTTGTCAGTCTTTTGCCGGATAAGCGTCGCACTGTCTATCGGGGGGGTGTCCTGTCTGGTCGAGATCTCATCTCTTAACACTGTTAGTTCTTCTTTTCCCTGTTCCAGGGGTGATTGGAACAGCATCTCACTGACCAGGAAGCCGCAGGCAATAAAAACCGGCACGATGAAGCGAAGCGCCACAGCAACAACAAAGACTCTGATGACCCCGTTGCAGGTACGACCCAGCACTTCCTCCGACATCCCCGATATTCGACAGGTCTGCTCGTTAACGCGCACTGAGCCCATTGGCAGTAACGCGCAAAGAGTCAGCAACCCAATTGCCCCGAACAGCCACTTGAAAGCCGAACTCGCGGCGACCTCAAGGACGATTTGTTGCAGGAACAACGACCCGATAGCCCAAACCGCCATGCCGGAAAGCCGCTCAACAGCGTCATTCAACGGGTCCAGGATTTCGCCCGGGTTAACCGATGCCACTACCGGACCAATATCAACGCTTTGGAGTACGGAAACCCCGGCGTTTATGGCTCTTGCAACAGCATATATTCCGATAGTCTCAATTGTCGTGTCCTTGACCCGTTCTTTGGCAACACTGTCCAGTGCACCTTGGAAAGAAAGCGCAGACAGCGCCACTATCAAGATTGCGAATACCACCAGTCTCGGATGAGAATTCATACGTGTTCTCCTTTTATTTTTCTGAGGTTGATTGAATGCTCAGTTTATCAAAAGGACTTATCTGACAGGTGGAAGGAATAATTCAGGACACCCAGGATTTAACAGGTGGTCTGAATTGATGAATGTCCCTGATTTACCCTCTGAGATGTTTCCTGTAAGAAGAGACGTCAATTTCGTGGTCGTCGAGCACGCCCAGCAGTGAAGCGGTGACAGGAGGCAGGGATGCTTCAACTGAGACCAGGTCATGGCTGACATTGCGTCCTGCGCCCGGTCTTTTAACCAGGATGCCTGCCTTGAGCATCTCGTTAAGATCGCGAAACGCGGTTGCGCGCGAGCATTTTGTCACGGCCTGGTATTTCCTGGTTGTTATGCCGCCTTCAAAGCCTTTGATGCCCTCGGCAAACACGCGCGGGTAATTCTAATTCTGAATTCTGGGGACACAACACTTAATTCCGATCTATTGATACAGTAAAACCAGCAAGGAACATCTTATCCCGGCATTCCCTCCACGATAAGCCAGGACAGAAACCGCGACAGGATATACGTGTTGTGTCTCCGGAATTCCATGTTGTCTCCGGAATTCCATTGCATGTTCCTGCCTTATCCTGTAAACTGAACCTGATTGACCTATAATTGAAAACATGGAGGCCGCAACGATGCAACCGCTCATAGAAGCCCTGACAATTATCATCCCCCTTACCGCGATCATGGTGACGCTGTTTGCCTGGTTGCGCCAGGACATCAAGGCGCAAGGCGAACGTCTCGATAAACGCATTGATATACAAGGCAAGGAATTAAACGAGGCGATCAAAGCTCAAGGAAACGAACTACGCCAAGACATCAAAACACAAGGGGACGTGCTCCGCCAAGACATCAAAACACAAGGGGATGTGCTCCGCCAGGAAATCAAAGCGCAAGGCGAACGTTCCGATAAACGCACCGATGAGCAGGGCAAGGATATCAGGACATTGATCGCTGAGGTTTCCGCCCTCAGAGCCACGGTGGAAACTTTCTTCCGGCTGCGCGTGGACCCGCCTCAGCCACCGGACAACCCCGGCGCCGCCCAGGCCAACAAGGCCGCTTGATAATGATGCCAGGTTAACCCTGATATCGAATCCCGGTTTTTTTGTTACGTAGCCCGCGCCATTTCGTGGTTACGGGAAGGAATCTCTTTTAACGCTTTCCCGATTTTCTTTTGCGCAAGACGCAGTTCATAGCTCTTCTGCAAATTCAGCCAGAACACCGCCGATGCGCCGAACCATTTGCCAAGGCGCAATGCAGTGTCGGCCGTGACATTTCTGCGGCCGGCAATAATCTGTGTGATGCGATTAGTCGGTATTTTGAGTTGGCGCGCCAGCTCCGCGGCGCTGATGCCAATTTCGGCTAATTCTTCTCCTGAAATTGTGCCTGGATGTATTGGAGTTCTACTCATAAGCGGATACTCATCATCAGTGGCAGTCGGTTATCTCAACATTTTCAGGTCCATTCCGGGACCATTCAAAACAAATTCGCCATTGTCTGTTAATGTATGCTTATGGGGACAGGTCGCACAATGCACATGTCTGATAAGAATTGTGCATTGTCAGAAGTCCGATTGACATACATGAACCGCTTATGATAGCTTTGATTCCAGGTTGTCAGGTGGCGACCTTTATCATATCAAAGGAAGAAGGGAAGCTTGAAAGTACGGTATTACATGGACCCGGAAACAGGACTGCCGCATATCTATCAACATGGCGTTTCAGAACAGGAAGTTGAAGAGATATTAGAGTGGCCTGGTACAAGCGTCGTCGAAGAAAGAGACAATGAAACAAAACAAGTTTCCTCCGGGTTGGAACGATAAACGCGTCAAACAGACTCTCATCCATTATGAATCGCAAACAGAGGATGAAGCCATAGCAGAGGATGAAGCGGCTCTTAAGGTTGCTGATCAAGCAACGGTGGAAATTCCTCCCGAGACTGCCATTAAGTCCCCGTAAATTTATTGCCTGAAATCCGGTCAGAGCACAATCAGGCGACGCCGCCAGCCGTATTGCCTCACGGATGACCCGGCGCAGAGTATTTTCAAGGGGTAGCTGCTTGGATACACGACAAACAGAACTGCTGGCAAGTTTTACCTAAATGTCTGAAGCGGCCTCTTTTTCTGACACCTACGAGACTCTCTCACCCGTTGCCCAACTTGTTGCCCTGGTTTACGGCGTCGTTTATCCGTACTCCGCGACTACCGCGCGGGTCGCGGCAGTGCTTGCTTCCGCCGGGTTCGACTCCGGCGGGCGACGCGTCCAGAACACCCACGCCAAGGCAGCCGGGGAGGAGCTGTTAAAAGCGAAACTGCTATACCACACCCAGGCGAAGAGAGAACTCAGGGCCATGAGCTCCTGGGCGCCGTGGCTTACGTTGGAAGCATTTCGCAACCGATCCCTGAACAGGATCATGGATGCCTTCGACCATGAACAACCGTCTTACTGGCGCTACTACAATGATCCTGCCAGAACCGCGATGCAGTTACGCTGCTTTGCCGTCGCGGGCCGTTTTAAAGATATTGACAAGAACTTTCCCGATATTCGTGCGGATGACTGGCGTTTCCTGGCCGAGCCCGGCGTTGCCGAACTGTTGCCGACCTTGCCCTCGAAGTATCTGGTTTCCGCGCTTGCCGGCTGTTTATCCCAGGTCATTGAGACGCTGGCGCCGCCGGACCTGATCATAGACGCCTGCTATAAGCTGGCCTCGGATCTATCGCCGCACCTCGCAGAAATAGCGTTCGTCCGCATTCTGCAGGGCCGCCTGGACGAGGCCGTGTCGGTCTTCGATGAATTTCAGGGAGAGACACACAACATTAAACAGGTCAGAACCGACCTGGCCGCCACTCGCGCGTTCATTGCGACCCTGCGCGGCGACGATGACGAGGCGGCCCGCTTCATCCAGGCTGCTATTGCCGAAGAGAAAGCGGGAACGCGCAAACGCAACGTGTTCCCGGCGGCGCGCGCATTCGCGCTGTCCTTGTTGTCCCTGCTGCGAAGCAATACGCCTGCCAGCCTGACCATGCTTGAACAACTCATCCGGGTTGCCAATCGAAAACAGATCCGGCCGTTTATGGTGGATGTGGTCGCAGCCGCCTCGAGGCAGGAAAACGAAAGGGGATACTATGCGACAATGCCTCAAAGCATGTTGCTGCATTCGCTCTTGCAGGGATTCCTGTACTGCTGGACAAACGAACCGGAGCTGCTCAACCGGAAGACCCTGACCGGGATCATGAACCGCGCCCATGTCCATGGATTCAAGTGGGCTGAGGCGGAATGTCTGGAGATCATCCGGCAGGGCGAGACCGGCCGGCACGCCGAAAATTCTGCCGGACTGTCCGCCGAAATGCACGCCGGCTTGGGTACGGCAAGCCTGGTATCCCTGGTCAAGCCGGCGCCGGAGTGGGAGTATCCGCTCAAGGAAATCGAACGGTTCGCGTACGAAACCAGGAACAGGAAAAAGCCGGCGTCTGAAAAAGCCGCGCCGGATCACCAACGCCGCCTGGTGTGGGATTTTGACTTTGACGAGTACGACGACATTTCGGTTACCCCGCGCGAGCAGCGCGCCAATAAAAACGGTACCTGGAGCCGGGGTCGGTCGGTGGCGCTGAAACGCCTGCTGGAGAAAAGGGACACGATGGACTTCCTGCTGGAGCAGGACCGCGCCGCGGCCGCGAAGGTCAGGCAGGAAAGCTATGGCTGGCGCGGTCATAAGCACTATTACCTGCCGCTGGCCGGCCTGTACGAACTGGCCGGTCATCCTTACGTCTTCCACGCTGACGGCGAACAGGTGGACATCGTCCGGCGCGAACCGGAGTTGCTGGTGGATGAGAACGCCAGAGGCATGATAGTGGCGCGGGTCGAACCCCATGGACTGGACGCCGGCGGGTCAGGCTATTACGCCCGGATGGCCGGGAAACATCGCTGTGAGGTAACCCGGTTTACGGCCGGCCATAAGCGCTTGTTCAATATCATTCCGCCGGAGGGACTTGCATTGCCGGCGCCGGCCAGGGAGCGGCTGCTGGAAGCTGTCTCGGACCTGGCAACTGAAATACGGGTGCAAGGCATTATCAGCGACACCGCCGCTACGGTGAACCGGGTTGAAGCAGATCCGCAACCCTGGGTGAAACTCGAACCGAAAGGAACCGGCCTGGTCCTGGAGCTGGTGGTAGAGCCGGCGCCGGAGACCGGGACCTACTTCGACCCGGGCGTTGGCGGAACAACGGTTTTCGCCAACCGGAAGGGTGAAACAGTTCAGGCGCGGCGCGATCTCAAGGCTGAGCGCGCGGCCGTTGCGGGACTGGTTTCCGCCTGCCCGGTGCTTGCCGCGCTGGATAGCGGGCAAGGGTCACTGACTTTGCCTGAGCCGGCGGATTGCCTTGAACTGCTGGAGCAGGTCCACGCTGCCGGCGCCCGTTGCCTGTGGCCCGGCGGCGAACCGTTCAGGGTCGTGGCCCGCGCTGAGACGGCGGCGCTCAAGTTGTCCGTCAAGTCCGCGGACGACTGGTTCCGGGCCTCCGGCCAACTCAATATCGACGAACAGCGGGCGCTCGACCTGCGCCAGCTTTTTGCTTTGCTGGACAAGGCCCCCGGGGAGCGTTTCCTGGAACTCGACGACGGCGAGTTTGTTGCGTTGACGGCCGCTTTCCGCCGCCAGCTGGACGACCTGCGCAGCCTGTCGGTTCCCGCCGCGGAAGGCTCAATCCGGCTTCATCCCATGGCGGCGTTGGCCATGCAGGACTTTATCGAACAAACCCGGCTTGACGCCGCTGCATCCTGGCATGACCAGTGCGCCAGACTGCGGGAGGCGCAAGCCTTTGAACCCCAGGCGCCCAGCACCTTGCAGGCCGAGCTGCGTCCCTATCAGCTGGAAGGTTTTCGCTGGCTTGCCCGCCTCAGCCACTGGGGCGCCGGCGCCTGTCTTGCCGATGATATGGGGCTGGGCAAGACCGTGCAAACCCTGGCTTTGCTGCTGCAGCGCGCCCCGGACGGCCCCGCGCTGGTCGTCGCGCCCACTTCGGTCTGCGCCAACTGGATTGACGAAGCGCGCCGCTTTGCCCCGACCCTGAACGTCATCCGCTACTCCGGTGCCGGCGCCACGCGCGTGCAATTGTTGGATACCCTCGGCCCCTTTGACGTGGTGGTTGCCACTTACGGCGTTTTGCAGGTCGACGCCGGCAAGCTGGCTGAAGTGGAATGGCACAGCGCCGTGCTGGATGAGGCCCAGGCAATCAAGAACCCGGCGACCAAACGCGCCCGGGCGACCCGAACGCTCAAGGCAGGCTTCCGGCTGGTCACCACCGGAACGCCGATCCAGAACAACCTGGTTGACTTGTACTCGTTGTTCAGCTTCATCAATCCGGGCATGCTGGGTCCGCTGGAACAATACCGGCGCAACTTTGCGCTGCCTATCGAAAAAGACGCCGATGCGGATGCCCGGGCGCGCTTGCGCCGCCTGGTTGCGCCGTTTGTATTGCGCCGGCTGAAGACCGAGGTCCTGGACGACCTGCCGGCGCGTACCGAGATTATCCTGCACGTTGAAATGTCGGCGGACGAGGCGGCTTTTTACGAGGCGCTGCGACAACGGGCCGTAGAAGACCTGGAGGCCCTGGCCGGTGGGCAGGCCGGTGACGGCGAACACAGGTTACAGGTCCTGGCTCACCTGACGCGGTTGCGTCTCGCCTGTTGCAACCCCAGGCTGGTTCAGGAAACCAGCGCGCCGGGAAGCTCAAAACTGGAGACGTTCGCAGAAACCCTCGATGAATTACTCGCCAACCAGCACAAAGTGCTGGTTTTCTCACAATTCGTCAAACACCTGAAACTGGTCGAGGAGCGCCTGGTCGAAACCGGGGTCGCCTACCAGTACCTGGACGGCAGCACCCCTGCCGGGACACGGGCAAAACGTATCGCCGCGTTCCAGGCGGGACAGGGAGACGTGTTCCTGATCTCGCTGAAGGCGGGCGGCATTGGCCTGAACCTGACCGCGGCCGATTACGTGATCCACATGGACCCGTGGTGGAATCCCGCGGCGGAAGACCAGGCGTCCGACCGCGCGCACCGCATCGGCCAGACCCGGCCGGTGACGATCTACCGGCTGGTCACAAAAGGCACTATTGAAGAACAGATCGTCGAACTGCACCACCACAAGCGCGACCTGGCCGACCGCCTGCTGGAAGGCGCGGACGCGCCGGCCCGGCTGAACGCTGAAGAATTACTGAACCTGCTGCGCCAACCTGAGGCCTGACATCTTCCAAGTGATTGCAGGGTTGCAAGGGCTCTGACCCCTCTCGCGGGCCATATGATTCTGAGTTGACCAGCGGCAGGTTCAAGCTTCTTTTTCCAAAACAAGCCTCTCCACCAGTGGCGACCGGTTACACCCCCTGGTCACAAACCCCTGCCATTTTGACGGCAACTCATGAAGAACCCCTTCGGCCTGGTCCCGTTCCGGAAACGCGGCGAAAACACTCGCCCCCGTGCCGGACAACCGGCCATCCGCGCGGGCATTCAGCCAGTCCAGCGCCGCTGCCACCTCCGGACACATCCGGCGCACTACCGGTTCGCAGTCGTTGCGGCACCTGCCCTGGAAGAAGTCGCTCAGTGTGACCCCGGGTGTTGCACGCGGCAGGTCGGACGCCCTGAATATGTCCGCGGTGACGACCGGTGTGTTGGGATAGACAATTAAAAACCAGTGTTCCGGCAGTTCCACGGGTTCCAGTATCTCTCCCACACCCTCTCCCCAGGCAGCGAAACCGCGCACGAATACCGGCACGTCAGCGCCGAGGCTCAACCCTGCCTCGGCCAGCTGTTCTGTTGTCAGGCCGGTTTCCCACAGGCAGTTCAGGGCCGCCAGGGTCGTAGCCGCATCGGAACTGCCGCCCCCCAGTCCTCCGCCGATGGGGATCTTTTTATCAACGTGTATGTCTGCGCCCTGGGAAGTACCGCTGAGTTCCTGCAGCAGTTTTGCCGCCTTGACCACCAGGTCGTCCTGCTCCGCCACTTGCCGGTAATTACGCCGGCACCTGATGCGGCCGTCACCGGTTACGGCAAGATGCAGTTCGTCGGCCAGGTCCAGGAACTGGAACACGGTCTGCAACAGGTGGTAGCCGTCGTCGCGGCGCCCGGTGACGTGCAGGAAATGGTTTATCTTTGCCGGGGCCGGCCAGGGCTGGGAGGCCATTCAGGTGTTATCCATTGTTACGCTGATATACAACCGTCAGTCCAGGTTCCATTCACGGACGGACAGGCGCACACGCACGTGTTCGTTTTCCAGGTCAAGCCTTCCCGGCATACTTGTTCCTTCAACGCCCATATAGCGTTTGTAATGGATCGACCAGCCGCCCTGGTTCAGGGCGCTCACCCGGTTTTCCTTGTCGAGCAGCAGGCTGTCGACCTGCAGGGCAGGCGCCGGCAATCCCCTGATCCAGTAGACCAGTTCGGAGACCGGGAAATACCACCCCTCGGTCTGCCGGAGCAGGGTTTCCGCGTCTTCAGCCTGCAGCGTATTCCTGTCCGGGGTGCGTAACGTGACATTGCCGGCTCCGCCGGATAATTCATAGACCCGGCCGGATAGCGGCGCAATGACCCGAATATCGAACATATCCCGGCGTTGCGTCCATAACAGGGAGCCCGACCCGGATTCGTTTTGCGTTCGCACGCCTATCCTGCCTTTGAGATCCCAGTTTTCCAGCCGCATTAATTCATCCCTGCGGGTATCCCATGAGGGTGTAATTCTCTGTTCAACCGGCGCCTGGGCGCACCCGGAGAGTACGAATGCCAGCAGTATTAATGACGGTATTATGGGCTGGGTTCCCGCTTGCGCGGGAATGACGAACAACAGGCATTTGCAGAAATGCCGGTTAAGGAGCAAAGCGTTCAATCACGTCCAGCAGGCGGGTGTCTTCGGGCGTTTGCCGTAAAGCCGCTTCCCAGACTTCTTTCGCCTGTTCCCGTTCGCCCCTGACCCACAGTACTTCCCCCAGGTGGGCAGCGATTTCCGGGTCCTGCCTGATGTTGAGGGCCTTCCTCAGGTAATCTATGGCCTCGTCCAGGCGTCCAAGCCGGTACAGGACCCAGCCCATGCTGTCCAGGATATAGAAATCCGTGGGCCGGAGTTCCAGGGCTTTCTTTATCAACTCATAGGCTTCGGCGTGACGGTCCGTGGCATCGGCCAGGGTGTATCCCAATGCGTTCAAAGCCTGTGCATGGTCCGGTTCGTGCCGGAGTATGGTCCTGAGATCCGCTTCCAGCAACTCCAGGTTTCCGGCTTTTTCTGCCGCCATGGCGCGTGCGTACAGCAGGTCGGCGTCGTATTGATCTTCAAGGGCCGCACTGTAAACCGCGACAGCCTCTTCATAACGTTCCGCCTCGAGCAGCAACTCACCTTCCGCCTGGATGATTAACCGCTGCTGTTGTTCGCTCTGCGCCCGGATGGTGCCGAGGTGAGCGCGCGCCTCATTCACCTCTCCCTTTCTCGCCAGCAGCATGGCAAGCCTGATCTGCGCGTCAAAATAGTGCTCACCCTTGTATACGCCCTGGTACCAGTCGCCGGCTTCATCATAAAGCCGTTTTTCTTCCGCAATACGTCCCAGGTAATAATTGGCGGTATCCGTCAGGTATTCCTGTACCGACAGCTTCCTGAACAGCGCTTCGGAATCATCCAGGCGGTTGTTCTGCAGGTACAACAACCCCAGGGCATACAGGACGTCCGTGTTTTCGGGTTCCCGGGCGGCCAGCAACTCGAACTGGTCGAGGGCCTTGTCATACAGCCTGAATTCCATCAACAGCCGCGCGTACGCCATGCGCAGGTTGAAGTCATTCCCCTCGTGTCGCGGCAACTCCGCTTCCAGCCATGCCAGCGCTTCCTGCTCCCGGCCCATGCGCTGCAGGATGGATATATAACTGAGTGCGACATTGATATTGTCCGGCGCCAGGGCCAGCGTGTCTTCCAGCAGTTCCCGCGACCGCTGCAGGTCCTCCAGCTTGGCGGCAACATGGGCGAAAGCGTACATCGCGTCAGCGGAATTGTTCTGGGATGCGACCAGTTGTTCCATGACATCCAGCACCGCGTCCTTGTCCTTTTCACTACCCAGCAGGTTGGCGATCATCCATAACTTCTGGTCCACTTCTCCTTCCGAATAGGCGAAGATATCCTGTAAATGTGACGCGGCCTGTTCCAGGTCGCCGCTGCGTAATTTCATGACCGCCAGCACCTGGTGCGGGTCGGGATTGCGCGGGTCGAGTTCCACCCATAACCCGGCTGCAGCCAGTGCGGCGGCATCGTTACGGGCGTATACCGCGATGCGCGCCGCGCGCTCAACGATGCGGTGGTCCCTGGTAGTGCGCGCCAGGTCCAGGTAATTGTCAACCGCGACATCCAGCAAGCCCCTGTGCCCTGCAATTTCCGCCATCAGCAGTTTGAACAGCAGGTCTTCGGTGAGCGGGATTTTCGGACGCACCGGCTCCACGCGGGTAATCTTCACCCGCTCGTCGGTATCCTCCACGACAATCCCGGGCTCATCCGCTGTTACCGAACTCACGTTGGTCCGGGCACAGGCCGCAACCATGAGTGCAACAATACCCGGCAGCACGAATCCGGCAAGACGGCAGAGTAGCTTTATATGCTGTTCGTTGCGCATCCCCGCGATTATATCCTGAAATGAAAATACGACAACGTGCTAGACTATAAACCCGGAATGGCAAGCGAACAGGTGTAATATCCGGGTTAACAATATGGCACTTCTGGCTTTCGGTCTCAACCACACAACTGCACCCCTGGAGGTACGCGAGAAAGTGACCTTCGACGAGGGGATGCTGTGTGACGCCCTGAACGAGTTAACCGGGGAAACAGGCATTGACGAAGCTGCCATCCTGTCCACCTGCAACCGCACCGAGATTTACTGTACCCTGGACGCCGTGGACCAGGAATGGCCCATCGACTGGTTTTCGGGCTATCACGGGTGCAGGAAAAACGAACTCCACGGCTATCTGTATACCCACCCCGATGCCGGCGCCGTCCAACACGTGTTGCGCGTAGCCAGCGGCCTGGATTCGATGGTCGTTGGCGAACCCCAGGTCCTGGGACAACTGAAACGGGCATACCGGACGGCCAGGGAAGCAGGCAGTATCGGTAAAATGCTGAACCGGCTGTTCCAGCACTCGTTCAAGGTGGCCAAGGACGTACGCAGCAACACCATGATAGGGAACCACCCGGTCTCTGTCGCCTACGCAGCGGTCCGTCTGGCGAGGCAGATCTTCGGCGACCTGTCCAGGCACACGGCATTGCTGATCGGCGCCGGTGAAACCATAGAACTCGCCGCAAAGCACTTGCACGACAGCGGCCTGCACAAGATGATCATCGCCAACCGTTCCCCGGAAAGAGCGCAGAAACTGGGACAGCAATATTCCGCTTACGCCGTCACGTTGAATGAAATACCCCGGCACCTGGACGAAGCGGATATCGTCATCTCTTCCACCGCCAGCCGCCGGCCATTGCTGCGCAAAGACATGATCGAGGCCGCGGTCCTGGAGCGCAGGCACAAACCCGTGTTTATCCTGGACATCGCCGTGCCGCGGGACGTGGAACCCGAGGTGGGCGAACTGGAAGATGTCTACCTGTATTCGGTGGACGACCTGAAAAGCATCATCGATGATAATATCAAAAGCCGGCGCGAGGCGGTCAAACAGGCGGAGCAGATCATCGACACCGAGGTCGCGCAGTTCATGGACTGGGTTAATTCGCAGGATGCCGTTGCGACCATCCGGGCACTGCGCAACCAGGCACAACGGGTACGGGCAGACGTACTGGAAGCGGCGCTGCAAAAACTGCGCCTGGGTGCGGCGCCGGAAGACCTGCTGCACGAGGTGACCCACAACCTGACCAATAAACTGATCCACCCCCCCAGCGCCAGGCTGAATAAATATGAAGGTTCGCAACAGGATGACCTGCTGAGAGCCGTGCGGGATTTGTACAACCTTGCGCCGGATGATTTGCAATCCGGTGAAGAGGAATGACAGCCCGGGGATAATTTGATTGATGAAGGAAAGTCTGCAACTGAAACTGGAAAAACTGGGTGAGCGCCAGGAACAGATCTATGTGCTGCTGGCGAACCCGGAAGTTATCAATGATCAGAACCGGTTCCGCGACCTGAACAAGGAAGCGGCGGAAATCAGTCCCATCGTCGACTGTTTCAAAAACTACCGGTCAACCCTGCTTGCCCTGGAAAATGCCAGGACCATGCTGAAGGACGGCGACCAGGACATCCGCGAACTGGCCGCCGAAGAAATGGAGGTTTCCCGGCAACGTATCGGGGAACTGGAACTGGAATTGCAGAAACTGCTGCTGCCCACGGACCCGGCAGACAAGAGCAACATCTTCCTGGAAATCCGCGCAGGCACCGGCGGGGAAGAGGCGGCCTTGTTTTCGGCCGACTTGATGCGCATGTATTCCCGCTATGCAGAGAAATCAAACTGGGAAATCGAACTGCTGAACACCACGGAGACCGGCCTTGACGGCTATAAGGCCATTATCATGCGCATTCTCGGCAAGGGCGCCTATTCCAGGCTGAAATTCGAGTCCGGCGCGCACCGGGTGCAGCGTGTGCCGGAAACCGAGTCCCAGGGCCGCATCCACACTTCGGCCTGTACCGTGGCCGTGCTGCCCGAAGCGGACGAGATTGGCGAAATTGAAATCAATCCGAACGACCTGAGGACGGATACCTTCCGCGCTTCCGGCGCCGGCGGCCAGCACGTCAACAAGACGGATTCGGCCATCCGCATCACCCACCTGCCCAGCGGGATCGTGGTGGAATGCCAGGACGAACGCTCCCAGCACAAAAACCGCGCCCGGGCCATGTCCCTGCTGCAGGCCAAGCTGCTGGCCGCGGAAAAGGCGAAGCAGGCTTCGGAAATAGCCGAAAACAGGCGCAACCTGATCGGTTCGGGAGACCGTTCGGAACGCATCAGGACCTACAACTTTCCACAAGGCAGGGTCACGGACCACCGGATCGGCCTGACCTTGTACCGGCTGGAAGAGATCATGCAGGGCGAACTGGATATGGTAATCGACCCGCTGGTCAACGAATACCAGGCCGACCAGTTGGCCGCACTGGCCGGGTAACCGGGGCTTATGATGCAGACCGTCAGGCAATTATTACGGACAGCAGCAGGACAATTGAATTCCTCGGACAGCCCGCAGCTCGATGCCGAAGTGTTGCTGGCGAACGTGCTCGGGACGGACAGGAGCCGCTTGTATGCCCACCCGGAAATGACGCCATCGCGGACCTCGGCGGCGGATTTCAAGCGCCTGCTGAACAGCAGGCGGGCTGGCTGCCCGGTAGCCTACCTGACCGGGTCCAGGGAATTCCGCTCCATGGTATTGCGGGTAACCCGCCATACCCTGATCCCCAGGCCGGAGACGGAACTGCTGGTTGAAGCGGCGCTTGAACGTATTCCCGGACACGGCCGGGCCGGGATCCTCGACCTGGGGACCGGCAGCGGCGCGATCGGCGTCGCCGTGGCTGCGGCCCGCCCGTATTGCACCGTCACGGCCGTTGACCTGAGTACGGATGCGCTGGCCGTCGCCCGGGAAAATGCCGCGGCAAACGGCGTCGCCAATATTTCATTCCGGCAGTCTGACTGGTTCGGCAACCTGCACAACAGGCGTTTCGACGCCATTTTATGCAATCCTCCCTACGTGGAATTTCCCCGCTCCGCCTTGCCGCCCGGGGAAATACGCTTTGAGCCGCGCCTCGCCCTGGATGGCGGGCACAACGGCACCGACTGTATTCGCATCATCATCTTCGGCGCCTTGAGACACATCAACCAGGGAGGCTTCATGATCATCGAACACGCCCATGACCAGGGTGATTATGTCAGGCAACAATTCAGGATAAACCATTACCGCGACATCAGTACCCGGCGGGACTACGCCGGGCTGGAGCGCTATACCTGCGCCTTGCGACCATGAACGACGAACAACTGTTACGCTACAGCCGGCAGATCATGTTGCCCGAAATCGATGCTGAAGGGCAGTTGCGCCTCGCCGAGGCGACCGTATTATTGATCGGCGCCGGGGGATTGGGCTCCGCCTGTTCCATTTACCTGGCTGCCGGCGGGGTCGGACACATTATCCTGGTCGACTTCGACCGGGTCGACCTGTCCAACCTGCAGCGCCAGATACTGTTCAACACCGCCGATATCGGGCGGCTCAAGGTGGAGTCCGGCGCAGACCGCCTGCGCGCGCTCAATCCCGATATCAAACTCACCTTGCTCGACCGCGCGCTGGAGCAGGATGAATTGCTGGAGTATGCGCAACAGGCGGATATCATTATCGACGGCAGTGATAACTTCACAACCCGGTTTGCCGTCAACCGGGCGTCTGTCGCCACGAGAACACCGCTGGTGTCCGCGGCGGCCATCCGCTTCGAGGCGCAAATCAGCGTATTTAACCCGACAGATGAAACCTCTCCCTGCTACAACTGTCTGTATAAGGAAGGTTCGGAGGTGGACGCGACCTGCACCGCCAACGGCGTGCTTGCACCGTTGCTGGGAATTGCCGGAAGTATCCAGGCGACGGAAGCGATGAAACTGATCATGGGCCTGGGCAACAGCCTGCAGGGACGCCTGCTGCTCCTGGACGTCATGGCAATGGAATGGCACAGCGCGATCCTGCCGAAGGACCCTGCGTGCCCGGTGTGTGGTTAGCTACCGGTTGGCAGTTTTAGCGGGCAGCGATACCAATAACTGAAAACTGACAAGCAAAAACCCATATAATGGCCGGAATTGTAATCGGCCACAGGGTTATTGAGTAATACGAAATAAAATGCGATTTGTCCTGACAACCATCAGCGCTGTCCTGTTGCTCTGTTTCCTGTCTGCGTCAGCACAGGAACAGGAGGGGACACAGGTCTCCAAGGAATTTACCAAGACCTACCGCGCCTACAACAATGCGTATGCGCAACGGAACTACCCGCGCGCCGCCGAACTGGCGCGCAAGGTGCTGGACCTGGCGCTGGCGGACCTGGGGCCCGAGCATGAAAAGATTCCCGTTCTGCAGGTCAACCTGGCCCATACCCTGATCCTTAACGGGGAACTGGAACAGGCCGAACCGCTCCTGCTGGAGGCAAAAGACAGGATCATCAAACAACACGGCCCCGAGCACACAGACCTGATTACCGTACATGAGGACCAGGCCAAGATCTACGTCAGCAGAAAGGAACTGGAACAGGCGCGCGGCGAACTGGATACGATCATCTCCATCATCACCACGCATTCCGGCGACAGGACGCCGGGCATCGCCAACGTCCTGGTCCAGAAAGCGGCCATATTCATCGCCGAGGAAAACGTGGATGAAGGCGAGGCGGCCTACCGCGAGGCCCTGACAATCTACGACGAGAATTACGGCACGGACAACATACGCTCGGCAGACGTCATTTCCCTGCTGGGGGATGTGGACCTGTCCCGCCGGGAGTTCGAGAACGCCGAGCAGAAATACATGGATGCACTGCGCATATACGAGGATAACCTGCTTGAGGACGACCCGATAGTCGTGGCAAACCATTCCCGCCTGGCGAAACTGTACGTGGCTTTGCGCGACGACAAGTTTGCCGGCCATGCCGACAAGGTGATCGCCCATAGCCCCGACCAGGACGGCCCGGCAGTGCCGCTGTTCGTGATGCAACCCAAGTATCCGGTATTCCCGGATGGTGAAAGACCCGCGGGATGGGCCCTGGTGGAGTTCACGGTCACGACGGACGGGCGCGTGTTGAATCCCAGGATCATCGAGTCAAAACCGGGCAGGGTATTCGACCAGGTCACGCTGGACGTCACCCCGCAGTGGCGCTTCAAACCGAAGGTAGTGGAGGGAGAGCGTGTGGACCAGGAAAAAACCCGCGTGCGCCTGGTATTCGTCCAGGATAATATCGAGGTTTATTTCGGGGAATTGAAGCTGTAGCCCGCAATATTTGGAGTATTTGCTGTGTAAATTCGGGGACAGAATTAATTCTGTCCCCAGCAAGCTGAGTTACATGCCGTCGGGGTGTGCAGAGACCTGATCATGAGAGTTTGGGGTCAGAGTAAAAATACGTTTAAGTTGGTAACAGGTACCAGATAATATCTGAGTATTTTTACTCTGACCCCAAATATTCTGGACTGGCGTTCAGCTTACCAGCCCCAGGCGTTCATGCCATTCAGACAGAGCCTCTTCCGGGTAGTACGGGAAGGTCTTGTCATTGCCCCTGACATCTTCCTGCACCCAGCCGGCCTTGCTGCCCAGCATGAGGTGGGTGCGCTCGGGCGGGGCGGGCAGTTCAGTGTCGATGACCGAGGCAAAAGGATGCACCAGGTCCGCCCAGCGCGGGTCCCAGACCCACAGGGCGCTGGCGCATACCCGGCAGAATGAGCGCTCGGCAGGGCTCTCCCGTATCTCTCCCGTCTCCCCGTCTTTAATCCTGGCCCGGTAGACCGAGACATGTTCCTGCCCGCCGACCTCAAGCGTTGCAAACTCTGCGCCGAGATTGATGGCGTAACCGCCGCCGCCTGCCGTTTTCCGGCAAACAGAGCAATAACAGAAATTGAACGGGTAGGGATGGGGAGAATTAACGCTGAAATTCACGCTGCCGCAATGGCAGGAACCGGCCAGTTTCATGGGGATGCCTCAATCAGGTTAAAACAACAGGACCAGTGCCCAGACCACGGCAACGTTGCACAAGGCCAGGAATACGGCCGCGGATGCAATATCCTTTGCCTTGCCGGACAGTTCATGGATTTCACCGCCGAACCGGTCGACGACGTATTCGACGCCGGTATTCAACAACTCGACCATCAGAAGCAGCAGGACACTGCCTACCAGCAAGGCCCGCTCCACGCCGGTATTGCCCAGCCACAGACCCAGGGGCACCAGAACCAGCGCCAGCGCCAGTTCCTGCCGGAACGCGGCCTCGGACCTGAAACAGGCGATCAGCCCTCGGTAGGAATAGACAGAAGCATTGATGAGACGTTTAAACCCACTCTTGCTTTTTGTTGTCATGGATGGTTAAGGTCAGAAAATTGATATTCATGTTAATCATTGAAGATGACAAAAAGTCTATCATAAATCAATGACCTGACCCCATCATTCAAACACCACCAGGTGGTCGATTTCCGGTCGGATGCCTATTTTTTCTCCTATGGCGTGGTCGTGGTGGCTGGGGACCAGGCTCAGTATGCGGGTGCCGCTGGGGAGGGCAAGGGTGTAGAGGAACTCGGCGCCGCGGAACACCTTGTCGCGTACCGTTGCGGTCTTCAGGCTGACATCGTCGTGTATGATGTCATCCGGGCGCACCAGTACGGACACCTCTGTGTTCGGCGCGCGGCCGTGGGGGATGTCGCTTATCAGCACGCCCAGTTCGGTTGCCACCTCCGTAGCGTTTACCGCGGTGCCGTCCAGGAACACGCCTTCCCCGATAAATTCGGCAATCTGCGGTCCTGCAGGCCGGTGATAGAGGTTGAACGCATTGTCCCATTGCAGTAACGCGCCGTCCCGGATAACACCGATCTCGTCCGCCATGGCAAACGCTTCAAGCTGGTTATGGGTCACCAGTATCGTCGTCATCCCGGCCTGTTTGAGGATCATGCGCAGTTCCCGGGCAATCTGCTCCCGTAACTCGACGTCCATGTTGGAGAAGGGTTCGTCCAGCAATAGTATGTCGGGTCGGGGCGCCAGCGCCCGCGCAACCGCGACCCGTTGTTGCTGCCCGCCCGATAACTGGTGGGGATGCCTGTGCTGGAAATCGGCAACCTCCAGCGTCCGGGCTATTTCGTCAATCCGGTCCTGCCGTGCCCGTCCTGCCAGTTCATGCAGGCCGAAGTCGATATTGTCGCGCGCCGTCAGGTGCGGAAACAGGGCGAAGTCCTGGAACACCATCCCCACGCCCCTCCGTTCTGCCGGGACGGGCGCGGCAGGCCCGGTTACGCAGCGTTCGTTGATGCGTACTTCACCGCTTCGGGGTTGCACGAATCCGGCTATGGTGCGCAACAAGGTGGTCTTCCCGCAACCGCTGGGACCCAGCAGGCAACCGATGTCGCCCCGTTCAAGACGCAGGGAGATATCCGAAACGACGGACTTGCCGTCGAGCATCACTGTCAGGTTTCTGACTTCAAGCATTGGCGGAGCGGGATTGCGAAATGGCCCGGCTGAGTATGATAACCGGAATAATGCCTGCAAGCACGATTGCCAGGGCCGGGAACGCGGCGTCGGCCAGCCTCTCCTCGTTGGCCAGCTCAAATGTGCGCACCGCCAGTGTATTGAAATTGAACGGCCGCAGTATCAGCGTAGCCGGCAGTTCCTTCAGTACGTCGACAAATACCAGCAGCACGGCGCTGAGCAGGCTGCCGCGCAGGATGGGAATATGGACCCGGCGCAACAGGCTGAAACTGCCGAGGCCCAGGCTCCTCCCCGCTTCGTCCATGGACGGCTTTATCTTTGCCAGGCCGGCGTCCACCGTATTCAGGGACAGGGCCAGGAAACGCACCAGGTAGGCAAACACCAGTATGGTGATGGTGCCGCTCAGGAGCAGTCCGGGGTCGGTATCCGACAGTAACGCGAGCCAGTCGCCCAGGTGGCGGTCCAGCCAGGTGAAGGGGATCAATACCCCTACTGCAATCACGGTACCCGGAACGGCGTAACCCATACCCAGCAGGCGGTTGAACGAGTTCGTCAATATGCCCGGTTGCCGGCGCCGGGCGTAGGAAACCGCCAGCGCCAGGAGCGCAGCAAGTAGGGCGGTGACGAGCGCCAGTTCGATGCTGTTCACGACCAGGGTGAAAAAACCGGCGTCCAGGGATGCGCGCCAGGTTTGCATTGCCCATGACAGCAACTGGCCGGACGGGATCACGAACCCGAACAGGACCGGCAACGTGCACAGCGCCAGGGCAGGCAACCCGCGCCGGCCGCGCAGGTGTTTCTGCTCCAGCCGGTCATGCCGGGTGCCGGTGTCATGGTAGCGGGACTGCCTGCGCGAGTATTGCTCCAGGACGACCAGGAACAGCACGAACAACAGCAGCAGCGCGGACAATTGCGCGGCGGCGATACTGCTGCCCAGGCCGAACCAGGTCTTGAAGATACCGGTAGTGAACGTCGCCACGCCGAAATACTGCACGGTGCCGTAATCCGCCAGGGTCTCCATCAGCACCAGGGACAGGCCGACGATGATCGCCGGCCGGGCCAGCGGCAACACCACCTGGAAAAACACCCCGGCCGGCCTGGCGCCCAGGGTCCGGGCAACCTCGACCATGCTGGCTGATTGTTCCAGAAACGCGGCGCGGGCCAGCAGGTAGATATAGGGGTATAACACCAGGGACAGCATCAGGACCGCGCCGGGCAGGGAGCGGATATCGGGAAACCAGTAATCGCCGTACTGCCAGTCAAACGCGGCGCGCAACCAGGACTGCAGCGGCCCGGCCACGTCCAGCATGCCCGTGTAAGTATAGGCGATGATGTACGCGGGCATGGCCAGGGGCAGCAACAGGGCCCATTCCAGTTGACGGCTGCCGGGGAACCGGTACATTGTCACCAGCCATGCGGGGACTACGCCAAGAGGCAAGGCCAGGCAGCCTACGCCTCCCGCCAGCAGCAGCGAATTGATAACGTATTCCGCGAGCACCGTGTCATACAGGTGCTGCCAGATGTCGCCGCTGGAGAGGAAGACCGATGCTGTTACAACGATGACAGGTAGCAACAATACTGCAGCGGCGAGAATGGTCAGGGCTACCCATGGGGGGGGAAGCCTGAGCCGAAGCATGTCAGCCTGCATATCTCACCGGACCAGCTTGCGGGCTATTTCCAGCCGGCACGATCCATGGCGCGTACGGCTGCCTGATTTTGTTCGCCCAGTATTGCCAAATTCAGATCGTCGGCCTTGAACGCGCCCCAGGATTGCAGGATGTCGTCCCCGGCAACCCCTTCCCGGACCGGAAATTCGCGGTTGGTTTTTCCATACCACTCCTGGGCCGGGATGCTGACCAGGTATTCAAGCAGGCTTATGGCGGCGGTCTTGTGCCGTGCCGATCTCGTGACACCGGCGCCGCTGATATTGACGTGCGCGCCCCTGCCTTCCTGGTTCGGCCAGAACAGTGCGACCTGGTTCGCCGCGTCAACCTCCGCATCGATGCCCGAACTCAGCATGCCCGCCAGGTAGTAGGTGTTGACCAGCGCCAGGTTGCATTGTCCTGCCGCCACTGCCTTGATCTGGTCCCGGTCGCCGCCTTTGGGGTCCCGGGCGAAATTACCCACCAGCCCCCCGATCCAGCTTTCCGTTTCCTCCCGGCCGTGGTGGGCAAGCATGGAGGCAACCAGTGACTGGTTATAGATGTTGGAGGAAGAGCGCACGCAAAGCTGGTTGTGCCAGACGGGGCCGGCCAGGGCTTCATAATCGGATAACTGCGCAGGCTCGATTCTTGTCCTGGAGTGCACTATGACCCGTGCCCTGATTGACAGGCCGTACCAGTATCCCTGGGGGTCGCGATAGTTTTCCGGCACCACTTCATCGAGTACGGCGGACGAGGTTACCTGCAACAGTCCCAACTCCTGTGCCCGGTACAGGCGTCCGGCGTCCACGGTCAGCAACAGGTCCGCCGGGGATTTCTCGCCCTCAAGCTCCAGGCGCTTGATCAACGCATCCGCCTTGCCCGTGACCAGGTTGACCCTGATCCCCGTCTCCTTCGTGTACTCGTCGAACAGCGGTTTAATCAGCGCTTCCTTGCGGCCGGAGTAGACATTGACTTCTTCTGCCGAACTCGCAAGTGGAAACAGGCCAAGTAGAACTGCAAGAGTTATGTATCTCATATTGTTTATCATTAAAAAAAGGGGGCGTACTGGAATATACGCCCCCGTTCCTGATACGACAAGAGTCACGTTGCTGAGAGTTTGAAAGTACTTTTCCCGACCCACGTTTCCGGCCAGGAAATACGCGGGTCATCCACTCTTGCCGCCCAAGAAACTAAAACGTGATGCGTACGCCTCCCGTGAAACTCCGGCCCTTGTTGGGCCGGGCGCCGTAAGGGTGGCGCCCAAGGATATCCTCATCTCCGGTCACGTTCTCAACCCGCCCGAACAACGCGAGCCTGTCATTGAACAAGTAGTGACCGGCGATATCGACCGTCAGCGTGTCGTCGGTGCGCTCAAAGTCGGCGCAGGAGGCGCGCACGCATACTCCGTCCACGTAATTCGCGCTGATGTACGCTCTCCAGCGTGTTTGTTCGATACCTGCGGAGATGCGCAACTGGTGTTCCGGAATGTAGGGAATGGGGTCGCCTTTACTGACGTCGCCGAAAAAGTCCGTGTCCGCGATGTCCGTGTCGAATTCAGAGTCTATATAAGTATAAACAAACGACAGCGGTATGCTGAAGGACCGGTAAGGGGTGAGGTCGGTCGTCAACAGCGCTTCCACGCCGGCGACCGTCGCCGCATCGCCGTTGAATGCGTCGCCTGCCGTACAGTCGGTGCCGGATGAGGACGTGCATTCGCCGAGGATATTGTCGTAATCACTGAGGAACCCTATTACCTCGGCGTGCAAGCCGTTGCTGACATAACGCAGGCCCAGTTCATAATTGACCGCCTTCTCCTCTTTCACGTCCGGCGAGTTGCTGGGTGCGGTAAACCCTTTGTGAACACCTGCCAGCAGCGTCAGGTTGTCGCTCATGCGGTAGAGTATGCCTGCGCCGGGAAGCCACACCCCGGTTTTGTTCCTGCGGCTGTCCCGGAAGACAGTGCGCGCCCCGGCCTGTTCGCCCCGGTCGCGCCAGCGGGTACGTTCCTGGTCGATGTCCTCGTAACGTATCCCGGGACTGAATACCCAGTTGCCCCATTCAATTTGATCATAAATATGCACGGCGATTGCCTCGGCTTCCTGCAGGCGGTTGCCGGCATTGCCGAGCAACCCCACGTCGTCCAGGACCAGCTTGCGGTTTGCCTGGTGGTAACTGCTGTTACGCTGCAACCGGTCCTCCTCGTCCTCATGGAAACGAAAGCCGATTTCCAGGTTATGGCGGGTCGCGCCGATATCGCCGTTCCAGTTGAGGTTTAACTGTACGCCGCGGGAGAAATATTCCCGTGCGTTGGAGCGCAGTTGAATACTGCCGGGTGCGGTATCTGCCGTTCCGTCCAGGATCCCCTGCAGTTCCAGCGGGGTCAGCGGGCCCAGTGAGTTGCCCTGGTTTACCGCCCGGATGACGTTGAACCAACTGATCCGTCTTAATTCCCCGGCATTCGCACTGCCGTCCGGGTCCAGTCCCTCGGTCTTGAACCAGTTGCGCTCGTGCTCGTTGTTGTAACCGGTCGCGACCAGGGTCAGGCTGTCCGTGAGTTCCAGCTTGTAGCGCAGGATGTATTGGTGGTGCTGCGTGACGATATTGTCCAGTTCCGACACGCCGTAACGGCGATAAGCGTCCTTCTCGAAATCTGCATCGGTCAGCCCCAGGTAGCTCTGTTCGGAATCCTGGTCCGCGTACTGGAACTTGAAGTCAAGCTGGTGGCGGGAATCCGGCGAAGCATAGCGCAGCTTGAGCGTATAGTCCTCCAGCCTGAGGCCGGTATCACCACCGCCGTTATCCAGGTCCTGGAAACCGTCCGACCCCCACTGGTGGGTTTCGACCAGGAAGCCGAGGCCGTTGCCGAAACTGCCGCCGTAGTGGGCATGGACCCGGTAAGTCGCATCCTCGCCGCCCTCTGCCATGACCATGCCCTGCAGTTCATCCGGCACCGGTGTCGAGATCATGTTCAGGGCGCCGCCGATGGTATAAGGTCCCTGGGTGATGGCGGCAGGGCCTTTCAATACCTCGAATGCATACATGCGGCCCGCGGTGGGGAAGTAGTAGGCCGACGGCGCCGAATAGGGCGCCGGTGCAATCAGCACGTTGTCTTCCAGCAGGGTGATACGCCCGCTGCGCTCGGTGGCAACGCCGCGGATACTGATGTTGGGACGCAGGCCGTAACCGTCTTCCACCTGTATCGAGACACCCGGCACCTCGCGCCCGATACGCTGGATATCGGAATAGGTAAATTTCTCCAGTTCCTCCTGGCCGATGAAATGGGCCGAACCGGCAACCCCCTGTGCCCCGGTCTGGCTGCCGACAACGGTGATTTCCTCGTCGATCTTATGGTCGTCGGCATAAACCGGGACCACAAAAGCGGCTAAAGCCAGGATAGCAACGGCCCGTACGCGGCCCGGGCTACGAAATTTACTGCTCTGTCGCGGTTTCGGCAGGCGGGATGCAACCGGCATGAGACTTCTCCTTATTCTGATAATGTCAGGTCTGATAGCGATTTTATCTTAATGCTGGACATGATGCAAATAATAATTATTCTCATTTGCATTTGCAATACCAGCATGTTTTTTCCAGTTTTCCCTCGAACGGGGATTGAAACTCCGTGCCTGCCGTGCACAGGAGAGCGTTTTATGCAGAAGTGTTACCGGGGAGAGGGGGGGTGCGGAAACAATCTAGTCGGCGGCTACGGCCCTCAACCCGGGGGAAGCGAACATGAATGCTTCGGCAAGATAGTCTTCCAGGCAGTCGTCGCAGGAACCGCACACGCTTTCGGCGTCCAGTTTTTGCCTGACCTGGCACGCCGTCAGGGCGCCTTCGTTAATGGCTTGCCTGACCTGTCCTTCCGTTACCGCGTTACACACACATACGTACATCTGACAGCAATCTCTACATGAAAATTGGTTGGTAACACGAATTGTAAAACAAATGAGAATCATTTGCAACTAAAATTTGTTCTGGATTTGTGGCTTCCTGCTTGCGCAGGAATGACGACCACTTGCACGGGCGGGACTAAGGTGTAGTGAAGGCTACATCTTTGACTGCTGGTAATTCTCCAGGCCGACCTTTTCTATCAGTTCAAGCTGGGTTTCCAGCCAGTCCACGTGTTCCTCCTCATTTTCGAGGATATCTTCCAGGAGTTCGCGGCTGACATAATCCTGAGCAGACTCACAACAGGCTATGGCCTCCCGCAGCAGCGGTATGGCGAGGTGTTCCTGTTTCAGGTCGCATTCCAGCATCTCCACGGTATTTTCACCAATATATAACCTGCCAAGGTCCTGCAGGTTGGGCAGGCCCTCCAGGAACAGAATCCTTTCGATAAGCCTGTCGGCATGTTTCATCTCATCGACGGATTCATGGTACTCATGCTCATTCAGTTCCTTCAGGCCCCAGTCCTTCCACATACGGGCATGGAGGAAGTACTGGTTGATTACCGTCAGTTCATTCTTGAGCACCTTGTTAAGATACTCGATAATTTTCTTGTCACCTTGCATAATTCACCTCTAGAATAAAAAAAGTTAACTCGATACCGGTCATCGCTCACAGACAGTCTGTTTTTTTAATCCGAATAGCGGTAACAATGCATGGATAATAGCATTCACAACCTTGCATGTCAAACATAACTTATTGATAATAAATGAAAATTATTATCATTTACACTACCATGACATGATTCCGTGTAACCCGGCTGCCGCAGTCTGAAAATCAGCGCCAGAATAATGACGAACATGCCCCACGCTTTGTTTCCGTTAACCGGCTCACTCCGGCAGGACCCGACTTGCCTGACTCCACAACAAGACAGGAAACCCCGATAACCACCCGATCCCCCAGCGCCATGGTCTGGTATTGCGTTCGCAGCAAGGCGATAGCACGCCACAGCGGTTGGATCGGGAACATTTCCATCCCCGACCTGGTCAAGCATGCCGGCGCGCGTCGGGGGGATATCATCGAAGTGTGCGTATGCGATGACTTTCGACCGGTCACCGCGGATCGGTTCTCACGGGTTTTCTACCAGCGCGCACGCGGTGTTAAGGGCTTGGAGATCAGCTTTCGTGGTGAGACTGCCCGGTTTGCGCCTACCTGGATACTCTCCGCCAACCTTCGTTTCAAACGGGCGCTGGACAGGTTCCTGCAGCAACGGGAGATCAGCGTAGAAGAGTTTGCCGCTGAAGGGAGGCTGCGCACTTTTTCCGCCCGCCAGTTTCTGTTGCCGGTCGGTGATGAAGTTGAAAAAGTAGACTTGTTTCGCGGTTCAATCCTTGTTGCCGCTACGCCTGCAGCCGGCGAGAAGCGCGCTGACGACCTCGCTGACGGCATCGGACAATGGCTGATGAGCAACCTGACCACCGAAGGCGGGTTGCCATACAAGTACTGGCCGAGCCGGGGCGAGGAATCGCCGGCCGACAACGCCATACGCCGGTTTCTGGCCACGCTTTCACTTACGCGTCTGGCGAAGCTGCGCCAGAGCAAGGAGCTACGCGAGGCGGCACACCTCAACCTTCGTTACAACCTGAAGCGGTATTTTCAGGATATCGGTGGCGGGCGTGGCGCTATCGTGGAGAGCAGGGGAGCAAAACTTGGCGCCGCAGCCATTGCCGCGCTGGCTATCCTTGAAAGTAGCGCACAAAAGGAATTCAGCTCTGAACTGACCATGCTGGCGGCCGGCATTGATTCGCTATGGGACGGGGACACGGGCTTTCATACGTTCTTTTTCCCGCCTGAACGGGATGGCGATAACTGGAACTTTTATTCGGGTGAGGCGCTGTTGTTCTGGGCCGAGGCCAGACGCCGAGGCACAGGTTTCGCGCCGACGCTGGCGCGTTGCGCGGAAGCTTTCTCACGTAGTCGAACCCGCCACTACCGGTCCCGCAACCCGGCCTTTGTACCATGGCACACACAGGCCTGTACGTCACTTTTCAAACAGACGGGGCGACGTGAATTTGCCGACTTCGTGTTTGAAATCAACGACTGGTTATTGCCGATGCAACAATGGGACGGGCTGGATCCTGATCTGCGCGGGCGGTTTTACAACCCGCAGCGGCCGGAGTATGGCCCGCCGCATGCGGCATCGACGGGAGCATACCTGGAGGGACTGGCTGATGCCCTGGCTTTAGCCCGGGCGCTGGGGGATACGGCACGCGTTGCCGCTTATGAGCGCGCGCTTAACCGGGGGTTACGATCCTTGCGGCAGTTACAGTTTCGCGACGGGTACGACACCTTTTATATTTCAAAAAAACAGCGTGTGCTGGGCGCGTTGCGTACTGAAGTTTACGACAACTCGGTACGCGTGGATTCAGCCGCCCATGCACTGGCTGCTGCCATCAAAATATTGCAGCCGGAAACATTTTAGCTTGAAGGCTGTCAGACGTAATACCCGCGTCCCGGCGCGGGTAAAACGTCAAAGATCAAATGTACGCGCGGCGTAGCGGAAGGATTTCTGGCCTGGTGTTCGGACTTGTTGTCGAATATCCATAATTCACCTTCGCGCATAACGATGGTTTCGCCTGCGCAAGTCAACGGGCTGCCCGCCGGGCTTTGCAGCACCAGGTGATAGCGATCCCGGATCCGGTAGTATTCCCCCACGTCCGTGTGCGGACGCACCCAGCCTCCCGGTTGCAGGGCGACCAGGGTGGCGCGCCCGAGTTCACCATTCTCAAGGTCGGCAACCTGCCGGCACAAAGCCAATGTCCCGGGGAAACGCCTGGCGGTTTTGGTGGTGCGGCTTTCATGGACATCGTTGGCATTAGTGGCGCCTTCCGGCAGGGGCTTCTTCGCGACGCGTAAAAATATGTTCTGTGTATCCCGCTGGCAGCGGATCTTGCGCTGGCGGCTGGTGTCGGCCAGCCACATCTCCGGCTCCGCAACCAACTCTGATACCAGCGGCACTATGTCAATGCCGCACGCGACCCTGGTAAAGTATGATGACTCTGTTATCGACACGTTTCCCGCTGCCCCTCA